>JAABUQ010003150.1_pt1 | contig 30931 bp, 35 predicted proteins | sample 5560001 | NCBI WGS metagenome assembly JAABUQ01 (sample SAMN10711888, study PRJNA513371) | rock metagenome | isolation source: Antarctica rocks | place: Antarctica: Victoria Land, Finger Mt nord | collected 2015-12-18 | reverse complement strand
GGCAGGAGAGGGAAACATCCTTGTCAACAACCGAGATACGATGAACTACTTTGGGCGTCGCACACTAGAAGCACTTATCAACCAGCCATTTGAAGTGACTGAAACTGCCGGCAAGTTCAACGTGTGGGCACGAGCGAATGGCGGAGGTATTTCAGGTCAGGCAGGTGCTTTGCGTCACGGCATTAGCAAAGCTTTGATTGAGTCTGATCCTGACTTGCGGCCTGTGCTGCGCAAGCTTGGCTTTCTGACACGCGACCCGCGCGTCAAAGAGCGCAAAAAGTATGGCCGCAAACGGGCGCGTCGTGGTTTTCAGTTCAGCAAGCGTTAAATAAATCGCTGGTGATAAACAAGGTGCTGGTAACAATCGCATTTAATTACACGTAACAAAGCCATGAACTCGCTTGCATTTGGTTTTGGCAGTCCAGTGGACTTGGCAATTATCTTTATCGTTGCCCTGGTTGTGTTTGGACCCAAAAAGCTTCCTGAAGTAGGAAAGCAGATTGGTCAAGCCCTGCGTGAATTGCGCAAAGTGACCGACGAAATCTCTGGTGTGACGCACTCAGTCCAAAACGAAGTAGAGTCTTTATATAAGCCTGTGCATACGGTTCCGCCGCTGATAAGCACAGGAAGCAGCCAAACAGTGGACCAAGCCGTGCATCATCAGCCTTTTGACCAGGAGCCGGTTCCGCCTGTCACAGCAAGTTCGGTATCCACTGATGGCGCGCAGAAGATGTTAGAGAAAGGACTTTGACAATGTTGCCTTTAGCCTTTGGTTTTGGTGGACCTCAAGACTTGGTTATCATCGCTGTGGTAGTTCTCCTTCTCTTTGGTGGCTCTAAGCTGGCAGGGTTTGGGAAATCGCTTGGTGAAGGCATTAAAGAGTTCAAGAAGGCGACCCAGGACGAGAGCGAGCCGGAAGTTCGTGCCACCCTTCCTCCTGCGACACCCATAGGCGTTAAGCCTGAGGATAAGCATAACGTATGAGCGCACTTAAGATTGTATTCTTAGTTTTGCAGTTCGTGATCAGCCTCGCTTTCATTCTGATTGTGATGTCGCAGACTACCAAGAATGAAGGATTAACAGGCACTATTGGTGGCAACGTGTCTGCAAACTTCAAGGGCAAGCCTGGTTTCGAGGAGCGCCTTCAGGGGATTACCCGAGGCTTGGGCGTTGCATGGTTCGTCATCAGCGCTGTTGTTGCCATCGTGTTTCGTGACTATCATTAGACAAACGTACTTGATAATTACCATATAAAGCGCCCCTGCACAAGTCTGTGCAGGGGCGCTTTTGTTTGTTGTTTGGCTGCGGTGTGCTTTAGGCTGCTTTTCGGACGCTCTCGTCACGGCTGCGCTGCCATTCCAGCAAGTCAATCACAGTGGCGGCGCTTTCCTGCGGCTCGTACTGCGCTGTCTTGACGATATAGGAATAGAACGCGACTGCAGTTACAGCGTACCCTGCCATCATCCATAAAATCATCGTTGTTACTCCCCCCCTTGGTGTAATCTTCGGCAGAGGCCCCGCTTGTCATTAGCGCAATTATACCAGGTTTTTATGTTCTCTGATCTCTATGGCTAATACAACCATTGTTTGTCCCTCTTTAGTTAATTTGCCCCTCTTTAGTTCATCGGATCTGTTTTTGAAGAGGGTGAAAGAGGCATTTGGCTGCCTAAAATTATCACTTGGTGATAATTTTGGAAGATCGTCTCGTGCTAGTGTGCTGTTTTGTTAACACTCACTGCCACTTGTGCCATAATAATACTGTATAGAGAGACGCGGATACGGTTTAGAGGAGAGGTTTATGGATACGTTTTTAGACACCAATGCGGCAGTGGAAAGCGTTCGCCAGGCATACGATGGCGTATCAAACAAGCCGCGCCCGGAATGGGTGCGCGGCGAGTGCCCGCAGTGCGGCGATGCTTTGGTTTCCAACTGCTACTATGTCGGCGGACGCGGTTATTTGATTTGCTGGGAGTGCTGGTCATCTTTGGGCGAGAAGCCCTCCTGCACCTATCGCAAGGTGCTGTAAGTGCAAACTGACTGCGTGAGATGAGACTAGACTTGGTTTAAGGAGAACAGAACACAATGAGCGAGATTAACACGGCGCGCGAAGTGAGTAAAATCCAGATTTACCGCTTTGTTGCCAAGGATAAAATAGTTGACATTTGCGACCTGCTCGCGTTTGACCCCAAGCGCAGCAAACTGGCGTTCACGCTGGTAGAGTTTGATGACGCGCACAAGGCTACCCAGCGCGTGCGGCATTATGTGGATGTCGATGATTTCAAACTGGTCTGCTATGACCTGCTGGCAGGCACGTTTACCAGCTTTGAAGACCACAAAGGCAGCGTCCACGACGACTTTACCGAGGCGCGCGTGCTGTCTTTCAAAAAGGAAGCCAAGTACCGCCAGCCGTATGTGCTGCGCGTGGACAACGGCCAGGGCGAGGTGTACGGGGTCGGCCAGGTGAAGATGACCAAGGTGACTGACAGCCTCACCCTTCAAATGCCCGAAGCGGAAGCCCGCAAGATGGCCCTGATGGTCTTAGATTATATCAGGCAGTGGGAAACTATTCACTTCCGTAAACGCCAGGAAGCGCGCACAGTGTCGTTCCTCGCCCCTGCCGAAGCCGCCCCTGACAGTGAGCATTCACTCGCCGCCTAGGGGCAGAGGCCCTATCAAACCAAGCCAGAAACAGAAAAGCGGCAGGGATAACTCCCTGCCGCTTTTCTTGCGTCTGGGCGGGGGCCATGTCGCAGGCTGTATGCGGTACAATGATGTTTGGAGTGCAACACTATGAAGCGGCGCGGGTTTACCCTGATTGAGTTGCTGGTCGTCATCGCCATTATCTCGCTGCTCGCCGCTTTGCTGTTTCCGGTTTTTGCCAAAGCGCGGGCGAAGGCACGCCAAACCGTCTGCCTCTCCAACCTGCGCCAGCTTGGCCTGGCTATCAGCCTGTACAGCCAGGATTATGATGAGCAGTACCCCAATGGCGCGGACCCGACAGATCGTTACTCCAAGCCCTGGGTCTGGCAATTCGCGCCTGCCGCCGAACAGGCGCAGGTGAGCGCCCTGCCCATGCTTGCCGATGACCCCCACACCCCGTCTCAGCCCGGCGTTTTGGATGCTTATGTGAAAAGCCGCGCCCTCTGGCATTGTCCCTCAGACAGCGGTTACACTACCATTGACAATGCCCAATGCTGCTCGGTCAATGCCCTGCCGACTTCTTATGATGCCTATGGCACTTCTTATCTGTCGCGCACAGAAATTGCTGTTCTGCACAAAATCTTTTCCTCTATTTCCAGTTATGACGCCGCCCCGGACTGCACGGAACATGGCCCCGCCGAAGTGAATGTCCTGATGGACGGCAGCGGTTCCTGGCACGGCGATCTGTTTCAAACCCAGCGGCGCTACTGCGTGCTCATGGCCGACGGCCACTGTGTCAGCCAGAACAACAGCCAGTATTACCATACTTGGAGCCGGCAACTGACGCCGCCGTCCAGCTGTCCCGGCTACACCCCGCCGCCCCCGTAAGGTGTCTGCTAACCGCTGCCAAGCCGTTCCCTAGGCTTCCACACAGCGTTTCATGGGCGTATCAACGACGGAACAATTTCTTCCGTCGTTGATTGTGGCTTAAAACGTGCTTGGTCACCCTGAGTAATGCCGACGCGCTCCTTTGCAATGCCGACGCGCTCCTTTGCAATACCGACGCGCTCTTTTAAGAACAGGGGCAGGGGATTGGTGCTTCTGCGGCGAACTACCCAGCCATGACGACCAAATCACGCGCAGCAAAGGCCGTCCCCACGCCCGAAAAGGGCGCAAAAACATCCCCTTCTTCCACGGGGATTGTGACGTTTTTGGTAGGGGCGCTGATTGTCGCCTACCTGTTTGTCACCAATGCCGACGATAAATCGTTTGAAACATACAACTTTATTAATACCGGGCTGTGCTTGTGGCTGCCGCTGTTCACTATCATGCTCATTCTGCGGCAGGAGCCGGACCAGTTCGGGCTGACGCGGGGCGACTGGCGCTTGGGGCAAAAGTGGGCCTTATGGGCCTGGATCGGCATGCTTTTGCCGGTCGCGTACTTCGCGCACCGCCCGGATGTGCAGAGTTATTACTTGCAAGGGCGGCTCAGCAATTGGGGCCTGGCGGGAGTGGGAGCGGTCTTCAACGGTGTCCATGTCAACCTGAAAGCGCTCCTTTATTATGAGCTGGCAACGGGGTTTTACATGTTCGGCTGGGAGTTCTTCTTCCGAGGCTTCCTGCTGTTTGGGCTGCAAAAGACCTGGCTGAAAACGTGGGGCGCAGTGATTGTGCAGGCGGGGCTGTTCGCTTTGCTGCACTGGTCTTGGAAGGCGCACGCGGCAAAGCCGGGCCTGGAAGTGCTGACGGCGTTTCCCGGCGGCCTCATTTTAGGAGCGTTAGCCTTGAAGACGCGCTCGTTTTTGTACGGCTATCTGGTGCATTGGGGCATCTCGGTCACGCTGGACTTGTTTCTGCTGGCCCCGTTTATCTTCCGGCATTTTGGGTAACATAAGAACGCTTTAACAACAAAAGCAGCCTGCGGGGCTGCCGGGCTGAGAGGGAGAACGACATGGAGAACGTCCGCATCGAGACAAGCCTGCGCCATCATGATGACGTTCCGGTTTTGGATGTCACCGGCGAAATTGACATTTACACCACGCCTCAGTTCAAGGACGCGGTCAGCGCAGCCATCGATGAAGGCAAGCCGAGCATCATTATCAACATGAAAGATGTCAGCTACATGGACAGCAGCGGCTTCGGCACCCTGCTTTCGGCCACCAAGCGCCTGCGGCCTGTGGAGGGCGGCTTGTATCTTGCCGGCTGCAATGAAGCCATCACGCGCATGCTGCAAATCACGCGGCTCAACACAATCTTCGGCACGTTCGCCACGGAAGACGAGGCAGTCGCCGCCGCAAACTCGGTAGCCCGTCCCAGCACGGAAGTCAGCGCTTCCCCGGCTCCTGCCGCCGCCTAGCCCAGGCAAACCCGCTCCGCCCGAGCAGCCCGGCAGTCCATGCCAGTGTCAACCCCAGCGCGTACAGCCCGGCCTCAAACGAGGCCGGGCGATATTGTGTTTCTACCTGATGCGTAGCTCCTGCGGAAGCGTGTACCCTGATGCTCTGGAAGATGCCTTCGGTTCGCCTGATCGGTTCCCAAGGTATTATTCCTTCGTGCGACCACCACCCTGGATACCACTGCTCGGCCAGCGTAATTTGCTGCGCCCCGCCGCCGGGTGCTGTCAGCAGTCGCCGGGTGGGCGCGATCTCCGCCACCTGGATGTGCTCGGCCAGGTCTTTGGTGCGCGCATGGGGCAGGGCCAGCGCGTCCTGGTAAACAAAGCCATCCGTGCCCTGATAAGCGACTTGAAAACCTGTGTTCGGTGGAAGCGGCTGCTGTGAAACAACCCAGGCTGCGCCTGCCGCCCGCGCCTGCGGAGTTCCGACGCCGTAGGTAAACACCATGTTGCCGTTTTCGGGTGGGGCCGGAGAGCCGCTGTCCAGCGTGGCGACCCAGGCAATGTAATGCCGGGTGAGAAGCGAGTCGTAGCCCTGCAAATCGTGCAGTTGATACACCATGCCGCTGTTGGGCGGCAGAATAGCGGGCGGGGGCTGAGACAAGCCCCAGACGCGGTTCAGGGGCATGATGCGCGCGTCGCCAGCATGTGCCTGCAAAAACGCCACCAGCGGCCTGACAGGATAGACTTCCGAGGCCCGGCTCGTGCGGTTGTAGCTGCCATTGGCCGCCAGCAGCTCCACAAGCACAAGAGCGGCGAGGCTGACGCGCAGGCCGCGCACGCTCACGGTGCCCCGTTGCCACAAAGCGCCAAACGCTCCTGCCCCCAGTAAAATGCCAAGCGGCAGGCGCCACCAGTCCGGCACGCGCGCCAGGCCCGCATTCAGCGTTCCGGGCGGCGCATTTTGTGCCGCATACAGCGCCAGGGCAGACCCGCACAGCGCCAAACCCAAAGCAAACGCCCCCAATGTCGCGAGGCCCGTCCTGCGGGCCAGCGAGGGCAGGGCATCCACGCCCACAGCGGCGAGAACAGCCGCGCCGAATGTCCATAGCTCCAAGATGCGCGCGGGCGAGCCGGACTGCGCAAAGCCCGGCAGGCCGAAATACAGCAGCGCGTTTAGCGGTGTGCCCAGTGCCAGCAGCAACGCCGCCAAAGCCGCCAGGGCGAAGAAGCGCACGGTAGGGTTTGCGCGCCACCGGGCCGCCACGCCCGCAAACGCCAGCAGCAGGCCCAGAATGCCCACCGAGCAGCCGTTTTCCACATACGCGCTCGGCCCACCGTTGGTGCCGATGCCCCAGAACGTGCCCTCGGTGGGGCTGCCAAACACGCCAGGTAAATAAAGGGTCAGCAGATTGGGCAGCGGCAAGGCAAGGCGCACATACGCCTGATAATTCTGCCACGAGGCGGCCACGCCCGAACGGTGCGACACGCGCGAAAGCTCCAAAGTCGGCAGCATCTGCGGCGCGCTCACCCCGGCCATGACGATCAAAGCCAGTATAAAGCCGCCAAGGATCGGACGCCAATCCGCCCTGTCAACCCGGCTGGCACGCACCAGCAAAAACAGCGCATAGGCGCTTGTCAGTCCAAAGCCGTACAGTGCGATCTGCAAATGACCGGCAAGTATCGTCAGGCCAAGTGCCAGTCCCAAGGCGGTCGCGCGCGCCAGGGTGGGGCGCACGACAAGCCGCCAGCACAGCCACAGCGTCAGCGGCAGCCACGCCGAAACGCACAGAAATGTCGGCAGGGCGAGCCACCCCACCTGCCATGTGCTCAACTGCCAGACAATCGCGCCTGTCAGCGCCCCAATCCGGCCTGTGCCCACGGCCCCTGAGCGCAAAAAGCCGTACATCAGCAGCCCTGTAATCACTAGGTGCAGCCAAACAGAGGCGCCGAATGCCCGCAGGGCAGGCAAGAAAACAAACAGCAAATTGGGGGGATAAAGCACCGCCGACTGGCCGTTGGCGAGATACGGCGTCCCGCAAAACTGGTACGGGTTCCAAAGGGGAAGGAAGCCTTGGTGCAGCGTGCGCGCGTAAAACAAACGCCAGGGATAAAACTCCGCCACGCCGTCCCACATAATCGGGTTCCACGGCACAAGGTGCGCGGCATCCCGCCACGGTGCAACATCGCGCAAAAGTGCAGCAGGCAAAAACACGTCACCCAAAAAAACAACCCGCCACAGCAAAAGCGTGGGGGCAGTGATGAGGGCAAGCAAAACGAGCAAAGACAAACGGGAAGGACGGTAAGACACAGGGGCCGGCCTCTTGGGGGGAAGCAAATCAAATCTCTAGGGGAGATAAATCAAATCTCTAGGGGAGGTAAGTTAGGTTGCGCAAAGCAACATCGTTCTGCCGGTCACGCTCCAGCACGCGGGCAAACTCGGTCTTGGCCTCCTCGTACATGCCCAGCATGGTGTAAGTCAAAGCCAGGTCATTGCGGGCCAAGATGTTGTCGGGGTCAAGGCGGGCGGCGTGTTCCAGTTCAGCCACGCTTTCGTCAAACAAGCCAATAAAGCCGTAGACCAGTCCAAGCTGGTGCCGCGCTTCGGCATGGTCAGGATTGTCCTGCACGACTTGCTTGAGTTCAACCATGGCCTCATCGTAGCGGCCTTCAATCTTGCAGGCAATGCCCCGCGCGAGTTTCTCGTCCAAGCCCTCCATTACGTACTCCTAATTATTCTAGGGGACGGCCCCGTTCAAATTGGGCACCCACGGCGACCCTCGCCCCGCGCGCCCAGGCAGCCGCCTCCATGCGGCTTTTGCTTTCGGGCTGAACGTCCCGCAGCAGCAAGGCTCCCTCGCCTGTGCCTACCACTATACCCTGTGTATCCACGCTTTCGACCACGCCGGGCGCTGCGAGACTTGATTGAGCGAAAAGCGACGTGCGCCTAACCTTCAAGCGCTTGCCCTGCCAGAGCGTGTAGGCGCCGGGGGGGGGAGTAATCCCGCGCACCAGGTTGTGCAGGTCGCGGGCCGAACGGGTCCAATCCAGCAGGCCAACATCAGCAGGAAGCGAGGGCGCGAGGGTGACTAAATCTTCGTTTTGGGGCACGCGGGGGCAATTGCCTGCGGCTAGACGCGCCAGCGTATCCACCAGGAGCGAGGCTCCCAGCTCAGCCAATGCAGGCTCTAATATGCCTAGATTATCATCATCGGCCAAGGGGAGCGAGGCTTGCAGGAGAATGTCGCCCGTATCCAGGCCAGACGCCATCTGCATGGTGGTCACCCCGGTTTCGGCGTCTCCGGCCATCAAGGCGTATTGCATGGGGGCCGCGCCGCGCCAGCGCGGCAGCAGTGAGCCGTGGACATTGATATTGCCTAGCGGCGCGATGTCCAGCATGCGCTGCGGAATAATCTGCCCGAAGGCGGCGACTACCAGAACATGGGGTGCCAAGTCGCGCACGGTCTGCACAAACTCCCTCGCCCGCACCTTGTCGGGCTGATAAACTGGCAGCGCGAGTTCCAGGGCAAGCTGTTTGACCGGAGACATACTGACCTTGCCGCCGCGCCCTTGCGGGCGATCCGGCTGCGTCGCTACGCCTAGGATGTCATAATCTGCGTTTGCATGCAGGGCGCGCAGGGACGGCAGGGCGAAGGGGGACGTGCCCATAAAAAGAATGCGCATGGCTACTCGCGGGTCTGCGGCCCCACGCCCTCCGCGTCTTCCTCTTCGGCTTCTTCCGCAGTGACCCAGTGCAAGGTGGCGGGGTCGGCCCGGCCCGCGTCAATAAACAGCACGCCATCTAGGTGGTCGTTTTCATGCTGCATGACGCGGGCGGTCAGGCCCTCGCCCCGGATGCGCACGGGCTTGCCCCACTGATCCATGCCCTTGACCACCACTTCATTGGCCCGCTCCACCTCGCCCTGCAAACCCGGCAGCGAAAGGCAGCCTTCTACGCCGACCTGCGAGCCTTTGCGCTGCAGTATCTTGGGGTTGATAATAGCCTGGAAGCCGTCGCCCGCATCGTACACAAAGATGCGCTGCAAGATGCCAAGCTGCGGCGCAGCAAGCCCCACGCCATTTGCCGCCCGCATGATCCGCTCCATGTGCTCCACAAGCTCTACGATGTCATCGGTTACTTTGAGCACGGGCCGGGAAACCTGGCGCAGCACCTGCACGCCGTCGCCCTCGTATTTGACAATGGGGTCGTCTTTGCGAATTAGGTCGGTCAGCCTGCCTGCGGGCTTCGCCATAGGGGTCATGTCCTCTGCACGGTAATTGGTGAAACTGAAGATAATTATAACATGGACAGCGGGTCAATATCAAGCGAGAGGCCGCTGCGCTCTGTCGGCGTCAATGTGTTCAAAGCCGTGCGCAGCAAAGCGAGCAGCATGTCTTTTTGGGAGCAGCGCAAGGCCAAATGCCAGCGGTATTTGTTGCGCAGGCGGGCTAATGGACAGGCAACCGGGCCTAAAATCTGCCCTTGTGCGCCTGTCTGATCCAGAGCAAGGGCTAAGGCAGCCGCCAATGCCTGCGCGCGTCCCTGCGCCTGCGCCTCGTCTTCGTCGGCAAAGACGGCGTTTGCTATGTGCGAAAACGGCGGATACCCCAGTTCTTTGCGCTGCGCGATGGCTTCGGCATAAAAGCCTAGATAGTCATGCCGGGCCGCGCGCTGCACGCTGTCATGCTCAGGCGTAAATGTCTGGATTATCACATTGCCGGGCCGCTCGCCTCGCCCCGCCCGCCCCGCTACCTGGGTCAGCAGTTGGAATGCCCGCTCCGGCGCGCGGAAGTCCGGGATATTGAGTGCCGTGTCCGCGCTGACAACGCCCACCAATGTGACATTGGGAAAGTCCAGCCCCTTGGCAACCATCTGCGTGCCCACCAGAACGTCTGCTTCCTGCCGCCGGAAGGCGCGCAGAGTTTCGGCGTGCGCCCCTTTGCGCGCCATCGTGTCCCTGTCCATGCGCAGGGTGCGGGCGTGGGGGAAGTGCTCGGCCACAGCCTGCTCCACGCGCTCTGTTCCCAATCCAAACGGGCGCAGGCGCAGGCCTCCGCACGATGGGCACACCGACGGCGCGCGCCGCCGGAAGTCGCAGTGGTGGCACTGCAAAAGCACTGCCGTGTGATGATATGTCAGCGACACATCGCAGTTTGGGCATTGAAACGTGAACCCGCAGTCCCGGCACAGCAGAAACGATGCGAACCCGCGCCGGTTGAGAAACAGGATAATTTGCTCTTTGCGCGCGAGCCGCAGCGCCATGGCTTCCAAGAGGGCCGCGCCCAGCACGCTCGGCGGTGGCTTTTCAGGCTTGGGCGTGCCGGGCGGCGCCTGAGGGTCGCGTGCAGGCGCGGCTTGTTTCATCTCGTCGCGCAGGTCCACAATCTGCACCGGCGGCAGCGGGCGGTCGCTGATGCGCTCGGCCAATGCCAGCAGATCGTACTCGCCCGACTGCGCTTTGTAGTAGCTTTCCAGGGACGGCGTCGCGCTCCCCAGCACCACAACTGCCCCGGTCTGCGCGGCCAGAAACTGCGCGGCATCACGGGCATGGTAGCGCGGGCTGGAGTCTTGTTTATAGGAACCGTCATGCTCTTCGTCTAAAATCACCAGGCCCGGCGAGGGCAGGGGGGCGAACACGGCGGAGCGTGCCCCGACTATGACGCGCGCGGCCCCGGTTTTGATGCGCCGCCATTCGTCATGCCGCTCGCCCAGCGACAGCGCGGAATGCAGCACAGCAACTTCGTCTTCCCCAAAGCGCGCCTTGAACAAGTCCAGCACTTGCGCGGTCAAGCCAATCTCCGGCAGCAAGATCAGCGCGGACTTGCCCAGCGCGAGTGTTTGGGCCACGGCGTCCAAATACACTTCGGTCTTGCCGGAGCCTGTGACCCCATGCAGCAGCAGGGTGCGCCCATCCTGCGCCCGGACATGCGCCCCAATCGCCTGCGCCGCCCGCGCCTGCGCATCGGTGAGCGCGGGAGCCGCCCGCGCCACAAAGCCGAAGAAGGCAAAGGGGTCACGGCGCGCAGGCGCTTCCACATAGGTCGCTAAGCCCTTGTCGGCGAGCGCTTTGGCGGCGCTTGCCGCACTAGCCCCCACAGCCAGGCCCGAGAGGGGCACGCTCTGCCCCACCGCCTGCTCCTGGGCTAAAGCGCGCAAAAGACGGGCCTGCTTGGGCGACCCGCTCCGCTCCAGCCGGTCGGCTTCCAGTCCTGCCACCTCGGCTTCTATTGCCAAACGCAAAACGCGCACCACTTTGCGCCGGGCAGGCGGCAGGCTCAGCGTGCGCTCTTCCCGCACCACGCCTTTTCGGCGCAGCTCGGCGAGGGCAGGGCCAACTTTTGCCCCTTCCAATGTCTTTGCCAGGCGGGCGGGTTCCGCCGCGCCGCCCAGCGACGCCAATGCAGTTGCCACATCCTTTTGGGCCTGGGAGCGCGTGCCGTCCAGGGCCTGCTCCCAGTCGGCGCACAGGCGAACCGTGGTGCGTATCTGCGATGTCAACACTTCGGGCGCAATCAATCGCACCGCATCGCGCAGGGAGCACAGCGTCTGCGATGACACCCAGCGCGCCATCTCCAAACCCCGCTCGTCAAACAAGGCGGCGTTTTCTACCCGCGCGGCAATCGGACGTATCTTGGCTTCCAGGCCCAGTGGGCACTGCGCATTCAATTCAACCACGGTGCCGACGCTTTGCTGCGCGCCCAGCGGCACGACTACGGCATCGCCGATTGCCAGTGTCATGCCGTCCGGCGCGCGGTATGTGAGCGGCTGGGTCAGCGGAGCATCGGTTTGCACCAGGACGTGAACGAACAAAATCTCTCCTTGGGCACGGGGGCCATGCGCCGCCGCGAGACTCTATTATACACGCTGGGGCGGGCCAGCAGGATAGACACAGCAAAAGCCAGAACAGGGCATTGCCAATGCCCTGCTGTTATTACGAAACTTGCCTCTGCACTGGCAGCCCTGACAGGTCGCGGGTTAAGAAAGACCTGCTCTTAACCCGCGAAGGCAGGTTTTCTATTAACAGCATGGGGTTTCAACCCCGTGTTCTGGGTGTGATATAATAGGGTGTGCCAAATCCTGCCGCGCGCCCGCCCCATGCTCCCCAAGCTTCTCCTGTGTCTGCTCGCAAGACCTTCTTGCCGCGTCCGCCTTCTGCCGCGTGGAACACTCGCCTGCTTGCCCTTTTGACCGGGCTGATGGGCTTGGTCAATCTCTTGTCCGCCACCACGCCCTCCCTGCGCAGCCGCGTGGCTTTGCTTCAGGACTGGCTGCCGCTGGCCCTGCGCTTTGGCAGCCACCTGGCCGCCGCGCTGTCCGGCTTTGCCCTGCTGCTGCTCGCGCGCGGCTTGTGGCGGCGCAAGCGCACTGCCTGGTCGCTCACTCTTGCCATTCTGATCGTAAGTGCCTTCAGCCACTTGCTTAAAGGGCTGGACTATGAAGAAGCCGCTCTTGCCACCGCTCTTGCCTTGTGGCTGCTGCATTCCCGCGCGGCGTTTTCGGCCCGCTCCGACCCGCCGTCTGTGCGGCATGCGGGCGGCGTCTTTGCCTCTGCCGTTGTGTTTTCCCTGGTGTATGGCGTTTTGGGGCTGAACTTTCTAGACCGGCATTTCAGCATAGACTTTGACTGGACCCAGTCTGTGCGCCAGGTCGTCGTGATGTTTACGCAGTTTGAGGCCCCGGATGTCGTGCCGATTACCCCGTTCGGACGCTACTTTGCCGACTCCATTTATGTGGTTGCCGCTGTCACAATGGGCTATGCCCTGCTGGCTTTGATCCGTCCTGTCTTGGTGCGCCATCCGGCGAGTGCGGGCGAGCGGGAGCAGGCGCGGCGCATTGTCGAGCAGTGGGGCCGCACTTCGCTGGCCTGGTTTGCCCTGTCCACCGACAAATCCTATTGGTTCAGCCCTGGCGGCTCCCTTGTGGCGTTTGTGGTCAGCCGCACCGTCTGCCTCGCGCTGGGCGACGTGATCGGGCCGCCGGACGATGTTCTGCCTGCCCTGCGCGGCTTCCGCGCGTATTGCGCCCACAATGATTGGCAGCCCGCGTTTGTGGCGACTGAGCCGGATTATCTCGCCGAGTTTGAGGCGGTTGGGCTGAGCGCACTGTGCATCGGCTACGAGGCCATTGTGCCCGTCCGCGACTATTCTTTGGCTGGCGGACGCCATAAAGACATCCGGGGCCGCATTGCGCGCCTGCACAAGCTGGGCTACGCCGCGCGCCTGCACCCCGCCCCCCTTTCCGATGCCCTGCTCCACGAGCTGCGCGATGTCAGCGATGAGTGGCTGCAAATGGTGCGCGGCGGCGAGAAGTCGTTTTTTATCGGCGCGTTTGAAGACGATTATATTCGCCATTGCCCCGTTATGGCGGTGCATGCCCCCGATGGCCGCGTCTGCGCCTTCGCCAACTTGTACCCTGAGTTTGGGCGCAACGAGGCGACTATTGACCTGATGCGCCGCCGCCGCGCGGGCGAAAACGGCACGATGGAGCTGCTTTTTACGTCCCTCTTCTTTTGGGCCAAAGAGCACGGCTACGACACATTCAACCTGGGCCTCAGCCCGCTCGCCGGGGTCGGCCACGACACCGACGACCCTGGGGGGGAGCGCGCCCTGCGGTTTATCTATGAGCGCAGCCGCAAGTACTACAACTTTCAGGGCCTGCATCGCTTCAAGTCCAAGTTTCACCCGCAGTGGTCGCCGCGCTTTCTCGCGTATCCGGGCGCGTCTTCCCTGCCCGCCGTCGCCCTCGCGGTCATCCGCGCCCACGCCGGCGAGCGCTTTTTGTGGAACGGCCTGCGCGGGTTTCCCCGCCTTCGCCGCCCCACGCCTTCGCCCGCCTCCCCCGACACTTTCCCCCAGCACGCCTCCGAAGAACCCTCCTGATGCCATCGTCGCTCACCTCCTGAACACGGGGTTTCAACCCCGTGTTATGGCGTACCGATGGCGTTCACAGCGCATACCAACGACGGAAAGATTTAGGCCGTCGTTGGTATGCGCTTCACACGCCTCTGCAACGACTGCTCAACGCCTTCGCCACGCCTTCGCAGTGCGCAGATGGCAACGCCATAAACACCCAAAAAAAGTCTTGCCTCTTGAGTCCGACCCTGCTGTTTTGCTGAGTCCGCGCGGGTACAATACGACTTGCTTATGACTGCCCCCTTGCCGCTCAACCAGATTCTCCTCGGCGACTGCATTGAACTCATGAATGCCCTGCCGGAGAAATGCGTAGACCTTGTCTTTGCCGACCCGCCGTACAACATGCAATTAGGCGGCGATCTGTGGCGTCCCAACATGACCAAAGTGGATGCCGTGGACGATGCCTGGGACAAGTTCGGCTCGTTCGCCGAGTACGATGCGTTCACCAAAGCCTGGCTCCTCGCCGCCCGGCGCGTCCTGAAAGACACCGGCACGCTGTGGGTCATCGGCTCGTACCACAACATCTACCGGGTCGGGGCGATTTTGCAGGACTTAGGCTACTGGATACTCAACGACGTGGCCTGGGTGAAAGCCAACCCCCTGCCGCATTTAAAGGGCGTCCGCTTCTGCAATGCCCATGAAACGCTGCTTTGGGCCAAAAAGTCGCAAAAGCAGACCAAGTACACATTTCACTACCGCGCGCTGAAAGCGGGCAACGACGACAAGCAAATGCGCTCGGACTGGTACCTGCCCATCTGCACGGGCGGCGAGCGGGAAAAGCTCAACGGCCAAAAGGCACACGCGACCCAAAAGCCCGAAAGCCTGCTGCACCGCATCATCTCCTGCACCTCCAACATGGGCGACGTGGTGCTGGACCCTTTCGCGGGCACGGGTACGACAGCGGCGGTGGCAAAGCGCCTGGGGCGGGACTTTATTACTATAGACCGGGTGGAAGCTTATGTCGGCGTGGCGGAAAAGCGCCTTGCCAACACGTCGCCCGCTCTGGTGCAGGAAGAAGGGGTGTTTGTGGATGCGCCCAAGCCCCGCGTGCCGTTTGTCAGCCTGGTGGAAGCGGGGCGGCTGCCGGTCGGTACAACCCTGCACCTGAAGGGCACGCAGACCGTGGGCATAGTCCATGCGGACGGCACGATTACGGCGGAGGGGCACCGAGGGTCTATCCACAAAGTCGGGGCGCTGTGCTTAGGGGTGCCCACCTGCAACGGGTGGACAGTCTGGCGCTATGCCGACCCCGTTACGGGAGACGACTTGTTAATAGACGCATTGCGCGCCGTGCCATTATAGCGAAGGCTAATCGGCTATAGCGAAGGCTAATCTGCGCCTTTGCAGCGATAACTCTTCAAGGCAGCCATAAGGCGGGGCAGGGGGGCGGTGGCAAGCGCAACGCTGCTGTCCGCCGCGCCGTAGTACAGGTGCAGGATATTGTCCCGCACCATCATGCCGGTGGGGAAGATAATGCCGGGCTTTCCCGCCAGCATCTCGTAGGGAGCACGCGGCTCAAACACCCACGACGGGGAGCGGGCAATCACTTTGCCAGGGTGATCCAGGTCAAGCAAGGCCAGGCCCATGCGGTAAAGCCAGCCGTTGTCTTGGCGCTGCACGCCATGAAACAAGAGCAGCCAGCCCTGCATCGTCTCAAGGGGCGGCGGGCCAGCACCCACTTTGCCGTTGTCCCAGCCGGGCTGGTCTTCTTCCTCCAGCACGCACACAGGGCTGCCCCAGTCGCGCAAGTTGTCGCTTTGCGCCATCCAGATGTTTTCTAATGGCCCCGCTGTCGGCCTGTGCAGCAGGTGATAGCGGTTATCAATCTGCCGTGGAAACAGGGCGGCGTCTTTGTTGTACGGGTGGATCACCAGGCCGTGACGCTCAACGCTCTGGAAGTCGCGCGTGGTGGCGAGGCACACGCCCGCCCCGAAGCGCGAATTGCCGACATAAGTGATTGCGTATTCATCCCGGTCAGGCAAATAAACAATGCGCGGGTCTTCGGCGCCCAAAGCCTCGTACCACTCGGCGCAGGTGTCCGGGCCGAGCAGCGGCTGCGGGTCATAGCGCCAATTGCTGACGCCGTCGGCGGAGCGGGCCACCAAAAGATGGGAGTTGTTGTCCGGGCCGACCACGCGCAGCAGCAGCAGCGTTTCGCCGTCCACAACGCAGGCGGCGGGGTTGCAGACCGCCTGGCAGGGCAGGGGAATATCTGTGGCCTGGATGATGGGGTTGGCGGGATTGCGGTCAAAAATCTCGGTGCTGTCCATAAATAAGCGTAGTTTCTAGTCGTGATGCTATCTTGCGAACAATGCCACGGCATGCCCGCCGCTCAGGCGCAGTGCCGCCAGCAGCAGGCCGGACACCAGGGCGGCGGCAGGCAGGGTAATAACCCATGTTGCCACCATGCGCTGCGCGACACTCCAGCGCACGCCTGACGCGCGCTTGGCGATGCCGACCCCAAAGATGCTTCCCGAGACGACATGGGTCGTGCTGACAGGATACCCCAGCGCGCTCGCCCCGAAGATCACCAGGCTGGCCGATGCTTCTGCGGCAAATCCATTGATAGGCTCCAGGCGGATAATGCGCGTGCCCAGGGTGCGGATGATGCGCCAGCCGCCGGTGGCTGTGCCCAGCCCCATTGCTGTCGCGCAGGAGACCACGACCCACGTTGGGATGTGGACATTCTTGCCGTTAGGCATCAAGCCGAACGCGACCAGGGCGAGAGTGATAACCCCCATTGTCTTTTGCGCATCGTTCTGCCCATGCGAGAACGAGACGGCGGCGGCGGACAAGCGCTGCAAGTTGTGGAAGACAAACGAGACATTGCCCGGCCTGCTGCGGGCAAACAAAGCGTACAGAAGCGTCATAATCAGGAATGCGATGACGCCGCCAATGATCGGCGACACCACCATGGGAATGACCACTTTCGTTAAAACCCCGCCCCAAATGACGGCATGGGGGCCTGCGTACACCAAAGCCGCGCCGACAAGCCCGCCAATCAGCGCGTGCGACGACGAGTTGGGGATGCCAAAATACCACGTGACCACGTTCCATATAATCGCGCCCAGCACGGCGGCCAGGATCATCTCTTGAAACGCCAGCCCCGACGCGGACTTGGTATCAATTAATCCCTTGGCGATAGTCTTGGCGACATTGGTGGACACCAGTGCGCCCGCGAAGTTCAGCACGCCGCACATGACAATCGCAAAGGCCGGATTGAGCACGCGCGTGGAGATGACTGTGGCGACGGCGTTGGCGGTATCATGAAAGCCGTTGGTGAAGTCAAAGGCCAGCCCGAACACGACAATCGCAATCAGCAAGAGGGGAATATGATGGCTAAGCATACTTCACCACCAGGCTTTCCAGGATGTCGGCGACATTCTCGCACTCGTCCACGGTGAGTTCCACTCGGTCGTACAGCTCTTTCCACTTCATCACAAAAAGGGCATCGGCATTGGGTTCATTGAACAATGCGCCCAGAGCCGCCCGGTACGCCTGGTCGCTTTCGTTCTCCAAGGCATGCACGGTTACGAATATCTCTTCCAATGACTTGTGGTCTTTCAGGTGGCGCAGGATGCCGACTGCCGCGCGGGTGGCTTCGGTCGTGCGACCAGGATGCCGGCGAGCGGAGGCAGGTCGGGGCGCGCTTCAGTTAAGCGGTACAAGGACACGCGCGCGCCCGCCGCTTCCAGGTGATCGGTAATGCTGTCCAGCGACTCGGACAGGTGGTGCATGTCTTCTTTGTCCAGCGGCGTGACAAAGCGGGCATCGGCTTTGTTGACCAGGTCGTGCGTCAGATCGTCGGCTTCCGACTCGATCTTCTTGAGTGCCTGCGCGTAGGCATCGGCCTGTGCAAAGTCGGATGCGAGCGCGGCGAAGGTCTGCGCGGCCCGGTGGGCGGCATCGGCCTGCGCTTCCAGCAGGTCATAAAAGACGGGGTCATGGTTGAAAAGGGCCACGGCGTTTCCTTTCGCCTAGCGCAGGCGGGCAAAGCGGGTGTGCTGCTCCCATTATGCCCAATTGTGGAGAGTTTACATCTTGGTTTCGTACGCGCGTTTGTTAAATTATGATTAACACTTGCTTTTTTTGGAATGTTGGAACAGCGTAATCAGTAGCCGCGCCCCCTGTCCACGACATTCGCCAGCGGCTCGCCTTGGACAAAGCGGCGCAGGTTGTCCAAAAATAGCTGTTTTTGACGCGCCTGCAAGCCGTCTGTCCAGCCGGAGGAACTGTGCGGACAAATATAAACATTGGGCATGTCCCAGAGCGGGCTGTCCGGAGAAAGTGGCTCGCGCGCGAACACGTCCAGGCACGCCCCCGCCATCGGCCCGTTTTGCAGGGCGGCCACGAGCGCGGGTTCATCCACCATCGCCCCACGCGCGATGTTGATAAGCCACGCCCCCGGCTTCATTTGCGCGAGTTCGTTTGCCCCCAGCAGCGCGCGCGTCACATCGGTCAAAGCCGCCGCCAGCACCAGATAATCGCTTTCAGCCAGCAGGCGCGCCAGCCCGTCCGGCCCGGTCAAAACTTCATCCACGCCGTCCACGGGCAAAGATTGGCGGCGCAGGCCCAGTGTCCGCATGCCGAACGCTTTGCTGCGCGCCGCCACGCCCCGCCCGATGGGGCCGAGGCCAACAATCCCCACAGTCGCGCCGTGCAGCTCGCGCTGCGCCACCCATTCCCAGACATGCGCCCGCTGCCGCTCCAGCAAGAGCGGCAGGCGGCGCGCGACCATCAGCATCCACGCCAGGACGAACTCGGAGATTGCAATCTCAAAGGCGGTGCCTGAGTTGGTGACCTGCAAATTGGCCTTCGCGCGCACAGCCGGAGTCAGCACATGGTCCACGCCCGCGCTCGCCGTATGCAGCCAGCGCACGCTCTCGCCCTGCACAGTCAGGTCGGCATAGCGCTTGCCGGCGATCCAGCGCAGCACGCCCTCGGCTTGGTTTAAGTTGTCGGGAAGGGGGCCGTCCTCGGTGTAGGCTTGCAGCGTGATGCCGGGCGAAATGGCGCGGGCGCGCGGGGTTAGCTCGGCGCAGACGCTGTCGGGGACAAGGATAATCATAGCGCCATTATACACGGTGCAGGCGCGTTGCCTTCGCGTTTCTCGCTTGTTTCTGTGGCTTGCCAACGACGGAACGATTTCTTCCGTCGTTGATACGCGCTTTAATCGCCAGCAACAAGCCTATGCAAATCCTTTGCCCATTGACAGAAACGCGTCGGCATCCTACAATGTTATGGAAAACGCGAGAAACACAAAGAAGCATGAACGCTTTCACCAAGGCAATGCGCTGGTTTCTATGCGCCTGGAAAAGAGTTTTCTGGACAAGCGCGGCGGCGTGGGCGCTGCTTGCCGTGTGCCTAGCACACGCGCAGGCGCAGGATGCATCGGCGACACAGCCTACGCCCACGCCTCCCGCGCAGCGCCTGGTCGGGGTGGCCTACACGACCTGGCACCAGGATACGCATTGGACAAACGTTTGGGGCACGCCCTTGCTCGGCTTTTACAAATCAGACAACCGGCGGGTCATTCGTCAGCATGCCCGGTGGCTGTCGGAGGCGGGCGCAGACTTTTTGTTTGTAGACTGGTCAAACAACCTGGGCTATGAGTACGATCCCGCAAAGCCGCGCCCCGACTTTGACATGATTGAAGGGGCGACATTTGTGCTGTTTGATGAACTGGCAGCTATGCGCGCGGCAGGGGAAAAGACGCCCTGCATCAGCATCTTTCTCGGCTGCCCCAATACGCCGTCGGCTTTTGCCAATGGGCAGATGCAGCGCAAGGCAAATCAAGTTTGGGATCAGTTTGTCGCCAACCCGCTGTACCGCCCGCTGGTGCAGGAGTACGGCGGCAAGCCGCTTTTGGTGGTGTATGTCGGCACGCCCGCCCCGCTGCAATCCGGCGTGCCTCGGTGGAATGACCCGCGCTTTGCAGTGCGCTATATGACAGGGTTTATAACGCAGCAGCACGCGTTGACGGATACTCACAGTATCAGCAAATACGGCTACTGGTCATGGGAAGACCGAGGCGCGCAGACATACCCGGTGCCTAGCGGCCACCCCGAAGCGATGGTGGTCAATGCCGCTTGGCGCACCGACCCGGAAGCGCCCACGCCGGGGCGTCAAAATGGGAACACGTTTCGGGCGGCGTGGGCGAGGGCGCGTCAAATTGGGCCAAAGTTCGCCATTGTGGTGTCGTTCAACGAGTGGGGGCGGGGCGAGCAGCCCTCTGCCGATGTCAGCAAAGACATTGAGCCATCGCGCGAGTTCGGGCATTTGTACCTCAATATCCTAAAGCAGCAAGCTGCCTTGTTCAAGGCGGGCCAATAGGCAAGTGCCTCGCGCTGATTGACAACGCGCGCCAGGAGTGTCTAGGGCAGATTGACAACAGGCCAGGGAGCGGCTATAATAAGCCAATCCGTATGGCTGTTGTCACCTTGTATACCAAACCCGGCTGCCATTTGTGCGACGATGCACGCGAGGCGCTCCTGCGCGTGCAAAAAGCGCAGCCATTTGAACTGGAAGAAATCAACATAGAAAAAGAAGCCGCACTAGAAGCCGGACACGGCGAGCAAATCCCTGTGGTGCTGCTGAACGGCACGTTTCTCGCCGAGTACGTCGTGGACGAAACGCGCCTGCGCCAACTGCTGCAAGAAATACACTAAAAGCTTAATTAGAAAGTCTATCAAAGGAGGAACACCCCATGCGCATCCGAGCCAAAGAAATACGCCGCACCCGCAAGCGCACCGAAGAGCGCCACAAAGCGCGCCATAAAGCCGACGCCAAACCCGCCACGCGCAAAAAGTAAACCCGCGCGCGCAAAAAGTAAGCGCCTACGGCTGAGACAAGAGGTGACGGCATGGATGCAATGACGGAAATGGGCCGCACGAAAAGTCCGGGCAGGCCGGAAGAGCGAATTGCGCTCAGCGAGATTGAGATGATCAAGTACCGCGATAACCGCACCGCCCTGACGGTTCAGCTAATCACAGGGGAAACCCTGGAAGGGGCTATTCGCTGGTACGATGAGCGCGCCCTGCGCTTGGTGCAGGCCGACCGCACCGAGATTACAATCTTCCTGCAAGCCATCGCCTACTACAAAGCGCGCGCCTAGCTTTGATGTTTGACAAAGAAAAGCCCGCCCCTCAGCAATCTGAGGGGCGGGCCTTCGCTTGTCTTGGAACGATATGGAGGCGCCGACCAGAATCGAACTGGTGCATAAAGGTTTTGCAGACCTCCCCCTTACCACTTGGGCACGGCGCCATCAAGCCAGCAAAGCGCAAACAAAAGAAAGCTGGAGCGGGAGACGAGATTCGAACTCGCGACATTCTGCTTGGGAAGCAGACGCTCTACCACTGAACTACTCCCGCACCGTACCTTACTTGCAGAGTAATTATAGCCGCCCGCGAGCTGTTTGTCAAGCGAGGAAACAAAACGCGCACGGAATGCGTCCTAAACTAAAGCGGTGCATAACACCCACGCCCTTGTGGGAATAAACGACACATCCTTGTGGGAATAAACTATCCAGGCAGCGCTAAACTCTGCTGCCCCGTTCGTGAAAGGAAGCCACTATGAACACAAAAGCACGCGTATTGCCTCTTGCTCTGCTTGCCCTGGCAAGCGCAACCAGCGCACTGCCCCAGGCCGCCCTCGCACAAACCAAGGCTGACAATGCGCAAAAGCAGAAAAACAACTGGCGCAATATCGGCGGCGCGGCGGCGGCAGTCGCCGGGTATGGCCTGCTCAAAGGCAACACCACAGCCACGCTGCTGGGTGCGGCAGGCGCGGCCTACTCGGCCAAGCGCTATGAAGACGAGCGCAAAACGCAGGATCATCTCAAGCGTGAACGACAGAACAGAAACTATTATCGCACGCCAAAGGACGACGGCAGCCGCCAGTACTATCGGTACGACGGGCAGCTTTATTACAAAGACCTGGCTACCGGCGAGCGCCATCCGGCTAATTAACAGCCGATAGGTATTAACAATCAATAACTAAAAGGGCGTGTCCATATGGACACGCCCTTTTGTTTTGGCTGGGCATGGCTAGGAGCCGGGGTGGCGAGCGGCAGAGGCCAGCAGGGCCAGCCGAATGCCCAGCCACACGGCGGCGTAGCCCAGCACAACGCTGCCCAGCAAATTGCCTAATGCCTGCCACGATGACTGCAAGCGGGCCGTCTCGTACTCAAACGTGCTGAATGTGGTGTACGCGCCCACAAAGCCGATGGCCACAAGGGGACGCCAATGCGGGCTGACCAGATAACGCTCGGTCAGCAAAGTGGTGACAAAGCCAAGTATGAACGACCCCGTGGTGTTGATGACAAACGTGCCCCATGGGAACGATGACAGCGGCAGGCGTCCCTGCACCCAGGTGCCCACCGCGTAGCGCGCCAATGCCCCCAACGCCCCGCCCAGCGCCACCAGAGCATAAAACAATCCATTCATGCCTGCCATTGTGACACAGAACGGCGCTGCATGGGCCTTGTTGCCTGTTCAAGATTAACCCAACATCAACTGCTGTTGGCGATAATTAAGACATCAATGCCGCGCACCAGCCGCACCAGCCTGTTGATAATAGACCCCTGAAAGGCTTCCTGCCAGGTTGTCCGCCCTGAGTGGCCGATGACAAGCTGCGTTACCTGCGTTTTGCGCGCATAATCCGCCAGGGTTTGGGCCACGTCGCGCCCGGACACCTGCTCAATGCGAATGTTTAGACGCGATGCCAATGCGAAGTCAGCGTCCAGCACCTGCTGCTGCTCCTGGGTCAGCGCGCCCGCAGCCACATACACCGCCACCAGGTCGGCGCGCAGAACGCGGGCCACGCGCCAGCCCCGACGCAGCAGGCGGTCGGAGAGCTTGTCCGGCGAAATGCACACCATCACCCGCTCCTGCGTCTGCCACGGCTCGGTGACATCATTCTCCGTGCGGTAGTTCTGAACAGAACGGTCTACCTCTCCCGCCACTTCGCGCAGGGCGATCTCGCGCAGCGCGGACAGATTGCCCTCGGTGAAAAAGTTTGCCAGCGCCTGCGGCACCTTTTCCAGCGGATACACGTCGCCGCGCTCCAGGCGGTGAATCAACGTGCGCGGCGTGATGTCAATGGTGACAATCTCATCGGCCTGCCCCAGCACCCAGTCGGGCACAGTCTCGCGCACCTTGACGCCGGTGATCTGCATGACCGTGTCGTTGAGGCTTTCCAGGTGCTGCACATTCATGGCGGACAGGACATTGATGCCTGCCGAGAGGATTTGCAGCACGTCTTCATAGCGCTTTTGATTGACACTGCCTGGGATATTGGTGTGCGCCAGCTCATCCACCACCACCCAGCGGGGGCGGCGCGCGATCACAGCGGCTGTGTCCATTTCGGTGAACGACGCGCCTTTGTACTCAATCACCAGGCGCGGCACCACTTCCAAATCCCCAATCTGCGCTTCTGTGTCCGGGCGCTTGTGCGTTTCCACATAGCCAATCACCACATCCTGGCCGCGCTCGTGCTTGCGGCGCGTGGCTTCTTGCAGCATCTCGTAGGTCTTGCCCACGCCCGCTGCGAAGCCCAGAAACAGCTTCAGCCGCCCCCGGCTGGCGGCTTGTTCCGTTTTGTTGACCCGTGCGAGTATCTCTTCCGGGGTTTGTCGTCTCGGTTCGTTTGTTTCTCTCGGCATGGAAGTGCTCTCCGGGGCCAGGTGGCGCGGCGCTGAGTCATTGATGCAGGCGGTGCGTGAGTGCGTCCATTTTTAGGATACCCTGCGGCGGGGCCTGCGCGCTCCCACGGCATTGCCAGGGCGCTCAGAGGCCGTTACTCAGGCGTGCCAACGACGGAAGATTTTCTTCCGTCGTTGGTAATGGCTTGAAAGGCCCTGGAAACGCCTAAACTTCACGCAAGCATCGTCCTGCCTCCGCTAAAGACGCGGGCCATGAAAAACCCGGGCGGCTTGACGAGAAGCAGGACGATGAGGAGAAACAGCAGGTCTTGCAGCAGAGCTGGAACGCTCATGACGATGCTCCCTTTAACGTGCATGGAAGCAGCAGAGCGCGGCAGTCTGGTGTTTCCGAGCCTCGGTGAACGTCAGCATTCACCCGCCGGGCCGTCCTGCGGCAATGGTCGGCAGGACGGCAGTTTCTCAGTTCTTCAAGCAGATGCGTTGTTGTTAGAATGTAAACATGCCTGCCAAAATAAGCAGGTCATCGTTTTTCTTGGTCGGGCCACTGAAGGCGCTGTCGTTCTTGCCAAGGTACGACTGCTGGTTGCTGTTCTCGTGCCGGTACTCCAAGCGGGTCGTGAGGCTGGCCTGCGGCTTGTACTCATAGGTCAGCGTGAACTCATACGGCTTCAGCGAGCTGGAAGCCACGCCTGCGCTGCCATCGGTTTTGGAGTTGAAGCCGGAGAAGCGTCCCGCAAAAGCAGTCTTAGGCGTAAGCTGCTGGCGGTAATAGGCGGCGTAGCCGTTCTGCGTCGTTTTGGGCAGGCTCTCGTCAGGCTTCTGCTGGACATAAGTGTAGTCCAGGCCGACAAGTTGGCTGGCACTGAAGTTGTAGGTGAAGTCATCGTCGTTGACAAGCACTTTGGTCTTGACGCCGCCGAGAAGGTCTTTGCCGGAGCCAAGCGTGCCGATGACGGTAAACTTGCCTTTAGGGTCGGTGAAATTGATCTGCCCAATGCCGCCATAATTGCCCTGATGGTGAAGCCCTTCCGTGGCTGTGTTGAAGATGTTGTTGACTACAAAGCCTGTCAGCACGAAGCCTTTTAAGTTTGGCGTGTAGGCACGAATACCGGCGTGGTAAAACGGCGTCAGATTGTAGGGCAGGGAGCGAGTGTAGTTGTAGTCTGCATTGGCTTCCGTCACTTCGTAGCCGAACGGCGTATAGAACTTGCCGACATCAATGCCACCGCCTGCCCCGGCAAACGCATAGGTTCCATAAAGCTGCTGAATGTTCTTAAACTGCGCCTCGCTGGCGCTGCCGTTGCTGCCGCCGGTTACGAAGTTGTAGTTGGCATGGTTCTGGTCGGCGGTGTCTCCGGCAATCAGCGTGGTCTTGAAGGCAAACCCTCCCGGTCTGGGAGTGTTGAAGACGTTAACCTCAGCAAGCTGCAAAGTCGGCGTTTTGAGTCGGGCATTGTAGGCTCCGCTGGCGAGGCTGTTGTCGAGCTGCGTGCCATGCGGGTTTTGGACAGAGTACTGAACGTAGCCATCTATAAGGCCGTTGTATTGTATGTGGTAGTTCGGCGGCGGCGTGGCAGCGGGTGCGGCGGGGGTTTGGGTCGGTGCGGGCTGAGCGGTGCCGGGTGCCGGTGGCGGCTGGGTGGCCGGGCCAGGGCCGTTGCTGGAAGGCGTCACGGGTGAAGCGGGAGGCGCGGCAGTGTTCTGCGCCGCAGCCCCAAGCGTGGTCAGCGCAATACCTGCCAGCGCCAATCCGGCGGTCTGCCAGTCTTTTAACGTAAGCATGTCTTTGTCGGGTCCTGTCTCGGTGTTTGTGCTACAGTGGTCGTGTTTTGTATTCGGTCAGAAGCGATTATCATGCAGCTACCTAGCGGGCAGCGCGGCTTGGACAGGCGCAGTTTTATCCAGGGCCAGGTTCAGGGTCAGAACGTTGACGCCGGGTTCGCCGAGAAAGCCAAGGGCGCGTCCCTGCGTATTTTGGGCGATAGCCTGACGCACCGTGTCCACGCTGACATTGCGTGCTTTGGCAACGCGCGCCGCCTGCAAAGCGGCATTGGCGGGGCTGATCTGCGGGTCCAGGCCGGATGCCGACCGGGTGACCGCGTCTACAGGGACAAGCGCACCGGCGGGCAGATTGTTCTCGGTGCGATACGCGGCGGCGAGGTCTTTAACTCCATCAAAGTTGCTGGGGTCATCCTTGCCGCTGGGCAGCTTCTTGTGGATGCCGTTAATCAGCTTATCGCTGGTCGGGCCGAGGTTTGTGCCGGAACTTGCGGTGGGGTCATAGCCGCTGCCTGCCGCCGAGGGGCGCGGGTGGAAGTACTCAGGCCGCGTGAACCCCTGCGCCAGCAGGGCCGACCCGACCACTTTGCCATTCGCATTGGTCACCAGGCTGCCATTCGCCTGGTGCTTAAAGGCGGCCTGCGACAGCCCCCACACGACCAGCGGGTAAACGCCGCTCACCAGCAGCAGCAGGACGAGAGTGATGCGCAGCGAGATAACAAGTTGCTTTGCCATGATATGATAATCTCCTAATGAGCCGGGGCGCAGTGCAGCAGCACGACAATCTGATCCAGCAGCCAGATGAACGGGAACGGCAGAACAATGCCACCTAAGCCCCAGAATGCCAGGTTGCGGCGCAAAAGCTGGGCCGCTCCCATCGGGCGATACGGCACGCCGCGCAGGGCAACAGGGATCAGCGCGATAATAATCAGGGCGTTGAAGATGACCGCCGCCAGCACTGCCGAATAGGGCGAGTGCAGCTTCATCACGTTCAAGGCCCACAGCGGCCCGTGCGCCTGGCCCGTCAGCACGTACAGCGTTGAGAACATGGCGGGGATAATGGCAAAGTACTTCGCCACGTCATTGGCAATGGAGAACGTGGTCAGCGCCCCGCGTGTCATCAGCAATTGCTTGCCAATCTCCACCACTTCAATCAGCTTGGTGGGGTTGGAGTCTAAGTCCACCATGTTGCCTGCCTCTTTGGCGGCCTGCGTGCCGGAGTTCATGGCAACGCCCACATCGGCCTGCGCGAGAGCGGGCGCATCGTTGGTGCCGTCGCCAGTCATCGCCACAAGCCGCCCTTCCGCCTGTTCTTTCTTAATCAGGGCCATCTTGTCTTCGGGCTTGGCCTGGGCCAGAAAGTCGTCTACGCCTGCTTCCTGGGCAATGGCGGCGGCGGTGAGGGGATTGTCGCCGGTAATCATCACGGTCTTGATGCCCATCGCCCGCAGGTGGTCAAAGCGCTCGCGCATGCCGCCTTTGACGATGTCTTTCAGGTAGATAATCCCCAAGGGGCGTTCGTTCAGCACAACCGCGAGGGGCGTGCCGCCCTGCTTGGAAATACCGTCTGCAATCTCCTGAAGCTGGGCGGGAACCGTGCCGCCGCTGGCTTTGACATAATCAGCGACTGCCTGCACGGCCCCTTTGCGCACCTGCGTCCCATTCATGTTCAGGCCGGACATGCGCGTCTGCGCGGTGAAGGGGATAAACTCAGCGTCCTTTTCCGACATCTCGCGCCCACGCAGGCCGTACTTTTCTTTGGCAAGCACGACAATGGAGCGGCCTTCCGGCGTTTCATCGGCCAGCGAGGAAAGCTGCGCGGCGTCGGCTAGCTCATTGATGTCAACGCCCGGCAGCGGGATAAACTCCGCCGCCTGGCGGTTGCCCAATGTGATTGTGCCGGTCTTGTCCAGCAGCAGCACGTCCACGTCACCTGCCGCTTCCACGGCCTTGCCGCTCATCGCAAGGACATTGTACTGCATGACCCGGTCCATGCCCGCGATGCCGATGGCCGACAGCAGGCCGCCGATGGTGGTGGGAATGAGGCACACCAAGAGGGCAATCAGCACGGTAATGCTGGGCGCGATGCCCTGGCTGCCTGCCGCGACCGCCTGCCCGACATTGTACTGCGCGAACGGCAGCAGCGTGACAGTGGCAAACAGAAAGATCAGCGTCAGGCCCGCAATGAGAATGTTCAGCGCAATCTCGTTGGGTGTCTTCTGACGGGACGCGCCTTCCACCAGGCCAATCATGCGGTCAATGAAGGTCTCGCCGGGGTTGGCGGTAATCTCTATCTTGATCTGGTCGCTGATGACTTTGGTGCCGCCCGTGACGGCCGAGCGGTCGCCGCCCGCCTCGCGGATGACCGGCGCGGACTCGCCGGTAATCGCCGACTCGTCTACGCTTGCGATGCCTTCCACAATGGTGCCGTCGCTGGGGATGATGTCGTTAATCTCGCACAGCACAACGTCGCCTTTGCGCAGGGCTGACCCCGCCACCTGCTCAATCTGCCCGTTTTTGCCCAGGCGCTTTGCCATCGTTGTGGAGCGTGTCTTGCGCAGCTCATCGGCCTGCGCCTTGCCGCGCCCTTCGGCAATCGCTTCGGCGAAGTTCGCAAACAGCACGGTGAACCAGAGCCACAGGGCGATCTGCCCGACGAATGCCCGATCCCACCCGCCGACATGGGCGGCCAGATCGCGCAGGAAGATGAGCGTTGTAAGCACGCTGCCGACCCAGACCACAAACATGACCGGGTTTTTAGCTTCGGCACGCGGGTCAAGTTTAACAAAGGCATCTTTGATGGCCCGCCGCACAATCGGCGGGTCAAACAGGGGGCGCGCGCGCTTGCCGCCCGGAGTGGGCGAGGCTGTCCCGCTCGGCTCAGGGGCAAGGGGCGCAGGTTGGTTATTAAGTGTCGCTGCCATGAATAAGTGTTCTCCTAGAACGTCTTGCCTGAGTGCATCAGGAAGTGCTCCACAATCGGCCCCAGCGAGACGCCGGGGAAGTAAGTCAGCGCGCCGACAATGACAATAATGCCTACCAGCAGCCCCGCGAACAAGGGTGTGTCTGTGGGGAACGTCCCTGGCCCGACCGGCACGCGCTTCTTTTTCACCATGCTGCCGGCAATCGCGAGCAGCGGGATAATCATCAGAAACCGGCCTACCAGCATGGAAATGCCCTGCGTGAGGTTCCAGAACGGCGTGTTCACCGAGAGGCCCGCAAAGGCGCTGCCGTTGTTGCCGGTCGTCGAGTCGTAGGCGTACAGCATCTCCGAGAAGCCGTGCGGCCCGCTGTTGTTGGTGTTGGCCGAGGCTAATGCGTTGACACTAGTGCCAACCTTATTCCAATAAACAGCCGGGTGGGGGACATGGGTAACGCTGGCGAGGGCGGTAAAGCCCAGCACGTCTGCGGCCAAGACTAAGGTGGCGAGCATTGCCATCTTGACTTCATACGCCTCCACCTTCTTGCCCAGGTACTCTGGGGTGCGCCCAACCATCAGGCCTGCGATGAAGACCGCGAGGATAGCGTACATCAGCATGCCGTACAGCCCCGCGCCCACGCCGCCGAAGATGACTTCGCCGCTCATGATGTTCGCCATCGGCACCAGGCCGCCCAGGGGCGTATACGAGTCGTGCATGGAGTTGACCGCCCCGCACGAGGCATCCGTGGTGACTGTGGCGAACAGGGCCGAGCGCGCAATGCCGAACCGCGTTTCTTTGCCCTCCATGTTGCCGCCGCTGTCGCCTAGCACCGCAGCCCGTGTCTGCACCCCCTGCGCGGCAACAAGCGGGTTGCCTTTGGCCTCCTGCCAGTAGGCGACGCTGACGCCAACAAGGAACAACGCCGCCATTGCCCCCCAGATTGCCCAGCCCTGCTTTGTGTTTTCCACGTACAGGCCGAACGTGTACACTATCGCCGCCCCAATCAGAAAGATGGACAGCACCTGCACCATGTCGGTGAGCGGGGTTGGGTTCTCAAACGGATGCGCGGAGTTGGCGTTCAGCGGCCCGCCGCCGTTCGTGCCAAGCATCTTGATCGCCTCCTGCGAGGCATACGGGCCACCGGGGATCGTCTGCGTGCCGCCTTCCACGGTTGCCACTGTGCGGTACGCATGGAAGTTGTCCACCACGCCCTGCTGGCACAAAAACAGCGCATACACAAGGCACAAAGGCAGCAGCACATACACGGTCGCGCGGGTCAGGTCGGCCCAGAAATTGCCGATGCTCGTGCCGGTCCGCCGGGCCAGGCCGCGCACCAGGGCAATCGCGATGGCGATGCCCACAGCCGCGCTGAAGAAGTTATGCGACGCCAAAGCCACCATCTGCGAGAAGTACGACATGGTATTCTCGCCTGAATACGCCTGCCAGTTGGTGTTGGTGGTAAACGAAGCGGCTGTGCTGAACGCCAAATCCGGCGTCATGGCCGTGCCATAGGACGGCGCGTGCTTGGCATCGCCGAAGTGCATCGGGTTGAGCGGCAGGAATGCCTGCCAGCGCAGCAGGGCGTAGGTAATCACCAGGGTGACGACGCTGAACAGCAGCATCGCCGCTGTGTAAGTGGTCCACGGCATTTCTTCGGCCGGGTTCACGCCGCCGACTTTGTAAATCAGGCGCTCCAGCGGCCCGACAATCGGCGTCAGCCAGGTGCGTTTGCCCTCAAACACCTTGAACATAAAGGTGCCGAACGGCTTGGTGAGCGCCAAAATCAGCACGAAAAAGAGCGCGATTTGAAACCAGCCAATGAATGTCATAATCAGGCTCCTTTAGAAGCGCTCAGGACGCACAAGCGCGTAGAGCAAATAAACCGTCAGTCCCGCGCTGGCTATCCCCGCCAGCAAATACTCAAACAGCATCGCCGCCTCCTCTACAAATGGTCGCAGCGAAAGGTGTAGCCTATCGCGATAGCAAAGAAACCAGCGATTGTCAACAGAAACCAAAAATCAGGCATGCCTGCCTCCCTCTTCGCGTAAAAGAAACTCCACCACAACAGTCTCGGCGTGAGTGTCTACCGCCACTCGTATCTGATGGACGGCCTGCCCGGTCGCCTCGGAAGCCAAAGCCGCCAGTCGTGCGCGGCAGTCCGCCAGCAGAACATCGTACACGCCCTGAACAATCTCCTCGCCCGCATCTTTGTGGGCAATCATCCGCGCCATCGACGTCAATGCGTGCCGCAAATGCACCGACAGCACATTCCCGTGCAGGGAGATTTGGGTGGCAGAGGGCGTCAATCCAAGTTCCCGGCACAGGCAGGCGCTCAGCTGCAGGACCGACGCTTTCTCGCTCACAAGGCTGTCACGCTTCACGATTATCATCCTTTGCCCGCGCGCCTCCAAGTGAGCTGTCAAGGTTATATCTGATTTGGCGTAACGCCCCCGTAAAGATCAAGCAGTGAAGTGTAAAGATTTCATAAAGTTCTGCGGCGCGTGTTTAAGCCGCCGGCGCGAGCCATTGGGACTAGTGCCGCACCGGCGTTGTGGGGGCGTTTTGAGAGCGTTTCCCTGGCGTTTCCAGCCTGTACCAACGACGGTAGAAAACCATCCGTCGTTGGTACGCGCTGAATCCGCCGGAGAAACGGCAAAGCAAGCCCTTGCAAACGAGTGGCAT
>JAABUQ010003149.1_pt1 | contig 30954 bp, 31 predicted proteins | sample 5560001 | NCBI WGS metagenome assembly JAABUQ01 (sample SAMN10711888, study PRJNA513371) | rock metagenome | isolation source: Antarctica rocks | place: Antarctica: Victoria Land, Finger Mt nord | collected 2015-12-18 | reverse complement strand
ACGCCGAGTCCAAAACACGCGGGCACGATATCGGTGCTCGAAAATCGGCACGTTCCGCAGGGGAGATCCTCTTGATGAAAGAGCGTTGGGGACCGCAGCTCGAGAACGATCCGTATTACAATCCGAACTTGACGCGTCGCAGCGAGGATTACGCCATACGCGTTGATGAGTTAAACTAGGATCGTCAGTTTTAGCGGGCGCTTGTCGACGGTCGCCCCGGGTAGCCCGCTACGTCGAGCAGCGACGGCGCATCGGAAAAGTTGTGCGACGAGCCTTCGCGGCCTCGGCTGAGACCGGCACGTCAGGCTCGATTCCATGAAAGGTGCGGAGAGGACGTGTTCCCGCGACATGCTTGCGGCCGGCCACGGCGGCAGCTACCCCGACCCATGGTAACTGTCGTTCGGGGTGCAATTGCTCGATGCGCGAGCGTGTCACGAGCGCTTCGTCGCCGTCGCCTTTTTTCTCGTGGCACGTCGAGTGGTCTTCGACATTCACGCGGGCAGAGTGGAAGCCGCTGCGCGGCTACTGCAGCCCGCGACGCTTTGATCGTCGAAAGACCATCGCTGCGTCAAGAACGAAGCCGGGCATCTCAAGCCCAATTTCGACGAGCCCAGTTGCGTACGTCTTGCGTTCGGTGTTGGGGCGAAAAATCGTCACGGTTTGCGAATTCGGGTCGAGCATGACCCCGACGCGTACACCATTTGCAATGAACGCGTCGATTTTTTTCTCGACGTCTGAAAGATCATCGGATGGGGACACGAGTTCGAAGACAACATCGGGAACGATATGAATAAAGACGGGGCGATAATCCTCAGGTGTCAGCGCAGCGAGCGTCTCATTTGTTACATATGTGGCGTCGGGTGACTTGATTGACGTGTCGGGAAGCGTCATGCCGGCGGTTGCCGGGTACGCTTCGCCGAGTCCTGAGGAATCGGTCCAAATCGCGACCTGCTTGAAGAGTTCACCCTCGTCGGCGGAGGAAAAGAAGCCCGTGGGCGCACTCACGACCAGCTTGCCGTCGGTTGACCGCTCGAAACAGTAGCCCGGATTTTCGCGGGACAGCGCAAGGAGCATCTCCTCGGTGAGCGCCGGTTCGGGCAGTCGCAGCTCGAGCGCCATAGCGCTGTCTTCGGCGCGGACGTCTGCGGGTCCGTGGAGCCCGCTTTGGCCCCAAATCCTTTCCGTACGGTGGTCCAAGCGCGTCGGAGGGGCTTTCTCGGGTCGTCGAACCGATACGAAACGAGTCCTGCGCTGTAAATCGCGTTTCCGCACGCGACGCGAGATCGAGGCAGAAAGGACCCTCGATCTCGCTGCTCGCGAGTCCGTCGTCACGCAGACTCGTTCGGCCGGCCGTCGTTTAGATGGCTGAAAGGCGGGTGGGCCGCGTTAACCGGCATGGCGTGGGGAAAGGCACGCAAGAAACCGAGTGTTATAGAGAGCTTCCCGAAGGGCGAGAAAAACGTCCTGGGCAAAAGTCCAATCATCGACATACACGCCTCGGCTCTCGCCGAAGCAGTGCGACGAGTTAGAATCCTTGATGGAGGCGCGTAACCCCGACGGGCCCATCGCCGCCACGATCACGCGGCTGCATGGGTTCCTCACGAACGTCGTTTCGGGTCCAATGGTTCTGCCGTCCGAGTGGATGCCCGTAATCTTCGGCGACCCTGACGATGGCGCTTGGGAAACGATGGACCAGGCGCGGCATGCGATGAGCTTGGTCATGCGCTTCTATAACGAACTCTCGTCCGACTTGCGGCCCGGCGGCCGGTACAGCATTTTAGTCGACCGCATCGGCGATGAACCCGACACGATCGATCTTGCCGACGACTGGTGCGAGGCTACCTGCTCGGCATAGCTCTGCGTGAGGCCGAATGGAAGGAAGCGATGGACGATGCCGAGCTGGCGCATTCTTTCCTACCGATTCTTGCACTTGCGTCTCCAGCGAGAGTTGGCGTCGATCCCCTCAAACCTAGGCTGTAGGCACTACACCGTCTCTTGCAATTTCCCAAGCCGTCGTCAAGATACTGATTAGCCAGAGCCGACGGCGCTTTGCGCACCTTCGCCTGGCTTCTCTAAGACTGCGAGCATCGCACGAGTCCGATCGCGAGAAGGATAGTCGAGCAAATGCGCGAGCCGCCACCCCTCGTTCTCCGTCATGCGTTGCAATGTGCGCTGACCTTCGTCTACGGCGATCGCTGACTCAAGCGCATTTGGCACGTGATCCAGCGCCGACAGGACGAGGAGATGGTACCTGTAGTTCATTTTCAAGCTTACTCCTAGCAACCGCAGCACCAAGGCGTGAACGCCGTCGACGATATGCTCGACCGCGAGATCTATTTCGTTGCGCCGAAGCAGCTCTTCTATCGCTCGTCTCCATCCGTCTCGGAGCTCGATTGAGGGCGGCCAAGTGTGAGTTCCGCGCTTCTGGAAGATTGCTTCTACGGCAGTTCTCAATGTGTCGTCATCATGATCGAGCTGACTGTCGAGCAGAAAGATGTCGACCAGATCGCGTGGACGATCCTCCGCTGGATCAGTTACAGCATGAAGTTTTTGGGCTATTTGCTCGGACGCATTGAGGCATGGAACCTCTGAAGGCCGCATAAGGCCAAAGGCATCAATGCCGTAAGGCTCCAGCATATCGGCCCGGTCCACATCTCCAACGACAAGCTCGACTTCAAACGTGGACCAGTCAGCCGACAAGTACAGAGCATTCACGGAAATCCGATAGGAGTGCTCGCGTTCTTGGACTGCACCTTTGATTCGAAAAGTAAATCCGCTCCATGGGGTGCGTATCGCCTCGATTACTGCGTCGACCAGGTCCGGCTTTTCAGTGCCTAGGACTACGTCCACGTCGCGGCTCGATCTTGCCAGCGAACGGAAGCGGAGCTCCAGCGCGAATCCGCCCTTCACGAGAAACGTAGGGAGTTGTCCCCGCGAGCGCGCGATATTGAAGAGTTCTATAAGTGCGCCGACGGCGACCCACCTTCGGAGCCGGCGTTCAGTAATTCCCTCGTCTTGAGCCGCCTTCTGTACAACGCTCGACAGCTCTTTTCGGCTAGGTAAGTCGGTCACGTCAGCTGCCCACGCGACCGCGGGCGATTTGCTCCATGAGGTCCGGGTCGAGACCGCGAACTGCCCTAAGGCGGTTTACTTCTGTCGATGTTAGCAACCCCATGCGCTGTGCATTGTCTAGGGATTCCGCAACGAATTGCGCTTCCGATGTACCGAGGATGAGGTCCAAAAGGGTCCGGTACAGCGTCGTCACCGGAAGGCCGAGCAGCCTGGTTACTTCGTTGTCGCCGTAGTCGCGAAAGTGCAGTCTGTAGGCGGGCGGGACCACGCGGCGGATTCGGATAGAGCGGGGAAGAGATATGTCGATCGCGGATGGGTTGATTGTAGATATCTCGTACAAACTCAAGGCCGTTCCGTGCGAAAGGGTCCCGAGAACGTCGCCCCGGCGTACCGACGGCCACAGCGCCGCCCGCCAAAGCTCAGCGCGGTCGCCAAGAGGATAACTAGGGAACCGATAGATTCCGCGTTTGGCGCGTTCGATGATGCCTTGGCCGGTTAGCCGCTGAAGGCGATGGCGGTCGACCCCGGCGAGGGCACCCTGTGCTGCGGAAAAGTAACCTTCTTGGCGCTCGGCGATCTCGCCGAGAGCCGACAGATCGTCCTTTCTGGCTCTTTTTGACGCGACCATGTCAATATGGTACGTTTTTCGAACCTTATTGACAAGTCGTCGCCAATCGGGGGTGTGCCGCATGCCGCCAGACGCCACTCGAACTGGCCTCCGCTACGGCCCTGGGCACTGCGTGCTCGCAATTACTGGGGTCTGTTGTGGGCCGCGCGAGGCCGACGACCCCGCGGCGTCGCTTTCCTGGTTGGACGAGCTGGATTAACTCGCTGAAGCTTTCTTGCCGGCGTTGACGGACAATTTGACCCCCTTTGCGACCGTATAAGCGACGCCGTCGGCGGCCAGTGAAACGATCTCGAGCTTGTGAGAGCCGCCGGTCAAGCCCTGTATCGGAACGCGGATCGTGAAGCCGGATCGGCGAGCGTCGAACATGTCGAGGGCTAGGGCAACGTCGTGCCGCGGTAGCCCGTGCACTCCGCCGACGTACTGTTTTCCGTCGATCAGTGCGAAGACGCCGCCCGCAGCCGTCGAGCGTTCGCGATCGACGGCCCAGCCGCGAACGACGACGGTCTCGCCGCGGCGCACGCTGAGCGACCCGCGATGCGCCCGATGGCCGCCGTACGTTTCGATCGAATCGATGGAGACCTCGATGTTGCCTTTCGGGGCCACATGTTTTCCGGGAAACAGAAAGCGCGACTCGACGATCTCGAAACGCTCTCTCGGGTCGAGAAGATGATAGTCGTCGGTGTCCGCATCGAACGCGGCGAGGCGAATGTCGTACGATCCGAGCGGCAAACCCGCCAGCGGATAGATGCCGCGAAAACCTACGCGCTCGAGCGCCGGGTCGTCGTAGTGGGTGGCGATGTCCCAACGTACGTCTCCGTAGCGGACCGGATACACCACGTCGCTACCGACGAGAACGAAAACTTCGCTCGCCGGCTGAGGTTGCGGCGTAAAGACCCAACCTCGCAAGTAGAGGCTGCATCCGGCCGGAATTCGCCGTGCGCCGCTAGGATCGACGTCGCGCACGAGTGCATCCTGAAAACGGATGTCGTCGACGTTTCCGATCGCCGGCTCCGCGGCGCGCGAGGCACCGTCGAGGAAGCGGAGTCGCTTCGAGGCTGCGTTACGAGCCATTTCGGAACGAGAAATCCTCGCGCTTGAGCGTCAGATTTGGGCTATAGTACGGGTCGGGAATCGAATCCGTGTGCCAGCGCTCGATCATCGTCTCGCTCTCGCGTTCGAAACGAGCGATCTGCTCCTTCGTCGTTTCATAGCCGCGACTCTTTGATTCGAAGTGGTACAGCTTCACATGCGGCAGATAGACATTGCGGTAACCCGCGGCAACGAGCTTCAAGCAGAAGTCGACATCGTTGAAAGCAATCGCCAAACCCTCGTCGAGACCGCCGACTTCATCGAATACGGTCCGCCGCACCATCAAGCACGCCCCGGTGACCGCAGAGTAATTTGTTATGGCCGCAAGTGCTTGGAAGTATCCGGTTGCGGTGCACTGATAATGTTTGTGACTATGACCCGCAACGCCGCCGATGCCGACGACGACGCCGGCGTGCTGAATCGTCCGATCGGGGTAGAGAAGTTGCGCTCCGACGGCGCCGATTGCCGGGCGTTGTGCTTGCTCGATCATCGCCTCGAGCCAATCGTCCGTGATCACCTCGGTATCGTTGTTGAGAAGAAGCACATACTGACCAGACGATTGGCTCACCCCATAGTTATTGATCTCGGAGAAGTTGAACGGAACGTCGTGGGGCACGACGCGTACGCGCGGCTCCCGCTTCGCCCACTTCTGAAAAATCGCGATCGATGCGGGATCGGTCGAGCCGTTATCGACCAGCAGAAGCTCGAAGTCGTTGTAGGTTCCTTTCGAAAAAATCGAGCGAAGGCAGCGATCGACGTCCTCACCGTGGTCGCGCGTCGGGACGATGATAGAGACGGTTCCCGGCTTCTGCACTGCGTACCGAACGAGGTATGTCCCCGGGCACATGTCCAGTTCTTGGACTATTCCCGGCTCGCCCCGGCGCTCGAGCGCCTCTCCGATTGCTCGCTGGGCTGCCTCCGTGGCGTACGGCTTCGCAACCGCCGACGAGGCGGTCGAATCATCGTGAATGCGCCAATGATACAGCACGTGTGGAACGTGATAGATCTTGTTCGTTCGTTCGCTCGCGCGCAGCATGAGATCCCAGTCTTGGCTACCTTCAAAGCCCGGGCGCAGGCGGCCGATCGATTCGACCAGAGAACGCCGGTACACGCTGAAGTGGCACGTGTACATGCGCGATAGGAACGTATCGGGCGACCAATCGGGCTTAAAGTACGGCTCGCGTAACGAGCGGTTCGAGTCGATCTTGTCTTCGTCGCTATAGACGATGTCTGCGTCCGGATGCTGATTTAGTAGGAGCGCGATTTGGAACAATGCGTCGGGCGTGAGCAAGTCGTCGTGATCGAGAAAGCCCACGTAGTCTTCGCTCGCAAGTTCGAGTGCCGAGTTGCCCGCGCGCGAAATATGACCGTTTTCCGGTCGGTATACGACTTTGACGCGCTCGGGATAGCGCGTAGCGTATTCGTCGAGTATGACGCGAACGTGGCGGAGCGGCGACGCGTCGTCGGCGATGCATAGCTGCCAATCCGGATAGATCTGATTGACGACCGACTCGAGCGCCTCACGCAGGAACGTGCTCGGCGTATTATAGGTCGCCATGATGATACTGAATTTCGGTCGGTTCGGCAGCAGGTCCACAAGCGCCGGCATTCGGCGCAGGTCGCTCGGCCGCGTCCCGTGTTGCTCGCGCCATCGTTCATAGGAGTCGCCGCGCGTCCCACTGCGCTCGGCTTCCAAGAGGTCGCTCAACTCCAGAATCTGGTTCTCGAGAGCGAGCATCTCTTCGGCGCGTAGAGTCCTGCCATTGCCGGAGGCCGTGGGCCGCCTCCTTCGGCCGCCGATCCGTTTCAACACGTGAATCGGTGTGACCAGCGCAGCTCTCGGAACCGAATCACCCGCACCTTGCACGAGCGCCTTTGCGTTGACAAGCAGTTGTCTGAGCCGCGCAAATTTACTATCTTGTACGGTGTGATACGCGAGCGCCAATTCACTCAAGCGCTGCCTTTCGGCACGTAATTCGTCTAGCCGCTGCGTGAGGAGTTCCACCTCGGGGAAGTGTGCCGCGTTACCGATCATCAACACCGTCGTTCACAGCCGGGCGGATAATCCCGGTCACACATGGCGTGCGAATGAGGAGGGAAGTCAACACACCTAGACCGTAGAGCCATAGGATGTTAACGAGAAGGCGGAGCGTCAGGTGTTTGCCCCGCTCCGGCGGCTGGAAAGTTAGCGGCAACAATGCTTTTGACCTTCGCCTCTGACGCCGTGAGCAGGACACGTTGATCAATCCGAGACCGAAGTGGTATACCGCTCCGGACGCTTCGGAGCAGCCCGATCCAGCGAGCAGCCACGGCATGATGCTCGAAATGATCGGTAGCGATAAGCGAGTCCTCGAGTTCGGTTGCGCGAGCGGCTATATGTCGCGGTGGTTAGTCGCCGCTGGGTGCCGTGTAACCGGGGTCGAGGTAGATCCCGCGATGGCTGCCGAAGCGCGCGAGGTTTGCGACGAAGTCGTCGTTGCCGACCTGGATACGCGACGTTTGGTCGACCTGTTACCTGGATCGGCTTTCGATGTTGCGATTTACGGCGACGTGCTCGAGCACGTGCGCGACCCCCGGCGCGTTTTGGACGAAACCCGCTCTTTGTTGGCCGATGGGGGCTCGGTCGTCATGTCCATTCCAAACATCGCGCACGGGAACGTGCGGCTGGCACTACTACGCGGCTCGTTCGACTATCAGGAGTTGGGGCTGCTCGATAACACTCACCTACGGTTCTTCACCCTAAAAACTGTCCGAGAATTATGTCTGCGAGCCGGCTATCGCATCGAACGCTTGGAACGAACCAAAGCCGCCCTTTTTGGGGCGACCGATACGATGCCAAAGCTCGATCCGCGTGAGTTCGATCCGAGCGTTATTGCGGAGATCCAACGCGATCCGGAGCATGACACGTTCCAATTTATTATCCGTGCGTTGCCACTCTCCGACGAGCAACGGCTCGATAATCTCGTTGCTTTGCTGTCGGAAACGTCGATTAAGCTTGAAAGCGCGAGCGCCCGCGTCAAAATGCTCGAGACGGAGACCGCAAGACTTCGCGAACGTGCCGAGCTGCAAGAAGAGCAAGAATTTCTTCTCATCGATCGCTCGAAGGAGCTCGACCGCGAGACGGCCGAAAGCGAACACCTGCGCGAGCGTCTCGTAGCGAACGAAAGCGAAGTTCGGCGTTTGGAGCTTGCGCTCGACTCTGAACAGCAGACTGCGCGGAGCGACATCGAAGCCTTGCACCTGACGATCGACGCGGAGCAGCAAAAGGCGCAGCGGGAGATCCAACGTTTGGAGCTGTCGATTGACGCTGAACAGCTAAAAACCAAGGAGGCCGATGAAGCGCTGCGCGAGGCGATTGCACTGTTCCTGGCGCACGCGAATAGTGAACTCGACGCCGTTCGCTCCGAGATATCTCAGATCGATCGTGCCATTGGTAGAATCCAAAGCAGCTTTTTTTGGACGATTAAGCTTCGTGTTGGGCGACTCGGGCGCGGACTTCGCAACCGCGGCCTTCCGATACTCGATCGTGAGAAGCTGTAGCAACAAGAGAGCAGTCGATCGGCTGATCATTAAAAAACCGACGCGCAGGGGCTTTCGCTCTTGCCATCGTCGCATTGCGTCCAACATCTATCAGCTGTGCGCAACGACAGTTGTCGCGCCTCCGAAGTCGAACTTAAATCGAACTTCGGTGAGACCGTTTTGCCGCATCGCGTGGCGAAGACGCGTCTTTTCCTCGGTATAGAACATCAGAAAGCCGCCCCCGCCGGCGCCGATAAGCTTTCCTCCGAGTGCGCCGCTCGCACGCGCCGACGCGTACCAAGCGTCGATGCGATCGTTGCCCATGCCCGCGGATCGACAGCGTTTGATCTGCCAATGTCGATCCATCAAAGCGGCGAACGTGCCGAGATCACCGCGTGTCAACGATTCGTAGCTTTCGTGGGCGATCTCTTTTACGCGATGTAGATTGTCGATCATCGTGCTGTCTTTACTCTTCGTACGCTTATCTTGATCTTCTAAAATCGAAGACGCCGAGCGCGTGTATCCGGTGAAGAAGAGGACGAGATTATCTTCCAAATTTGCCAGCGTTTCGGAATCAATGGGAACAGGTTTAACGTCAACGCTCCCATCTCGATTGAAGCCGAAGCGAGTGATCCCACCATAGGTTGCGATATATTGATCTTGCTTCCCGATTGGCTCGCCCAGAATATCTATCTCGATGCGGCAGGCTTGTTCGGCGAGATCGCCCTTTGTGACGATGCGCCGATTAAACGTATGAAGCGCGTGCAACAACGCCGTCGTAAAGCTGCCGGATGAGCCGAGCCCGCTTCCGGCTGGAATGTCGGACATGCTCGTCATTTCGAGGTAATTTACGCACGTATCGGTCAGCCGGCAGGCTTCCCGAATGATCGGATGGGCGATCTCGTCGACCGAATGCACGCGCTCGAATTGCGAATACTTGATGATAAAATCTTCGACGAAAGTTTCGTGCAAGGTGATGTAGACGTACTTATCTATTGCCGCGGCGATCAAAAAGCCGTCGTGCTCACTGTAGTAAGACTTGAGATCGGTGCCACCGCCCCCGAGCGAAATCCGGAGCGGGCTGCGCGCGATGATCACGAATCGGGCTCTCCGTAGAGTTGGGAGACGATCCGCAAGGCGGCTTGTGCGTCTTCGAGGCCGGGATTCGAGGCGCGTTTCGCCGCGATATCGGCGACGAACGCCTCGTACTCCGTCGCCCACGAATCGTCGGCCCTCGGATACTCGTAGATCACGGTGTCTGGGGGACCAAGTTCGGGCAGCATCTTGTAATACGCGAGCCGCTCGATGCCGTAGCTCCCGCCAAGGCCGGTTATCTCGAGTTTTCCAAAGCGACCGAAGATCTCGAAGCTAAACGTGTTCTTCCACTCCGTCCACGACGCGTGGAGCGATGCGACCTGCCGAGCCGCCGTACGCATCAACAAGAATGCGTTGTCTTCGACCGGCATATCCCAAAAGTACCTCTCGGCAAATCCGTGGACGTCGACGAAGTCGCCGAGAAACCAACGGCTCAAATCGATGACGTGCATGCCTTGATCGATCGCCTCGCCGCCGCCGGAGATCGCGGGAACCGCGCGCCATTCACGATCGTAGCCGATCCTGCCGCCGTGACCGTATCGGGCGCGCACGTGCGTGAGCGGTCCGAGCGCTCCCGAATCGACGATGCTACGGGCTTCGCGGAACGCTCGGTGATAGCGATGGTTAAATCCGACGCGAACCGACACGTCGTTCGCCTTTGATTCGGCGATGGCCACATCGAGTTGTGCAGCGCGCAGAGCCGCCGGCTTTTCGACGAGGACGTGTTTTCCGGCGACGACGGCTGCGGTCGTGATCTCGGCCAAGAGATCGTGTGTCGTCGCCACGATGACGATATCGACGTCGTCGCGCACCACTGCGCGCCGCCAGTCGGTTTCGACCTTCGCCTGCTCATTCGTCGCGAGAGCCGTCGCGCGACGAAGGTCCGTATCGCAACAGACCGAGAGGGATCCCGCCGACAGTGAGCGAGCGCGCTTCTCACCGATGAAGCCACATCCGACGATCGCGACGCGAAGTCCATTTACCACGTGAATCCACGTTCGCTCGGAACGATCCGCCGCAGCGTATAAACATCGGACGAATCGAGAGATTCGCGGAGCTCAGGAAAGCGCCCCCACGGATCCCAAACGGCGCTGATTAGTTTCCCTGTGACACCGTCGCTCGCGCGTGATGCGAGGAAGACGCAGAGCTCAGCACCCCTCGCAAGCGGCGTGCCACCCGTCGATTTTTGCTTGAGCGACGCTTCGTAGAAGGCTCGCCCGACGGCGTCGGGTCCCGCTTCCAAAATCTCGTCGAGAAGCCGCGTGTTGAGCGCTCCCGGCGCGACCATGTTGACGTCGACGCCATCGGGGCGCCACTCTTCGGCGAGCGTCTCGCCGAAGCGCACGACGGCGGCCTTCGTCGCGGCATACGCGCTTAAAAAAGGCATCGGCTTAGTAGCCCCACCGCCTGAGAGGACGATCACCTTGCCGCGCTCAGAGCGCTTGATCATCGGGGCGAACGCACGAACGCAGAGCGCGACGCCGAACACGTTAACTTCGAAAGCGTTAGTCCATGCCGCCCAGTCGACGCTCTCACTCGCCCCTTTTGGGCCGTAAATCCCCGCGTTACACACGAGAATATCAAGGTCTCCAAACGCATCGCCAACTCGCTCCGCGAGCACGCCGACACTGCGTTCGTTCGAAACGTCCGCAACGACGATCTCGATCCGCCGCTCTGGAAAACTTGAGACAAGCTCGGCTTTTGCATCCGAGAGTTCGGCTTCGCTGCGCGAACAGAGCACGAGGTCGGCGCCTGCGCGCGCAAACGAATCGGCGACAGCTTTGCCGAAGCCGCGACTGGCACCGGTCACGAGCGCGCGCCGCCCTCGCAGGACGCGATCGTCCGCCATATCAGGGCGCCGCTACGCGGCTCTGGCGGCTCATGCCAATCGCGAAGTATCGAAGCCGGGATTCGGATGCAAGACGGTCTTCAAGAAACCTTTCAGCATCAAAAACGTTCGCGCCCCGAAGAGCCGCGACTATCACATCGGGGGTCAATTCGTGGAATTCGGGCCACTGTGTCATCACGAACGCGGCATCGGCCCCATGAAGCGCTTCTTGCGCCGAAGGTGCGAGCGTAAGTACGTCTTGGAGATCGCTCGGAACCTCATGGACTGCCGGATCGAACGCGACTACTGTAGCGCCTTGGTCTGCGAACCACTTTGCGAGTGCGACAGAATTCGATCCGCGGAGCGTATTGGTTCCCGGCTTATACGTGAGTCCCAAAAGCGCCACGCGCGCGCCGCGTGGGGACCCGACGTTTTCGGAGAAGGCTCGCTGACTCCACGTGCCGTGATAGTCGTTCGCAGTGCGCACGCCGCGAAACATCGTCGGTTCGAGCCCGACACGCTCTTCGGCCGCGATGATAAAATCGACATCGCGCGCGAGCGTGGCGCCGGCATACGCTCCACCGGCGCGAAGATAGGCTCGCGAGCCGACGCGGATATCCGTCTTCAGCCCGCGCTCGACTTCGCGCGCGTCGGCGCCCGTTCGTTCGCATAACGCTGCAAGCTCGTTAATGAATGAGACGGACGTTGCCAGGAACGCATTGAGCGCGTGTTTCGTCATCTCCGCCGATTCCACCGACATGATTTCAACCGACGTGCTGATCGGGGCGAAGGCTTCCTTGAGCCCGTCCGCATCGCGCTTGTTGCGAACGCCCACGACGTAGCGATCGGGGTGCCGCATGTATTCGATCGCTCTGCCGAGGCGAAGGTTCTCAGGACTCGACGCAAACCGCAGACGTCGCTCGGGACATGTCTCGGCGGCGCGCCGTTCGAGCGACGCGATCGAGCCGACGGGCACCTGCGATGAAACGACCACCAGCGCTCCGACGGCGAGATGAGTGAAGAGCGACGCGACGGTATCGAGCACCCAGGGCGCGTCGGCCGTGCCGTCTTCGCGTATCGGCGTATCGTATGCGATCCACACTATTTGGCAGGCGCCGAGGTCTTCAACGCGGCCGGTGTATTGTAACCGCCCCGTGTCGCTTTGCTCCTCGATCAACCGCCGAAGGCCCGGCTCTTCGACGGGGAGTTCGCGCCGCTCGAGTTCCGCGATGCGTTCGGGTTCGTCGAAGCCGAGGACCGTATGTCCGGATGCGGCGAATACGGCACTCATCACCGTTCCGAGATGCCAGAGACCTGCGAATCCGATGGTCACGTTATCGGCGCACCTTCGCCTCGCGCGTCAGCGCGTAGAGGGGCACGCGTTTGAGCTTCAGCATGGCACGAACCCACGTTGGCGGGTCTCCGAAAAACGAGACTTTTTTTCCTTCCGCAAACGAACGCGATTCATAGTTCACGGGGAACTCGATCGGTTTGTAACCCTTGCGAATCAACTTGATGTTGATCTCAAAATCAAAATCGAATCGATTACATTCGAAGGTAAGTCCGTGAAGACAATCGCGCCGGAAAACTTTGTACATCGTAAACGGATCGGCCAAATCCTGTTTGTACAGGTAGTTAAACATCCGCAATAAGATAAGGTGCGCGAGATTGGCGACATTCGCAAGTACGGCTTGTTCTTGAAAGTGGCGGATCTTCCACGCCTCGCCGCGCGAATTGTGCCGCGAACCTAAGACGAATGTGCGCCGCAATTCGAAGAGCGGAGCGATCAGTTTCTCGTAATCATTGACGTCGTACTCGAGATCGGCGTCTTGAAAGAGCACGACATCGCCGCGAGCATGTTGCAAACCTGTCCGAACGGCGTAACCCTTCCCGCGTGGACGGTCTTCGCTAAAGAGTCGAACGCGTGGGTGATCGCGGAAGCGCTCGACAATGTCTTTCGACCCATCGGACGAGTTGCTTTCGACGACGATTACTTCAATATCGATTCCCGGGATTTCTTTGTCGAGCACACGTCGTAGCGATTCTTCGACGGTTGCCCGCTCGTTATAGACGGGAAAGATGACCGAGAGCAGGCCGCGGCGATCGCGCTCGACAGGACGGCAAAGCATCATCGCGCCCGATTCGAACCAGCGCCGCGCCGATGCGTCGATAGGCGGTCCGGCATCACGTGCGTCGCCGAACGTAAGGAAGTCGCCAAAACCACAGCGTGTCAACAGCAACTGCATCGTATCGGTGGAGAAACAATACGTCGGCTTCTCCGAAAAGGGCAACCAACGTTCGCGCATAGCCGCTGCGCCCGGTGACGAGATCGATAGATAGAGAACCGCTAGCGATCCGCCGGCGCTCAACCGATCGCTAACGGTTTGCAGAAATGTGAAAGGATCGCTCTCCCGCTCGAGCGCGGCGAGTAAGATGATGAGATCGTAGGTGGCAGTGCTTTCGGCGAGGCGAGCTGGTGAAAGGACGTCGATTCCCCCGATCTGCGTCTGATTCACATGTCCGACGACGGCGACTCGCCGGGCCTCCGAGCGCGCGTAATCACGTGCGACGCGAATCGCGCATCGCACTGCGGCGACTGCCGCATCCGATGCTGGCCGATCGTGAGCGCGCGGCGGTCGCGGATTCGCGAAAAGAAGATCGCACCCGCGGCACTGTGAGAAAGCAACGGAGTGTGCGACGAATTCGTAAACGACCTCAGCACTATCGCAGATGGGGCAAGACGCCGATATCTGCTGAAACTGCGGATTCGCAGGCTTCGTAAAGCCCGAAAGTTGCATGGCTTGTGGTCTTGCGGCCGAACCTGGGGACAGTCCTGCCGCGGCCTGTTTCGCAATTGCGCCGACCATTTCGGGACGTCAACGACGTGCATACACGCCTTAATGCGGTACCGCCCGCGCGTCGTTTGCACGATGGTCGGCGTGAAGGCGCGTCATCAGCGAAGGAGGGTGAGCCGTCCGCGTGAAGATGCTGGATATGGTGACCTCGACATTCTCCGATGCATTTCTGCTTGAGGCGAGCGAAGTGATAGCACGGCTCGATCGACGCGCGATCGAGCGAATCGCCGAGTTACTCGCCGAGACCCGCGGCTGCGGAGGAAGGCTCTTCATGTTGGGGGTTGGTGGTAGTGCCGGAAATTGCTCGCATGCCGTTAATGATTTTCGAAAAATCTGCGGAATTGAAGCATATGCACCGACCGACAACGTCTCCGAATTGACGGCGCGCACGAACGACGAAGGCTGGCCGACGGTTTTTGAGGCATGGTTAAAGGTGAGCCGCCTACGATCGACCGATGCAGTTTTCGTCTTTTCGGTGGGTGGCGGCGACCTCGAGAAAAACGTGAGCCCGAACCTCGTCAACGCGCTGCGGTATGCGAAAGAGATCGGCGCTACGATCCTCGGCGTCGTTGGTCGCGATGGCGGTTTCACGGCACAGGTTGCGGACGCGTGCGTCATCATTCCCACGGTCAATCCCGAGATGGTGACGCCCCATTCCGAAGCCTTCCAGGCCGTCGTCTGGCATCTCCTCGTTTCGCACCCGGCTCTCAAAGCGAGCGCGACGAAGTGGGAATCGGTTCGCTAGAAACGCGACGCGCGATCTTTCTAGATCGCGATGGCGTGCTCAACGAAGCCGTCGTTCGAAACAGTCGCCCGCATCCGCCCGATTCCCTCGATCGTCTCGTCATCGTTTCGGACGCCGGGGCGGCACTCGCGTCGTTGCGCGACGCTGGATACCTGTTGATCGTCGTGACGAATCAGCCCGACGTCGCACGCGGAACTCAGCGACTCGAGGTCGTCGAAGCGATCAACGAGGCGCTCGCAACGTCCCTGCCGATCGACGATTTTATGGTCTGCTACCATGACGACCGCGATGGATGTGCGTGTCGGAAACCGCAACCAGGCATGCTTCTCGAAGCGGCGCGGCGCCACGCCATCTCGCTGAATGCGTCGGTCCTCGTGGGTGATCGGGCGAAAGATATCCAAGCCGGCCGTCGCGCGGGAGTACGCACGGTCTTCGTCGACAAGCATTATGACGAGCCGCCGCCAGAACCGCGTGCCGACGCGACGCGAACGACGCTCGCCGAAGCAGCAGCTTGGATTCTCGCAAACCCGGTTTAGGAGTTCCTCATGCTCGAGACGCGCCACGCCGTCAGCGTTCCCTCCGTTCTCCAGCTCAAGGTCAAAATCTACGCCGATGGCGCTGACAAGGACGCCGTCCTCGCGCTGTCGCGCAACCCGCTCATCAAAGGTTTTACGACGAATCCGACGTTGATGCGAAAAGTCGGTATCACAAATTATGAAGGGTTCGCGCGCGACCTCTTGCTGGCGATTCCCCGCTACCCAATCTCGTTCGAAGTCTTCGCCGACGAACCGGCTGAGATGCTGCGGCAAGGTCGCAAGATCGCTGGCTGGGGCGAAAACGTTTACGTGAAAATCCCCGTGACGAACACGCGAGGTGAATCCTGCGATGCCGTCGTTCGCGAGCTTTCACACGATGGCATTAAAGTAAACGTGACGGCGCTCATGACGGTGAAGCAAGTGCGCACAACGTGTGCGGCGCTCGAAGGCGGGGCACCGGCCTGCGTTTCCGTTTTTGCCGGGCGCATCGCGGATACGGGTCGTGACCCTCTGCCGATCATGGCGGATTCGGTGGCCATCGTCAACGACGTGCCGGGCGTCGAACTGATCTGGGCGAGCCCGCGCGAGTTGCTTAATATCTTCCATGCAGACTCGGTTAAGACGCACATCATCACCGTTACCAGCGACGTGCTCACGAAGCTCAACCTCGTAGGGAAAGACCTCGACGATTATTCACTCGACACGGTCAAGATGTTTGCGAACGATGCGGCGAAAGCGGGATTCGTACTCTAACCGGAAGCGCGGATTTCTGGATTCTTAGCGGAGACTGCGAATGCGAGCACGTTCTTTCCGAACGGTGGACGCACGAACTTCTCGATCAAGCGGCTGATCGGGAAAACGACCGAGTCGTAGATTCGTATCGTTCGCGTGTTGACCGTCGACACGTCATCGGAAATTGCTTTGAAGAGCTTGCTTACGGGATATCCTAACACGTCGACGTAGAATGACTGTTTCGTTTCGAATCCGGCCTCCCTTAGTCGCGTTTCGATCATCTTGATATCGTAGCGGCGATAGTGACCGATGGCTCGGTCCAACGCCGTGTAGAGCGATTGAAAAGCCGGCAGGTAGAGCACGACTTTCCCGCCTGGCGTCAACACGCGATGAATCTCTTTAAGCGCCCGGACATCGTCTTCGATATGCTCCAGAACGTTACTCGAATACACGACGTCGTACGCGTGGCTCTCGACGCTCTCGATCGAATCGAAACAGTGAAAGCCATCTCTGATCAACCGTTCCCGTTGTTGCCGGTCCGGTTCGACGCACTGCGGCTGTTTCGTGCGCGCCGCAACGGCCTTCGTCAGGGTGCCGAAGCCTGCGCCGAAGTCGAGAACGCGGTCCCCCGGACCGATGTGTTCGACGATAAGGTCGGCCGTCGCGGCGTTGTAGTTCTTGAGTTGTTCGCCGAGACGGAGTAGATCGGAGCCCTCGTAGACGTACGCATCGGCAGGCATTGACCGGCTAGTTCGGCACGCGCGCGAAGGCCATAAGTTCGCCGATATTGATATCGACCGGGGCGTTACGTAATTTCTTCGGGATGGCGCTCGAAACCGTTCGGTATGCGCCTACCGCAAGGGGTAGATACATCGATACCTGACCGGCCAGATAGTCCGCCGTGAGCGTTTTGGTCGCCGGGCCAATTTCCACGTCGACGTAGCCAGCGTGGGTAAGCGCGAGCCGCAGCCCGCGCCGCGAGAAGAGCACGGTATGTTGCATCGGCTGGAACATGGGCCAGCGGGACCGTAAAACGTGACGCAAAAAGTGATCGACGTCGGGCGTTGTAATGGCGATGAGCGCGCCCGGGCGCGCGACCGCGCGCATTTCACTCAAGAACGCAACCGGATCGAAGACATGTTCGATGAGATCGAAAGCCGTGATGACGTCGAATGATTCGACGCCCGAGAGGGCGAGCGCATTCACGTCTCCGATCGTTAGGCGCGCCCGAACCTGGGGGGGCGCCTTCGCGACGGCTTCCGTTGAAAGCTCGAGACCGTGCGCGTCGAAGCCCGCAAGCATCGCTTGTTCCACGAAAAAACCGCACGACGCACCGACATCGAGCAGGCGTCCGTTGGGCATTCGCTTCGATATCAAGTTCACCCGGCGTGCAAACGTTAGCGACTTCAACGCTGCGGCAGCGACGTAATCGTTATAGACACCCGATTTATACTCGGACTCGACGTACGCTTTCATTTGATCGATCGTCGGCATCGGATGCTGGAACATCGTCTCGCACACGGGGCAGCCGTAATAGATCGCTGGCGGTACGCGCTGCGCTTCGCGTGCATCGACCCCGCACGTCGGACAACGAACCGCGTTTGCCGTTGAAGTGGGGGTTTCAGCGCTCGAGGTCAGCATATAGTCTCTCCATGCGGGCTTTCATCATGCGACCGTAAAGCGGGCGCGTGATGATGGGAACGGTGTCATAGAGCCAAGCCGCGACGCCGAGCGAAAGCGGAACGTAAGTTACGGGGCGTGCGCTCTCGAGTGCCTTGATAATGGTCCGTCCGGCGCGGTCGACGGGGATCGAGGACTTGTTCTCTGGACCACGCGTCCGCTCCCGAAACGTTGGGTGATCGAAAAACGACGTGTCGACTCGACCGGGACACACTGCAGTCACCTCGACTCCAAGGCTTCGCACTTCGTACCGAAGCGCTTGGGCGAGGCCCAGCATGCCGTGCTTCGCGGCGCAGTACGTCGCATTGGGAGTGATCGGAAGCCGGCCGGCTAGCGAGGCGATGAAGGAGATCGCGCCGCTTCGCCGCTCGACCATCGCCGGAATCAAGCCATGAGTGAGCCGCACGTGGCCCGTGAGGTTGACCTCGAGGAGACGCTCGACTTCTTGCGCCGAAGCGTTTGCGAAGGGCGTATACGTCCCAAACCCCGCGTTGTTAATCAAAGCGTCGGGCTTGGTCGGCTGGGACAGCAGTAGCTTTAGCAATCCAGCGACATCCGCTTGATCTCCGATATCACAGCGGATATGATCGACATCGAGCCCCTCCGATCGAAGGGCATTCGCCGTCGCGACGAGTCGCGGAGCACCATCGGCTACGAGCGTGACGCGATTGCCAAGGCGCGCGATCTGCGCGCCGGTCTCCGCACCGATTCCACTCGACCCGCCGGTGATGACGACCCATCGTCTTCGAAGCTCCAACACATCTCCAGAGTCGAAGCGATAGCGCGCCGACGCAAGTGGATTTGCCCGTCACGGATCCTACCCTGCAACGATGCGTGCGACGCAGGAACTGCCGATGGCGCGGCGGACTAGCGAAACATGCGAGCGTTAGTGACGGGTTGCGCCGGCTTCGTCGGGAGCACCGTCGTCGATCGTCTCCTGCGAGACGGACACGATGTCGTTGGAGTCGACAACTTTTCGACCGGTCACGAACGATTTCTGCAAACGGCGTCCCTCTCGTCGCACTTTCGACTCATTCGCGCGGATCTTCTAAATAACGAGATGCTTCTCGAAGCGACGCGAGAAGTCGATACCGTTTTTCACTTCGCGGCTAACGCCGACGTGCGCTTCGGAACGGATTACCCGCGGCGCGATTTCGAACAAAATGCTCTCGTTACGGTTAACGTGCTCGATGCCATGCGTCTCAATGGATGTCGCCGAATCGCATTCTCTTCGACCGGATCGGTGTATGGTGAATCTTCTCTGATTCCAACGCCCGAAGATGCGCCGATGCCGATTCAAACGTCGCTGTACGGCGCATCGAAAGTTGCCGCTGAAGGGTTCATCGAAGCCTATTCGGAGGGTTTCGGCATCCAATCGTTCATCTTCCGCTTCGTGTCTCTTCTCGGCGAGCGTTATACGCACGGCCACGTCGTCGATTTTTTTCAACAACTTCGCAAACATCCCAACACGCTCCACGTTCTCGGGGACGGCAAACAGCGCAAGTCGTACCTCTCCATTGACGATTGTGTCATCGCGATGATGCTCGCGCTAGAAAAGAGCACGGAGCGCGTCAATATCTTCAATCTTGGCACTGATGAATATTGCCAGGTTATAGACTCAGTCGGTTGGATCACGCAAAAACTTGGGGTTTGTCCGACGCTTTCCTATAGCGGTGGCCGCCAGGGATGGATCGGTGACAATCCTTTCATCTTCCTAGATTGCGGGCGCATGCGGAAGTTCGGTTGGGTACCGGCGAAAACGATTCGTGAAGCTGTTGAGAATACCGTTGAATACCTCTTTCGAGAGGAAGCGACGCTGGCGGCGCATTCTCAGGATGCGGCGCTCTAACGCGCACGGTCACACGTCACAGGTGTACCCGATCGCCATCCTTTGCGGCGGCCTTGGAACGCGACTGATGCCGTTGACGACGAACATACCCAAAGCTCTCGTCCCGGTTCTAGGTCGACCGTTTATCGACCATCATCTAGCGTTGTTGGCGAAACGGGGCCTAGAGCGCGTCGTGCTGTGCGTCGGACATCTTGGAGACATGATTGAAGCACACGTCGGTGATGGTCGTCGCTTTGGACTCGTCGTGCGGTATTCGTATGATGGCGCAAAGCAACTTGGTACCGCAGGCGCGATCCGTCGAGCGCTTTCCTTGCTCGGCGATACGTTCTTTATGACGTTCGGGGATTCGTATCTCGATTGCGACTATTCCGCGGTCCAAGCGGAGTTCGAGCGGAGCGGCGCCGAAGCATTGATGACCGTTTTCCGTAATTGCGGCGACATCGCTCGGAGCAACGTCCGCATGTGCGGTGACGATATCGGCGCCTACGATAAAACGACAAGCGATCCGTCGTTCCAACATATCGACTACGGTTTGAGCGTCTATCGCGCTCGGACGTTCGCCGCTCTGCCCGAAGATGAGCCGATCGATCTGACTACTGTCAACCGGCGCCTGCTGTCGACGAGATCGTTGCGCGCCTATGAGGTTGGGGAACGCTTCTACGAGGTGGGTTCCAGCGCCGGCATCGTCGATATTGAGATGTACCTCTCGGGAAGGGCGGCGGCCCCACCGCCACGCCATTGATGTCCGGCGGCCCAATCTGCGCGCTTACCAACGAAGCGTGGACGCGGAAAATTGTCGACGTCTTATCGGTCGATCTCGTATGGACGGCCCTGAACCTCCGGAGCGCGGGAGATTCGTCACGACCGCCTAACGGCACCGAGAATTTCGAAGCCAGTCTTCTTTTCAGCTCTTGAATGCGGTTTACAGCCCAGGGGGATCTTAACCGTTGCATCGCAGATTTCTGCTCGCTAGCATCCATAATCGCGTGTCCGTCACGAGCACGAGAGCCTCCTAGCGCGTGAAAGGTAACATGCAAGTGTCGCCGTTTTGCCTGAAGCCGGCAATCGTTGTCATTGTCCTCTTGGCGATTCCGATTGTCGCTAATGCACTTGCGCTTTTCGGGTTCGTCGATCCGCACTCCGAACTTATGTTCAGCGGACTGCAAGAGAACGTCGTGCCGGGGTCTCAAAACGGCCGACCTTTCATCGACCCGAGCGGCGGCACCACGTACGAACCGGAAGCCCGTGAAGCGCTCCGGCAGTGGCTCTCCGGCGCTATTCCTTGGTGGAATCACTTCGAGGGCGTCGGCTTTCCGCTCGCGGGCGGCATCGTGCCGGGGGTATTCTCACCATATCTGCTGTTGCTCGCACTTCCGAACAGCGTCATTCTACAGCAGGTAATTGGGCAGATTTTCTGCGGTTTGTTCACGTACAAAGCATTGAGGCTGATCGGTTGCTCTCGATCCGCTTCTCTCGTTGGCGGAGCGCTCTACGAATTAAACGGGACGTTCGCGTGGCTGGGGTCAGTCTGGTCTATGCCAATGGTCGCATTACCACTTTGGATCTGCGGTATCGAGGCCGTGCGAAGCGATGACCGTCGCGCCGGCTGGCTCGGAATCGCGTGTATCGCTGCAGCGACGTATATCGCGATAGTCTCCAGCTTCATCGAAACTGGTTTTTTGGAAGGTCTGTTCGTTATCGCGTGGTTTGTTGCACGCTTACCGGCATTCAAGGCACGCGGCGCATTTCGCTACGCGGCAATTTGCGCCGTCGGAGGAGCGATTGGCTTGTTTCTTGCCGCTCCACAGATCGTTGCCTTTGCGGATGTACTGAAGTATGGCGTCTCGATCCATCACAGCGGGATCATCGGTCTGCGGGGTATCCCCACCGAGGGCGTGTCGCAGCTTTTCCTTCCTTACCTGTGGGGACCCATATTCAAATATAGTGCACTTAACTCCGTTTGGGGCAGCGTTGGAGGTTATGCGGGAATGGCGACGCTTGTCGTTGCAAGCGCGGCGTTCAGCTCGAGGAAGGCGCGGCCGCTGATCGTTATGCTGACCGCTTGGATCGCGCTAACTGTTGGGGCAGAATTCGCTGCGCCGCTGCCTCTGAAGCTCATTAACCTAATCCCGGGCGTGAAGTTTACCGCTCAGTATCGTTACTCGCCGCCGACGTGGGAGTTCGCGTTGGTGATTCTTTGCGGTCTTTTGTTATCGGAATGGCAGGACGATCCGCGTTTTTTTCTCCGGGCTGCGCACCGGATTGCTCTGGCATCTCTGGCTGTAACGCTTGCTGGGTTCACTTACTTGCATGCGGCGACAATCGAACAACTGTCAATGCAGCAAGATTATAGCTCGTGGTTAATATTCTCCCTAATTACGGGCGTCGCGGTCGTCGGTGTCATGCTCGTCTGTATGAATCGTCCGGGAGTGACATCAGTGCGCGTTCTTAGCATAGTTCTTGTGGGCGAGGCTCTGCTGTACTACGTACTGCCAACCTCATCATATCCAAAATCTGGATCGATCGACACTGGGTACCTACATGCGTTTCACGAGGGCGCTGGCTACTCTCGACTCTATTCCATTAACGCTTTGCAACCGGATTTCGGATCGCTCTATCAAATTCCGCTAATTAACTATAGCGATGTCGTCGTACCGAAAAACTACGTGCAATTTGTGCAGCAATTGGAGCCGTATGATGACCACGGGGTCCTGTTTTTGCCGTATCGCCTCAACCAGTCGCCCGATGCACCGACAATTCCCGACGTTCTTGCGTGGCATCGGCGCCAGTTTGAGTCGCTTGCGGTAAAATATATCGACGGCACGCCCGATCAACTCTTGCCGTCTTTTTCGCCCGCGATTCAAGCGGGTCAACTGCCCTTCGCGTTAGGCGAAGCGGAGCTGGCGGGTGAGTTTGGAGGCCTGCTCAAAGGAGACGGAGTTACCGGTGTCCAGTTTTCGGTGATTGCGGCTGGGTTGCCGGACGGCATAGTCAGCGTAAAGCTTTGTTCAGGTGCGAATTGCGTGTTCGCCGACGCGCCGCTTAACGGAACGTCGCCGCAAGATCAATTGTTCGAACTAAAGTTCACAAAGCCGTTGCTGATCGCGAGCAGACGCGTTTCCTTCACAATCAGGCAAAGCCGTTATCATCGACCAGCGCATATTTGGTTGTATCCCCGTGGCTCTAATGACGAGACAGTTATCGGCCAGTCAGGAGTGTTCCCGAGTTTTCAGTTTCGGACGCGGCTCATGCTCTATCGGGTCCCCACAAGTGTCTATGCGAATGAGGCGCTAGATCTGGCGAGAAGTCCCATTAATGCCACGATCCCGGCGCCCGACAGCGGTGGATCCATCGTCTCCATTGCGGTTATGGAGGTAGGTCATGGCGGCGCGGTAAGGGTGCGCCTGTGCAGCGAGCATTGCGTTTTCGGTGAAAGTGCGGGCGGTGGAAGCGCACCGGACGGTTACGTTGAAATTCCGCTTGCGAATCCATTGAAGATCGAAACCGCGAAGCTTAGGGCTGAGTTCTCCGAGGCGGATACGCGTCATGCAGAATACCTCGCGCTGTATTCCGAAACGCCCTACTTTCCACAGGCGATTTCGTATGATGGAAAATTGATGGCGGGACTGGCGCTTAAAGCACACTTAAACGTCGTTTCGGCTCTCCCGATCGAAGTGTACCGTGGTTCGAAAGTGTCGCTCTTCAGACTGTCGTCGGCTGAACCGTATTTCGCTGCACGGAATTGTCAGTTAAAACCGTCGTCGCGTGACGAGTTGGTCGCACACTGTCAGCAAGGAAGTACGCTCATCCGGCGCGAGCTCTACTACCCAGGTTGGACCGCTAGCGTCAATGGAGTGGATGCTAAGATTCGATTGCACGGCGAAATACTTCAAGAACTTGCACTACCCCAAGGGCAATCGCTCGTGCATTTCCGCTACGAGCCTCACTACGCACAGCTGGCGCTCGTTCTTTCGGGGCTTGGCCTGGTCTTGCTGGCGGCATGTATCTCACTTGGACTACGCAGCTCGCATCGGCTCGTGAGCGCCGTACGTTCGTGAATGTTCAATCGCTGACGCATCTTATCTTCGTGGTAGCGTGGGCGTTCCTTGGCTTCGAAGTGTTGCGTACGTTGTTGACCAAGGTTGCCCGATTAAGTTGGCGTATCGCCGGATCGGCTGCGGCCGCAGTGGCTATCTCGTATTTTCTCGGAGCGACGGGACCGCTAGCTTGGAAATCGGCAGCCGAGACGGAAAGCGCGATCCTGCCGACGCCGGCGTCGGTTCCGCAGGTCTTCGCCTGTCCCGCAAATGCCATCGTTGCTTCGCAGTCGGGATCGGGCTTCATCGATACGGTCGGCGTCGGAGCGGCACCGGCCGGTCCGAAACTAAACACCTTTGCCGTACCGGTCGGGACTGAATTGCATCTCCGGGGGTGGGCAAGTCTCAAGACCGGTCCTGGTACCACGATTTGCGCGATTGACAATGGACGCAAAGTGGCTGGCCCCGTCTCATACGGATTATATCGACCGGACGTTGCTGCCGCGATGGGGATACCGGCCGACAATGCGACGGGTTTCTCTATTACGCTAAAGCCGACGGCCGGCAAGCACATCGTCGTTGTTGGAGCCGTTGAATCGGATGGCCGTTCGATCGACAAAATTCCGGGCACGACCCTAATGGTGAACGCATACTGATATCGCGGGATCACCGGATCTTTCCGGTGATTCGGATCAAAAGAGCGGGCTACCGCGTGGGGCAGCGTCACTGACAGGATAGAATCAAGGCACTGAAGACTCGGAACCGTCCGCGGCCGCTTGTATCGGGAAATTTTGCCATCGCAAGCTCTACAGGGAGCGCTCGCGACGGCCCGGAATTCGGTGATGAGATGAACGATGCGAACCTGGTCCTCCGTGATGGAGCAAGCGATCAGAAGGCGCTCGATATTTTCGCAGGTGAGTGGGCATCCGCTCTGCCGAGCGACTACGCCCATCTACGCGCTGGTCAGGCGACTTTGTTCGACGACGCCCGTATCCATTGGGCAATCAAGCAGCTCGGAGGGGTCAATAACAAGAAAGTTCTAGAGCTCGGGCCGTTGGAGGGCGCTCACTCGTATATGCTCGAGAAAGCCGGGGCTCGTGAGGTCCTGGGCATCGAGGGGAATACTCGTGCCTATTTGCGCTGCCTCGTCATCAAGGAGCTTTTTGGACTTCAACGCGTCCGATTTATCCATGATGATTTCGTGCCGTATCTCGCGACGACAGGCGACTCGTTCGATGTCGTCATTGCCAGTGGTGTGCTCTATCACCAAGTGGAGCCCATGAAGATGCTCGCGGACCTAGCGCGCATCACCTCGTCACTTTTCATCTGGACCCACTACTTCGATGAAAGTCTCATTGCGAACAGCCGCCTTTCGTTAGCTAGATTTGGCGCACCCGAGGAGCGAAATTTTGACGGTTTTCACTACGAGCAGCGTGAGTTGAGTTACGATCGTCCGCGTGATGCAAGCGATTTCATCGGCGGCCCGGAGCCAGGCAGCAACTGGCTATCAAAGGCCGATATCGTCGCGGCCCTACGACATTTCGGCTTTTCCGAAATTCGCGTCGGCTTCGAGGAGCCCGAGCATTTCAATGGCCCGAGCTTGGCGATTGCCGCGAAGAATAGCAGGTGTACGGACACCGGGCTGCTTTTTAGCGGTAGGCGCTGAAGCATTGCCGAACACGCTCGATGTGCAAGAGGGAAGCGTTCGCCAAATGAAAAGTGTGCCGGCGCCAGCGACATCACGGTTACCGAGGGTTGCAAACTCGGTGCCTTTGGCACCGAAGAAACCGCCTCTAACAGCGGCGATCGACGCACCGGCAACCGGAGAGCTCGTCTATCAGCATGGATTCGATTGCCAGGGCTGGGTGCACCACGATAATACGCCGATTCGGGTGATGGAAGTGAGCGTCGATGATGATGTCGTCGTCGGCGGCACTCGTATTTTTTACGACCGGCCGGACGTTGCCGAGGCTTTCGGTCGGCCCGATATGCTTGCGGTGGGCTTCACTCTACGCTGCAGCATTCCAGAAGAGCTGCGCACAAGAGATCGAATCGAACTGCGCTTCGATGTGATCGGAGAAGACGAGGCCACCCGATTGACAGTCGGCCGGCGAATCGTGCGCTTGTCGAAAGTGGACTACCGGCAACACGGGCACGGTACGATTCTCACCGACGGCGCGCTCAACTTCCTCAAGCGCGATCAAGTCTATGGAAGTGGCCCCCCGTCGCCGCATGCGGATGGAGTCTGCGTCGAATTAGTGAAGCGGTATATCGCTCCACAGAGTTCTGTGCTCGACGTCGGTTGCGGCATCGGAGCTTGGTGCGGGCCGCTGACCTCGCACGGCGTCCAATGGACGGGGTGCGAGACGCGGCAGGACTTTGTGCAGCATATGCTTGCGGCTGGTTTACAAGCGGTAGCCGTCGAAGACGGCCGCCTGCCATTCGACGACCGTGCATTCGATCAAACCATCAGCATCGAAGTTCTGGAGCATGTCGCAGATCACGAATCGTTCCTATCCGAAGTCTCGCGTGTCTCGAGGACAGGTGGTCTATTTTCCGTCCCCAACTTCGCGGCCATCCCGGTGACGGCGAGCGTGTATGCGCTTCCGTGGCATATGCTCGAATCCGATCACAAGAACTTCTTTACGGCTCGTAGCTTGCAGGCGTTGTTGCAACGATTCTATGAAACCGTCGAGACCTTTGAGTACGGCCCGTTGCCGCAGTTTCGAAGTACCGAACGTATCTTGATAAAAAACCACGTCTTTGCGATCGCCCGGCATTGAGAAATTCGCTCGGCCTGCATGACATTATCTTCGCTCAGTGGTAGTACGCGAACCATGAGAGAGACACGACGCAGCGTGCAAGGAAATACTTGGCGAGCAACAGGGATCCTCGTGCTCGTTGCGCTGGTTTTACCCTTAGCAATCTTTATCATACGGCATCGCGGGCTGCCCGGGTCACCAGCCGCCTCCGCGGCACCCGCCGGCGGCGGAGCCGTGCTGCCTGCGTTATCCAAGCTCCCGCGACGTTCAGGCCACGCTACGGTGTCTCTCGATTCAATCGTCATCGACGGCAACGCAACGGTCGTCGCCGCCCTTAGGAAACCTCGAACCTTCAAAGTGAAGCGAAGCGATACGATTCAATTTCTGGGTTGGGCCTTCGATCCCAACGCGGCCGCGCCGGCGGGCGGGCTATTCTTCCGCTTAGGCGCTCGCGATTTGGGCACGACTTACGGGCTCGCGCGACAGGATGTGGCCGCCGCTTACAAGCTACCTAACCTTACGCTAGTCGGTTTTAATGCCTTGGTCAGCGGTCGGAGCCTCCATCCGGGTGCGAACACAGTATCGGTGGTTGTCGTGTCGCACGATCTCAAAAGTTACTACGTCAATCCGAGCGAAGTCGTACTCGACCTGCACTGACCCTTGCGACATCTCCTGTTTGCGGCGGCGTATCAGGTCGCATTGTGGGCCTGAAGGGTCGCCATATTGCGACGCGGTAGCCTCTCTCGTCATGTCGCCCGATACAACGCTCTTGGTCATCGATGAGCTCGACACCGCCCACATAAGCGGTTGGGCTTTGCCGCCCGCGCAAATCGGCAGCATCGTCGCACGGATCGACGGACAGCTCATCGGGCCGGTTGGTTACGGGTTCGAGCGTCCCGACGTTGCGCAGGCCTATCCGGGAGTGCCCAATGGCTCTAAATCCGGGTTCGCCTTGACGTTTCCCGGGAGCGCTCGCGTAAGGGCAGGCGCAAATTTGGGGCTGGAGGCGAAAGATCTTCGCGGAAGGACCTTAGCGGCGCACTCCGTCGCAATTTCGCGGTCCGTTCTTCCGCGTCGATTCAAGTATCGGCCGTTCGATTCGTCCATCGATAAGCCGACGTTCGCTCCGTTTCCCCACGGCGTCGTGTCTGCGTTGAACGCCGCTGACCCGCAGACGTACGAGCTGGAGGGGCAGTGGTCGAACGATACGATCGCACAGGCAGCAGAAGATATCGCACGGCTAACGCGCGGTGCAAAGCAACCCTCGCCTCTGACCCATTACATTTGCTTTCTCGAGGGACTAGCCGGACGTTACCGCTACCTGCGTGACGAATTCCCAGTTATCGCGACGACAGTCGCAGAGATGCTTTGCATCGCTCACCACCTGTATGTGCTTCGAAGCTACGGACTCAAAGGACCGCTGGCGGAGTTCGGTTGCTTTAAAGGATTTAGTACGTCCTGCTTGAGCTATGCGGCGCACGAACTGGGCTTAACTATCGATTCGTTCGACAGTTTCGAAGGCTTGCCCGCTGCCAATGGCTCTACATATGGTGCGGGCGACTTCGCCGGCTCGCTCGACGAAGTTCGCGATAACGTGCACGGCTTCGGCGTACTGGAAGCCGTAGAGATGCATAAAGGGTTCTTTGCCGACTCGCTGCCGAATTATAAGGGTTCGCCGCTTGCAATTTGGATGGACGTCGATTTGGAAATATCGAGCCGCGACGTGATGACGCTACTTCCGCGTGTCGAAAAACTCGGTTGCGTTTTTACACATGAAGCTGTCGCGGAATTCATTGCGGATGGCAAAGTCACCGTAGCGCCCGGACCTGATTCGGTTTTGCCGCCGATTGTTGCTGCATTTACTCGCGCGGCGCGTAATTATACCGCTAGGCATATCGTAGACTGTCTTTCGTGTCTTTGGGACCCGGAAACGTCACTACCGCCGCTAAGCTATACTGCCCTAGCTCGGCTAGTACGAATCTGATTCCGGACGAGCGGTGCGGCGGTCGCGTAGATGCGAACCCTCGCTGTTGAAGAGCTTCGACTAGCTTGGTATCGATCCGCGTGCCAGTCCCTGGAGCAAAGCCATTCACCTCGAGCGCGAGGCTCCTCCGGAAGGCGCGGCCGTCTGAGCTAGGATCGATGACGACGTCAGCTTCTGAATGCTCGTTAAGCAAAGATGCGATCTCGTAAAGCGCGTCCTCGGTAAGAATCCTGCCCCGTAGCATCAGTAAGATAAACTCGCCCGTCGCGAGTGCGAGCGCAGAGTTCGCCCCACGCGCTGAGTCTTGCCATTTACCACGTGACACCATCCGCAATCGCTCTGCGGGCAGATCGCCGAGCGTCGCGACTTGCTTTACTTCTTCGTGCAGGGCGATATCGAAGGCGATACACAATTCCCAATACATGTAGGCCTGTGCGTCGAGACTAGCGAGGAGCGATGGTAGAGCGGAGACAGCGGCCGAGTCGTCTAGTGTTACGAGAATGCTAACGGTTGGCAGCCATTTCATGCTAGCAATTGCGTTCCGAATCTCGAATCTTTTCGAGGCGGAGCCGCGCCCCGTGAAAGCGGTCTGGAGCTTTACGGTCGACCGCCGACGGAGTCTTAAGCCTCGGATCCGCTCCTTTACGGAGAACCACACGTTCCGAAGCCTCCAGAATTTCGAGGCTTGCATGACATCCAGTCGCGCACGCAAATCCGCATTTTCCGCCCGAAGCCGGTCGATTTCAGCGTCGTTCAATTAAGCCGTCCTCAGCGTCAAAATGCAGGAGTGTTCGCCGGCAGTGCGTCGCCAGGAACGGGATGGCGATCGCGAAGCACCCAGTATGCTCCATTGTAGGGGACCAGTTCTCCACCGAATTCGCGCCAGTCCGTCGCCGTGTGGAAATGGCTTACGAGGCTCTTTCGCGTGAGTTCTGGATTGTTAATGAAGCTGCCACCGTGTACCAGGCGGGAATGCCAGATGAACAAGTCCCCTCGCTTGGCCATAAATTGCTGTCGTTCTAGGCGATGTTCCTCGATGAAACGCGCGATGGAACCGTCCCAATCGCTCATCTCTTCATGAATTGCGTGTTCGGAGCCGTTCGAAAATCGGTACACCGGGAATTTATGGCTCCCGGGATAGTAAAATAATGGCCCCGCATCGGCGTGGACGTCCTCCAAGCACGTCCATGTCGCGACCAACGCGTCGGTCGTGCGCGGCGTCATGAACAGTGCATCCAGGTGATTTCCTTGCGCGGTCCCGTGGTCGATGGTAAGCGTGTTGATCAGCACGGGGTCATCGCCCAGTAGATCCCGAAGAACTGGCACCAGACGCTTCTCGAGAATCAGCCGGCGCAGCGCTGCTGACTCGAGATAGAGGTCGTTGACCTTGACGAACGACTGATCGCGCGCATGCGGCCACGTCGGTAAGCGCTGACGTTGTCCCGTCACCGTATCGTCAATAACGACCGTACGTGGGCGATCACGCCAAGCCATCTCGGTTACGAAGTCTATTCGTTCGACGTCCATTTCAGAATAGAATCGCGGGAACAAGAGAAAGCCGTTCTCGTCCCAGAATAGGCGCTGCTCTTCAGTCAGCATTATGACGCGGACATTTTTGGAGCGGTAGGTTGGTGTCCTCTACGGCCTTAGGTGTCGTCGGGCGTATGGCCTATTTGGTGCGCAGTAATCGTCAAGGCTGCTTGGTCGCCAGATTTGTAACGTCAGAGCGGTTGCCGCTCGAACTTTCTATCAGCGATAATCGCGCTTCAAACCGGTACGAGAACCCGCGACTGTGCGAACGAAGCACGGTACGCCGGCAGGAGGGGAGGATCCCCGTCGCTACCTTGAGCAGCGTCGATTTTTACGACGATACGGCGAACGCTTGATGCAACGCGGCGGTAAGAACGGTAAGAAGCGCGCCGTCGCGGCCGTTGCCCGGAAGTTGGCCGTGCTCTTGCATCGACTTTGGACAACCGGCGAATGTACGAGCCATTGCGGAACGCCAGCGATCACGCTTCGGCGGTCAAGGCCGCGTAGAACCGCCACCACGCCGACGTCGGCTGCAAGCGGTAGGTGCAACGACTCTTCGATGAATCGCCGCGTTCGGGTGACTGCGGCCTAAGTCTTGATCCGTTCGAGATCGTCAGTTTAGATGGCAGCACCCCACCTTTCCGAGGAACCTCAACGTGCACCGAGCCGAAGACGGCTTACTCAAGAGTGCGGATGGAAGCAGGGCGAAAGGGCGGCAAAGCGAGGAGCGACACGATGGACGGCAATGAAACGCCGTCCGAAAGAAAGTGAGCCAAATGAAGCCCCACAACGCGTTTTCGGCGCCTAGGATGAGCCGTAGGTCGTCCTATCCGCCCGCGTTGATGTCTTGACAAAGTCCGGCCTTCTCATGGAAGGCTTAGCTCATACTGAACTTGCCCCGTCTTGATGGACACAAAGACAAGCCCGAAGACGGGCGAAGGAGTGTCCGATGGCTACCAAAACGCCGCAGCCTTCGCGAAAGCGTAAGAAGTTCACGGCTGAGTACAAGACTG
>JAABUQ010003148.1_pt1 | contig 30958 bp, 29 predicted proteins | sample 5560001 | NCBI WGS metagenome assembly JAABUQ01 (sample SAMN10711888, study PRJNA513371) | rock metagenome | isolation source: Antarctica rocks | place: Antarctica: Victoria Land, Finger Mt nord | collected 2015-12-18 | reverse complement strand
CCAATATCTTTTCCACTTACCCCAAAAGGCAAGTCTCAAGTCTTCGGGTGCTTGTGGTGGGTCGTGTTTCCACCCCCACCGGAGATCCCCCTCCTCTTCCTCTGCTCCCCTCTGCTGTCAAGGTGCGCTCACCGCCTCGTTGGGCAGTACCCGTGATAGTACTCCGGTCATTCGCCCCTGTCAAGGGAATTTGTTAAGCGATATTTGCAAAGCGCTCATGGCCTGCTCACACCCCGCCCACTTGCGGTTCGCCTTTCGTTCGTAACACGGCTGCACCGCAAGTACTGACCGAATGGCGCGGAAGGGGACAAAGACAAAGAAATGTTTGGTCTCTTTGCATTCCTTTGTGCCTTCGCGCCTTCGCGGTTCAAATCTCCCACGCCTGGCAATTCCTTGACGGCGTGCGCGGCGCCCTGTATGCTGCACGCTATTGACGCAAATAACTTCGCATCCAATTCGCCCCGGTATGCCGCCGCGTTTGTCGGGCGGCACCAGACGCAAGGAGCATCAGCGCGATGGCGGCTTCCCTTCCGCGTTCCTTTCCCGCAACTCAGGGCGAGATAACGCCGACACGCTCATGGTCCGAGCGCACCTTTGGGCGAGACTGGCGCATCGCCTGGCTCATGCTGATCCCCCTGCTCGTGGTGCTGCTCGGGTTGATCGCCTATCCCTTCGTGTCCGCGATCACCCTCTCCTTGCAACACAAGGTCGTCGGTGGCGCGGCAACGTGGGTCGGTTTGCAGAACTACGCCGATCTGCTATTTGGTCAGCAGTACGGTGAGGTCTTCCGACGTTCCGTACTCGTCTCCGTGCTCTATACCGCCGTCGCGGTCTGCGTCAAGGTCGTGCTCGGCATGTCCATGGCGCTGCTGCTCAATGAGACGTTTCGCGGGCGCACGATCATGCGCGCGGTGCTGTTCCTGCCGTGGGCGATGCCGACGCTGATTACGGGGCTGACGTGGCGCTGGATCTACGATGGCACGCCGAACGGCCTGCTGAACCTCATCCGCATAGACGTGTTTCATCAGAATACTCTGGTGCAGTTCCTGGCGAACCCACGCATCGCCCTGTGGAGCGTGATTGCCGTGGTCGTCTGGCAGGGCACGCCCTTTTACACGATGATGTTTCTTGCCGGGATGCAGGCGATCCCGAAAGAGCAGTACGAGGCAGCGGCAATGGACGGGGCGAACGTCTTTCACCGCTTTTACTCGATCACGCTGCCGAGCCTCAAACCCGTGATGATCGTCACCACGCTGCTCAGCACGATCTGGACGGCGAACAGCATCAACTTCATCTATGTCCTGACGCGCGGTGGCCCCGCCAATGCAACGATGACCTTTCCCATGCTCGCGTACGAGATCGGCATTGACGGCGCGCGCCAACTGGGCACCGCCGCCGCCGTCTCGGTGATGTTCTTTCCCGTGTTCATCGTGGCAATTTTCATTCTCACCAAGCGAATGCTCTCGACCGAAGGGCGTGCCTGAATGGGGCACCCGGAACGCCGGGTTCCGGGTGATATAGCCCCGGTGGAGTGAAGCAATGGAGGCGTACAGGTCATGGCGGTAGCGACACGAGGACGCGCGGTAGCAACGACCCGTCAATCGGCATTGGGCCTCTGGGTGCGACGGCGCGGCATCCGTAGCATCGTAATGGTTATCGGGCTAGGCATCTTCACGGTCTGGACGCTCTTTCCCTTTCTCTGGATCGTGGAAACGGCGATCAAACCCAACAAAGACCTGTACTCGGACGCCACCCTCTGGCCGCAGCACCTCACCAGTGTGCATTTCCAGGAGGTCGTACAGAAGACGAAGTTCTTCACGTACTTCAAAAACAGCCTGATGGTGTCCGTCTCCACGACCGCCATCGCGATGATTATCGGGGTACTCGCGGCCTATGCCCTCACCCGGCTCACTTTCCGTGGGCGCACCGTGGTCGCGCGCGCGGTGATTATCACGTACCTCGTGCCGGGGTCGCTGCTCTTTATTCCCATCTTTCAAATTGCCCGGCAACTGTACCTGACCAATAAGGCGTCCGGGCTGATCGTAGTGTACCTGATTGGCACGGTGCCGTTCTGTACCTGGCTCGCCATCTCCTACTTCAATACGATCCCGGCGGAACTCGAAGACGCGGCGCTCGTGGACGGTGCGAACCGCTTTCAATCGCTCACACGCATCATCATCCCGCTCGCCCTGCCCGCCCTCGCCGTGATCGCGCTCTATGCATTTACGAACTCATGGAATGAGTTCCTGTTCGCGCTCCTGCTGATCGGGCGCGACTCGGAAAAGACGATCCCTGCGGGCCTCGCGGGTCTTATCAATGGCGATGTGTACCAGTGGGGGGCGCTGATGGCGAGTGCGCTCATCGCGTCGCTTCCCCCCATGCTGATCTACATTGGGGCGCAACGATGGGTCATCGGTGGTCTGGCAGGCGGAGCGGTCAAGGGATAGGAAATCAGGAAATGGAGCGGAATGTGGCAATGCGTGAACGACAGGTAAGCCGCCGCCGGGTGATGCACGGCGCGGCGGCACTTGCGGCAACGGGCGCAATGAGCGCGGTACTCGCGGCATGCGGCGGCGATACGCCCGATAACACGACGAGCGGCGGCGCGAGTGCGACCAAGCCCGCCGCTGCCGCCACGACAGGCAGCGCGGCATCTACCTCCGCGCCTGCCGCACCCGCTGCGACGGTGGCTGCAACCGCCGGGACAACCGGGACAAGTGGTGGTGCGGCGACCACGGGTGCAGCGCCGGCAGCGACCACGGGGAGTATGTCGGCTGCTGCTCCCGCAAGTGGTGGGATGTTCGGTGGCAAAATCACCGCGTGGGGTATCGTTTCCTTCACCAAAGACGGCGACGCGCTGCTCGGTCAGCAGATGATAGACTGGGGCAAGGCGAACAAGGTGGACGTGGAATACGTGCCCCTTAACGGCTCGGACTATGACGCGAAGGTTGCCGCCGCCGTGGAAACGGGCGCGATCCCCGATGTGTTGATGCTCAGTGGCACAAATACGATCTATTACGCGGCACAGAACCGCCTCGTGGACCTCACAGATGTCTACAACGGCATCAAGGGCCTCGGCGGTGGCATGTACGAGCAACTCCTGCCCTTTGTGACGTCCGGTGACAAGGTGTACTCGATCCCGATGCAGGCGGATGTCACCGTGCTCTACGCCCGCCTCGACCTGTGCGAGAAGGCCACAGGCAAGCGCGAAGCCCCCGCGACGTGGGATGATCTCGACGCAATTGCACGTAAGGTGAACGCGCCGCCCAAGCTCTATGGTATCGGCTTCACCTTGGGACGCACGCCGGATGGCGATGGCAATTTCCAGAACCTGATGTTTTCCGATGGTGGCACGCAGGTGGACAAGGACGGCAAACCGTCATTCACAAACGACGGCGTCATCTCCGCCCTCACGCGCATCCAGAAGTGGTGGAAAGACAAGCTGATCCCCGAAGATTCCCCAAGCTGGGATGACTCCAAAAACAACGCGAGCTACCAGAGCCGTCAGAGCGCGTTCGTGATCAACCCCGCCTCGATCTTCGCCTACCTCGACCAGAACGACAAGGAACTGCTCAAGGACACGACGCAGGCGGCGATCCCGAAGGGCACCGTGGGCAGCTTTCCCGGTATCGGGACATGGAGCTGGTCGGTCTTTTCCGCCTCCAAACAGGTAGCGGCGAGCAAGGCGATGATTACGGCGATCATGCAGCCGGACAAGATGGAAGCCGTATACGAAAAGGTCGGTGGGCGATGGTACCCCGTGTACAAGGATCTCGCCAAGGCGGACTTCTGGAAGAGCCGCCCGTACTTCGATTCCTTTCCGAGCATCATCACGACGTCGCGGCCCGGCTGGTATCCCGCGCAGGGAACGCCACTCCTGCTCACGCAACTCTCCGCCGTGAGCCAGAAGCACATCTACTCCGAGATGGTGCAGGATGTCGTGGTGAACAATAAGTCGCCCCAGGATGCCGCAAAGATTGCCCAGACCAAAGCGGAGCAGGCATTCGCCGAGGCCGCGAAGCAGTAACCGAGAATGACGCGCGGACACGAAGAGCCGAAGGCGACCGCCTCCATCACCTCCATCCTCTTCGTGTCTTATGCATTGTCGCGCTTCGACCCATGCGCAACCCCTGACGATAGAACGAAAGGACGAGACGACATGACGGATGGCTCGCTCCCCGTGGTCGGGCAACCCCTCCCGGACTTCTCACTTGCGGGCACGGACGGCGCAATGCACAACCTGCGTGGCTTGCTCACCGCGCCGCACGGCCTCGTGTTGTTTTTCTTTCCCAAAGTAGACACGGGCGGCTGAACACTCGAAGCTACGGCCTTCCGTGATTTGAAGGCCAAGTTCGATACGGCGGGATACCGCATCGTCGGTGTCAGCCCGGACGCGACCGGCGACCAGGCGAAGTGGATCGCGAAAAACGTTCTGCCCTTTCTCCTGCTCTCCGACCCCGACGGTACACTGGCTGCGCGATACGGCATCTGGAGCGAGAAAAGCATGTATGGTCGTACGTACACCGGGGTGGACAGAAGCACGTTTATTGTGGATAACGACGGCCTCGTGCGCGGCGTCTTCTTTAAGGTGAAGCCCCAGGGTCACGCCGAAGACGTGCTCGCGTCGCTGCAATAAGGTCTAACGCAGAGGTTGCGTGGCGGCGGGGGGCGTGGTATTATCCCCTTCGCTGCCACTGTTCCCACGTAGCTCAGCGGTAGAGCGGTCGACTGTTAATCGATTGGTCCGTGGTTCGAATCCACGCGTGGGAGCCATCTATGAGACTTCAGACGGCCCAATACAGGCCGTCTTTTTTGTGCGCGTTCATACCCCTACGCGGGCTGGAAGGGGATGTCCTATCTGGCAATAGCTAGACACCGGGAGATGGGTGGCGGTGGCGGAAGTTGTCCGCTGCCGCTGTGAGCGTGGTGAATTGCACGCCCGGATGCTCCTGGAAGTAGCCGATCAGCCGTTCCAGCATCAGCAATCGGTGTCCGCGCCCGATCACTTGCGGGTGCATTGTCAGCGTGAACACGCCGTCTGGCACCTCGCGGTACAGGTAATCGAACTCCCCGCGCCAGACCTCCTCCACCTTTGTCGGCGCGGAGAGGCCAGGGCTGACCCGGCTGCCGATTTGCAGGTACTCGAAGTGCGGCCAGTCATCGAGAATCCAGCTGACCGGCATCTCTACGAGATCAGTCGCCATGCCGAACTGATACGGCCCGTTCTGGCTGGCGACATCGCCCGTGCGGCACCAGTAAGGTGTGAAGTCGTCGCCCATCAGCGAACTCTCATAGCGAAACCCAGCTTCGCGGAGCAGGTCAACCGTGTGCGGGCTATTGTCCCATGAAGGTGAGCGGTAGCCGGTGGGCCGCACCCCCGCCACGCGGTCGAGGGCGTCGAGGCCACGCTGGAGCACGTCTCTCTCCGCGTCGCGCGACGCGAGAGACACGGGGTTCTCGTGCAGGTAGCCGTGGTGGCCAATCTCGTGCCCCGCACTGGCGATGGCACGCACGGTGTCGGGGTAGGTGTCGGCGGTATGACCGGGCACGAAGAACGTGGCGGCAATGCCCGCCCGGTCGAGCAACCGGAGGATGCGCTCGACGCCTACGACGCCAAACTCGCCGCGGGAGATCATGCTTGGCGACGTCGCGGCAAAAGGGCCGATCCAGATGGAGATCGCATCGAAATCAAACGTCAGGCACACATGTGTCGTGTGAGCGGTGTCCATATGGCGCGTCTCCTTCCGGTTCGTGCAGGGCGATTTCGCACGCTTTCCGCCCCTGCGGTTGTTGTTGACGGCAATCATGTGGCACGCACTGTTAAAAGGCAATTCCCCATCTTGTACGGACAGAACATCTGAGCGATACTATGAGCCGTATTGACCGAAAGGCGGAGCGGGGAGGGGAATTGCACATGGGCAAAACGATTGGTGGGACGCGCACTCTGACCGCGCCACAGGCGCGGGCCTTTCTGCTGCGCCGCGTTGGGGCGCCCTACCACGCAAATACGCCAGCGGACGTGCTTGCCCTCGTGCGCGCGATTGGCTACCTGCAAATAGACCCCGTGGCGGTGGTGGCGGCGAACCATCACCTGATCGCCCGCACCCGCCTGCCACACTATGTTCCGGCAGATCTGGACGCTGCCCTGTATGCGGAGCGTACGCTCGTGGAGACGTTTCCGCACATTCACGCCGTAGTGCCGGTGGCGGAGTGGCGCTACTACGACCGGCGCGACGCCCCACCGTATCGCATCGAGGGGGAAGACCCCGCGCTCGTCGCCCGCGTACTTGCAACGATTGCCGAGCGCGGCCCGCTCGCCTCGCGCGGTTTCACGGCGGCGGACGACCGGGAGCGCATCGCCTATGGCTGGGGCAACACGCCACGGGCGCAGGCAGCACTCCACGCCCTCGCGCGGCGTGGTGCGATCCTCGTGCATCACCGTGAGGGCACCGAAAAGGTATACGACCTCGCGGAGCGCGTGCTGCCCGCCCATGTGGATGTCACGCCCGTCTCACCGGAGGAGCGCGCCCGATACGCTGCCATGCGCGAATTGACGTACGGTGGCCTCGCGGGCCGCACCGGCCTCGCCGCCGCCATCGCCTCCGGTGTCGCCGTGCCCGTCACCGTGGAGGGCGTGCGCGGGACGTGGTACGTCTCCGCCGACGAGTGGGAGGTGGCGGCAACGACCGCGCCGCTGGCGGACAATGCGGGCGGCGCGCACTTGTTGGCACCCCTTGATCCGCTGGTGCATGACCGCAAGCGGCTCGCCGCCCTGTTCGGCTTCGACTATACATGGGAGGTCTACGTACCGGCGGCGAAGCGGCAGTACGGGCCATATACGATGCCCGTGCTCTGGGGCGACCGGTTCGCGGCCCGCCTCGATCCCGCGATGAACCGCAAAGACAAGGTGCTGGCCCTCCGCGCCGTCTGGTTCGAGCCGGACGCCCCTGACACCGACGCCCTGTACGCCGACCTCGCCGCCGAGATCGCCCGCTTCGCCGCCTTTCACGGCGCACTCTCCGTCTCCCTCGGCCCCGTCACGCCCTCACCCCGCGCCGCCCCCCTCCGCGCCGCCCTCACCCGCGCCGTGGCCCTCACCTGAGGCGGGCGGAGGATTTCTCACCACCAAGGCACTAAGGCACCAAGAACGAAAAGTAAGCAACTTTATAATGCATTTCTCGGTGTTCTTGGCGTCTTGGCGGTGAATAATCCGGCTCCCGATTTCTGGGTCAGCGTGCCTGCCCGATGCGGCGGAGGGCGGTGATGACACGCTCCTCCACGGTCATGCCGGGGGTGATTTCGGCGTCGCGCAGGGCGGTGAAGGCTTCGGTGGCGGTGTAGCCGAGGGCCTGCAGGGCGGCGATCACTTCCGCCGTGTCGTCCGTTGGGCCACTGCCGCCCGTCGCGGTGGGGAGGGCGCCGGTAACGAGATGGTCGAGCTTGCCGCGCAGTTCGAGCACGAGGCGGGCCGCCGTTTTCTTGCCGATGCCGGGGATGCGCGCGAGGGCGTCAATGTCACCCGCCGCGACGGTCTGCACGATCACGTCGGGGTCGCCTGACCCGCACACATTGAGCGCGACCTTTGGCCCCACGCCCGTGACCCCAAGCAGCAAGCGAAAGAGCGCCAGTTCCGTTTCTGTGGTGAAGCCATAGAGCGCGATCTGGTCTTCGCGCAGGTACAGGTGCGTCACGAGGCGCACGATGGAGCCGTCACGGGGCAACGCGGACAGCGTGGTACTCGACACCGCGATCTGCAACGTAATCGGCCCGACATCGAGAAAGATACCGTCCGGCAACACTCCCGCCACGCTCCCCCGTACCCCCGCCAGCATCTGCTCCCCCATTCACGGTGATTGAGAAAAGACTTCACCGCCAAGACGCCAAGAATGCCAAGAAATGCAGAAGATTTTTTCACCGCTAAGGCACCAAGAACACCAAGAATATATATCAGTTCCTATGATTCCTCGTATTCCCTTGGCGCCTTGGCGGTGAGAAATCCCCGCGTTTCACTCTGTCGCTGCGCCGATCAGGGCCGTGCGGTGCATGTCGGCGTCGCGGTAGAGCCGGGGCAGCATGTCGTAGGGGGACCACTCGGCGGATTGCCCGTACTTACCGGCGTATTCGCGGTCGGTTTCGCCGACGTAGAAAAAGAGGATTTGCGCCACGCGCAGCCCGACGGGTAGCAGGATCGTCGCGTGCGAGTGGTTAGTGATCTCCATCGTCCAGCGCGCGATATAGCCCACGTCACCCACCCCGGCGCACTTGCACACGCTCATGCAGGAGCGCCCGATGCTCGACCGCGCCCGCATCGAGGTCGTATAGCCATTCGTGCCGCCGACCACTTCCCGCGTATGCGCGAGGATCGTGTCGCCAGGCCGCACGGCGATCTCATCCACCGCGCGCTTCGGCTCGCCCCAGAACTCGTGCGTCTGCGCCTCCGAGAGGAAACTTACCGTTTGCATGTTGCGGTTCGGCTCGAAGTACCACTCGCCCAGGCGCACGTCGTACGAGTTCGTGCCCAGTTGCGTGGGGTCGAACGGCTCAATAACCACATCCCCCGTCGCCATCGCTTCCCTGATCCGGTGATCGCTCAACAACATCGTCCCCCTCCCACATGCCTGCGTATGCTCGTGTACGTACAATACCGCGCAGTGTACGGGAAGTGCCGAGAATACGCAAGACCTTACCGCGACGCGGACGCGGAACAGTGTATACTGCGCCTCGAAGGACACGCACGCACGAGGGAACCGGGAGCGCATGAACGACCACGCGACAGGTGACACCGCATCACCGTACGACGATCTGACCACGAACCTCGTCTCGCTCGGCACGGGCCGGGGCGCGACGGGCACGACGCGGGGCGTTGCCGGGCCACCGGGGTTGCTCGTCGTGGGGCTGTTCTTCAGCGACCGCAAGCTGTTCCAGCGGGCCGAGCGCGGCTTGACGCACCTGCCCTCGGACCCGACGCGCGGCGCGGCGGAGATCGTCGTGTTGCCCGCCGGGCCGGACCTTGCCCGCGTCTCCGCCGGGTTCGCGTGGCTCGATCCCGACACTGCCCGCTGGACGGTCGTGATGGGGGAGTCGCTCGCGCCGCGCACGGACACCGACCTCTGGGTGGCGGAACTCGGTGAGGCCGGGGCGGCGATCTCCGTGGATGGGCCGCGCGGCCTGCGGCTGTTTGGCGGCGGCTTCACGGCCCTGCGCGCCCCGCTCACCGTCACGGACGCGCTCGACGATCTGCTCGCGCCCGACCCCGCCGTGCCGGATGCCCTGCGCGCCTTGCGCACAGGCATCGCCCGCCGCCGCATCGCCCGCGTCGCGGATGCCCCGCTGCGCCTGATCGTGCCGCAAAGCACGAGCCTGAACGAACCGGGCGCGGGCCTGCCCCCGGACGACCCCGCGCTCGCCCTGCCGCAGTTTCGCTTCGTGTTTTCCGACGCGGAAGAGTTCAAGCGCGTGCGCGCCGCTCTGGAAGCGCCCGCCCCCGATACGCACGACCTCTATGGCGAAGTGTTTATCGTGCCGGATACTCCGCCAGACATGCCGGATACCGGGGAACAGGTGGCGGACGAAGCCGAAGGCGACCCCGACGCGGCGACCCCGGCGCGTGTCGCGGTTGTGGCGGCGCTGGCGTGGCGGCGGGAATCAAGCGGTTGGTCACTGCTGCTCGGCGCAGTGCGCACAGCGGAAACCAACATTGACCGCTGGCTGGACGACGGCAGCGGCGACCAGCGCACGCGCGTGCTGCTCGTGACGGCGAAAAAGAGTGGCAGCCAGGAGCAGCCCGTGGCGATTGATGTGTTGAGCCAGATCACCGACCTGCGGCCCGACATGCGCGAGGAAGGCCCGCTGTTCACGCCCGACGCAGAGCCGGTCGCGGCCCTCGTGCGCACGGCGGCGCTGCACATCGCGCGCGCCGATGCCGACCTTGCCGATGCCTCGGCGGACGTGGTTGCCATGGTGCGGGAGGCCTTGGGAACGGACGCGGAAAGCGGCATCGGGAGCGTTACGTAGATTTTACCCACTACACTATGAGAGACAAAGGAGCGCGCGCACCATGCTGTTCCCGGATACCACGGCGTTTTACCTCGGCCCGCTCGCGGTGAAATGGTACGGCCTGTTCATTATGACGGGCGTGATCGTTGCCGCCCTGCTCGCGCACCGTCTCGCGCCCACTAAGGGGGACGACCCGGAGCACATCTGGGGGTTACTGCCGTACCTCGTGGTCTTCGGCATCGTCGGGGCGCGCATCACGTACGGCATCGTGCGGCACGAGCAGTTCGCCAACCCGCTCGAACTGGTGACGAAGTTTCGCCTCGGTGGCATCGCCATTCAGGGGGCGGTGATCGGCGCGTGCATCGCAGGCTACGTCTACTGCCGCGTCAAGGGGATCATCTTTCTCCGTTGGGCGGACATCATCGCGCCGGGGCTATCGCTCGCGCAGGGGATCGGGCGTTGGGGCAACTACGCCAATCAGGAGGAGTTCGGCGGCCCGACCAAGCTACCCTGGGGCATTGCCATCTCGCCCGACCGGCTGGAAGCGAAGGGGCTGCCGCCCGATGTGCGCGTCCACCCCGCGTTTTTCTACGAGAGCGTGGCGGATGTCGGCATCGCCGCGATCCTGCTCTACCTGTTCACGCGCGTGATGAAGCCGAAGCGGTGGCGCGACGGCGACATCTTCGGCGCGTACGGCATTCTCTACGGCGTCACGCGCTTTTTCACCGAGTCCATCCGCATTGATCGCGCGATGATCGGCCCCTTGCCGGGGGCGTACTGGGGTTCGATCTTTTTTATCCTCGCGGGCGCGGCGTTGATCCTCGTTAACCGCCGTCGCCCCGCCCCGAACTACGATCTGCCCTCGCCACCGAGCGATCTCGAAACTACCGGCGCCGCCGTGCCCGCCGCCGCGCTTGCCGTCTCAACCGTGGAAGCCAGGAATACGCGATTTACCGACGATAGCGACGACACCGCGCCGCTCCGTCCCCGCCCGCAAACCCGCGCCCACACTGGCTACCGCCGCGCCCTGTCTGTCACGCCTGCCGCACCGACGACACCGACACCCTCGGTCGAGAATGTCCGATACTCCGATGACGACGATGAGGGCGACACGCTTACCTGACGCGGCGGGAGTTTCCTAAACCCCCGACCCCTTCCCTCGAAGGGAAGGGGAGTGCGACTATGCAAGGTTGCAATATACCCCATACGCTATGATCTCTCCGAGGCACCCTCCCCTTCCCTCGAAGGGAAGGGGCCGGGGGTTAGGAAGATTCGGGCCAACGGTCCCGCTCACTCCGCAATCACCGGTTCGCCGGTGGGTGAACGTCGCTTCACCGGGGGCATCACGATCAGTGCGACGAGCGCCGCGAACAGGGCCATGAACGTCACGACGATAAAGGTGTCGCGGAACGAGAGCAGCGCGGCCTGCCCTTGCAGTTGCCCGATTACGGCGCGCGCCGTCTGCGCCTGCGCGAGTCGCACGTCGGTGCCGTTAAACTGCGCCTGCTGTATCGCGCCGGTGATCGCCTGCCCAATGGGGGAAAGCGGCGTCACCTGCTCCGCGAGATGCGCATAATGCACCTTCTGCTGCTGGCCGAGGTACGAGGTGAGAAACGAGACGCCAAACGCGGACGCCACGCGCGTCAGCACATTGTAGAATGCCGAGGCACGGGAAAGGATTTCGCGCGGGATCTCCGCGAAGGCCGCGACCTGTGCCGGTTGCGCACTCAGGCCGAGCGCCACCGAGCGGAGCGCGAGCCAGAGCTGCAACAGCGCGAACGGCACGGCAAGCGAGAGGTGGGACATCAGGTAGTTCGCCGCCGCGAGCACCACTGCGCCCATCACGATCACCCACTTCGCGCCAATCACGTCCACCAGCCGTCCGCCGAACGGCAGCACGACCACCGTCACCAGCGCGGCGGGCAGCAGGATCAAACCTGCCTGAAACGCCGTTTGCCCGCGCAGGTTTTGCAGAAAGACCGGCACCAGAAACGTGCCGCCAAACAACACCGCCTGAATGAGCGCGCCGACCAGCAACCCACTCGTGAACGCCCGGTTTTTCAGCAGGCGCACATCGAGCAGGGGTTGCGCGACATTCAGTTCCACGATCACCAGGGCGATCAGGAACAGCGCCCCCGCGCCGAGAAAGCCGCGCGTGCTCAGGGCATCCCAGCCATCACTCTCGCTCAATGTCACCCCGTAGGTCACGAGCGAGAAGCCGCTACTGGCGCAGATCAGCCCCGGCACGTCGAGCCGCGCGTTGGCTTTCGCCCCACCGGGCCGGAGCACGTTGGCCGCGAGGATCAGCGCGGTAATACCGATGGGGACGTTGATGTAGAAGATCAGCCGCCAATCCACGTAATCCACGAGGTAGCCACCCACGGTCGGGCCGAGCGCGGGGGCGAACAGGATCGGCACACCGAGCAACGCGATGGCCTGCCCGCGCTCGTGAGGCGCGAACTCGGCGAAAATCAGCGCGGTGCCTAGTGGCAGCAGTGCCCCGCCGCCTAACCCCTGCAAGACCCGGAAGCCTACGAGCGCCGTGTTGCTCCACGCCAGCCCGCAGAGCGCTGACGCGCCGGTGAAGCCCGCCAGCACGATCATGTATGTGCGCTTCGTGCCGATGCGGTCTGCGAGCAAGCCAAAAAAGGGGATGCTGACCGTCAGCGCCAGCGTGTAGGCATTGATCACCCACTGCGCGGTGTTCAGGTCCACGCCGAAGACCGCTTCCAGCTTGGGAATGGCGATGTTCGTGATCGTAGTATCGAGGATTGAGATGAACGCACCGAGGATGACCACGATCAGCACGAGATAGCGGTAACTTAATCCACCGGTGCGGGCCGCAGGCGCGCTCCTGGCGGGCAACGCACGCGCGTCGCTCATAAATGTCCCTCTTTCCGCTTTGTCACCGAAGTGCGGCGTGCGCCTAATGCGCTCCCGCAGGCAGCTCAGACGACCGCGATCTTCACATGCGCGTTCATGCCGGGGTAGAGCGAGAGGCCCGTGGTGTCGCCGATGCTGACATGTACCTCGACGCGCTGCGACACTTTGGTGAAGTTCCCGGAACCGCGGTCTTGCGACTGGATCAGCGCGAACTGGCTGGCGACGGCGGGAATGATCTCCGCTACCGTGCCGTCGTACACCTGGCTCCCGGTGCCATCCACCGTAACCTCGACCGGTTGCCCGACCTGGAGGCGATGCACATCGCCCTCGTCAATGTACGCGGTGATGCGCAACCCACTGAGGTCCGCCATGTACGCGATGGACGACGCGGCACCGATCACCTGCCCTTCTTTGCCGTCCACCTTGAGGATCGTGCCATCTTGCGGGGCAATGATGTTGATGAGGGGCGCGGCGCCGCCCGTCGGCGTGACGCGCACGGTGCCGATCACCTGCCCGGCGCGCACGGTGTCCCCTGGTTGGAGCCGCCAGTTCGTCAGTGTGCCACTGCTTGGCGAGGCGATGGCGACGAGGTTGGAGTCCACCAGGGCATCGTCCGTGCTGACGAACCGCTGGCTATCCTGCCAGTAGTTATAGCCGAAATAGCCGCCCGCCCCCAACACGGCCAGCCCGATCAGTATGCCCACGAACCGCCCGAAGCCAGAGCGCTTCTTCGCCGGTGATGCAGTGGCCGGGGCGGCAACGGGTGCGGCAGATGCGGCAGGCGTAACCGGTGTGGCGGGAGCCACGGGCGTCGCAGCGAGTGGGTCGCCCGCCGGGGCGGTCGCGGTATCTACAGGTGGATCGGTGACGGGCGTGGGGCGCGTGGAAACTGTCATACTCCTGTCTCCCCCTCGATCTTGACCCCAGCAAAGCTGAGGTTATCTGCACATGATGTGCGTATTGTATGCCCGTTTCGCGCCATCGTGCCATGACGCTCCGCCCCGCTGCCCCTGACGGGAGCGAAGACGATTGAACCGCGAAGGCGCGAAGAAATCCGATACATTAAAGAGTTTTGTTTTTTGTTCCCCTTCGCGCATTCGCGCCTTCGCGGTTCAAATCCCTACCCTTCTCGCCCCTTTACTGGACGAATCAGCGGTGCTCTGGCGATGAAGGGTGCGCTACGCACGCCGATATACCCTCGGCACGCCCATTGCGTGTGCCGTTCCCGGACGTTTCGCGCCGGGGTTTGATGGTGCGGGCAGGCAGTCAATCAGGGAAGCGAGGGACGCATGGCGACAACGATGAACAGGCCAATGACCGAAGGCCAACGGGAAGGCAAAGCCGAGCGGTACGCGGCGGACGGCGCGCAGGGGCACGATCAACTCACGGGCAAGGTAAACGTGGGCACCACGGAGCGGTTACTCTCGCTGATTGCTGGGGGCGCGCTGATCGCCTACGGCATCACGCAAGAGGAAAAGGGCACGGGCGCATTGCTCGCGCTCGGTGGCGGCGGCTATCTCGCGGCGCGCGGCGTTTCCGGGCAATGCCTGGGCTACCGGGCAATCGGCATGTCCACGGCAAGCGTGCCGCACAGCCCGGACGCCGTGATTGCGCACAACGACGGCATCCGGGTGGACGAAGTGGTAACGATTGGCAAACCGGCGGGCGACCTGTTCCGCTACTGGCGCAACTTTGAGAACCTGCCCCGCTTCATGGAGCATCTCGAATCCGTCACCGTTACTGATAGTACGTACTCCCACTGGGTGGCGAAAGGCCCCGCCGGATCGAACGTCTCATGGGACGCCGCGATCATCAACGAGGAGCCGGACCAACTGATCGCGTGGCAGTCCGAGGAAGGCGCGCAGGTGCCGAACGCCGGCAGCGTGCGCTTCACCCCCGCTCCCGGCGGGCGCGGCACGGAGGTGCGTGTCAACCTCGAATACGCACCGCCCGCCGGCAAACTCGGCTCATTGCTCGCGGCGATGTTTGGCGAGGAACCGCGCCAGCAGGTAAAGGACGAACTGCGGCACTTCAAGCAGTTGATGGAAGCAGGCGAAATCCCCACGACCGAGGGGCAAGCACATGGAAGGCGGAGCAAAGTATGAAGGCAATCGTCTGGCACGGCACGCATGATGTGCGCGTCGAAACCGTTCCCGACCCGACGATTATCAACCCGCGCGACGCGGTGATCCGCATCACGGCGACCGCAATCTGCGGCTCGGACCTCCACCTCTACGACGGCTACATCCCGACGCTGCTGCCGGGCGACATTCTCGGACATGAGTTTATGGGCGAGATCGTGGCGCTGGGCCGCGAGGTGACGAACCGCAAGGTCGGCGATAAGGTCGTGATCCCCTTCAATATCGCCTGCGGCGAGTGCTTTTTCTGCGAGCATCAGTTATATTCCGCCTGCGACAACTCGAACCCGAACGGCAGCATGTCCGAAAAAGTGTACGGCTACGGCGTCGGGGCCGCATTCGGCTATTCCCACATGTTTGGCGGCTACGCGGGCGGGCAGGCGCAGTTCGTCCGTGTCCCCTTCGCCGATGTGAACTCGATGGTCGTGCCGCAGGGTGTGCCGGATGAGAAGGTGTTGTTTCTCTCCGACATCCTGCCCACGGGCTACATGGCGGCGGAAAACTGCGGCATCCAGCCAGGCGACGTGGTCGCGGTCTGGGGTTGCGGCCCCGTCGGCCAGTTCGCGATACAGAGCGCGTACCTGCTCGGCGCGGAGCGGGTGATCGCCATTGACCGCATTCCGGAGCGGTTGGCGATGGCGCGCGACATCTCCAAAGCGGAAACGATCAATTACGAGCAGGTAGACGCGATTGACACCCTCAAAGCGATGACGGGCGGACGCGGCCCCGATGCCTGCATTGACGCGGTCGGGCTGGAAGCGCATGGCACGGACCTCGAATCCAAACTGGAGCACTCCAAGCAGATCGTGCGTCTCGGTACGGACCGTGCGACCGCATTGCGTAACGCGATTCAGTCCGTGCGCAAGGGCGGCACGGTGTCGCTCCCCGGCGTGTATGGTGGCTTCATAGACAAGATGCCGATGGGCGCGGCGTTTGCCAAGGGATTGACCTTTAAGATGGGCCAGACGCACACGCAACGGTACATGCAGCCGCTGATGGAGCGCATCGCGCAAGGGCAGATTGACCCGGCGGCGATCATCACGCACCGCCTGCCCCTCACCGACGCGCCGCACGGCTACTCGATCTTCCGTGACAAGCAGGACAAGTGCATCAAGGTCGTGCTTGACCCAGCAGCGTAATACCCATCTCGTCTGACCAGCTGGGGACACGCGAAGGACGTAAAGGACGTGGAGAACGCAAAGAATAGACGAGGGTGGGAAAGGCAATGTGCCCTCCATTCCCTTTTCCCCTTCGCGTCCTTTGCGTTCTCCGCGTCCTTCGTGTTTCCCCGCATCATTTCATAGAGGGAGGGACCTATGGGCAAACGGGAAAACAGGGGCGCGCTGCTCGCGGTCGGCGGGCTGGGCTTGCTCGTCGGGCGGGCACTGCGCGCGCGGATGAAAATGGCGGATCTCACGGGGCAGGTCGCGCTCGTCACGGGCGGGTCACGCGGACTGGGGCTGCTGCTCGCACGGGAGTTCGCCTGCGCCGGGTGCAAGATCGCCATCTGCGCCCGTGACACCGAGGAGTTGGCGCGGGCGAGCGATGCACTCCGTGAGGATGGCGCGACGGTGCTGTCCGTCACCTGCGATGTGTCGGACGAAGCGCAGGTGGCGGCGATGATCGCTCAGGTTACGGCCCATTACGGGCAGGTGGACATCCTTGTCAACAATGCAGGGCAGATCGCGGTCGGCCCGGTGCAGGAGATGACGGCGCGCGACTTCGGCGAGATGATGAATGTCATCTTCTGGGGCACGCTGCACCCCACGCTCGCGGTATTGCCGCAGATGCGGGCACGCCGGAGTGGGCGTATCGTCAATATTACGTCCATTGGTGGCAAAGTGAGCGTGCCCCATTTGCTGCCATACAGCGCCGCCAAATTCGCTACAGTGGGCCTTTCGGAAGGCTTGCGGTCGGAGTTGGCGCGCGACGGCATCACCGTGACTACGATTGCCCCCGGTGAGATGCGCACCGGCTCCTACATCAACGCGACATTCAAAGGCGAGCAGGAACGCGAATTCGCCTGGTTCGCCCTCGGTGATAACCTGCCGTTTAGCTCGATGGATGCCGAACATGCCGCATAGGTGATCGTGGCGGCAACCCGACGAGGCGAAGCCGAACGCATCCTGACAGCACCCGCCGCCATTGCTAATCTGATGCACGGCATCGCCCCCGGTTTCACAGCGGACGTGCTCTCACTCGTGAACCGCGCTATCCTGCCTCCACCCCCGGGCACGGGAGACGGTGACGCACAAGAGCGCGCGGGAAGCACGGCAGTGCGCGGCACGGAGATCGAACCGCGCGAGGGGACGGTGTTGCAGCGGTTGCTTCGCTTCGGCAAGTCCGCCAGCCGCCGCTTCAATGAGCGGGGCACCGTGGATCTCAAAGCGCACGAGTAGCATCGCATCGGCTGAGAGGCATCGCGCTCATGCCGGAATCGTTACTCGTTTCTGTCTCTAGAACTTTACGACATGGAACACGAAGATCAGCAGCACGGCGGCGATGATCAGCGCGAGTACGACCACGGCGGCAATGACGGCAAACACGGGCGTGCCGCGCGTGGCCGGGGCGACAGTGGCAATCCGCTCCGTAGGAAGCTGATTTTGCTGAAAGGCGGAGGGTAGCGCTTGCAGCGCGGGTTGCCCCTCCCGTGTGACTTGCACAATCACGGCGGAGATGTTGTCTGATGCGTTGTGCGCGTTCGCCATATCAATCAGTTGGTTCGCGGCGACGGGCGGCGGCACCGTTTGCGCCACTTCCTTGAGCGCCGGTTCTTCCAGCGTGCCATACAAGCCGTCGGAGCAGAGCAGGATCACATCGTCCGGCAGCAGGTCAACCTCGAAAATGTCCACTTCTACGTTGTGGCGGTTTCCCAGGGCGCGCGTGATGATGTTGCGCTGGCGGCTCGTGCGCGCCTGTTCGGCAGTCATCTGTCCGGCGCGCACCGCTTCTGCCACCATGGAGTGATCTTTCGTGATCTGCGCCGCCTGAGTGCGCCCGCGAAAAAGGTAGGCGCGGCTGTCACCGACGTTCGCCACCGTCAGGGCGCCGCCCCGGATCACACCCGCAACGAGCGTTGTGCCCATTTTGCGGTCTTCGGCCTGGCTTTCGCCCGCCTCGAACACAGCATCATTCGCGACATTGACGGCAATCTTCAGGGCGGCGGCAATGTCGTTCGTATCACCGCTGTAGTACGTGTGAAAGAGGTTGTCCATGGCGAGGGCGCTGGCAATCTCCCCACCCTCATTGCCACCAACGCCGTCTGCCACAGCGAACAGATAACCCCGCGCGGCGAAGGGGATCGTCTGTGGCAGGTCGGTCCAGACGCGCACCGCGTCCTGGTTGTTCGCGCGTACCTTGCCCGTGTCGGTGCGCGCCCCTACCGTGAGCGTAAACTCCGAATTCGGTACCCCGGTTGCCGCTGCGTTCACCACCCGCGTCCTCCATCCCACATCACGCCCAAGACAGCCGATAACGGGACCTGTCCCCACCAGTAATCGCCCCGTTGCCCGCGTCTCGTACCGTTCCTCGCCCCCGCAGCCCATCTATGCCTTCGAGAGTTTGCCCCTGTGGTCAATATACACTGCTCATCATTCGGAGAAAACATCGCGCGCCCTCACGCTCATTTCTCGGCGTCCATTGCCCATATCGGTGGCACTTCAATGGGAAACGGGATTTCGCCCCCAAAGGTTCCCGCATTCGCGCATAAAACGCCCGTGTGCATATTGCGCATCGTTGTGAACGAACCGCCTCCTGCGCGCGTGATCGAGCCCAGCGCATTGTACCGCGTGTTGTATCGCTGAACGGCGTGCGGTGTCAATTCCCCGTTTGTCTGTGCGGTGCGGAGATGTACTTGCGTAATCCGTGTTGCACTCGCATAATTGCCCGCACACGTATTTGCCGGTTTCGACCATCGTGTAGGGGCAGCGATGCCTTTATACTGTGGTTCTCACACCTGTGGGGATGAACCGCGAGGCGGTTGGGGCGTTCACGATGGGACGGAGAGAACGGGTCCCCGGCAACGGAGCCGGTGAGCCGTACGCGGAGGTGACATGGCACGGCTCTCACGGCGACAGATGATATCCGGGATGGCGGGTGCGACGGGCGCGGCGATCCTCGCGGCCTGTGGCAGTAGCAGCGCTACCACCGCTCCCGCGAGTGGCACGCAAGCACCCGCCGCGACCACGGGCAGCACCGCAGCCACGAAGGCCCCGGCGGCGACAACTGGCGGGGCTACCGCTGCGGCAACGAGTGCGACCGGCGCGACTGCCGCGCCCGGCTCGGCGGGTGCGACGCCTGCCCCTGCGGGTGCGGCGGCCGCACCAGGAAAAAAGGGCGGCATGATCCGTGCCGAACTGGATTCGGACATCGCCAACCTCGACCCCCTGCTCAGTACGCTGCTCGTAGACCGGCAGGTGTTGTACAGCCTGTACGATTCGCTCGTCGCGATAGATGCGAACCTGAAGATCATCCCCTCCCTCGCGCAGTCGTGGGAAACGCCTGACCCGAAGACGTATGTGTTCAAGCTGCGCACGGACGTGAAGTTTCAGGATGGCACGGACTTCAACGCCGATGCCGTGAAGTTCAACATCGAGCGGTACCTGAACGACAAGAACTCACGCCGCAAGAGTGACATAGACAATATCACGGCCGTGGATGTAGTGGACCCGGCGACGGTGAAGTTCACGCTCAAAGCGCCGTTCGCCCCGCTGCTCGCCACGCTCGTAGACCGCGCCGGGATGATGGTTTCACCGAAAGCGGTGATGGTGGGCGGGCAGGATTTCACCCGCAAGCCAGTCAATGCGGGCACGGGCGCCTTCCGCTTCGTCGAGTGGGTGACGGGCGACCACATTACCGTGGAGCGCAACCCGAATTACTGGAAAAAAGACAGCGCGGGCACGCAGCTTCCCTACGTGGACAAGGTGGTTTACCGCCCGTTCCCCGATGAAACGGTCGCCCTGACGAACATGAAAACGGGCGACGCGGACGTGAGCTTTATCGTGCCCGCGAAAGACTACATGGGCACCAAGAGCGGTGGCGAACTCGTGCTCAAGGACGTGCCCGGGCTTGGTTTCGCCAGTGTTGAATTGAACACGCAGAGCGAGCCGTTCAACAAAAAGGAGCTGCGTCAGTCGGTCGCGGAAGCAATCAACCGCGATGAGCTGCTGAAAACGGTGTTCTTCGGCACCGGGCAGCCGAGTTTCGGCCCCTATCCGCCCACGTCGTTCGCATCGGATGCCAACTACAAGCCGTACACCGGTAGCGCCGACAAGGCGAAAAGTTACCTGATGGCGGCCGGCAAACCGATGGGCTTCACCTTTGAGATGAAGATCGCCTCGAACTCCCCGACCACCACGCAACTCGCGCAACTGATGAAGGACCAACTCGCCAAAGCGGGCATCACGATGAACATCACGCAACTGGAGTTTACCAAGGTCGTGCAAGACCAGCAAAACGGCGCGTTTCAGGCGTCGCTGGTCGGCTGGAGCGGGCGCATTGACCCCGATGGCAACAGCTACAACCACTTCCATACGGGCGGCAGCCTGAACGACCCGAAGTACACGAACCCGCAAGTGGACATGCTGCTCGAACAGGCGCGCGCCGAGGGCGACCAGGCGAAGCGCAAAGACTTGTACATGCAGGTGCAGAAAATCGTCGTGGACGACGCGCCCTTCGTGTTCTACCGCTTCCCACCCTCGTACCTGCTCACGCGCCCGAACGTGCTGGGAATGCAACTCTACGCGGACCAGATCATGCGGTTCGAGGCGGCATCGCTTAAGTAGCGTGGGGGGACCCCTCCCCCGTGCCGCCCAAAGGGCACCCGTCCCCCTTGCGGGTAGCGGTGGGAGAGGGGAGGGGATGCATTCGGGACGGGGGGTAGGAAAACCTGACTAATAGCATCGCAAACCACTCGAGAGGGGAAGGGGCATGACGGCATACATCATCCGGCGGCTGTTGCTCATGGTGCCGGTAGCGCTTCTGGTGAGCATCATCATCTTCACGCTGCTGCGCCTGACCCCCGGCGATCCGATCCGCACACTGCTGGGGGAAGACCCCGACCCGCAAACGATCATCGCCCTGCGCCACGAGTATGGCCTAGACCGCCCGGTGCCGTTGCAGTACGTTGCGTGGCTGGGGCGCGCACTGCACGGCGATCTCGGGCGCAGTTTGCGCTCCCGGCAACCCGTGGTCGAGGCGATCACCGAGCGGTTGCCCGCCACCCTTGAACTGGGGCTGGCGGCGATCATTTTCAGCCTGCTCATCTCGGTGCCGGTCGGCATCCTCAGCGCCACGCGGCGCAACAGCTTCTGGGACCTGCTCGCCACGGGGGTGACGCTGCTTGGTGTCTCGATCCCGAACTTCTTTCTCGGCATCGTGCTCATCCTCACGCTCGCGCTGGTGGCGCGGCTCTTTCCGCCGGGCGGCTACGTGCCCTTTATCCAGGACCCCGGCCAGAACCTCAAGCGGCTCGTGCTCCCGACCATCGCCCTGGGTACGGCAAGCATGGCGGTGAACATGCGCCTGCTGCGCAGCACCCTGCTCGACGCGCTGGGGCAGGAGTATACCCGCGTCGCCCGTGCGAAGGGGCTGGCGGAGCGCGACGTGATCGTGCGGCACGCGCTGAAAAACGCCCTGATTCCGTTCGTCACGGTGGTCGGGTTGCAGGTGGGTGCGATCCTGGAAGGGGCATTCATCACCGAATCGCTCTTTCTCTGGCCGGGTGTGGGGCGGCTCGCAGTAGACAGCATCGGTGGGCGTGATTACCCGGTCGTGCAGGCAATCGTGTTGCTCTCGTCCCTGAGCTTTCTCGGCGCAAACCTGCTCGTGGACCTGCTGTATGCGTACCTGGACCCACGCATCAAGTATTCCTGACACCCTTTTCAGGGCGTATGCGTTCGTGCATGGGGCGGCGTGGTAGGGGAGAATCGAACCGCCAAGACGCCAAGACGCCAAGGAAGACAAGAAACACACATAACAAATATTTATGTCTCTTGCATTTTTCTTGGTGTCTTGGTGTCTTGGTGTTTCAATCGTTTTCGCTAGACATCAGGTAGAAAAGGGGGCGGCAAGCGATGGCAACAAACGCGCAATCACTGAGCAATGCGGCGGCGCGGGGGGCGGTACTGGTGTCACGACGACCGAGCGTGTTCGCGTGGCGCAATCTGCGGCGGCAACCGCGCCTGCTCGTCGGTGGCACCATCATCGTGCTGCTCGCGGTGTTCGCCGTGCTCGCGCCCGTGGTGGTCCATCCGGACCCGCGCGTCTCGCACCCGGCAGACGCGAACCACCCACCGAGCGTCGCCCACTGGTTTGGCACCGACGACCTGGGGCGCGACGTGCTTGGCCGCGTGCTGTACGGGGCGCGCGTCTCGCTCGCTGTCGGCTTGATCGCGGTAAGCATCGGCCTGAGCATTGGCGTGATCCTCGGCCTGATCGCTGGTTATCGGGGCGGGTGGCTCGACCTGCTCATCCTGCGCCTGATTGACGCGCTACTCGCTTTTCCGGGGTTGTTACTTGCCATTTCGATCACGGCGGCGCTCGGCGCGAACCTGCGCAATGTGATGATCGCCATCGGCGTGGTCGCCATTCCCGTGTACACGCGCCTCACACGCGGGCAGGTGTTGCAGGTGCGCGAGCGGGAGTTCGTGGAAGCGGCGCGCACGAGCGGCGCGAGCGAGGGGCGCATCGTGCTGCGGCACATCCTGCCAAATATCCTCAGCCCGCTGATCGTGCAGGCGTCGCTCTCCATCGCCTTTGCCATCCTCGCGGAGGCGAGCCTCAGCTACCTCGGCCTCGGCGCGCAACCACCGACCCCGACCTGGGGCGCGGACATCAACCACGCGCGCGGCTACCTCACCAATGGCTTCTGGTGGCAGAGCATCGGCCCCGGTTTGGCGATCATGCTCACCGTGCTCGCGTTCAACCTGCTCGGCGACAGCATCCGCGACCTGCTCGATCCCCGGCTGCGCGACCGATAGCACCTTGCGCTTTGTTTATTTAGGCAACTGTCCTGTGGCGGCATTGCGCGTATTGTTGCATGGTATACTTGCCCTTATAACGTAAAGGATTGATGTGCAGGAGGCAATTCCCTGTGGCAGTCGCGTTGCGCCAATTCCCGAAACCTTCATTGTTCCAGTCCGCGCTTGACTTGCCCACGCCTCTGTCATTGCGCACCGATACCGTCCATATTGAACTTGCCGGCGCCTTGTTTCGCTATCCTGAATGGCCGACTCCCACAGTGATCATCGCCGATGGCCCATATGGTGTCGGTGGCTTTCCTGGCGATCCCCCTACCCCGCGCGATCTCGCACATTGGTATACGCCTCATGTGAAAGCATGGTCGCGCTACGCGGCCCCTGAGACCTCTTTATGGTTTTGGGGTACCGAAATTGGCTGGGCAATGGTACATCCCCTGATCGCCGCCCACGGATGGGAGTACCGTACCCTCCATGTATGGGACAAGGGGATTGCCCATGTTGCTGGTAACGTGAACAGCAAAACGATCCGACGTTTTCCCATTGTTACTGAGGTGTGTGTGCATTACGTGCGGGAGGTGTGCCTTCCCACGAACACGGGCGTGTCCCTGCCAATGCGCGACTGGTTGCGGCACGAATGGTTCCGTACCGGCTTGCCTTTGTACAAAACAAATGAAGCCTGTGGCGTGAAGAACACGGCTACACGCAAGTACTTTACACATGATCACCTATGGTATTTCCCCCCACCCGACGTTATGGCGTCCCTTACTGCATATGCAAACCAACGTGGACAGCCCACGGATTGGGCCTATTTCTCGCTTGATGGTATACACCCAATTACACTGGAAGAGTGGGGAAAGTTTCGCTCGAAGTGAAACCATCACCACGGCGTAAGTAATGTCTGGTCGGAGCCTGCCGTACGGGGGGGGAAAGGCTAAAGGATGAGCGGGCGAAAATCCTGCACACGAATCAGAAGCCCCTCCGGCTCATGGAACGCATTATTGAGGCAACGAGCGACCCCGGCGATGTGGTCTGGGAGCCGTTTGGTGGGCTGTGTACTGGCGCGGTTGCAGCCTTTAGAACGGGACGGCAATGCTATAGCGCGGAGATCCTGCCGGAGTTCTATGCGTTGGCAACCGAACGGTTGCGCTTTGCGGTAGAAAGCGCACCAGTGGTGCGTAAAGGAGGCGGCGAATTTGACGAGCGTACCAGCGGCAACACCGCCACGACCGGTGGCACAGGATCCGCCTGAGTCGTGGAAGCATTACGCGCTCTTTGAGGGCATCCGCAACGCCCTTTACATCTTGCCCTCGAACTTCACGTCTGAACTATCCATCACGGGAGTTCTAGCGACCGATCTATTCACCTTCAACTCATCACTTGGTGCCACGATTGAGGCGCAAGTGATCGAGCAACTGAATGCCTTACATACAATATGGGATCTAAGGGGAACGTACGCCGACTACGCCTTTGTACGGCAAGCGCAACGGTTTCCTGACGTGATCCTGTGTTCGGTAACACCAGGAGCTACCGAGCCAATCCTCATGGGAATCGAACTCAAGGGCTGGTGTATACTTGCGAAGGAAGGGGAACCGAGCTTCCGGTACAAGGTCTCCCCGAACGTATGTGCTCCGCCGGACCTACTCGTTGTCTACCCGTGGGCACTCGCCAATGTCACGACTGGCGCACCGCGACTCTACGCACCCTACGTTGTGTCTGCCCGTTTCGCCGCCGAGTTTAAGAATTGGTGGTGGCAGCACGAGCGGGCGGGGAGAACGTCTGGCAACAGCGACATTCACTTCGCCCCCGCCACGAACTTTTATCCACAAAAGAGCGATCTTATCTCCGACGACGCGCAGCACGATTCGGGAAATAATTTTGGTCGCTACGCACGTACCGGAGTGATGGACGACTATATTGCGCAGCGGTTTGCGGAACTTTTGTCGGGTATTCCCCTCCGAGCGTGGCAGCGATTCCTGAAAATATTCAGCGAAGGACGCGAGGGAGACGCGGCACTGCGGGCGGCGGAGCGGTTAGGGCACGAGTTTCCACAGTCATTGCCTGAGCTATCCGACGCACAGATACGTGAACTCCAATCACGTATTGGGGAGATCGTCTCGTTGCTCCGCGAATCATGACCAGTGGGAAGGGTAAATTAAGTGTGTGTTTCACTGCGTTCATTACGCATCTAATCTAACACGCTCCCCGTAGTACTTTTCATGGGAAATAGCGTTCTGAACGGAAAAAATATGCAGATGTCGGAGGTGGGCAGATGGCGAGTGCGCGAAATGCGTTTGACGTGGTGGTAATTGGGGCGGGCACGGCGGGCATGACGGCGGCACGGCTGACGGCGGAGGCCGGGAACCGCGTGGCGATGATCGAGGCGGAGCGCGTCGGGGGCGAGTGCCTGTATACGGGCTGCGTGCCTTCCAAAACCTATATCGAGACCGCGAAGATCTACCACCACATGTGCCACGCGGCGGATTTCGGTCTCGTCGCCGACCATCTCGCGGTGGACTTCCCGAAGGTCGTGGCGCGTAAGAACGCCGTGATCGCGGAAATCGCACGGGGCGAGAATGCCGAGGTCTACCGCAAGGTCGGCGTGGACGTAATTGAGGGGCAGGCGCGCTTCCTCAGCGCGGACACGCTGGACGTAGATGGGCGCCAGATCACCGCGAAGCAGGTCGTGATCGCCACCGGCTCCGAGGAAAATGTACCGCCGATCCCAGGCCTGAACGAGGCGGGCTACCTGACGAACATCGAAGTCCTGCAAGAGATGGACGCCTTGCCGCGCTCTGTTGTCGTGCTCGGCGGTGGGCCAATTGGCTGCGAGTTCGCCCAGATGTTCGCGCGCTTCGGTGTGCCGACCACGATTATCGGGCGCAACCGTCGCTTGCTCCCTAAAGAAGACCCGGAAATGAGCGCGCTGATTGAAGACATCCTGGTGCGTGAGGGTGTGGTGGTGCATACCGGCGCGGAGGCGTTGCGCGTGGAAATCGCCGGTGACGAGAAGATCATCATGGCGAAGCGCGGCGAGGAGGAGTTTCGCGTCACGGCGGCAGCGATTGTGATTTCGGCGGGCCGCAAGCCGCGCGTCGCGTCGCTCGACCTCGCCGCTGCCGGGGTCGCGGCGACCGCGAAAGGTGTCACGGTTAACGAATCGCTCCAGACGAATGTGCCGACGATCTGGGCGGCGGGCGATGTGACGGGGCTGTACCTGTTCACGCACGTCGCGGAGTACCAGGGGCGGCTCGTTGCGGAGAACATCGGCAAGCCCGGTAAAAAGCCGAAAACGAAAAAGGCGGACTACCGCGTGGTGCCGTGGGCAACCTTTACCGATCCCGAAGTCGCCCGTGTCGGGCTGACGGAGGATGAGGCGCGGAAGCAGTACGGCGACAAGATCGAGGTGTTGCGCTGGCCCTGGAACCGGGTAGACCGCGCCCTCACCATGGGTGAGACCGAGGGGCTGATTAAGGTCATCCTCGCACCGAAAGCGATCACGAAGATGCTCGGCGGTGGGGCCATCGTCGGGGCGCACATTATCGGCCCGCACGCGGGTGATGTGCTGCACGAACTGGTAGTCAATATGCAGGCGGACGCCTTTGCCGGTCGTGTGGCACAGGCGATTCACGCCTATCCCACGCTCGCGCTCGGCATCCGGCAGGCGGTGGGCCAGCGCTGGGATGCGGGCGTGGAGCCGCTCGACTAAGCGCGGTTTGCGATGCCGTTGGCCAGAGGTTCCTAACCCCCAACCCCTTCCCTTTAGGGAAGGGGTTGGGGGTTTAGGGCATTTAGGGCCGGGAAGTCGGCAATTCCCCCACCGCGCTGCATTCTACCCGTAAAGGTACACCGCACCCGCTGCGGCATTCTTTTCCGAGGCGCCAACGAGCGCCGTGTCCCCGTTTGCGCTGACCGCAACCGCGATACCGTAGCGGTCATTCGCTACGGCGTCGTTTGCGATCAGCGCGCTCTGCTGGGTGTACGCCCCATATCGGCTACCGACGCGACCGAAGACATACGTGGCGCCGGTCTGACCGTTTTTATTTGGCGCGCCAACGACCAGCACACTGCCGTCGCCACTGAGGCTCACGCTGTTACCGAAGCGGTCGTTTGTCGCGCCATCGGTCGCGGCGAGGGACACACTCTGAACCCAACTCGTTTCCGTATAGGAAAAGACGTACACGGCGCCGCGATAGAACGCGCTGTTTGGCGCGCTCACCGCCACTGCCGAACCGTCCGCATTGATGGCAACGGACAGCCCGAAGAAATCACCCGCCATGCCGTCACCTGCGGACAATTGTGCGGTCTGGCTCCACCCCGCCGTGGCTTGCCTGAAGATGTATGCGGTGCCCGCGTTTCCGTTCCGGCCCGTCGCACCAACGATCACGGTACTGCCATTCGCGCTGATCGCCAGGGAGACGCCAAAGGCGTCCCTCGCCCCCGCATCCCCGGCAGTAAGCCGGGACGGTGCGCCCCAGTCGCTCTCGCCTTTGTTGAACACGTACACCGCACCAACGTTCGCCGCATTCGGCGCGCCCACAACGGCGGTGTTGCCGTCCCCGCTGAGCGCCACGGTGATGCCGAAACTGTCACCACCTTTGCCGTCCGGCGCGGTGAGCGTGGCGGTCTGCAACCACGCGCCACTGACCTGCGAGAAAACAAAAGCCGCGCCTGCGCGCCCGTTCGCGCTGTACGCACCGACGACCGCCGTAGTACCGTCCGCGCTGATGGCGACGGAGCTACCGAAGAAATCACCCGCGCTGACGATGTGCGGGGTGAGCCGGTTGGTCTCGTTCCAGCCCCCGTTCACCTTTGTCAGTACGGAGACGGCGCCCGAGTAGCTACCGCGCCCCCGCAAGCCGACCAGCGCCGTTCTGCCGTTCGCACTCAGGGCGACCGCGAAGCCATAGTTATCGCCCGCCGCGCGATCCCCGGCCATAATCTGCGCGCTCAACCGCGTCGGGTCCGCGCGCACGCCGGTGGTCATTACGGGCAGCCCCAGCAGAAGCGCCGCCAGCATCAGCATCAGTGTTCCAAGCCGTCCGTTCTTCATCGTCACCCCTCCGATGCGCGGATCGCGATACCGCTTCGCTTCAGACCAATCGGCGTCAGTGTAGTATGGTCTAAAAGAAGATCGCTTGTCAAGCATGGTGGTGCCTAGAGGGATAACGGGTTGGGAAGTTCGTCGCGCGTGGGCCGCCCCACCGCTTGCGCCTCATATCCCTGATGGTGCAGCACATCGAGCACATGCGCGGCGTGATCAGCATTGCGCGTTTCGACGATCATTTCCAGCCCGATCGGGCCAATCGCGGTGTACGGGCCAAGCCGCTGGATGGCGACGTGCAGGATATTGACGCGCGCTTCCGCGAGTACGCCGGTGAGGCGGTGGAGCGCCCCCGGCTGGTCGGGCAGCCAGGTCTGAAAGGCGAGAAAGCGGCCAGCCGACGCGAGGCCCGTCTGCACGCATTTGTCCAGCAGGTTCGGGTCCACATTGCCGCCGCTAATCAGCAAACCGACGCGCCCGCAACCGTGGGGGAGCAGTCCGGCGAGCGCCGCTGCCAGCGGGGCCGCGCCTGCCGCCTCCGCGAGGAGCTTCTCACGCTCAAGGAGTAGCACCATTGCCCGCGCCATCGCGTCGTCGTCTATCGTCACGATGTCATCTACGAGCGCGGTAATGATCGGAAAGGTATGTGCCCCCGGCATCCGCACCGCGATACCGTCCGCGATGGTGCCGACGGGCTGCGCCTGCCGCTCCCCGCCCTTGAAGGAGTCCGCGAAGGCCGACGCGCCGGCCGCCTGCACGCCGATGATTTTCAGTTCCGGCTTCAGCGCACGGGCCGCCGTTGCCACCCCCGCGAGCAGACCGCCGCCGCCCACGGGGACGACGAGGGTGTCGAGGTCCGGCACATCCGCCAGCATTTCGGGCGCAATCGTGCCCTGGCCCGCGATCACCGGTGGGCAGTCAAAGGCATGGACGTAGGTCATGCCCCGCTCGGTGCAGAGAGCGTGCGCGTGTTCCGCCGCTTCATCGTAGTTGCCACCCGCGAGCACCGTTTGCGCCCCCTGTCGCTCGATAGCCTCCAGCTTGGCGAGCGAGACGCCGAGCGGCAGCACCACGGTGGCAGGGTAGCCGAGTAGCCGGGCCGCCAGCGCCACACCCTGCCCGTGATTGCCTGCGGACGCGGTGAGCACGCCGCGCCGGGCGGTTTCGGGGTCGAGCGTCAGCAGCATGTTGAGCGCGCCGCGAATCTTAAAAGCGCCCGTGCGTTGCAGGTTTTCCAGCTTCAAAAAGAGTTCCACCCCCGCGAGGGCGGACAGATCGGGCGAGGGTTGCGTCGGTGTGTGTCGCACGTACGGGGCGAGCCGTGCCGTCGCCGCCTGTATATCGGCGGCGGAGACTGTGGGCCGGTCGAGATCGAGCGTGAATACCATGGGAACCTCCCGCGTCAGGCGGCGATGTCAGAAGCGCAAGGCATCGGTGCGTTGCCTGCGCGAACAACGTACCCCGATGTCGTGCTTCGTCACGCCTCACTGTCTGGCGTGCGGGCCATTATACGCATCCCCTTGCATCGCGCGTCAGGAACCGCCACACTATTTGCCGCGACAGGCCGCATCCGGCGGTGCAGTGACGCCTGCCAGTCGAATGAAAGGAGCGGCGCGATGCGTGCCATATATCTCACGGGTGAGCGCGTCTACCTGCGCGCGATGGTGGAAGCGGACAAAGAGGTGGCGATTGCGTGGTTTCCCGGCCCCTTTCCCGCCAATGCCTTGAGCGCTGAGGAATGGCTGAAAGAGATACACAAGGATGCGTGGAACGACCCACCGCGCTGGTACGCCATCGTGCGCGTCGCGGATGAAGCGGTGGTGGGCAGCATGCAATTGCGCGACCGGCACGGGCGGCGCGGGGTGATCTCGTTTCATATGGCCCCGGCGCTCGCGGCGGCGGATACCCTGCGCGCGGACGCCCTGCGGCTCGTTGTGCCCTGGGCGCGGGACGATCTGGAACTGATGGTGCTCACGCTCACCTGCGCGGTGGATGAAACGGAGACCATCGCCGCCGCGAAGGAGCTTGGCATGACCGAGAGCGCGCGCCTGCGCGAATTCGCGGCCCGGCCCGGCGGACGAGTGGACGAGGTGATACTGGAAGCCCTGAACGCGCCCTGGCGGGTGGCGGAAACGGAGGGAACACCCCATGCGTAACCCCGTCGTCGTGGGCGAGCGCGTCTACCTGCGCCCCTATGAAAAGGCGGACGCGGATACCGTGTCAGAGTGGTACGCGACCGAGGACGAGACCTTCATGTACCGGGGGCGCGGCCCAATCAGCCCGCTCGCCTTTCACGACTGGTTCACGAAGATGTACAAAAAGCAGCCGCCACGGGACATCGAATTCGTGGTCGCCACCGTGACCGACGACACGGCAATTGGCGAGGTGGGCGTCTACGATCTCGACTGGGTGAACCGCACGGGGGAGACGGGCAGCTTTCTTGGGCCGGGACACCGCAACCAGGGCTACGGGCCGGAGGCGAAGCATCTGTTGCTCGAATACTGTTTCGATGTGTTGCACCTGCATGTCCTGCGCTCGGAGGTGGCGGAAACGAATACCCGCTCGGCGGCGGCGCTCAATAAGCAGGGCTACCGCCCCGCCGGCCGAATGCGCCGGTTTGAAGTGAAGGGCGGCGTGTACCGCGACATGCTCGTGTTCGATGTGCTACGCGATGACTGGCTCGCCGCCCGCGACCAATGGCGCGCGATCCGCCAGCGCACGTAACCGTAAAGGGGCGGGAGGGGAGCGGGATTTCACCACAGAGGCACCAAGATCACCAAGGAAAGACAAGAATTAAGACTTACGCAGATGGGGTGAAAGCAGGCCAAGGATGCGCAAGATAGGCACGAATTGCCGGGCGAATAATCGCGCTCTTCACCTTGTACCAACTCACTCCGGTGCGTACCCGGTGCCGCTCGAAA
>JAABUQ010003147.1_pt1 | contig 30959 bp, 29 predicted proteins | sample 5560001 | NCBI WGS metagenome assembly JAABUQ01 (sample SAMN10711888, study PRJNA513371) | rock metagenome | isolation source: Antarctica rocks | place: Antarctica: Victoria Land, Finger Mt nord | collected 2015-12-18 | reverse complement strand
GCCTCCAGGGGTGCGCGCCACATTTTCGCGCTGGTCAGCGAGGCGCGCGTCGTGTCTCCTGGGAGCGCCGGCTTCCACGCCTCCGCCTGCCCGAAAACGTCGCTCAGGAAACCACAGGACTGAACGAAAAAAACCAAACTATTGACAACGCGGCGCGGGCCTATAATCGCTTTCGAGAGGGGTTACCTCACGACCCTCCCCCCGACGCTCGGCGCCCCGCACGACATCCTCGCCCGCTTCGGCCTCGGCCCCTGATCCTTATATCAAAACATCAGATTGCGCCAGTAGGAGTTGACGTGCATGGTCTGCGAGATATCCTCGATGCGTTGTGGGCGCGCCCGACCAGAAGAGGCGCGAGGTAATCGTCGACGGCCGAGCGCACAGCCAGATGGCGATGGGTGAATGTGGCTCACTCCAAGCCATAGAGATCGGGGTCAGAGGTTTCGACCTTGACAACCGCGAGACGAGCGCCACGAGGCGACGTCAGGATCGTGCGTACGGCACGGATGGTAAGGGCGGACATCAAAACCTCCTCCCCAAGCGGGATTTATCATCCATTACGCGACTCAGTCCACATGGCCCGCATCGGGGACAGTCGCCACGTGGACCTGCAGGCCGCTCTCGCGCAATTGCGCCAGTATACGGGGATCGGCGCCGTCGTCGGTGATGAGGACATCGAGAGCCGTGACGGGGGCAAAGAAACTGAATGCAGTCCGCCCGAGCTTGCTGGAGTCGACCAGCGCCACGACACGCTTCGCATTGCCAATCATCACCTCTTTCAAGGCCGATTCGCTCGTGCTCGCTTCCGTCAAACCACGCTGCATACTGAGGCCGCGCACGGAGATGAATGCACAATCGGCGAAGAGGCGCCGCAAGGCTGCCTCGGCGGCGACTCCTGTGGCAGAGAGGGAGGTGCGGCGTAGCTCCCCTCCGATGGTGGTGATTGTAACGTTTGGCCGTTCGCTGAGTTCGAGCGCGATGGGCAAGGCATTCACGGTGACATTCAGAGCGATATCGTGCGGCAACGCCCGGGCCAGGAAGATCACGGACGTGGAGGCGTCCATGATGACCGTCGAGGCTGGCTCGACGAGGCTCAGGGCGACCTCGGCGATGGCCTTCTTCTGGACTGCCCGTTCCCGCTCGCGCGCTATGAACGCCCGTTCGCGGCTCAGAGGGTCCTGGTCTCGCGCCACAGCGCCGCCATGCGTCCGCCTGATCAAGCCCTGCCGCGCCAACTCATCCAGGTCGCGCCGCGCGGTCTGCGTCGATATCCCGAAACGCTCCGCCACCTCATCGACAGTCAGCACCGGATTTTGCTTCAGCACCTCCGCCAGTGCCATCCGCCGCTCAAATGCGAGCAGGGGCACGTCCCGTTCGACAATCACGCGCGATCCGCTCCCCATGCTCCCCATGCTCCCCATGCTCCCCATGCTCCCCAATGCGCCGGACTTCCAGTGCAGTGTATGCGCGTTGGATAAATATGTCAACTATCGATCACTACTGGGACTTATTGCGACTTAGAGCGCCGACCTCAGCGGGCTATAGCTGCAAAAGTTACACTTATTGACATTTATGCCCACCCTGATGTAGAATGGGCGTGCTCATGGGAGCGACAAAGGAGACCGCGTCATCGCCGACGGGCTCGGTCGGAAAGGAGGCATTGAGAGGGCGAGTAAGAGGGCGAGTAGAGGTACGCCTCCTCACCACGCTGCACTCTAAACAGGCGCGCCGATTTATGGGCGCACCCGCCAATACACGAAGGAGATCGACACAATGCAACGTAGCACACCGTCCATCCGGTGTCGCCAGGGGACCCTGGCATGCGCCGTGGCTATTCTGGCCGTCCTACCGCTCCTCCAGCCGACGAGGGCGTCGGCGGCGCGCCCTGCGGCGCATTCTGGGGCACAGACCGTTTTGACGTTCGACACGGTCTCCCGGCCCGACGAGATGCTGGTGGTCAAGAACCTCGTCGCCGCCTTCGAGAAGGCGCACCCCGACATCACCATCAGCATCCAGCCGGTCGCCGGTGACTACGTGCAGAAAGAATTCATCAAGGCCGCCGCCGGCACGCTCGGCGACCTCATGTACACGGCCGACGTCTTCACCATCCCATTCGGCTTCCACCACGTGATCGCCAATATGCAGCCCTACATCAACGCCGACCCGAGCTTCAACGTCGATGACATCTACCCGGTGATGCTGAACCTGGGCCGATACCCTGGCGACGCCGAGCACGGGCTCTACATGATGCCGCAAGAGTCCGACGCACAGACGCTCTTCTACAACAAGGCGCTGTTCAAGACCGCCGGCGTGCCCTTCCCCACCGCCAATTGGACCTACGCCCAATTCCTCGCCGACGCCCAGAAGCTGACCAAGCACGACGCCAGCGGTAAGACGGTGCAGTGGGGCGTCTCGCTGAGCGACACGTTCTGGGCGCACTACGTGCCGTTCATGGTCGCCGCGGGCGGTGGGCCGATCACGGCCGACGGACGGCACTCCAACTTCTCGGCTCCGGGGTCCATCGCGGGTATCCAGACCATGGCCGACCTGTACGTCAAGTACAAGGTCGCCGTGCCGCCGCTGGTCAGTTACGATTTCACCTCGGGCAAGGTGGCCATGGCGTTCGGCCAGCGGCCCAACGTGCCGCTCTACCGCCAGGCGATCGGCGGTAAGTTCGGCTGGGACGTCACGGCTATGCCGAGCTACCCCTCCGGCAAGCGCGTCACGAGTATGGGGACGCAGGGCTTTGCCTTCTCGGCCAACTCACCCCATAAGAAAGAGGCCTTCCAGTTCATCGCGTTCCTGGCCAGCCCCGCCGGGCAGCGCGTCTTCGCCAGCACCTATGCGTCGGTGCCGATCCGCAAGTCGCTGGCCGATGACGCCAGTTGGCGCAAGCTGCCCGGACCGCCGTATAACAACGACGCCTTCGTCTCGGCGATCGTGACGGGCATCACGCCGCCGGTCTACCCGGTCGACATCTCTGTCAACTGTGGGACAGTCTACACGGGGCAGATCGGCACGGCCGAGACCACCGCGATGGACAAGATCGTCCGTGGCGCGCCCGTCGCGCCGACGCTGACCGCACTGGACCAGCAGATCAACTCCTGCATCAACAGCGTCAGCACTCAGTAAGCCGGCGGGGGGCGGTCGAGACTCCTCGACCGCCCCCGCCAGCCAGATGGGGGAAAGGACCGATCATGGCTGTTGTCATACCGGCGTCCGGCGAGGCAGCCAGGGCGCGACGCCGGGCACTGCGGCGCAACCTGGAAGGCTATCTATTCGTGTCGCCGGTCATCCTGGGGCTCCTCTTGTGGACGCTGGGGCCGGCCCTCTCCGCGCTGTACTTGAGTTTCACCAAGTACGACCTGCTGAGCGCCCCGGTCTTTCGAGGTCTGCGCAATTACGGCCGCCTGTTCGGGGATCCGCTCTTCTGGCAGTCGTTGCGCGTGACCGTCACCTATACGGCGCTGGCCGTCCCCTTGAGCATGGTCGGCGGCCTGGCCATCGCGCTGCTGCTGAACCAGAAGCTGAGGGGGATCGTCCTTATCCGCACCGCGTTCTACATCCCGTCGGTCGTCCCTCTCGTGGCCACGGCCGTGCTGTGGGCCTGGATGTTCGATCCCCAGTTCGGCCTGATCAACTCCGTGCTCGCCGCGCTCCACCTGCCGCAAGGGACCTGGTTGACCGATCCGGCGACTGCCCTCCCCTCGCTGGTCATCATGGGTGTATGGGGACTGGGCGGCGGCATGATCATCTATCTGGCCGGCCTGCAAGGTATCCCCGAGGAGTACTACGAGGCGGCCAAGATCGACGGGGCGGGACCGCGCGGGCAGTTCGTTCACATCACGCTGCCGATGCTCTCGCCGACGCTGTTCTACCAACTCGTGCTCGGCCTCATCTTCAGCCTCCAGTACTTCACGCAGGCCTTCATCCTGAGTAACGCCGCCGCCCTGGGCAGCCCACAGAACAGCATCCTGTTCATCACCCTGAATATCTACCAGGTCGCCTTTAGCTGGACGCAGATGGGCTACGCCTGTGCCATGGCCATCGTGCTGTTCGTCCTGATCATCGCGCTCACCCTGGTCCTCTTCGGCACGGCGCGCTGGTGGGTCTATTACGGGGGCGATCAGCGATGAGCGCGCTCCATCCCGCCGATCGGCGCGCTATCCCCGCGGCGCGGGCGGCGCAACGGGCGCGCGTCAGCAGGAGCCTCTGGCGCGTCGCCCTCTATGTCCTCGCCATCGCCGGCGCCGGCGCCTTCCTGATCCCATTTTTCTGGATGCTCTCGACCTCGCTCAAGCCGTTCTCCGAGCTGTACATCTTCCCTCCCAATTTCCTGCCGCTTGCACCGCGCCCGCGGAACTACGCCGACGCGTGGTCGTCGGCCGACTTCACCCGCTACACGCTGAATACGCTGTTCATCACGGCCGCGACGCTGGTCGGTGTCCTGGCCTCCTCCGCGGTGTGCGCCTTCGGCTTCGCCCGGCTGCGTTTCGTGGGGCGTGACGCGCTCTTTATCTGCGTGCTGGCGTCGGTCATGCTGCCCCAGCAGGTCACGCTGATCCCGCTCTACATCATCTTCAAGCAACTGCACTGGCTGAACAGCTTCAAGCCGCTGATCATCCCCGCCTGGTTCGGTGGAGGCGCGCTCAACATCTTCCTGTTGCGCCAGTATTTCCTGACGATTCCCCGCGAACTCGACGAAGCGGCCCGCATCGACGGCTGCTCCACGTTCGGTATCTTCTGGCGCATCATGCTGCCGCTGGCCAAGCCGGTGCTGGCGGTCGTGACCATCTTCCACGTCCAGAACACCTGGACCGATTTCCTGGGGCCGGTCCTCTATCTCAACACGCCGGACAAGTTCACCCTGGCCCTGGGCGTGTACTCGTTCCAGAGCCAGCTGCTGCAGGGAGGCCTGTCGCATCAGGAACAGATGATGGCGGTGGCGGCGGTGATGGTGCTGCCAATCGTCCTGATCTTCATCTTCGCCCAGCGCTACATGGTCCGCGGCGTCGTTCTAAGCGGAATTAAGGGATAATCGTGTTGCGAGGAGGCGGCTAATGGGAAGCGCGACCCTTGCTCTTGGTCTCTGCGGATGCGGCGGCATGGGCCGCCGCCACATCCTCGGCCTTCGGAAGCTGCGTGGGATCGGGCGCCTCCAGGGCGATCTGATCGCCGTCTGCGACCCGGACCCCACCAATGCCGACCGGGCCGCCGCTCTAGCGGCGGAGTTGCTGGGGCGCCGTCCCCGCGTCTTCGACGATGTCGCCGCGCTGCGCCACGCCGTGCCGGAACTCGACGCCGTCACTGTCGCGACCGCGCCCGACCTGCACCTCTCGCTCGGCCTCGCCGCCCTGGAAGCCGGGCTGCATGTCCTGATGGAGAAGCCTATCGCGCTCACGGTGCGCCAGGGACAACAACTAGTGGAGGCCGCCCGCGCGCGCCAACGGCGCCTAGCCGTGGCCGAGAACTATCGGCGCGACCCGCTCAACCGGCTGGCCAAGGCCATCACCGACGCAGGGGGAGTGGGGCAGCCATTCCTGGCCATCCAGTCGTCGTCGGGGAGCGGCGAGAGCCTCATCATCTCTGCCTGGCGACATCGTCGGCAGTCGGGCGGCATCATCATGGACATGGGCGTCCATTACGCCGACCTCCTGGAGTATTACCTCGGCCCCGTCGAGAGCGTGGTCGGCATGAACGCCGTTGTCGACCGGGAGCGGCGGGACGATCGCGGCGCCGTCCACGTCGCCGACGCCGAGGACCTGTCGGTCGGCGTCGCCCGCTTCCGGAGCGGCGCCCTGGCCAACTGGGTCCTCAGCCTCGCCGGACGAGGCGCCGGCCACTTCAGCCGCCTGATCTATGGCACGGGTGGCTCGCTCTCGATCCCGGCCGACCGCACCGGCCGCCCCCTGCAATTGGTGCGACGCGACGCCGGTCGCGACATGACCGTGGACGAGCGCGACCAACTCGCCCTGGTCCCCGCTTTCGCCCTCGACGACACCACGGCCGCCCTCTTCGGCGGCGATCGCTTGACCTCGTACGATCTGGCGTGGGCCGACATCGACGCCAACCTGCTGGCGATCGAACAGGACGATTTCATGCAGGCCATCCTGCAAGACCGCGCTCCGGAGGTCACGGGAGCGGACGGGGTGCGGTCCCTGGCCTTGGTCTACGCGTTCCTGGAGTCCGAGCGCCTGGGTCGCATCGTCCGCATGGATGAGATGCTGGGCGGAGCCGCCATGCCTTACCAGAGCGAGATCGCCTCTGCGGATCGTGCCGTGACGAATGGGAAGGGGTGAGCGGTGGCTGCCCGAACGCCGCATGTGGATGTCGGCCTGGTACATCCCTTGGCCTACATCATCGGCCGGACAGGCGTCGGCGACCGCACGATCGGTCTGCTCGGCTGCGGCGAGATCGGGCGGGCCATGGCCCGCGTCGCGCCCGCGTTCGAGATGGCGATCCTGTACTGGGACATCGCCCGCTTCCCCGATCTCGAACAAAGGAACGAGATGCGGTACGTGGAGCGGGACGACCTGTTCCGGCGCAGCGACATCCTCAGCGTCCACCTGCCCCTCACCCCGGCGACCGAGCGGTCCATCACCGCGCGGGAGTTCGGCCTCATGAAGCCGGACGCCCTATTCGTCAATACGGCGCGGGGCAAGCTGGTGGACCAGGCATCCCTGGTCGCCGCGCTGCGCGGTCGGCGCCTCGGCGGGGCCGCCCTCGACGTGTTCGACACGGAGCCGTTGCCCCCGGACGATCCCTTGCGCGCCCTCCACGACGATCTCGCGTACAACGTCACGCTCACGCCACATTCGGGGTCGCACGTCCCCTGGACGTGGGCTTGGGACTCGCAGGCCATGTGGACCAACGTGCTGCGCCTCTTGCGAGGGGAGCCGCTTCAGCACCTGGTCTGATCTGAGCGGCGATAGATCGACGACGCCGTAGCTTATAACGGGGGAGTAACGGGAGAGTAACGGGGGAGCTAGCGAGAATGACATCTTCCGCCAGGGACTGTCGCCGTCCGGCGACAGGGACGGAGCGACCAAAGCCGGTGCGGTTCGGTTTCTGCCTGCCTATCTTCGCCTATCCAGGGCCGGAGTTGTTCCGCACGCCCAGCTACGAGCGACTCGATCCCCTACTCACGCTCGCCGCCGCCGTGGAGTGCGAGCGGCTCGGCTACGACTCGCTCTGGGTAGCGGATCATCTCGTCCACGGACACGATGGCGCGATCCTGGAGGGATGGACGACGCTGTGCGTCCTGGCGGGATTGACCAGACGCATCCGATTGGGATCTATCCACCTCTGCACCGGCTTTCGCAACCCTGCCCTGCTGGCCAAGATGGCCGCCACGCTCGACGTCCTCAGCGAGGGACGTCTGATTTTCTTCGCCGATGCCGGCAACCAGCCCGCCGAGTTCGACGCGTACGGCTTCTCCTGGGAGGCGGAGAGCCGCGTCCGCAACGCGCGGATGCGAGAAGCGCTAGAGTTGATCCTGCGGCTGTGGCAGGCGGACGGGCCGGTGACGTTCGAGGGCCAGCACTACGCGGTCCGCGACGCCGTCTGTTTGCCGCGTCCCAGCCAACGGCCACGCCCGCCCCTATGGCTCGGCGAGACCCCCGACGAGGTGATGCTTGCGGCCGTGGCGGAACTGGCCGACGGCTGGAACAGTTCACCGGCCACCGTCCTTACCCTGCGCGAGCGATTGGCGCGGGTTGAGGCGGCCTGCCGGGCGGTCGGGCGTCCCCTAGCCGATCTCGAGCTCTCACTGGAGACGCAGGTGCTGATTGCGCCAACGCGCCAACGCGTCGAGGACCTGATGGACTATGCCGCGCGCCTTGCGGCTCCCGCTGGCGCCCATCCACACCCCAGGCGTGCGGACGTGTCTGACCAATGGCTCGTCGGTACCCCCGATGAGGTAGCCGCGCGCATCAACGAGTATCGCGCCCTGGGCATCAGCCATTTTATGCTGTGGTTCATGGACTTCCCGCGCATGGATGGCGTGCGCCTCTTCGCCGAGGCGGTGCGGCCGCGGTTCGCCACGGCCTAGCTGCCTACGTTTCGCCCAAAGTAACGGCTAGCTAGGCAGATGTGCGACAACCCCGATGAGACGCCCGAGTCGATGCCACAGCGATAGAAGCGATAGAGAGGAGAAAAGACGATGCAGCTAGGATACAGCACGTGGGGTATGCCGGCGCTGCCGATCGACGTCACCCTGGAACACCTGAAGCGCCTGGGCTTCGAGGGGATTGAGTTGACGGTCGTGCCGGGTTATACCACCTCTTTGGACCGACTCGACGCGCCTGAACGTCGCCGTGTCCGCGCGCTGCTGGACAAGCATAGACTCGCGCTGCCATCCCTCGCAGCGCACAGGGACATCCTGGCCGACGACCCAACACAGGTATCGGACAACCTCGATGCCCTGCGTGCGTCAGTCGACCTGGCCGTGGACCTGGCCAGCGCCGACAGCCCGCCTGTCATCAATACGATGGCGGGCGGGAAGCAGGGTCAGTTCGATAGCCAGCGCACGGCACTCATCGAACGCCTGGGGGCGCTAGTGACCTACGCCGCGTCGCGCGGCGTGACGATCGCACTGGAGGCTCACGTCTTCACCGTCCTGGAGTCTGCCGTGACGACAAAAGAGGTCATCGACGAGATCGACTCGCCGTTCCTGCGCGCGAACTTCGATTACAGTCACTTCGCCGTCGTGGGCCTGTCCGTCAAGGAGACGGTCCCGGTGCTGGGTCCGCTCAGCGTCCACACACACGTGAAAGACCAGCGGGGCAAAGCACCCCATCACGAGTTCCTCATCCCTGGCGAGGGTGGCTCCGACTATGTCCCCTACCTGTGGGCAATGCGTGACGCGGGCTATGACGGCTTCATCACCGGGGAAGTCAGCGTCATGGTGCAGCGCCGCCCAGGATACGATCCACTCGGCGCCGCCACGCGGACGTACGCGGTACTCGCCCACGCTTTCGACGAGGCTGGTCTCGGGCGCGCCGCGCGCCCGTGATAAAGCCCCCCTGCGCGTGACGATGCCGGGACGCAGGAAAGCAACAATAAAGTACCAACAAGGAGGCACGGATGGCTGGTCAAACCGCGGCGCTCGATACACGACTCGTGGAGGGCATGTTTCGCCTCGACGGCAAGGTTGCCTTGGTGGCGGGTGGCTACGGCGGCATCGGAGAGGCCGTCGCATGGACCCTGGCGGCGTACGGGGCGACGGTGGCTGTCTCCGGCCGCTCGGCGGAGCGCGCCGCGGCGCTGACCGAGCGCCTCGCGACGGCAGGGTATACGGCGCGCTCCGCGTCCTTCGACATTCGGGATGTCGAGAGCATCCGTCGCCACGTGGACGCGGTGGCGGGGGATCTGGGCCGTATCGATGTCATGGTGAACTGCGTCGGGGCGCAGCGCGAGGAACGCGCCGAGGAGGTGAGCGAGGCGGCCTGGGATACCGTTTCGGACGTGAATCTGAAAGGCGCCTTCTTCCTCTCCCAGGCCGTCGGCCGCCATCAGATGCGCGCGGGTGGCGGCCGCCAGATACACCTGTCCTCGGTACGTAGCGAGTTAGGACTGCGCGGCCGTGGCTACGCGGCGTATTGCGGCACGAAAGGTGGCCTCAATCTACTCGTGAAGCAACTCGCGGCGGAGTGGGCGCCGCACAACATCCTCGTCAACGGCGTCGCGCCGACGTTTATCAGGACAGCGATGGTGCGCGCCCACCTCGCCGACGTGACGTTCTACAGCAATCTGGTCGGCCGCATCCCACTGGGGCGCATCGGCGAACCAATCGATTGCGCCGGCGTTGTCCAGTTCCTGGCGAGCCCAGCCTCAGCCTTCATGACCGGGCAAATCCTCTTCGTGGATGGGGGGATCACAGCGACACAATGAACACGGGGTAGCGACTTGTGCATGCGTGACAAAGGACCAATTTTGCTTCTGGATTTGATACGTCGGCCATTATAACCGGGCTACAGCACGTGGGGCATGCCAAACGTACCGATCGACGTCACCCTGGACCACGTGGCCCGCCTGGGCTTCGAGGGGGTAGAGTTGACCATTGTACCGCACGTCTTCACCGTCCTGGAATCGCCGGTGACGACGAAGGACATCGTCGACGCGATCAGTTCACCGTTCCTACGCGTCCAATTCGACATCAGCCACTTCGACGTCCTGGGCTACTCCATCGAGGAGACCGTGCCGGTGCTGGCGCCGCTGGCCGTGCATACGCATGTGAAGGACCAGCGGGGCCGCGCGCCGCACCACGAGTTCCTCATCCCCGGCGAAGGACCGTTCGACTATGTGCGCTATCTGCGCGCCATGCGCGCCGCGGGCTACGATGGGTTCATCACCGGAGAGGTCAGCGTGATGGTGCAGCGCCGTCCGGATTACGATCCGCTTGCCGCCACCACCCTCACCTTTGAGACGCTGTCCCGCGCCTTTGACGAAGCCGGGATTGCACGCACAGCTAACGTGAGGTGAGGACGTGGAGAGGGTCAAAGTCGTGGTGTGGGACAGCGTCGGGAACATTATGTGGGGGGTGCGGCCGTGGGAAGACTGGCCCCGGCGCCATCGGGAGCGTCTGCTGGCCGAGGACCCTGAGGCGCGGGTACACGCTCCCGGCTTCGACCAGATCTTCAAGGACTACGCCGTCGATCTGCGCATCGTCACATCCGTCGACGAGCTTGTCGCGCAGATCGGAGACGCCGATGTGCTGGCGCTGCACAAAGTGCGGGTACCGGGAGAGGCGCTACGGGCGGCGCGGCGCCTCCGTTTCATCGCGCACCTGGGACAGGACGCCCGCGGCGTGCCGGTCGAGGCGGCCCGAGAGATGGGCATCCCCGTCGCGGCCGTGCCCCTGGTCAACTATCTGGTCGTCGCCGAGCATGCCTGGGCCTTGATCCTCAACCACCTCAAGAAACTGCCGGATCAGAGAGCAATTATGGGCTCCCAGTCCGGCGGCTGGAGCACCGTCCCCGGCATCCAACTGGCGCGCTCGCAAACGCTCGGCCTCCTTGGCCTGGGCGAAATTGCCCGCGCCATGGCCCGCGTCGCCCAGGCGTTCGAGATGTCTATCATATACTGGGATATCGAGCGGTTTCCGGAGATCGAAGATCGCTACGGCGTTCAGTACATGGAGTGGGACGAGGTGTTCCGCCAGAGCGATATCCTGAACGTCCAACTGGCGCTCAACGACGCGACGCGCGGCATCATCGGCGCGCGCGCGATCGGGCTAATGAAGCAGCACGCCTTTTTCGTCAATACCGCGCGCGGCAAACTGGTGGACCAGGAAGCCCTCGTCGACGCCCTGCGCGCGCATCGCCTCGGCGGTGCCGGGCTCGACGTGTTCGCCGACGAGCCGCTGCCGCCGGACGACCCGCTGCGCGCGCTGCACGACGACCCTGGCTACAATGTGACGCTCACGCCGCACTCGGCCTCGCACGCCCCCGCGACCTGGGTCCAGGACTCGCAGGCCGTCTGGTTCAACGTGCTGCGGGTGCTGCGCGGCGAACCGGCCCAGCACATCGTGACAAGGTAGTGGGCAGTGGGCAGTGGGCAGTGGGCAGTGGGCAGTAGGCAGTAGGACAGTAGGACAGTAGGGCAGTAGGGGCGTATTGCATACGCCCAGGTCGTGTCAAGAAAATAGGTAGTGGGAGGTCTGATCGATGGTTGTCTTGATCGCACGGTACGAGGTCAAAACGGGTCGGGGAGACGATGTGGCGGCGGCGCTGCGGGAGATGGCGCCGCTGGTCAAGGAGCACGAACCGGGCTGCCTGCTCTATCATGCCAATCGTTCGCGTGACAACACGGACCTATTCATCCTCTACGAGCAATACCAGGACATGGCGGCGCTGGAAGCGCACCGCGACACGCCGCACTTCAAGCGCCTTATCGAAGGGACCATTGTCCCGCTGCTCGACAAGCGCGAGCGCGAGATCTGCGACCCGGTCGTGAGCTAGCGATGAAACTGGTGTCGTTCAGGGTGGCGACCGCGCTGGGGTCACAGACCCGTATCGGGGCCGTCGGCCCCGACGGGCGCATCGTCGACCTCGCCGCGGCGTATCGCTCCAGGCTCCTATCCGCCGGACTGACCGCGGAGGCGGCCACACGCATCAGCGCCGCGCTGTTGCCCCCGGATATGGTCGCCTTCATCGAGGGGGCGGATCGCTCGCTGGAGGCGGCCCGCGAGGCGCTGGAATGGGCGCAGAGCGGTGTAGAAGTGGACGACGCGCCCGTCTTTGCCCATCCCGACCTGCTGACCATGCTTGCGCCCGTCCCGCGGCCGCCGCTGCTGCGCGATTTCATGGGCTTCGAGGGGCATCTGCGCAATATCTATCCGCGCCTGGGACGCGAGATCCCGCCCGTCTGGTATGAGCTGCCCGTCTACTACAAGGGCAACACCGGCAGCATCGCCACCCACGAGGACGACGTGCCCATCCCGTCCTATGCCACGGAACTGGATTTCGAGTTCGAGCTAGCCCTGGTCATCGGTAAAGGGGGGCGCGACATCGGGCGGGACAACGCCCTCTCGCACGTCTTCGGCTATATGATCTACAATGACTTCAGCGCGCGCGAGATCCAGAGTCGCGAAATGTCGGTGGGACTCGGTCCGGCCAAGGGCAAAGATTTCTGGCACGGGCACGTCCTGGGGCCGTGGCTGGTGACCGCGGACGAGCTGCCGCATATCTACGACGCGCATATGGTAGCTCGGGTCAACGGCGAGGTCTGGTGCGACACGAGCGTGTCAACGATACACTGGCGGTTCGAGGACATGATCGCCCATGCGTCGATGGGCGAAGACCTGTGGGCGGGCGAGGTGCTTGGCTCGGGGACAGTTGGCGACGGCTCGGCCATGGAACGCGGCCTGAGCCTTCACGCGGGCGACGTGGTCGAATTGGAGGTCGGCGGGCTCGGTCTGTTGCGCAATCGTGTCTCATAAGTCGTATACTCGACTTCGAGGATATCTACCGCCGGTTGCAGGCGAGTGGCTATCAGGGCGACATCTGCCTGGAGCCGACGCCCGACGCCCCGACGCCCGGCGGCAACGGGTGGGACGGGGCACAGCCCGTGGATGTGGTCAAGGCCATTGGGATGCGGGTGGTGAGCATATGGAGAGAGGAATCGCGCCATGACCGTTACGCTGACGCCGTCGCACCCACGCTGCGAGTATCTCGTCGATCCGCTCGGGATCGACATTACGCGCCCGCGCTTGAGTTGGGTCCTGCACTCCGCTCAACCCGCTCAACGGGGTCAGCGGCAGTCCGCTTACCAGATCCTGGTGGCCAGCACTGAGGATCGCCTGCGCGCCGGGCAGGGCGACCTATGGGACAGCGGCCGCGTCGAGACGGATCAATCCGTCCATATTGACTATGCCGGCGCCGGGTTGCGCTCGGGCCAGCGCGCCTGGTGGGCCGTGCGCGTGTGGGACGGCGAGGGTCAGTCCTCACCCTACAGCGCGCCGGCCTGGTGGGAGATGGGGCTGGCGCACCCGGACGACTGGCGCGGCGCCTGGATCGGCCTCGATCCGGTCGCCGACGATCCTGGCGTCCTCGTTCCAAGCGACGAGGAGCGCACGGTCATGGCCGTCGACCTCGAGCCGAGCCCCTACCTGCGCACGACCTTCACCGTGGCGCGGCCCATTGTCCGCGCCCGCCTCTACGTCACCGCGCGGGGACTCTACGAGGCGCGCCTCAACGGGGAGCGCGTCGGCGATGCCGTGCTCGCGCCCGGCTGGACCGACTACCACAGGCGCATCCAGTACCAGACCTACGACGTGACGGCCCTGCTGCGACAGGGCGACAACGCCCTTGGCGCCATCCTGGGCCCGGGTTGGTACAGTGGCTACGTCGGCTTCGGCCAGAATAAGCATCACTACGGCGCGCACCCGCGGCTCCTGGCGCGGCTGTCCATCGACTATGCCGACGGCGCGACCGAGACGGTCGCCAGCGACGCCTCGTGGCGCGGCGCGACCGGCCCCATCCGCTCCTCCGACCTGCTGATGGGCGAGCACTACGACGCGCGCCGCGAGCTTGTCGGCTGGGACGCGCCCGGCTACAACGACGCGGACTGGACGCCGGTCGCCGTCGCGGAGCGCGACGCGACGCCCCTGGTCGCCGACCGCGCCGAGCCCGTCCGCGTGGCCGCGGACCTCGCGCCCGTCTCCATCGCGCGCCTGGATGCGGACACCCAGATCGTGGACCTGGGCCAGAACATCGCGGGTTGGGTGCGCCTGCGCGCGCGCGGCGCGGCCGGGACGCGCGTCCGGTTGCGCCACGCCGAGATCCTGAATCCGGACGGTACTCTGTACACCGAGAACCTGCGCTCGGCGCGGGCCGCCGACACCTATGTCTTACGCGGCGAGGGCGAGGAAACGTTCGAGCCGCGCTTCACCTTCCACGGCTTTCGCTACGTCGAGGTGACGGGCTACCCCGGCGACCTCACGCCCGCCGCCATCACCGGCCGCGTGGTGGAATCGGACATGCCGCCGGCGGGAACGTTCGAGTGCTCGCATCCCATGGTCAACCGGTTGCAGCACAACATCGCGTGGGGCCAGCGCGGCAACTTTCTCTCCATTCCAACTGACTGCCCGCAGCGCGACGAGCGGCTGGGCTGGCTGGGCGACGCGCAGATCTTTGCGCGCACGGCCTGCGGCAACCGCGATGTCGCCGCCTTCTTCACGAAATGGATGCGCGATGTGGCCGACGCGCAGTCGCCCGACGGCGCCTTCCCCGATGTCGCCCCGCGCCTGGTCGACCGCTCCGATGGCGCGCCGGCCTGGGGCGACGCCGGGGTGATCGTCCCATGGACGCTCTACCAGGTCTACGGCGACACGCGCATCGTCGAGGAGCACTATGACGCCATGGCGCGCTGGCTGGCCTACATCGGGGAGGCCAACCCCGACGGCTTGTGGATCAACCGGCGCAACAACGACTTCGGCGATTGGCTGGCGCTCGACGGCGACGCGGTGCGTAACCCTGGCGCCAGCGCCACGCCCAAAGACCTGCTCGCCACCGCCTACTACGCCTACGACGCGCGCCTGCTGGCGCGCATGGCGCGGGCCATCGGCCGTCCCGACGACGCCGGGCGCTACGAGGCGCTCTTTGCGCGCATCAAAGAGGCGTTTATCGCGGCCTACGTGTCGGACGACGGCCGCGTCAAGGGAGAGACGCAGACCGGGTACGTGTTGTCGCTGCACATGGACCTATTGCCAGAGGGGCGGCGCGCCGCCGCCGCGGCGCGTGTGGTCGAGCATATCAAGGAGAACGGCTGGCATCTCTCCACCGGCTTCGTCGGGGTCGGCTACCTGCTGCCCGTGCTGGCGGAGGCCGGGCATCTCGACGTGGCCTACCGGCTGCTGCTCAGCGACACCTTCCCGTCATGGGGCTACTCCATCAAGCATGGGGCGACCACCATCTGGGAGCGCTGGGACGGCTGGACGGCGGAGCATGGCTTCCAGGACCCCGGCATGAACTCGTTCAACCACTACTCGCTCGGCTCGGTCGGCGAATGGCTCTACCGGTACGTCGCCGGCATCGACACGGACCCCGCAGGGCCGGGCTTCCGGCGCATTATCATCCGGCCGCGCCCGGGAGGTGAGCTGACCAGCGCGAGGGCAACGTACCGCTCCATGCGCGGGGAGATCGAGAGCGCGTGGCGGGTCGAGGATGGCGCGTTCCAATTGCGCGTCGTGACCCCCGCGAATACGACAGCCACGGTGTACCTTCCGGCGGGCGAGGGCGCCGTCATCACGGAGGGTGGCCAGCCGATCGCCTCGGCGGCCGGCGTGACCCTCGAGCGTCGGGAGGATGGACATGCCGTGCTGGCCATCGGGTCCGGGGTCTACGACTTTGCCGTCACCTCCTTGCCTTGAGACACGCTCACAGCAACAGACGATGGCGCGGCCACCTCGGCGTTGACGTCGCGCGTTCGTCGCCAGTGAGGAGCGCGGAGGTGTCGTCAGGGAGCACGCGGGGGAACAACTGGCCGCGAGCGGTGACATGGCGGAAACCCGCGATCGCCACCGCGATTGGCGCCTTGAGCTGGCGCTGCGCGCGGAGCCGGAGCTGACGGGGGCCGACCAGGAGCGATGGCTGACGCGGCTAGAGGCCGAGCACGATAACCTGCGCGCCTCCCTGCACTGGACACTCCAATACAAGGACGCGGCTCGCGCCCTACGCCTGGTTGGGGCGCTGTGGCGCTTCTGGCACACGCGCGCGCGCCTGGCTGAGGGACGGCGCTGGATTGCCGAGGCCCTCGAGCAGGACGAGATGGACGATGCAACTGTTTTCATGGGTGAGGTAGGTAGCGAGGCCTCGTCCCCGGACCCGGGACTGCTCCGCCGCATAGCGCGGCTCCTCGGAGCACTCGCCGCCGTGCGCGCGGACCCGTCGGCAGGGTTGAACTCGCTACGGGCGCCGGCGCTGCGTGCCGTCAACGATCGCGCGGTCGACACCATCCGCCGGACGCTGGGCGACGCCCTGTTCGCCAAGGCATGGGCCGAAGATCAAGGCCGCCCGGTCGATCAGGTTCTTGCGCAGGCCATCGTGGAGTTGCGGGAAGCTCTCCAGGCCGTGGTGTGAGGCGCGTAGGATAGCTATAGGGGTTTGCTGAGGGTCTATTAGGGAGCCTGTAGCCGTGGCGCGGGTCGTGGTACAGTGCGGAGAGATACGAGGTAAGGTAGACGCGAGGAGAGAGTGATGCATTCCCCATTTCCGGGCATGGACCCCTACCTTGAGCGTCCCGATCTCTGGGGCGGTATCCACGCCCGCTTGATCGCGGTGCTGGGGGAGATGCTGGCCCGGCAGGTCGCGCCGCGTTTCTTCGTGGATAGCGAGGACAGCGTGTATGTCCTGGGACTCGATGACCCGGCCAGACCGTTGGGACGGCCCGATCTCTGCCTGGCGGAGGCGGCCGGCGCCTCCGGAGCGGGGCGCCTGTCCCAGTCGCGCGGGCAGATCGCCGCGCCGACGGTCCTCGACGTTCCCGCCTCCCTGGAGATTCGCGCGCCCCATCTGAATGTCGTCGATACCGCTGATCGACAGGTGGTGACGACGATTGAGTTGCTGTCGCCGTTCAACAAGGTAGCCAACTCGAGCGGGCGGCGCGATTTCTTGCGCAGGCGGGAACACATCCTGAACTCGCACACCCACTGGCTCGAGATCGACCTGTTGCGCGCCGGGACCCGTCCGCCCGGTATCCCGGAGCGGGGCGACTACGACGCGGCGCTGCATCGAGCTGGCAGCCTTGACCGGCTGGAGGCGTGGTTCGTGGCCTTGCGCGAGCCGTTGCCGACGGTCGCCGTTCCCTTAAGGTCGCCGTTCGCGGATGTCCCGCTGGACCTGCAAGAGGCCGTGGAGACCGTGTACGACCGCTATCGGTACGAGACGGCGATCGACTATGCCGGCGCGCCGTCCCCGCCGTCGCTGAGCGAGGCCGACGCGTCGTGGACCGACGAACGGATCGCCGTGTGGCGTCAGGCATCGGGTAACTGAGCCATTGTGGTGGTCACGCGCCATCGTGGGTACGGTATGCTGCGTGCAGGCGCACGTATCATCAGGTTCGCATCGCCCGTCGTCCGTCGTCCGCGCCATCAGGCGGGGGTCGGCATCGCCGTCAACAAGGAGAGGTTATGCACGATCTCGACCAGGACCAGGATCGCGTCGAAGAATTGCTTGGACAGCTCACGCTGCCCGAAAAGGTGTCCCTGCTCGCCGGAGCCGACTTCTGGTCCACCATCGCGGTGGAGCGGCTCGGCGTCCCATCCATCCGGGTGACCGACGGACCCAACGGCGCGCGCGGCGGCGAGGGCTTCGGGGACGGGCCCACCTCGGCCTGCTTCCCGGCCGAGATCGCGCTGGCCGCGTCCTGGAACGTCGGCCTTGTCGCAGAGGTCGGCCGGGCGCTGGCGCAGGAGGCCAGGACGAAGGGGGCGAGCGTGCTGCTGGCCCCGACCGTCAACATCCACCGCTCGCCGCTCAACGGGCGCAACTTCGAGTGCTTCTCCGAGGACCCCTACCTCGCAGCGCGGTTGGCCGTGGCCTACATCCAGGGAGTGCAGGGTGAGGGAGTCGGCGCGACGGTCAAGCACTTCGTCTGCAACGATTCCGAGTTCGAGCGCAACTCCATCAGTTCGGAGGTGCGCGAGCGCCCGTTGCATGAGATCTACCTGGCGCCCTTCCTGGCGGCCGTCAAGGAGGCCCATGTGTGGGCCGTGATGTCCGCGTACAACAGGGTCAACGGCGTCTACGCCAGCGAGAACCGCGCCCTGCTGGTCGACCTCCTCAAGGGGGAGTGGGGCTTCGACGGGCTGGTGATGTCGGACTGGACGGGGACGTATAGTACGGCGGACGCGGCCAACAACGGCCTTGACCTGGAGATGCCGGGGCCGGCGCGCTGGCGAGGCGAGCGGCTGCTGGCCGCCGTCGAGGACGGCGCGGCGGCGGCGGAGGCGATCGACGACAGCGCGCGCCGTCTGCTGCGCCTCCTGACACGGGTCGGCGCGTTCGACCGCGCGCCCGAGACGCCGCACGCGGACGACCGCCCGGAGCATCGCGCCGTGGCGCGCGCCGCCGCGACTGAAGGCATCGTGCTGCTCAAGAACGAGGGAGACGTACTCCCGCTGGACCGCGCCACGCGGCCCCGCATCGCGGTGATCGGCCCCAACGCGCGCGAGGCGCGCATCATGGGCGGCGGAAGCGCGCAGGTCAACGCGCACTACGCCGTCGCGCCGTACGACGGCATCGTCGCCGCGGCCGGCGAGGGGGCCACGGTCCTCTTCGAGCAGGGCTGCACCAACCACAAGCGGCTGCCTTTGCTCGACATGGCGTGGGTCATGCCCGCCGACGATGAGGCGACAGACGGCCGGCGCGGCTTCGGTGCGACGTACTGGAACAACGCCGATCTCTCCGGTCAGCCCGTCGCGATGGGCTACCTGGACAAGGCCGACCAGTTCTGGATGGGCACGGTCGTGCCCGGCGTGGATCCGTTCGGGTTCTCCGCGCGGTTCGGCGGGCGGCTCGCGGTCCCCGCGTCGGCCGCCAGCGGACGCTACGCGGTCAGCCTGGTCAGCGCTGGCCTCTGCCGGCTGCTGATCGACGGCCGCGAGACGATCGACAACTGGGGCGCGCGGCAACGGGGCGACTCCTATTTCGGCTTCGGCTCCACGGAAGTCATCGCGCCCATCGACCTGGAGGCGGGACACGAGTATGACGTGGTGCTGGAGTTTGCCAAAGACGCGGCCTCGCCGGTCCCGGTCGCGGCCTTCCGGTTGGGCTTGCTGCCGCCGCAGCCGGCCGACGCCATCGACCGCGCCGTGGCGCTGGCCGCGGCCTCGGACGTGGCGATCGTGTGCGCGGGCACGTCGGGCGAGTGGGAGAGCGAGGGCTACGACCGTGCGGGGCTGGGGCTGCCGGGCCAGCAGGACGACCTGATCGCGCGCGTGGCGGCGGCCAACCCCCGCACGGTCGTGATGCTCAACGTGGGCTCTCCTATCGCCATGCCGTGGCTGGAGCGGGTGGCTGCCGTCCTGGTGGCCTGGTTTCCGGGCCAGGAGTGCGGCAACGCCATCGCCGATGTGCTGTTCGGTGACGCGACGCCGTCCGGAAAGCTGCCGCAGACCTTCCCGCGCCGCCTGGAGGACAACCCGGCCTACCTCAACTATCCCGGCGAAAACGGCCGGGTCTCCTACGGCGAGGGCCTGTACGTGGGCTATCGCTACTACGACAAGAAAGGGATCGCGCCCCTGTTCCCGTTCGGGTTCGGGCTATCCTACACCTCGTTCGCCTACGACAACCTGCGCCTGAGCGCCACGGAGATCGGGCCGGACGACACGCTTCTGGTGCAGATTGACATAACGAACGTGGGCGAGCGGGCCGGCCAGGAGGTGGTACAGATCTACGTGCGCGATAGGGAGTCGCGCCTGGGGCGGCCGGACAAGGAACTCAAGGCGTTCGCCAAGGTGGCGCTGGGGGCGGGCGAGACCGGGACAGTGTCCCTGGCGCTGGCGCGCGACGCCTGGTCATACTATGACGACGCCACGCATGCCTGGGTCGCGGAACCGGGCCTGTTCGACGTCCTCGTGGGGTCATCGTCGACCGATATCCGAGCTCAGGCGATGGTGTTCCTGGCTCCATGAGGAGAGGACCAACCCTTATGCAGCTACCCATCTATTTGCTCCCGCGCCTAACCCTCGACCTGACCCCCTGCTATGCTCATAGCCTTTGCCCATCTCTCTACGGGGCGCTTCGCCACGATTTGCCTGACACCTATGTGTACTCCCTTGTGGATCGCTGGTGGGTCATGCTGCAATTGATGCGAGGTATGGGACTGTCGCTCTGGGATCGCTGTCGCTCACCATGCTGCTTGCCGTTCGGATGGGCGGGACGCCGGGGCGGGCGAGCAGCGCAGCGAGCGCCCACATTCCAGGAATTCTGCGCAACGGCCAATAATCCGGGTTGAGTGCTCTATCGGCTTGCTCTCTCCGACAGGCTGCTAAGTAGACACTGGTAAGTTCTTGCACAGCCGTCACGCTTGGGTGCGTACCTCGTGCAGCCTCTCCGGGTTGCACGAACTTCGCAACACCTACTTAGCCTGCATTATTCACGAGACGGCGCTCCCAGGGGGCACGTGCATCGTCACCGCACCGGTCATGACTAATCCAGGCTAGCCTGAGGGGCGCCGGGGACCGCGACGCACGGCACGCTGGTCGCCCAGGCGCCCGCAATCCCCTCCCGCGGAGGATACTCTATCTCCCTGCCCATTGAGCCGGCACGGGGGTCGTCTCAGGCCGGGTAGGGGAGTGTATCTTCCTCTCAGCGATGCGCCTGGAAAATAGCGCGGTCGGGCAGGCGCACGGCGGTCAGCACGCCGGTCGCGTAGGCGCCCGTGTCGATGCCAATCTTGTTGGGCCGCAGCAGCGGCGCGGGCTGCTGCCAGTGGCCGAAGACGACGGGCTTGCCCCAGTCATAGCCGCTTTCCAGGAAGCCCTCGGCGCCCCATAGCTTGAGCAGGCCCGGCGTGCGCCAGACCGGCTCTCCCGGCTTGACGCCGGCGTGGACGTAGTAGGCGTGCTCGTCCTCGTACTCGATCAGCGTGCCTTCCAGCCAATGCCCCACCTCGAAGGGGATGGCGCCGCCGAAGTCGTCCCAGGTCTTGCGGGCGCCCCCGCCCTCGGGGACGCCCTTGAAGCGCACGCCGTCCCACCGCGAGAGCCAGGCGTCCTCGTGGTTGCCGCGCAGGAAGACAGTGGCGCGATGGCGCTGGGCAAGCTCACGCAGCACGGCGATGGCGGCGGCGGAGTCCTCGCCGCGGTCAAGGTAGTCACCCAGAAAGACCAGCGTGTCCTCGTCGCGCAGGGGCAATAGGGCGAGGAGCCGCCGCAGCAGGGTGACCTCACCGTGCAGGTCGCCGATGGCGTACGTCACCGACGCGCTGGGGGTCACGGCGCGACCTCTTTCAGCCGGGATCAAAAGACGGCCTCGCCATGCGTCATCCCGCGATGTCCTCATCCATACGATGTCGTATCCAGGCGCCTGTGACGGGCGGCTAGCCCAACGATAAGCGGTAAGCGCAGTATAGCAGTCACGGCTCCGGCGAGCAGGACGTAGACTTTCCACCCATCGACCCGCCACCGCTCTCTTGACATGTACGACTAACAGTCGTACTTTAGTAGAGATGAGGGGGCGAGTGATGCAACGGAGCGGACGATGAGGGATACGACGACACGCAAACAACCCGGCAAAGCCGTGCGTAAGAATGAACGGCTCGAAGTGCGAGTCAGTTCGATCCAGAAAGCCCTGGCGCAAGAGGCGGCCATCCTGCAAGGGCGCACGCTCTCCGAGTTCGTCGCGGCGAGCGTCCAGCAAGCGGCCGAGCAAGCGATCCGTGAGCACAAGGTGATGACGCTGACGGCCGAGGATAGCCGCGCCTTTGCGGAGGCGTTGCTGGCTCCGCCCACGCCAAACGAGCGTCTGCGCGCGCTTGCCGAGCGGTACAAGCGCACCACCGTCACGTCGTAGATGTCGTGGACTCCTATCTCTACGAACTGCTCGACGTCGCCGTGCACGACCGAGCAGCTTTCCACTCGGGCGTCGATGCGCTCGATCGTTACCTGCGGCAGCAGGCGGGGCAGGACATGCGCGGCCGCGTGGCCACCGTCTATATCCAGATCCAGCGCACGCCCGCGACGCCGACGATCCTGGGCTACTATACTATCAGCAACCTATCGATCGAGGCGCGCGACCTTCCCGCTGAGTTGGTGAAACGCCTGCCGCGCTACCCGGTGCTTTCGGTGACGTTGATCGGACGCCTGGCCGTAGACCACAGCCAGCGGGGTAAGGGCCTGGGCGGGCTGCTGCTATTCGATGCCCTGAGACGCAGCCTGTCGACGGGCATCGCCTCGCTTGCCGTTGTCGTGGACGCAAAGGACGAGAACGCCCGAGCATTCTATGCGCACTACGGATTCCAACAACTCGGGTCGCATGGCGACCGCCTGTTTCTGGCCAGCAAAGACATCGACGCGCTACTATCGTAATAGTCCTCTACGCGCCGAGGCCGCTGACGTGGCACTGCACACTGGGCAGTCCGAATGGTGTATGATAGTATCCGCGTGCCCCTCATCGTTGGAGGACACGGACTAGTGGTCGTATCGAGATCAGGATGGTATGAGATGAAGATAAGACATGTGGCCCGGCCGCTGGCCGTGGGTATGCTGGTGGCGGGGAGCGTCGTCGCCACGCAGGCAGGGGCGCAGGCGCGGACGATGAATGCGGCCAGCGCCTACCGCTGCGCCGCCGGGGGGTACGCGGTGACGCCGCCGAGCGGATGGCTGTCGGCGCCCAGTAGTTCGACGGGGTGCAGCAAGTCGCACAGCCAGAGTCCGACCTTCCTTAGTCGCGACCTCAAGGCCGGTATCGTGGTCATCGACGGGCTGACCGACCGCGCGGCCTCGGGTAGCGCGTTGGAGACGGCGGCGCGGCTGGGCTTCGCGCGCAGCGGCACGGCGCAGGGCACGCCGACCGTCACGCATCGCACCGTCAACGGCGTCGCGTTCGCGGTCGTCAGCGGCGCCGTGCGGAGTGGCGGCAAGGCTTACCGCAAGGAAATCGCTGTCGCGGGTATCGGCAAGCTGCTGCTCATCTACTACGGGCAGGTCGAGTCGGCCCACAACCCTGCCCTGAGCCGCGAGGTGGCGCAGATCGACGCGACCCTCAACACGGTTCGCTTCGCCACGCCCTAAACGGCGCGCGGCATCCCCAGGCTTTAAGACGACAAGGAGCAGCCGGATTATTCCGGCTGCTCCTTGTCGTTTTGTCGTTCCGCGCTAAAAAGCGATGCTGCCGCGTTTAATAGATGTGTATCATAGACGGCTGCCGCCCTGGGCGTACCTTGTGTGAGGGCAACTGTGAGGGGTAACGTGATAACGTGAGCGGGATGTCGTCTGCGGATCGTCTGAACGGCGGCTAAGCACCTGACCATAAGTTCGGCACAGTTTCTCGGGCGAATCACGCCTAACAAAACCGTGCCAGATTTCTGAGCACATGCTTAGAACCGCGCGCGGACACAAGACGCGGACACAAGACGGCGATGCGGGGCGCACAAAAACACGGGATACACGGCAGGATGTCGCCCGACGATGGGGTCAGACGGCCCCTGACCAGGCCTGCTGGCCGCGTCACGCTGGCGTCACGCCCTGAGTGTATGATAGGTCCAGCAGGGACTACGCGCGGCCGGTGAGGCGGCGAAAAGAGTGAGCGCAAGGCTATGCCCCGGCAGGACGCCTACTATGCCGCGCATCTAGCGCGGCCGAGCCGTGAATGGAGCCTATGTGTCCATCCGCGGTCGTATCCAAACATCCAGCAGCGAGGGGAGAGGTCGATGATCCGCGGACGTATCGCACGCCTGTTAGCCCGGTCCATGATGGTCGTTCTCATTGCCTGCGGCGGGCCGGCCACCGCGTTCGCCGGCCGCGTCGCGGCCAGAGCGATCACGACGCCAGTCTCTCCAGCGGGTGAGTCTTAGCCAAATGATGTGTCCCCAAACAGCGACGTACCCGTGGCCGGAAAATGCGTAAGGGGAGAAAATTATGCCTCGTGATCCGCGCCGATGATTGGGTCTAGGTATCGGCGCAGCGCGACTTTCATTTCATCAGCCATGAGCCGATTCTCCATAGCATCCGAACTGGCTGTTAGGGGAGGATCGCCTGGATGATGTGCCCGCTCACGCGTGCAGTGCGCTCCCGTCGGTCGTGCGGCATCTCGGGCGCCCGCCGCGCGACCTCGGCCTCGATGCGCCCGACCACCTCGCCGCGCAGGTCGCGCGCTACGGTGGCGAGCCGGTCTGGGATCGTCGTGCCCGCGTAGAGTGCGAGGAAGCCCGCGTCTTCCTTGAGCGCCACCAGCGGGTCGATTAAGCGATCGAGGAAGACGGGGAGCGGCGCACCCGCGCCGCTCGGCGCCAAGGCGATGTCATACGCGGCCTGGAGCCGCGTGGCGTAGCGCGCCGCGAGCGCGTGAGCGATGGCTTCCTTGTTGGGAAAGAACTGATAGAGCGACCCTGGCGAGATTGCGGCTTCCTCCGCGATGGCCGTCGTCGTCGTCGCGTCGTAGCCGTCGGCGGCGAAGGCGCGGGCGGCTGCATCCAAGACCTCGTCTACGCGGCGCAGGCCGCGCGGCTGCCGTCGCGCTTTGCGGCGTTCCTGGTTCTCCCCCCCCGGCATCCGTCCCCCCCCACTCCACCCTTGACAATACGATAACAGGTTCGTATATTTGAGGTGTAATTACGAATTAATGCTCGTTAATTGGCGTTAGAGGCGGGATCAAGGGCGGGCGACCAGTGCTCGCCTCCGCACGCCGCTCGATGGAGGATGTGCATGGGGGGCCTGATGGACGGCAAGGTGTGTATGATTACGGGCGCCACCGCGGGGATTGGCCGAGCGACCGCCCTGGGCTTAGCCACGATGGGCGCGACTGTCGTCGCGGTCGGACGCGACCCGGAGAGGGGCGCGGAGGCCGTCGCCGATATCAAACGGCGGAGCGCGAACGATGCGGTTACCTTCCTGCGCGCCGACCTCTCGTCGCAGCAGGAGGTTCGAGACCTGGCCCACGCGTTCGTCGCCGCGCACGATCGCCTCCATGTGCTCGTCAACAACGCTGGCGCCGTCTTCGGCCGCCGTGCCGTGAGCGTTGACGGCATCGAGATGACCTTTGCCCTCGACCACCTGGGCTACTTCCTCCTGACCAACCTGCTCCTCCCGACCCTGGAGCGCAGCGCCCCCGCGCGCGTCGTCAGCGTGTCCTCGCGGGTGCATCGCACTGGCCACATCGCCTTCGACAACCTACAGGGCGAGCAGGGTTATCGCAGCTTCCGCGCCTACGGCCAAGCCAAGCTCGCCAACGTGCTCTTCACGTACGAGCTAGCGCAACGCCTGAGAGGGACCGGCGTGACGGCCACCTGTGCCGCACCCGGGCTAGTGGCCAGCAACTTCGGGACGGGGAATACCGGCCTAGTCGGGATCTTCTCCCGCCTCACTCATGTCGTGGCGATCAGCCCCGCGCAGGGCGCGGCGACCCCCATCTACTTGGCCTCCTCGCCGCTCGTTGAAGGCGTCACGGGCAAGTACTTCTACAAGATGGAGGACACGCGCTCGTCGAAGGAGTCGTACGACGCGACGATAGCGCGCCGGCTCTGGGAGGTCAGCGCGCGGATGACGGGCTTGGTCCCCGCGACGGCATGAGTGGCGGCCAGGCCACGGCGGATGCCGTCGCCCGCTCGCGCGTCTGTGCGACGAGCGGGCCCAATACCAGACACAGCGACCGACGCGGCGCGCCGGGGTAGCCATGCCGCGCCACAAACGCCCGCGCCGGAATCCGACCGACGACTACGAGCAACTGTCACTCTGGGCCAACGGGCTGGAGCACCGCACGTTCGAGCTCATCCGCCCCGTCGTCCTCTTCGGGCAGTCTCCCGCCGAGCGCGCCCGCGAGACGGGCGCGGCCGAGCGGACCATCCGGTGCAAGGCCGACCGCTTCGACGCCTACGGCATGGCCAGCCTCTTCGCCGACGACGCGCCGCCCCGCCGCCCCGCCGCCCCGCCGCCCTGAGCATCCCCGCCGCGCAGTCGGCCGGCGTCTACCCGCTCACCGCGACGGACGGCATGGGCGCCAGCGCGGTGGCGACCTACACCCTCTCCACGGCCGCGATCACACTCACGCCTAGCTTCGGTACGGTGGGCCAGCAGTACTTGAATGTTGACCTCGGCGGGTTCAGTGGCGACACGCAGGTCGACATCTACTTTGGCGACTTGCGCCAGCGGCAGGCTGGTGACCAGCCCGTACCTGCCCAACGGCGCGCACAGCCAGTTCGGTGTGCCCGACCTCGGCCTGACCGGCCCCGTCACGGTCACGGCCTATGGCCACCCCGACTACGACTCCGGCAGCGGCTGTGACGCCAGGACGGACCACGTGGCGCAGACGGTCTTCACCATCGTGCCCGGCCTACAACTGGCCCGCACGACGGGCGCGCCGGGCGCGACGGTGGGCGTCACCGCGACCGGTTTCCAGCCGGGCGAGAACGTCGACCTGCTGCTCGACGGCTTTACGGCCGGCGCGGAGTACTTCCCCAATACCGGCTACGTGGTCGGCCACGGCACGGCCGACGGGTCGGGCCGGCTCAGCGCGGCCGGCGCCTCGTTCGTCGTGCCGGCGCTGATCCACGGCGTGGCCGTCGCGCCGGGGCTACACACGATCTACGCCTATGGCCGCAACAGCCAATTCGTGGCCCAGACCGCGTTCACCATCCTACCATCAACGCTGGACGTTCGTTACGTCATCCCTGTCGCCAGTTTCACCGGGGCCAACGGCGGCCAGGCCGGCGACCAGATCAGCGTGGTCAACGCGCCTGGACTCCCCTCAAGCGACCGGCAGGTGCTGCTGTACTGGGACGGCGACAACCAAACGGGGCAGCACCTCGATCCCGGAAACCCGCGAGTGCCCGCCGGCGCCACGCCCGGCCTCCACCTCGTCTCGGCCTATGGCCTGCCGTCGCACACGCTGGTCGAGGGGACCTTCGAGGTGGTCTCTCTCAGCGCCTCCCCGGCGCGCGGGATGCCGGGTAGCGCCGTGACGGTGACCGCGCGCGGCTACCAACCCGGCGAGGGTGTCGACCTGCTCTTCGCCGACAGCGAGGCCGACATCCCGTTCCTCACGCGCTACGCCGCCACGGTCGGTACTGCCGTGGCGGACAGCAGCGGCGTGGCCATCTTCACCGTGACCGTGCCCATGACCGTGCAGGGCCAGACCGTCCCGGCCAAGACGAACATCTTCACCGCGCATGGACGCGCCAGCGGCTACCTGGCCACCGCGTGCTACCAGGTCATCCCATCGACGCTTCTTGTGAGCCCGCCCGGCGGCGCGTCCGGAGATTATGTGAGCGTGAACGCGCCGGCAGGCGGGTCCGCGGACGATACATACACGTTCTACTGGGACGGCGACCGGGCGCATGGCCTGTACCTTGGCGCCGGCGGGATCCCATTCGCGTTCAGGGCGCCAGCGGCGACGCCTGGCCCGCACGCGATCGACGCTTACGGGTCGGTCAGCGGCGTGGTCATCCATGGCGTCTATCAGGTGGTGACCCTTGGACTGACGCCAACCTCCGCGCCCATCGGCGCGGGGGGGACGGCGCAAGTGGGCGGCTTTGCGCCCGGCGAGACCGTGACGCTGCTGTGGGACGGCACGTCGGGGAGCAGCCTCGTGGTCGGCAGCGCGGCGGTCACGGCGACCGGCAGCGCGGCCATCCCCTTCACCGTCCCCGGCAACGCCAACGGCCCGGTCCACCCGGGTCCGCACACGATCTACGCCGTGGGCCGCCAGAGCGGCGCCATCGTGGGCGCGGCCTTCGGCGTGCAGCCGGCCGCGCTCCTCTTCACGCCCTCGGGAGCCGGCAGCGGCGCTACCGTCACGGTGGCGGGCGACGGCATGACTCCGATGGAGCTGGTCCACCTCTACTTCAACAGCGACAACCGGCGCGGCCTCTACCTCGGCGAGGCGCTGGCCGACTACGTTGGCCACTTCAGCGCCTCCGTGACCATCCCCAACGGCTACCGCCCGGGCCAGCACCTGATCGCGGCCTACGGCGAGCAGAGCGCGACCCTGGAAGAAGGGGCCTTCGACCTGCTCAACGCCGGACTCGCCGTCGCCCCGGGCGTGCTGCCACCTGGCGGCACGGAGACGGTTACGGCGACGAGCTTCACGGCCGGCGAGGGCGTCGGCGTCTACCTCGACGGCGACAACATCCTGGGCGCGCCGGTGGCCGCGGCCACGGCCGGCGCCGATGGCTCGACCGGCGCGGTCACCTTCAGCGTTCCACTGACGGCCACGCCGGGCACGCACACGCTCTCGGCCTACGGCAATACCAAAGGTGAGCTTGCCGGCGCCACGTTCATCGTCGCGGGGTCGCCGCGGTTCCCGCACAGGGCCAGGCCGGCGACAGCACCGACCTCGTCGGTGGGGGCTACCGTCCCTACGAGAGTTTGACGGTCCTGTTCGACGGCGCGCAAGTCGGCATCCGTTTTGGAGGCGCCCAGGTTGCGCCGGACGGGACGTTCGACGGCAGCGTCACCGTCCCCACGACAGCGGCGCCCGGCCCGCACACGCTGCTGGTCATCGGCGACAAGGGCACGCGCTACAGCACAACCTTCACCGTGCTGGCGCTGGCGGTCAGCCCCGCCGTGGCCGTGCCCAACGGCGACGTGCGCGTCTCCGGCGCGGGCTTCACCCCCGCCGAGACGGTCTACCTCTCGCTGGACGGACCCAGCAGCCCGCTGTTCCTGGCCAGCAGGACGGCCGGGCCGACCGGCGCGCTCTCCCCCACCCTGGTCATGATCCCCGACGGCACGCCGGCCGCCACCTACGGCCTCTACGCGGTCGGCGCCGATAGCGGCTTCGTGCTGCACACGCCGTTGCAGGTGGCCGCCGCCACGCTGACGCTGCAACCGGCGTTCGGCCAGGCCGGCGACACGCTGCAACTCAGCGCCGACGGCTTCTCCAACGGGGAGCCAGTCGTCGTCTACCTCGACGACGTCTACCAATCCACCATCTACAACCAGGGCGACAACCAGAGCCTCACGACCTGCCCCAGCGGCCATGGGACCTGCCTGGTGGCGCCTCTTATCATCCCCGCCGGCACGGCGCCGGGACCGCACACGGCGCAGGTGATCGGCTTCACCACGGGGCATATCGTCTCCGGCGCGCTACGGGTCTACGCCGGCACCGCGGCGCCGGCGCAGGGCGTGGCCGGTTCCGTGGTCCGCCTCGGCGGGTCCGGGTTCGTGCCCGGCGAGGCGCTGACCGTGACCCTGGGCCTGGGCAACGGGGCCATCGACGGCGCTTCCTCCCGCGGGGGCGCCGCGCGGCGGAGGGACAGAACGCTGCCAGGACAGGCGACCGCGGCAGCGGCGACGGAGGACATGATCGTGCTGATCGCGGAGGACGAGCGGGCGATCGCGGAGCTCGTGTCCGTTGTGGTGGCGGACGCCGGGTTCACGCCGGTGGTGGCGGGGCACGGGGGGGAGGCGCTCGCCCTCGCGCGCCTGCATCAGCCGGTGCTCGTGATTACCGACCTGATGATGCCCCACCTGACAGGGACGGAACTGATCGCAGCCCTCCGCGCCGAGGCGACCGTCCACGGGGGGGAGGCGGCGCTTTTGAGGGTAGGTTAGGCATTATGCCACCTGCAAGGCGAGTGCTGGTGAGGCAGGCGAGAAGGTCGTGGGCCAGGGCAGGGGGATGAAGCAGCCCCGTGGCAGCGGACGCCCCGCCAGCAGGGTGGCACAGATGTGGATGACCCCGCGCCGGACACAACGGAGCAAGCGTGGACGGGACCGCCGGGTCGGCGTCACCGGCAGCGGGACGCACAACTCGGGCGTCAGGGCGTCCAGGGTGAGGGCAGTGACACCGTCCTCGGCGGCCTCGACGGCCCCGCCGACGCTCACGGTCCACACCGTGGCCACGGCCATGGCCAACCAGAGCCGGCTGGCGCGCTCCGGGCGGGTCATCTTGGTCTGCTGCCCGTCCCACCCACCGCGCTTACCATCCTTAAACCCGCATTCAATCCACGCGCGTACGCCATACCAGGCGGCCTCGGCGCCGGCGGGGGGCAGAGCGGTCAGGATCAGCCACGGATCGGTGGGCGGCTCCGTCCACTGGGCGAGTAAGGGACAGGTCAGCCGGCAGGAGGAACGGGCGAAACAGTCCACCGCGCCCTTCCACCCGTCGGTCCCGCGGCAGACGACCGTCGCGAGGGGGCGGAAGCGGGTGTGCCCCACCGGGCGCTACTGTTCCTGCTGGTCGATGCGCAGGAAGGGATGCCAGTGCTGCGCCACAATCGCCCGGAACAGCCAGCGTGCAGACAAGCCACGGTCGGCCAGCACGATGACCAGCCAGTCCTCCGGCACCTCGGGTCCCACCTGCCGGAGCAGGCGCTCCCCATGCGGCTGCCAGCGTCCTTGCGCGGTGGCCGGCGCGACGTGCCAGGCCACCGGGATGGCGCAGCCCCGATAGACCACACTAATGGCTAACAGCGTGAAGCGCTGGCCCAGCGTGGTGGCGTCCAGCGCCAAGGCCAGCCGGCGCTCGCCCGGCGGCCACAGCGCCAGCACCCAGCCCCGCAGCGGCGCGAAGCAGACCTCCACATCAACCGCCCGCCGGCCCTTTCCGCGTTGATCCGCCGCATCGTAGCACCAGTCGCGCACCTGTTGGCGCTGTGCGTCGTAGGTCGTCCCCCGCAGCGTCGCCAGGACCGTGGCCACCGTGGTCAGGCCGCATGATTGGGTCAGCACCATCCCCTAGCTCCAATACGCCAATAGCCGCCTCTGCGCGGGCGTCACTACCCCGAAGCGGCTTGACACCTCCGCGATCCACTGTGATACTCCCCCTTGATGAGACAGGGCCTCCCTCCTGCTCCCA
>JAABUQ010003146.1_pt1 | contig 30963 bp, 31 predicted proteins | sample 5560001 | NCBI WGS metagenome assembly JAABUQ01 (sample SAMN10711888, study PRJNA513371) | rock metagenome | isolation source: Antarctica rocks | place: Antarctica: Victoria Land, Finger Mt nord | collected 2015-12-18 | reverse complement strand
CTTCTTCGCCAAGCTCAAGCAGTTCCGGGCCATTGCCACCCGTTACGACAAGACCGCACGGAACTTCCTCGCCGGGGTTCATCTGGCCGCAACTGCCATTTGGCTCAATTGACGACACGCCCTAGTAAGTTTAACGCCGGCCGCGATGTGATCCCGATCGCATCGGCTTGAAAGAAGCGCTCCCGAAATCGTGCTGCGGGGATGAGCGCAGCTTAACGAACAAACCCTCCCCCGCTGCGACGAGCGGGAGAGGGTCGGTCCATCCCGTCCGAATCAGATGTCGGTGACGGTCTGGTCGGTGGGCGGGGTCGGCCGGCCGCGGCGGTCGGCCATGAACTGATCGAACTCGGCCTTATCCTTGGCCTGACGCAGCCGCTCCAGGTACTCGACGAACTCGCGCTGCTCCTCCTCGAGTCGCTTCAGCGTCTCGGCGCGGTACTCGTCGAAGGCGCGATTGCCGCTGGGCGGTGCCCCACGGCCGGGGCCGCCGCCGCCCCAGTTCCACGCCCAAGCGCAGCCGCCGTTGCGGGCCTGGCCGTTCGCGGCCTGGTTGTACCAGCGGCCCGGCGCGTGGCCGTGCTTCCATGCACGGAAGCGTCCGCTGAACACCAGGAAGGCGAGGATCGCCAACCCGATCGGCCAATGCACGATGAAGGCAAGCACCATGGCAGCGATCCAGCCGCCCTTGCCGAGGAACTCGTCCATTTTGGCCACCACGGCCATTGTCAGCCTCCGTGAATGTAAATCACATTCACATAGATACGCCGGTCTTCATCGTTGTTCAAGGCCCAGGGACTGCAAATAGATCAGCAACCCGGCCTCGAGCAGGTCTTCCGGCGTCATCGGCAGCCGGCGGCGTCCGCCGTCGGAAGGGCCGACGAACAGCGAGGCGATGCCGTGCGAGAAGGACCAGATATGCAGCGCCACCATCATCGGCGGCGGACGGGTCGCGGCGCGCGCGGCGTTGCAGGCGATGTCGGCGGCATGGCGCAAGACGCCGAACGCACGGTCGCTCGCCACGAGCAATGTCGGGTCGTCCTCGAGGACGAGGCCGGAGCCGAACATCGCCGCGTAGGACGCGGGCTCGCGCCGCGCGAACGCCAGAAACGCCTTGCCGCAATTCTCGATCGCCGTCACCGGGTTGGGTTTGCCGTCGCGCCAAGCTAGACTGAGCTCCTCGGCGAAGCGCTCGAAGCCGCGACGCGCGATCTCGGCGACCAGCGCGTTGCGATCGCGGAAGTGGCGGTAGGGCGCGGCGGGGCTGACGCCGGCGGCGCGCGCGACCTCGGCGAAGCTGAACCCGGCCGGCCCGCGCTCGGCGATCAGGTCGAGCGCCGCCGCGATCAGCGCCTCGCGCAGGTTGCCGTGATGATAGCTGTCTCGCTCTCTCCCGCGTGGTCCCATGTGAACGGCTGATACATCACGCCGCCCACTCCCCCAACCCCCTCCCGCAAAGGGGAGGGGGCTTTCTTCTCCTCCTCACCTTGCGGGAGGAGGCCGGGAGGAGGGGTTAGCCCCGCGCCGCCCGGTACCGCTCAATCAACGCATTCGTCGAGCCGTCATGCGAGAGCGGTCCCGACCCGCGAAGCTCCGGGATGATGCGGTTCGCCAGCACCTTGCCGAGCTCCACGCCCCATTGATCGAACGAGTCGATCCCCCAGACCGCGCCTTGCGTGAACACGCTGTGCTCGTAGAGCGCGATCAGGCAACCGAGCGTGCGCGGGTCGAGCCGCTCGGCCAGGATCACGTTGGTCGGGCGGTTGCCCTCCGTCACCCGAAACGGCGTCTGGAAGTCGGGCGAACCCTCCGAATGCAACTCGTCGGCGGTTTTGCCGAACGCGAACGCCTCGGCTTGCGCGAGCATGTTGGCCATCAGCAGGTCGTGGTGCTCGGCGAGCGGGCTGAGCGGGTGGAGGAAGCCGATCAGGTCGCACGGGATCAGTTTCGTCCCCTGATGGATGAGCTGGTAGAACGAGTGTTGCCCGTCGGTGCCGGGCTCGCCCCAGATCACCGGCCCGGTCTGCCAGGAGACCGCGGCGCCGTCGAGTGCCACATGTTTGCCGTTGCTCTCCATCTGCAACTGCTGGAGATAGGCCGGGAACCGCGCCAGATGCGCCGAGTACGGCATCACGCCGAGCGTCTGCGCGCCGAAAAAATTGTTGTACCAGACCGTCAGCAGCCCCATCAGCGCGGGCAGATTCCGCTCCAGCGGCGCGGTACGGAAATGCTCGTCCACGGCATGGAAGCCCGCGAGCATCTCGGCATAATGCTCCGGCCCGAAGGCGATCATGGTAGAAAGCCCGATCGCGCTGTCCATCGAGTAACGGCCGCCGACCCAGTCCCAGAAGCCGAACGTGTTGACCGGATCGATGCCGAATTTCTGCACGCCCGGGATGTTGGTCGACACCGCGACGAAATGCCTGGCGACCGCTTGCTCCGCGCCGAGCGCGTCCACCACCCATTCGCGCGCGGTCGCCGCGTTGGTCATCGTCTCCAGCGTGGTGAAGGTTTTCGAGGAGACGATGAACAGCGTCTCGGCCGGATCGAGCTCCTGCGTCGCCTCGGTGAAGTTGGCGCCGTCGACATTTGAAACGAAACGGAAGTCCAGCGCGCGCTCGCTGTACGGCCGCAGTGCGAGATAGGCCATCTCCGGCCCGAGATAGGAGCCGCCGATGCCGATGTTGACCACCGTGCGGATGCGCTTGCCGGTGTGACCCTTCCAGCTGCCGTCGCGAAGCTTGGTCGCCAACGCGCCCATGCGGTCGAGCACGTCGTGCACGTCGGGCACCACGTTCTTGCCGTCCACCTCGATCCTCGCATCGCGGGGAGCACGGAGCGCCACGTGCAGCACGGCGCGCCGCTCGGTCTCGTTGATCTTGTCGCCGCGGAACATCGCGTCCCGCCGGGCCGCCACGCCGCGCTCCTCCGCGAGCGCGACCAGCAGGCGCACGGTTTCCTCGGTGATGCGGTTCTTCGAGAAATCGAGTACGAGGCCGGCGCTCTCGACGGTGAACCGGGCGGCCCGGCCCGGATCGTCGGCGAACAAGGTGCGCAGATGGGTGTCCTTGATGCCGGCGTGGTGCGCCTCCAACGCGCGCCACGCGGGCGATTCTGTGAGGGTCATCGGGCCTCCTGCGTCAGGATTTCTGCAACGCGGCGAGATCGACGTTCAAGAGATCGCCGATCCGCTCGATCGTGATGTCGGCCGGCGGATGCGCCGCCAGCTCCTTCGGGTCGTGCGCGTAATGCCCCTGCCGCGGGAACACGGTCGTCACCCGCTCGCCCCAGAGCTGCTTGACCGCATGCAGGATACGAATCTTGTCGTCGATCAGCACGTAGCGGCGCGCCGGGTAGAAGCGTTCGACGTCGTCGAGCTCCTGCTCCTTGTGGATGTAGATCAGCACGCGGTCCTGGAACGCTTCCCAGATCCCCGACTTGTCGATCTTGCGCGGCTGGAACACCGCATCCCCGTCGGACAGCACCACGGCCGGGCCCCATTGCCCGACGTGCTGCACCGCCTCCAGCGCCTGCGGGTAGAGCCGGCTCGCGAACGGGTAATCCACCAGCCAGCTCGACATGCGCAGCACGGTCGGGTCATGGATCTGCTCGACCCGGTAGCGCTCCAGCGCGCCGAGGTAGTCTGCGTAGCCCAGCTCGCCGCGCAGCTCCTCGAAGATCGCCCAGTAGCGGTCACGCGCGAGCGCGCCGTACTCGTCGGCGATGTGCTGGCGCAAATCGTCCTGCACCTGGTCGTTGTCGAGCAGCGTGTTGTCGACGTCGAACAGGAAAACGATGTCGTTGGTGCCGCTCATGCCTTCGGCTTCTCCACATGGCCGCCGAACTCGAAGCGCAGCGCCGAGAGCAGCTTGTCGGCGAACTCGGTCTGCCCGCGCGACGCGAAGCGCGAGTACAGCGCCGCGCTGATGACCGGTGCCGGGATGCCCTCGTCGATGGCCGCGATCAAGGTCCAGCGCCCCTCGCCCGAGTCGGAGACGCGGCCAGCGAAATGCTCGAGGTCGGGGCTCTTGCGCAGCGCGCTCGCGGTCAGGTCGAGCAGCCAGGAACCGACCACGCTGCCGCGCCGCCAGACCTCGGCAACCTGCGCCACGTCGATGTCGTAGCTGTAGAGCTCGGGTTGCCGCAGCGGGGTCGTCTCCGCGTCCATCTCCTGCTTGTGCAGCCCGATATCGGCGTGCTTGATGATGTTCAGCCCCTCGGCATACGCGGCCATCAGCCCGTATTCGATGCCGTTATGCACCATCTTGACGAAGTGTCCGGCGCCGTTGGGGCCGCAATGCAGGTAGCCGTGCTCGGCCTGGCTCGGCGTGCCGTCGGCCCCCGTGGTGCGCGGGGCGGAGTCGAGGCCCGGCGCGAGGGCGGCGAAGATCGGGTCGAGCCGGCCCACCGTATCCTTCTCGCCGCCGATCATCAGGCAGTAGCCGCGATCGAGCCCCCAGACGCCGCCGCTTACGCCGACATCGACGTAATGCAGCCCGCGCTCCTTCAACTCGCGCGCCCGGCGCACATCGTCATGGTAGTACGAGTTGCCGCCGTCGATCACCGTGTCGCCCGCTTCGAGCAGCGGCGTCACCTGCGCCAGCACGCCGTCGACCACGCCCGCCGGCACCATCAGCCAGACCGAGCGCGGCTTGGCGAGGCCCTTGATGAAATCCGCCAGGTTCGTGCTGCCGGTCGCACCCTGACCCACTAGCGACTGCACCGGCTCGCTGTGCGTGTCATACACATGCAGGTCGTGACCCGCCTTGATGAGCCGCCCGACCATGTTGGCGCCCATCCGTCCCAAGCCGATCATGCCGAGTTGCATCGTGTCTCTTTCCTGTCGCCGTTGAGGGATTTGGCTGACCGCGACGTCGCGCCGATCAGGCCTCGTTCAACCGATCGAGCCCGTATTGCGCCGCGCCGAGCAGCGCCGCGCCTGTCGCCAGCACCACGTTCACGGGAACCGCGCTGAGCAGGTCGGCGAAGCGCCCCTTGCCGGCGAAGGCCTGCATGAAGCGGGGCTCGTCGAGCCGGTTGCCGACCCGCAGCGCCATACCCCCGGCCAGGTAGACACCCCCCGTTGCCAGCACCTTGAGCGCGAGATTGCCGGCCTCGGCGCCGAGGATGGCGACGAACAGGTCGAGCGCCGCGGCGGAGAGCGGGTCGGGGGTGCCGTGCAGCGCGGCACCCACGATGAGCGGCGTGCGGTCATGCGTTGCGGCCAGCCGCGCCGCGAGGTCCGGCCGCTCCGGCGCGTGGCCGGCGTCACGCAGGAATTCGTAGAGGTTGGGGATGCCGCTGCCGGAACAGACGCGCTCGCAGGAGACGTGCCCGAGACGGGCGGCGAGATACTGCCAAAGTGCGGCCTGCAGCGCGTCGGCCGGCGCGAAGTCGGCGTGGCCACCCTCCGAAGAGCAGGCGACGTAGCGCGACCCGTCCCATATCAGGAACGCCTCGCCGAGCCCGGTGCCCGGGGCCACCACGGCAACCGTGCCGTTCGGTTCCGCGCGACCCGGGTTGACGACATGCAGCTCGTCCGGTTGCAGCAGCGGCACCGCGTAGGCCACGGCTTTGAGGTCGTTGATCAGGATGGCGCGCCGCAGGCCGAACGCCTGGGCCAGCTTCGCCTCGTCGAGCAGCCAGGGCAGGTTGGTCAGCTTCGCCCGGCCGCCCGTCACCGGCCCGGCGACATCGAAACACGCCGACTGCGGCCGCTGTTCGGTTTCCTCCAGGAAGGCGCGGATCATGTGCTCGAGATCCGGGAAGGCCGCGCTGTGGTATTCCTTCTGTGCCAGGGGCGCGCGGGCGCCGGCTTTCGGCGTGTAAAGCCCGAGCAGCGTCTTGGTGCCGCCGATGTCTCCGGCGATCAGCATCCGTCCGGGCTCCTGTCCCGATCGCGACAGCGCGTGCTCACGCGTAAACGAACGCGCCGTCGTCGAGGTTGATGGCAGGCAGCTCATCCTTCTCCGCCCAGTAGTCCTGCGTGTGCTGCCATTCGGGCTTGTCGCCGCGTTTCGGCAGCAGGTGCATGCCCCGCATGATGTAGCCGGGATTGAAGTTCTCCGGATCGATCCACGGCAGCAAGGGCATATCGCGATCCTCGGGCCTCAGGGCCGGCGTGACGTTCCTCGCGCCCTTCGCCTTCATGTGGTTGAGCAGCCTGCACACGAAGTCCGCGACCAGATCAGCCCGCAAGGTCCAGCTCGCGCGGAAGTACCCGAACACCCACGCCATGTTGGGCACGCCGGTGAACATCATCCCGCGATACGTGACCGTATCCGAGAATACGAGGGGTTTTCCGTCGATCACGAAGTCGATGTCCCCGAGCACGTTCAGGTGGAACCCGGTCGCCGTGACGATGATGTCGGCGTCGAGCGTCTGACCGGATTTCACGAGCAGGCCCGTCTCGGTAAATCGCTCGATCTCGTCGGTGGCGACCGAGGCCTTGCCCGAGCGGATGCCTTTGAACAGGTCGGCGTCGGGGATGAAGGCGACGCGCTGCCGCCACGGGCGGTAGGCCGGAGTGAAGTGCGTCGCGATATCGTAGTCCTCGCCCAAATGGGCGCGGACGGCGCCAAGCAGTTCCTGCTTGACGTTCTCCGGCTCCTCGAACGTGCGGCGGGTGAACGCGGCCTGCTCGCGCAGGGTCTTGCGGCGAACGATCTCGTGGATCCACTCCTCGTCGATGCCGAGATCGCGCAACTCGTCCGCGAGCGGGTTGGCGTTGCGGCCGGTCAGGAAATACGTCGGCGAGCGCTGCAGCATCGTCACATGGGCGCAATCGGCGGCCATCGCCGGGATGAGCGTCGCCGCGGTCGCGCCCGAGCCGATGACCACGACGTTCTTTCCCTTGTAGTCGAGGTCCTCCGGCCACGTCTGCGGATGGATGATCCGGCCCTTGAAATCCCGCATCCCGTCCCACTCGGGCGTATAGCCCTCCGAGTGCCGGTAATAGCCCTGACACATCCAAAGGAAGTTCGCGGCGATGCGCACGGGCTCCCCGGTGTCCGTCCGGGTCGCCTCGAGCGTCCAGAGATTGTCGCCGCTCGACCAGCTTGCCGAGGCGATCGTATGCCGATAGCGGATGTGCGAGCCAATTTCGTTCTCGGCGATGACGTCGCCCATGTAGCGGAGGATCTCGGCCGCGCTGGCGATCGGCGTGCCGGTCCATGGCTTGAAACGATAGCCGAAGGTATGAAGATCGCTGTCGGACCGGATGCCCGGATACCGATGCGTGATCCACGTGCCGCCGAAGCTCTCCTGGGCTTCGAGGACGACGAATGTCGTCCCGGGGCACTGCTTGAGCAGGTGGTAGGCGCCGCCGACCCCGGAGATCCCTGCCCCGACGATCACGACGTCGAAGTGTTCGATCTCTCGCGCGTCCGTCGTGGTCCGCGTCTCTGTCATGCTCATCGTGTTCAAGATCTTCTTTCCCGGTAGCCGATCGCCGAGGACCAGCCTGGCCTAGTGTGCACGCTCCGCACTGAGCAGGCCATCAGCGAATCGGGGGATGTGGCTCGCTCGTGGTTTGTCCGGCCGTTCCGGCCGCTAGTTGCCGTTTCCTACGCGGAAGAAGATCGGATCGATGGTCGCGACGGGGCTGCCGAGCGCCGCGCCGTTGGCGGAGAACGACCCGTAGAAGGTGTTCCGCATCGACTTGGTCTGCATGTAGTCGCCCAACACGCGCTGCCGCTGGTTGGCCGGGTTGTCCATGGTGGGAGACAGGAAGGTGAGCAACGCGGTGTCGCTCCATGTCTGTCCCTGGTCCTGGCTGATGCTGAAATACGCCGAGAATTGCGGGAAGCTGCCGCTCGCAGTCCCGTCATCGTCGCATGTGTAGAAGAAGACGCCGACCGTCCCGTCATCCCGCACGACCACTTGCGGGATCGCGGCCTGCACTTGGCCCGTCACGAAGAACTCCGACCCGATCGTGAGCCCGCCCGACCCGTCATCCGTCAACCGGCGCACGGCCAGCCTGTTGTTTCCGGTGTCCGGGTCTCGATTGCCGTACACGTAGTAGACATCGCCGGTCCGCGGGTCCACGGCGGCGTGGTCGACGCCCCCCAGCAGCGCGTTCACGGTGCAGAATTTCGGCGTCGGCTGGGTGCTGTCGCCGTTCGCCACCACGATGCCGTCCGAACTGCCGTTCAACGTCCAGGTCTGGCCGCCATCCAGGCTCCGGTTGAGGATGTAATTGATGTTCTGTGAGCCGCCGGCGCCGGCGGCAACGCGCTGCTGAAACAGGCTGTACACGACGCCGGTACGCGCGTCCGTTGCCAGCCGATGACCTGGGTTGACGAAGCCGGACGACACGCCGTCGATGCTGTCGAGTGTGAATTCCGGGGACACGCCCTCCGCCGCCACGGCCACGTGCATCGTCGGCGGGCCGGTGCTGAAATCGTCGTAGGCGACATAGACGTTCTGCCGGTTCCGGCCTCCGCCTCCGTCCTCAAGGGACGCCACCAACCAAGGATCGGGCGGCGCATGGTTGACCAGCATCCAAGGCTGGTCGGCGTTTCCGAGACTGGTCGGGTTGTCGTGGTTGGTCGGTTGCGCGACCCCGGACGGATCCTCGAACCAGTCGAACCCGCCGTCGGTCATCGGTTGACGCGTCGAGCTGGTGAATATGTTGAAATCGCCGCTGCCGTTCGGCGTCAGGAACGCGCCTGTCAGCACGCCGCGCCGGCTGAAATCGATCGTCTGATCGCAGGGACATCCGCCCGCCGGCACGCCGGGCGGCGGATTGATTCTGAGTTCCTGCGTCCAGGACTGGCCGCCATCCGTTGACAGCAACAAGGATGCCGGGCCGGCGTCGTCAAACCACGGGCGCTCGAACGCGGTGATGGCGATGTCCCGGCGATCACGGGGGTTGACCGCGATGCTTGTTTCGCCGCCGCCGCTTGCGCCTCGGCGAGAGACGAGCGTCGGATCGGTGTTGCTGAGTATGGTGTCGATCACTTCGACATCGAGGCTCCACCCTCGCGCGCCTGCCCCGGCGCCATCGGCACGCCGCTTTCTCGGAGCGGCGTCCTCCGGAATGGCGGAGCGGCTGTAGACGGTCCTATCATGCGGCGAGCTGCGCATGGCCGGGTCCGCGGCCAGGGCAGCCGTACTCAGAACGGCGGCTTGGGCGAGAACGAAGGCGAGGCTTCTCGCCGAGATGATCCCGCTGCGCATGACTTCGTTCCCCATCCGGGCTGCGAGTGCGCGTGGCCAAATCCCGCCCGGTTGTTCCGTATGTTGATGGAGTTCCGGCCGACGGCAACGTTTTTTGGCGTTTTCCCGCCGTCACGTACGCGAGAGGTTGTTGCCGTCACGGAACGGAGCGGCGCCAAGCGCGACGACGACCCGGCCGGAGCTCCGGAGGATATCGCGCCGCGCCCGCGCACGGCCACTCGGTACTTCGGCGTACTTGTGTCCACGGCGCGGCCCCTTGTACCGTCCTCTCATGACGCACGGGATCGACGCCGGCCTCGCGGCCCGGGCCGCCGGACTGACCATCGGGGCCCTGCTGCGCGAGCAAGCCCGGCTGCATCCCGATCGCCTCGCCGTCGCTGACGGGACGCGGCGGCTGACATTCGCGGCGTTCAACGGCCGGGTGAACCAGCTGGCGCATGTGTTGCGCGGCGGGGGGATCGGGCGCGGCGATCGGGTCGCGATGCTGTCGGAGAACTGCGCGGAATACCTCGAACTGCTGTTCGCCGCGGGAAAACTCGGCGCCATCGCGTGCGCGCTGAACTGGCGCCTGGCCGACCGGGAGCTCGCGCATTGCGTCGCACTCACGACGCCGCGCGCGTGCCTGGTTTCGCCGGCCTATGTCGAGACCGCGCGCCGCCTCGACGGGCTCGGCGAGATGATCGTCCTCGGGGCGGATTATGAGGCGCGGCTTGCGGCGGCAACCGACGCCGAGCCGGCGATCGCGGCCGAGCCGGAGGACGGGCACGTGATCCTCTACACCAGCGGCACCACGGGGCTGCCCAAGGGGGCGCTGATCAGCCACCGGGCGCAGATCGCGCGCATGCATTCGAGCTGCGTCGACTTCGACCTCGCACCCGGTGACGCCTTTCTCGCCTGGGCGCCGATGTTCCACATGGTCTCCACCGACCAATCGGTCCACGCGCTCTGCCTCGGCGGCACGGTCCATGTCGTCCCGGGTTTCGACCTCGACCGCATCCTGCATGTGGTGGAGACCGAGCGGCTATGGTGGCTGGTGGCGATGCCGGGGATGATCGAGGACATGGTCGCCGGGCTGAAACGGCGCCGGTCGGTGCCGAAGGGCGTCAAGGTCGTGGGCGCGATGGCCGACCTGGTGCCTCGGCATCAGCTGGCCGAGCTCACCGGCCTGCTCAGCGCACCCTACGCCAACACCTTCGGCGCCACGGAGACCGGGCTGCCGCCCGCATCGGCGGGGCGCATCGCGGTGGGTGCCGCGCCGGCGCGGCTGCCCAAGACGCCGAGCGCCAGCTGCCTCATCCGGCTGGTCGATGCGGATGACCGTGACGTGCCGGACGGCGTGCCGGGCGAGCTCGCGATCCGCGGCCCCACGCTGTTCAGCGGCTACTGGAACGCGCCGGAGACGAACGCGCAGGATTTCCGCGGCGGCTGGTTCCACATGGGCGACATGTTCGTGCGCAATCCGGACGGCACGATCGAGTTTGTCGACCGGGTGAAGTACATGATCAAGTCGGGCGGCGAGAACATCTACCCGGCCGAGATCGAGCAGGTGCTGCTGAGCGATCCCCGCGTCGCCGACGCGGTGGTGGTGCGCCGTGCCGATGCGCGCTGGGGCGAGGTGCCGGTCGCCTTCGTCGCGCGCCGCGACCCCGGCCTGACCGAGGCGCAGCTTATGGAGGCGTGCCGCGCTGGCCTCGCCGGCTACAAGCGGCCCAAGGAAATCCGCTTCGTCGAACCCGAGGCGTTCCCGCGCAGTACCACGGGCAAAATCCAGCGGCATGAGATGGAGGCTTGGCTACGGGAGTGACGGTGCCGTACGCCGCCCTGCCCCGCCTTACGACTGCTCAGGCGCCCGCGTCGAAAGCCACCAGTCTCGACCTTCGCACCAGCATGTTTCGTCGGGTGCGTCGTCCAGGTGCAAGGATTTCACCGCATTCCATTCGCCGTGGAAGAACCCTGCCGCCAGTCTTCGGCTCGTGTCCTCGTCGCGCGGTCCTTCGCAGCCGATGAAGGCCGCGCGGCACACGAAGCGTGCGGGCCAGATGGCGCCGCCCTCATGCGGCCTGCGCGTCAGCAGCATGCCCTCGAAACCATTTTCGGGCTGCAACGGGAACAGCAGCCGGCCCCCCGGCCGCAGGGCATCGAGCCACGTCCAGCTTGGCTGGGCGATCCCGGCGTTGACATAAACCGCATCCACCTTGGGCAGATCTTCGGCGATCCCGGAACGCGCTTGCACCTGCACCCACGGAAATTGCCCGAGGTTATTCTTGGCGCGAGCCGCCAAGTCAGTGTCGATCTCGAACGCGTGGACGTTGCCGCCCGGCCCGACCAGATGGGCAAGAATCGCGGTGTAGTAACCGCTGCCGCACCCACGTGCAGCACTGCCTCGTTTTCCGCGACCGCAAGCGCGTCGACGCAGTGGGCGTGCAGGCCTGGTTCGCCGATGTTGATCCCCCGCGCCGAATCCAGCGCGATCAGAACGTCCTGGTAAAGATATGCCGGGTCGTCGTCGGGTGTTTGTATGTAGCTCGGTCCGGTATGGCCGGATGACCACGGCCTGACGATCAGAACGGACCACGGTGCCGGACCGGCGTACGACTCGCGCGGCACGGCCGCGAACGCCTGCTCGATCCGCGGGTCGCGCACGCCACCACGCTCCGTTACGTAGCGGGCGAAGAAAGCTCGAAGGGTCGCTGATCGATCTGTCATCATCTCGCGCCGTGCTCGCCCAGCTCAGGCAAGATCGATCGCGTGGCGCTTGAGGTCGTCCAGCGCGCAATAGTCGAGCGCGCTCGCTTCGGTGGCGCGGAGCATCACGTTCGGCGCCGCGTCGGCGCGGAGCGCCTCCTGCCAGCGTGGGGCGCATAGGCACCAGCGGTCGCCCGGCTTGAGGCCGGGGAAGCCGTATTGCGGCACCGGCGTGCTCAGGTCGTTGCCGCGGGCGCGGCTGAACGCCAGGAAGTCGGCGGTCATCACGGCGCAGACGGTGTGGCTGGCGACATCCTCGGCACCGGTTGCGCAACACCCGTTGCGGTAGAAACCGGTGAGCGGGTCGATCGAGCAGGGTTCCAGGATGCCGCCGAGGACGTTGACCGACCGGCCCCCGCCTTGGCCTCGGCCACCGCCGCCGCTGTCGAGTGGCATATGCGTGCTCCTCAGTATGTGTTCAGGCCGGCGATCCCCTGCGCGCCCGCATCGGAGACGAGCTTCTTGCCGATCAGGTCGCGCAAGGTCTCCGTGGTGCCGCCGCCGAGCGAGCCGTAGCGCACCTGGCGGTAGATGCGCGACACCGGATATTCGTCGGTGAAGCCGTAGCCGCCGTGCAGCTGCAAGGCGTCGTTCGCGACCCGCATCGCCATCTCGTTGCAGAACACCTTCGCGGTGGCGGACAGGAACGGGTCGGGATACGGGTCGGCGGTGCCGCAGGCGCGGTACAGCAGCCCACGGCCGGCCTCGATGTCCTTGAACATGTCGGCCAGTTTCCAGCGGACGCCCTGGTTGTCGGCGACCAGGCGGCCGAACACCTCGCGGCCGCGCACGTAGGCGAGCGCCTCGTCGAACGCGGCCTCCGCCAAGCCGAGCGAGATCGCCGGGTTGAGGCAGCGCTGGGTGTTGAAGGCGGTCAGCAGGCGACGGAACCCGCCCTCGCGGATGACGAGATTCTCGAGCGGCACCTCGCAATCGGTGAACTGCAGCTCGTGCAGGTTCTCGCCGCCCATGGTGTGATAGGTGCCGGTGACCTCGAACCCGCGCGTGCCGGCTTCCACGAGCGCGCAGCCGATGCCGTCGCGGCCGGGCCTGCCGTCGACGCGGGTGAACACGACGAGCATCCCCGCCTCCGGCGCGCGGCTGATCAGGGTTTTCGTGCCGTTGAGGATGACGCGATCGCCGACGATGCGGGCGTTGGTGCGGAAGTTGGCGACGTCGGTGCCGGCGTGCGGCTCGGTCATGCAGATCGACAGGATGCAGTCGCCGTTGACGACGCGGGGGAGGATGCGCTGCTTGATCGCCGCCGGGGCGTAGTGCGCGATCACGCGGGTCTGCACGCCCGCTTCACCGAGCACCGCCATCGCGGTGACGTAACAGGCCTTGGCGATCTCCTCCAAGATCAGCGCGGTGTCGAACACCGGCAGCCCGAGCCCGCCGTATTCTTCGGGCACGGTCATGCCGAGCACGCCGACCGCGGCGAGCTTGTGCATGTTCTCCCACGGGAAGGTGCCGTCCATCCAGCGCGGTGCCGCCGGCTTGAACTCCGCCTGTGCCAGATCGCGCACGGTCGCCACCATGTCGCGCTGCTGTGCACCGATGCGGAACTCCATGGCCACCCCTCGCCCGTCGCGGAGAGACGATACCGCGCATTCCGCGCGGTGCAACCGCACCGTGAGGCGCGCGCGCTCAGCGTGCCGGACGGGTCTCCTCGTATTCCGGCAGGCCGTCGCGTGTGCGGACCCAGGCGAGCCGGCTGCTCGTCCGGGTGTGGTCCTGCGGGGCGGCCGCGCCGGGGTCGTCCAGGCTGCACGTCGTCAGGTCGATCTCGTCCGCAAGCGCGTCATATTCGAACGTGAGCTGTGTGCCGCAGCGTCCGCAGAAGGCGCGGGTCGCGTGCGGCGACGAGCGATGCCGGGCCGGAGCGCCCGCGGTCAGCCGGAACCCGTCGCGGGCCACGGTGAACCATGCGACCATCGGCGCGCCCGCGGCGCGGCGGCAGGTCGCGCAATGACAGATCGTTTGGTGCCAGATCGGGCCGTCCGCTTCATAGCGCACGGAACCGCAAGAACATCCGCCGGCGAGCATGGGCGCCTCCGTCGCGTTTCTGCCGACCCTATCACAGGCTCAGAGCTGCGCGGATTGCACGGCGTCATCGAGTTCCTGGAAGCTGGGCATGTGCTGGTTGGGGGCCATCTTGCGGCCGGTCTCGACGCTCACCTGCGGTGCGTTGCCGTGCAGGTGCGCGACCAGCACGGCGCGGATCACCTCGTAGTACTTGCTTTCCTCCTCGACCACGCCCTTGATCCGGGCGGCGAACGGCCGGCCATGCCGTACGCGAGCAGCACGCCGAGGAAGGTGCCGACCAGCGCGCCGCCGATCATCGCGCCGAGCACGGCGGGCGGCTCGGCGATATGCGACATCGTCTTGATCACGCCGAGCACGGCGGCGACGATGCCAAGCGCCGGCAGCCCGTCGGCCATGGTCTGCAGCGCGTGCGATCCGTGCAGCTCCTCGTGCAACGTCTTCTTCAACTCGCGCGCCAGCACGTCCTCGATCTGGTTCGGATCGTCGGCGTTCATGCCGACCATGCGCAGGTAGTCGCAAATGATCGCGGTCGCGTGGTGGTTCTTCAGGATCTTCGGGTATTTCTGGAACGCCGAACTCTCCTCCGGCTTCTCGATGTGCGGCTCGAGCGCCATGTTGCCCTTCGTGCTGGCCAGCCGCACGAGCACGTAAAGCAAGCTCAGCAGATCGATGTAGTCCGGCTTCTTGAACAGCGCGCCTTTCATGATCTTGCCGAAGCCGCCGAGCGTGTGCTTCACGTTGTGCATGCTGTTCGACATGACGAAGATGCCGAGCGCCGCACCGCCGATGGTCAGCAACTCGAACGGCATGGCCTCGATGAGCGGCCCCATGCTGCCGCCCGAGGCGAGATAGCTGCCGAACACGCAGGCGAGCAGGAACACCAGTCCGCCGATTGTCAGCATGGCGCGTTCACGGCGACGCGGCGGGGTTCGGCGCGACTGGCGGCGCGAGCGAGGCGGTTTGGCGCTGGGCTGCGGTGGTCGGATAGTTTCGCAGCACGACGATCGCGATACGCCGGTTGGCCGCCGCCGTCGGGTTCGCCGGGAGCAGCGGATCGCGGTCGGCGTTGCCGGTCACGTTGCGGATGCGTCCCTCCGGCAGTCCCGCCTGGGCCAGCAGCCGCCGCGTGGCGTTGGCGCGCTCGACCGACAACTCCCAGTTCGAGCGATCGGTGCCCTTGTATGGCGTGGCGTCGGTGTGACCGGCGATCGAGACACCCTCGTTCAGCCGCAGCAGCACCGGCGTCACCTTCTGCAGCAGCATCGCCGCGCGCTCGTTCGGCGCCGCGGAGCCGGTGGCGAACATCGGGCTGCGGTCCTCGTCGAGGATCTGGATGCGCAATCCCTCGGGCGTGATGTCGATGGCGAGCTGGCGCGCGAACGGGGCCAGGCTGGGATCATCGCGCACCGCGTCCCGCAGCTGCTGCGCCGCCTGTTGCAGGGTCTTTGCTTCTTGCCGTTCCTGCTCCGCGCGCGATTGGGCATCCGGCGCCCGTGGCCTCGGCGGCTCGGACCGCGCATCGGAAGCAGCAAGCTCGCCGCCGTTCCCAGCCGGAGCTTCTTGCTGTTCGTCCCGATCCGATTTGTTCTTGGATTCGTCCTTCCGATACGTCAGCGCTGTCGCCGGCGTGTCTGAATCGTCGTCCTCCACCTCGAGCGGCACCGGCGTCTTGCCCTGTGTCACCAGCACCGCCCCGCGGTCCGACACCATGGTGCCCTGGTCAAAGGCGGTATGGCCGCCGAACGGCTTGCCGCTGCCCGACGAGTTGTGGCTCAGCAAGTTGGTCGGGCTGAAATAGTCGGCGAGCCCCTTGCGTTGATCCTCGGTGGTAGCGTTCAGCAGCCACATCAGCAGGAAGAACGCCATCATCGCGGTCACGAAATCGGCGTAGGCCACCTTCCAGGCGCCCCCGTGATGGCCGCCTTCAACCACCTCCTCCTTGCGGATGACGATGGTTCGCCGCCTGTTTGCCCTGCCGTCGTCCCTGGCCATCGAACCCGCGCCGTTGTCGCCCGGGTGCACAATGAGGCAGGCTGCTTAATGTGAAACTAATCGAGAACAACCGTTTCGCGTGACGGCAGATCGACTACCCGCGCGTCCGGGTTTCGGGCAACGACCCGATAGACGCGGAATCTCTCGACGGTCTGCCCATCCACCGCTCGCGTCGCCTCGCCCACTTGCTGGAACTCCGCCCATAACGCGGCGTCCAGGCCTGCGTCCCGTCGTTCGCTCCGCAGCAGTAACCCCGGTTTTCCAGCAACTTGCGCCGACGGCAGCGCGAAATACCGCCACCGATCCTCGACACCGAGCACGACCGTTCCCGGCGGCAAGGTCCAGGCAAGCTCGCTTGCGATCCCGTAATCGTCGGCAGCAACGAAGGCGCTGCCCTGCTGCCGCCGGATCGCCTCGACCTCGCGGGCCAGCTCGGGCCAGCCGGCAAGCCGCAAGGTCGTCGGATCACGATGTGGTGAAAGTGCGAGGGGCCGCAGCGTCGCCTGCGTGTAGGCGACCACGGTCACTGCTGCGCCGAGCCCGATCGCGGCAATCCGCAGCCGCGCCCAACCCCGCCCGGCAAGTGCGCCGCCGGCGAGCGCCGCCGAAGGGTAAAGCACCGCCGGCCAGTTGGCCTGCACCCGGTCCCCGAGCGCGTGCTCGACGAACACCAGCAGCGGCGGCACGGTCAGCGCGGCGACCAGCGTGCAGCCTCGTGTCCGGTCGCGCCACGCGATCCGGACGGCGCGGGCGACCCCCGCGGCCAGCACGACGAAGATCAGCGGCGTCGCCAGCCCGACCTGTCCGCCGACCAGTTCGCCGAGGTAGCGCGCCGCCCGGGCCGGTTCCCAATTCCCGGCGCGACCGCCCTGCCGGAGAAAGCTCGCCCAGCCATGCGCGGCGTTCCACCAGATCACCGGAACGAACGCGGCTGCGGCCGCAAGCGCCGCGATCCACGGATAGGGGGTTGCGAACCATCGTCGCAGCGAAGGCACCAGCACGAGCCACAGCAGCACGCCGGGGGCGAGGAACACCGCCGTGTATTTGCTGTCGAGCGCGAGGCCGGCGAGCAGGCCGGCCGTCACCAGCCACCGGCCGCTGCCCGGCGCCCCGAACCGGGCAAGCGCCCAGAGCACGGCGGTCCAGAAGAAGATCAGCGGCGTATCGGGCGTCATTATCACTCCGCCGACGCCGAGCAGCAGCGTTGCGTTCAGCAGTGCGGCGGCAGCCAGCCCGGCGTGCCGGCCGGGGAACAGCCGCTCCCCGGCATCGGCCAGCAGCACCGAGCCGAGCGCGGTCGAGAGCGGGGCCAGCAGCCGCACGCCGAGCGCATCGTTGCCGGCGAGCGCGGTCCCGGCCCGGATCCAGAGGGCGACCATCGGGGGGTGATCGAGGTAGCTTGCCGCCAGCGCGCGCGACCACACCCAGTAATAGGCTTCGTCGGGCGACAACGGCGCCGAAGCGGCAACGACCAGCCGGAGCAACGTGACCGCCGCCAGGGCAGCCGCCCAAGCGGCGGGCCGCGACAGCCGCGCCGTGCGCCGCTCCCCGGGCACCCTAGAGCGGCACGCCCGACAGGCTTCGGCTGGTGCGGATGGTTTGCAGGGTTTGCACCCGACTGACGGTCGGCATCCCGGTCAGCCGCTGCGTGAGCTGGTTCTCATGAGCGGTGTCGCGGGCGACCAGCTTGAGCAGGAAATCGCCGCCGCCACGGATCATGTGGCACTCGCGCACCTCGGGCCAGGTCGCAACCGCATGCTCGAACGCCGAGAGCGCCTCCGCTTTCTGACTGTCCAGGCCGACGACGGCGAAGAAGGTGATCTCCCAGCCAAGCTTCTGCGGGTCGCTGTCCGCATGATAGCCCCGAATGACCCCCGCCTCTTCCAGGCGCCGCATGCGTCGGAGACACGGCGGCGCCGAGATGCCGGCGCGGCGCGCCAGCTCCACGTTCGTCATGCGGCCGTCCGCCTGAAGCTCGGCGAGGATGCGCCGGTCGACGGTGTCGAGCAGGGGCGAGTCGCCGGCAAACGGCTTCATGGCGGGGGTTCGTCGGACAGTGGGAGCTTGTGTTTCGGAAACGGGTATCCGCACGAAATAATATTGCACGCCGCCCGCGCCGCAAGGCAGATTCGGAGTTCCTTGTGCGGCGGCGCAGCGCCGCCGATATTGGGTATCGTTCCGCCACGGACTGACCGGATGAACACCCATCATACTCGCGTCCTGATCATCGGCGCCGGCCCCGCCGGCTACACGGCCGCGATCTATGCGGCGCGCGCCAGCCTCAGCCCCATCCTGGTCGCCGGGCTGCAGCCGGGCGGGCAGCTCACCATCACGACCGACGTGGAGAACTACCCGGGTTTCGCCGAGGTGGTTCAAGGGCCCTGGCTGATGCAGCAGATGGCGGCGCAGGCCGAGCATGTCGGCACCCGGATCGTGCACGACATCATCACGGAGGTGGACTTCTCCGCTTCGCCGTTCCGCTGCGTCGCCGATTCGGGCGATGTGTTCCTCGCCGACACGGTGATCGTCTCCACCGGGGCGCAGGCGCGCTGGCTCGGCCTTGATTCGGAGCGGGCGTTCGCCGGCGCGGGCGTCTCGGCCTGCGCCACCTGCGACGGCTTCTTCTTTCGCGGCAAGCAGGTCGCCGTGATCGGCGGCGGCAACACCGCAGTCGAGGAAGCGCTGTTTCTCACCAATCACGCCACCAAAGTCACCCTGATCCATCGGCGCGACCGGCTGCGGGCGGAGCAGATCCTGCAAGACCGGCTGTTCCGCAATCCGAAGATCGAGGTGATCTGGGACAGCGCCGTCGAGGCCGTGCTCGGGCGCGAGGCGCCCGCCAAGGCGGTCACCGGCCTTCAACTGCGCAACCTGCGCACCGATGCCGTGCGCGATCTGGCGGTCGACGGCGTGTTCGTGGCGATCGGCCACGACCCCGCGACGTCCGTGTTTCGCGGCCAGCTTGAGTTGGATGCGTCCGGCTATGTCGTCATCGCGCCCTGGTCCACCGCTACTTCGCGCCCCGGCGTGTTCGCGGCGGGCGACGTCGCCGATGCCAAGTTCCGCCAAGCCGTGACCGCGGCCGGGATGGGATGCATGGCGGCGCTGGAGGCGGAGAAGTTCCTGGCCGAACACGCCGCGGACCCGGGCGAGCGAGCCAGCGCGCGGGAGACGCCGATGATCGGCGCCTGGGACTGAGGCTGGCGGCCGACCCGATCACGAATCGGTTGCATCCGCGCGCCGTAGGCCGAAGATGTGGGACTGACCAGGATGCATACCGGGGCTGCACCCGAGTCGGTCCAGGTGTCCGATCGAGGCTTCAGGGCAGGTTTTCACGCGGCTCGCTCCGACCGGACTGGCGCATGGTCGCACGCGGAGCGTTGACGGGAGTGGCTGGAATGGACTGGGACAAGCTGCGCGTCTTTCATGCCGTCGCCGAGGCGGGCAGCTTCACGCACGCCGGCGACACGTTGAGTCTCAGCCAATCCGCGGTTTCCCGTCAGATCTCGGCGCTCGAGGAATCGCTTCAGGTTCCGCTGTTCCACCGCCATGCGCGCGGCCTGATCCTGACCGAGCAGGGCGAGCAGCTGAACCGGACCGTGCGCGAGGTGTTCGCCAAGCTCGCCATGACGGAAGCGCTGCTCACCGAGAGCAAGGAGAAGCCGGCGGGCCGGCTGAAGGTGACGACCACGGTGGGGTTCGGCGGCGCGTGGCTGGCGCCCCGGTTGCAGGAGTTCTTCAACGCCTACCCCGACGTCTCGATGACCTTGCTGCTCGACGACACCGACCTGGACCTCGCCATGCGCGTGGCCGACGTCGCGATCCGGATGCATCCGCCGAAGCAGCCGGACCTGGTGCAAAGGCACCTGCTCACCCTGCAATGGGTGGTTTGCGCATCCCCCGATTACCTCAAGGCCCAGGGCGTGCCGCAGCGGGCGGAGGATCTGGATGCACACAAGTTGATCCTGTTCGGCGACTACAGGATGCCGGTGGAGGACATTAATTGGCTGGCCGAGGTCGGGCGGCGTCCGGGCAATCCGCGCCGCGCGCTGCTGGAAGTGAACAGCACCCAAGCCATGCTGCTGGCGATCCAGTCCGGCATCGGGATCGGCGCGCTGCCCGATTTCATGGTCACCGAAGACGCCGGGATCGTGCGGTTGCTGCCGGAGCTGAACGCGCCCAAGGTCGACGTGTACTTCGTCTACCCGGAAGAGCTGCGCAACTCGAAGCGCGTCGCCGTGTTCCGCGACTTCCTGCTCGCCCGGCTGGCGGAGATGCACTAGGCGCCGGACCGCGGCACCGCTCTCGGTCCGCACACCGCCCATCTCGTCTCGAAGGAGAACCCCGTGCTGTTCCTGGTCATCAGCGAGCCTCGCCCCGAGCCGCCGAGCGGCATCGCGGCGGCCCGGCAGCGATACTGGACCTGGATCGAGCCGTTAATCGCCGCCGGCCAGGTTCGCTCGGTGCACGCCAAAGTGGGGCGCGGCGCGGCCGTGCTGTTCGACGTCGGCTCGAACGAGGCGCTGCACGCGCTGCTGAACGCCTGGGCGGACATCATCCCGGCCCGCTTCGAGATCCATGCGCTGATCGAGCCCGACAGCGCGCGCCGGTTCCTCGCCGAACAGGGAGCCGCGGCGTCCTGAGGCATGGCCGACCATGAGCTGACGGTCGTTGCCGGGTCGATCGCGGCCTACCGGCTGTTCGACGTCGCCTACGCGATCGATCTTGGCCGAGCCGAGGAAGTGTGGGCCGAGCGCGCCCGCACGGCATCATCTCGACGGCGACTGAGCGCGACGCCGGCCAAGGCGGTCGCGTTCGGGGTGCCGCCGGTCGCCCTGGACCTTGACCACGTGAGCCTCCCGCTGGAGGACGGCGCCGTGCAGGCCGGCGTGACGGCGCGGCTATACGATTTCGGCGTCATCAGCATCGCCATCCGCGTGCCGGTCAGCGGGCTCGCGTGGTCGGCTTTCACCTTCCGGCTGAACGCCGTCGACCGCTGCGTCGGCCTGACGGCCGGGAATCCGCTCTGGGTCGAGTTGCTTGAGCGGGTGCGGCAGGGGATTGCCGGAGCGCTGATCCGCCCCACGCCGTCCGCGTTGGAAGAGGACTACCTCATCGGCGTGGCGAGCGCGTTCGCCGAGCCACTTACGGCCGACGAGCTGCAGCAGCGGGTGGATCTCGTCCCCTTGCTGTCGGGCGAGCAGCGAACGCTGTCGGAAGCGGCGCGGCGCGACTTGTTGCAACATCAATACTCGTACTACACGGACGATCTGGTGGCGCTCACCTGGGACCGGGCGTTCATCTACGAGCCGCGCGGCGATTCCGACGTGATCGACGTGCTGGAGGTCGCCAACGCGCAGCTATTGGAGATGCGGTACTACGACGAGCTGCTCGACGCCGAGCTGCCGCGCATGTACGACCTCGTGGAGGCGACGCGGCGCACCCGGGCGCTGCTGGCGTCCCGCCGTTTCGCCAACCTCGCCCGTCGGCTCTACACGATGGTCGCGGAAGTGACCGAACTGACCGAGAAGGTCGATAACGCGCTGCAGGTCACGGAAGATGTGTATCTGGCGCGCATCTATGCCGCCGCATTGGAGCTGTTCCGGGTGCCCACTGTGAGCGCCGCGGTCGAGCGCAAGCTCGCGATCATCCGCGACACCTACGCGGCGCTATACGACGAGGCGTCGGGCAGCCGGTCGGAGCTGCTGGAGATCGTCATCCTGGTGCTGATCGCGGTGGAGATCGTGGTCGCGGTGTTCCGCCACTAAGTTCTGGCCGTCGATCTCGCAGATGGCGATCAGCGCCGGCCCAGCCTCCAGAAGCTGATCGCCATCGCCACCGCGGCGAAACCGGCGCCGATGCCCATGGCGACGATGGCGCCGTATTCCACGTCGTCCCGCCCCGCGCCGACCAGCGCAAAAATCATCGCCACGATGAGACCGCCGATTGTCTGCCTGTCAGCCGCGACGTTGTCATCATGCCGGCACAGGCGCCGCTGCGCTCGCGCGGAGCCGACGCCATGAACGCCCGATTGTTGGGTGACTGGAACAGCCCGAAGCCGACGCTGCACAGCAGCATCCGCCACGTCACCTCGGGCCAATGCGCCTCCGGCGGGACCCGCATCAGCAGCAGCACCCCCGCCGTCAGCATCGCCAGCCCGATGCCGCACAGCAGCCCGGCCGGGTAGCGGTCCGACAGCCGTCCGGCGAGCGGAGCCACGACGACCAGCGCCGCCGGAAACGGCGTCATCAGCAATCCGGTCTCGATCTGCGACTGGCCGCCAGCATAGAAGAAGTAGAACGGCAGCGAGAGAAACAGGAGCGTCTGGCACACATAGGAGCAGACCGACGTCGCCACCGACATCACGAACGGCGGCAGCCGCATCAGATCCACCGGCAGCATCGGCGCGGCGACGGAGAGCTGCCGGCGCACGAACCCGACGAAGATCCCGAGGCCGGCTGCCAGTTCGGCGACCGACCAGCCGACGCCACCACGATGCCCGAGACCGTCGGCCCCGATGAACATCAGTCCGAAGCCCACCGCGTTCAGCGCCGCCCCGGCGAAGTCGAAGCGATGCCCGGCGCCCGGCGTGGCGGGCAGCGATCGCAGCGCGAGGTGGAGCGCGAGCACGCCGAGCGGCACGTTGAGCAGGAACAAATAGTGCCACGACGCCACCTCCAGGATCGCGGCCGCGAGCGATGGGCCGCCGGCTGCGGCGGCCGCCACCACCAGCCCGATGACGCCCATCCCGCCGCCGAGCTTTTCGGGCGGATAGATGTGGCGCACCAGCGCCATGTTCACGCTGGCGACGCCTGCGGCGCCGACGCCTTCGAGAATGCGCGCTGTAACCAGCACGGGCAGCGACTCCGCCAGGCCGCAGGCCAGCGACGACAGCGTGAACACCGCCACCCCGAACAGGTACACAGGCCGGTAGCCGTAGATGTCGCCCAGCGACGCGAACGGCAGCATCAACACCGTCATTGTCAGCGTGTACGCGTTCACCACCCAGACCGCCTGCGCCGGCGTGACCGCCAACTCAGCGGCGATCGCCGGCAGCGCGATATTGGCGATCACCGACGCCAGCACTGCGGTGCCCATGGCGATCGACAACGTCACCATGGCGCGCCGCCGCTCCGCCGCCGGCAGACCATCAGCCGCGCCCGTCGCGATCGGGCCCAGGCGCCGGTAGGCGCGTAAGAGCAACGTCATGGCGGCGGGACCGGACGAGCTCACGGCGGCTCCGCTGGACCGGTCAGTCACCCGGCTTGCGCCCGACGCCAAACGCTGGGAACCGCGGGTGGGCGACCACCGGCATCACGTCGATGGAGCGCAGGAACGGAAATATGGGCAGGCTCTGTAGCTCGAGCATGAGCTTCTCGTGTGACTCGACATCGAGAACGAACACGACGCCGCCGAGATCCGCTCGGGCCCAGAAGCCCATGAGCCGGCCTTCCTGCTGGATCGCGACGGCGCGTTGAAGCTCATCGGCACGGACCCGGCTGCGCTGTTCATCGAAGCCGAGCGCTTGATGGTCGGTATGGAATGTAACGTGGTAAAGCATGGGGCCTCCTCGGGAACCGTGTCATGAGAGCGGCAGGTGGAGCACCGCCTTGCCAGCGAAGCCGCGATCGACGAGATGACGCGCGACCGTGGCGACTTCGGTCCAGGGCGCTTCGATGCTGATGGTCGGCTGCAGCACTCGCTGTTCGACCAGGCGAAGAAGGATCGCCAACCCGTCCGACACAGGTTCGGTCGCCGCGATGTCGTCAAACAACACGAACGACTGAAGTGACGCGCCTGGCGCATCGAACAGGCCCGCGACGTTGAAGCTCACCTGCTCGCCCTCGGAACGGCCGAGCGTGACGCAGCAGCCTCTCTTCCTGAGCATCGTCATCGCCGCGGACAGCGCCGAACCGCCGACAGAGTCGATGATCAAGTCGAATGGCCCCGAGGGTCGCGCCGCCTCAAGGGTCGGCCCAACGACCACGCCGCCTGTACTCGCCGTTTCCACAAGCGCGCGCTGCTCCTCCCGGCGGATGTGGGCGTAGACCCGGGCTCCGGATGCGGCGGCGAGCTGGATAGCGACCTGCCCTACGCCTCCTGTGGCGCCATTCACCAAGACCTTTCTTCCCAGCAGAAGACCGCCCTTGCGCAGCGCGTGGAGGGCGGTCAAGCCGGCGACCGGAAGGGTGGCAGCTTGGGCGTCTGTCACGCCTTCCGGGATGAGGGCGATGAAGCTCAGCCCTACGTGGACGCGTTCGGCCCACGCGCCGATCGGCAGCGCGCCGACGATTCGTGTTCCAACTTCCGGAGCGCCCGGCACCCTGCGCGTGTCCTCGACGACGCCGGCGAAATCCCAGCCGGGACGGGTTCCGGTCTCGGAAACGGTGAGCGCGCGCTTGATCTCGCCGCGATTGAGCGAGATCGCGGCGACGCGGACGGTGATTTCGCCCGGCCTCGCTTCCACGGGCGTGACGCTGCGGACCGCGAGCCGACCAGAGTCGGCTTGATCGACGGTGATGGCGTCTATTCTATCGGATGACATGATCGTAGCCTTGGTCTGTTCTTTTTTCGTATTAAGCACCTTGGTCGCTCACGGTAGGATCACGTCTCTTCTGAAAGGACCGCCGTGAGAGGCGGCGTGGGCGACGGCTTCGTTGGCCTGGTCCAGGTCGAATTCGGTGACGTCCCAGTGGCTCAGATCGAGCAGCCCGGACCGGATCAGTCCAATCAGACGGGTATTGGCTTCAGGCGGATACATCCACTGGCCGATGATGGTGATGCAGTTACGCATGATCCACGGATACGGCAGCGGGAGATCGTCGCCGCCCAACATGCCGACACCGCCCATCAAGACAACTCTGCCGTATTCTCGCACTGTCATGGCGGCAGCGCGTACCGCTTTGGCGGCAGCGGAAGGCGGCAAGAGGTCGAGCACGCAGTCGATCGGACCCGGCGCCGCCTGCTGCATCCGCGCGCGATCATCCGCCTCGTCGCCGGTGATCTTCACAGTCCGCACGCGCGGGCCGAAGCGACGCGTTAATTCCTCCAGCATCGCCTCGTTCCGGCCAGGTGCGATGACGCAACCCGCTCCCATCGCCAGGGCGACGGCGACGCCAGCGCTGCCGAAATTACCCGTGGAGCCGCTGACCAACAGCGTTTCCCCTGCCTTGAGTTTGGCCGCGAGGAGGCCCCCGTACGGCACGAGAAGCAGGTTCAGCGCTGTCCACCGCCCCGCTTCCGCGGGATCGATCGCACCGATCGGGAAAGCATTTTCGGTCGGGACCATCATCTGTTCGGCAAAGGCACCGTGGTGGAAGTGCTTCTGCAGCTTGAGGCCGCCCTCGCCCCGAGCACTCAAGCCTTGCAGCGTGATGTCGGGCGTCAGCGCGTCGTCGCGCGCTCGGACGGTGGGATCGCAAGTGACCCAATCGCCAACCGCAAGACGGGTCGCATCCGGCCCGATGGCCCGCACGCGTCCGATCGCCCCGGCCCCCGGCGCTACGGGCAGGGTGAGCAGGTATTTCCGCTCGCCGCTGAAGACCTCGCTCGCATAGGGCAGAACACCGGTCGCTACGACATCGACAATGATCTCACCCGTGCCCAGGACCGGGTCGGGCATGGTCTCGACGGCGAGTGGCGATCCGAACGCCTTCAGAATTGCAGCTTTCATGGTCGCTCTCCAGCCTTGAAGCAGGCCATACTTCGCCGGCTTTCCCAGGGCAGCAAGGCCTGGTATTATCCTAGGATAGACAGTGCCTCCCTTGGCGAGAGAGTGAAGCTCATGTCGGATGCGAGTCGAAGCGAGTTCGGCGATTTTCTCAGGTCGCGACGGGAGAAGCTCACGCCCAAGGCCGTCGGCCTCTCAAGCGGGCGGCGGCGCCGGACCCCGGGTCTGAGACGCCAGGAGGTGGCGGAACTCGCGGGCATCGGCGTCGACTGGTACATCCGGCTGGAACAGGGGCGGACCGTCAGCCCTTCCGTCACCACGATCGACGCCCTGGCTCGCGCGCTGCGCCTCAACAAGATCGAGCATGCGCATTTGCGGGCGCTGGCGCGCAACGTCGACCGCCGCGCATTCTCTCGCGAAAACGTCCCCGAAGCGTTCCGACGCTTGGTGGAGAGCCTCAATCAGCCCGCCTATGTCACCGGCCGCCGATGGGACGTCCTGGCGTGGAACGCCGCTGCAGCCGAAATCTTCGATTTCGGTCGGCTGGCCGACGAGGACCGCAATATCCTCGCCTACGTGCTGACCGACCCGGACGCCCGGCGTCTGTTCGGGGCGACCTGGGCCGACGAGGCGAGACGCATGGTCGCGCAATTCCGTACGACGCATGATCTGTGGGCCGGCGACCCGGCATTCGTCGCTCTCCTGGAGCGCCTTCGACAACGCAGTGCCGAGTTCACGACCTGGTGGGAGATGCACGATATCCGCACCGGCGGGGCCGGTCAGAAGCTGCTGAACCATCCCGAGAGGGGCTTGCTGCGCTTCGAGTATGCGACCTTTCAGGCCAATGACGACCCTGCGCTGAAGCTCGCCATCTATACGCTGATGTAGCTTCTTACGTTGCCGGGCCGCCCTCGGCGCGGGCGGCGGCGATGATGGCGCCGTCCGGGGCTTGCAGGAGCACGGCGGTTCGCTCGCCGGCGGGTGCGGCCGCCTCGAGATGCGCCGGGCTTCCGGTCCACTCGCCGGCCTGGACCATCTCGCGTACCAAATTGGATTCCGTGAGCGACCGGCCGGCGTTCTCGCCGCGGCCGACCGCGGTGCGGTGCTCGGGGTCATAGCCGACTAACAGAAGCGTGCCGCTGCCCCTACCGGCGCCGGCATCGATGACGACCCGCCCGCCCATGCGCGTCACGCGCAGGACCGGGGCCGCGTCGGTCCGCGCCGCCGCCTCGCGGATCGCCACGAGTGCCGCTGCCCGATCGGAGCCGACCACGTCGCGGCGGCCGTCGACCACCATCTGCGGCGTGTAGACCGTGTCAGTGCCGAGTTGGCCCGCGTAGCGGCGCTGCCGCTGGGTGGCGGCGTCGAGCGAGTACGGGTCGTGCCAGCCGAGGCTGTTCCAGTAGGTGACGTGAAAGCCGAGCGGCAGCACGTCCATGCGCTCGCGCGCGAGGTCGGTGAGGAACGCGTCGGCGGGCGGGCAGGACGAGCAGCCCTGGGAGGTGAACAGCTCGACCACGACGGGCCGATGCGGCGATTCGGCCGAGACCGGAACGGCGGCGGACGTGCCGAGCAGCACGGCCAGCAGCAAAGTGCGTCGCATCAGGAGTCTCCTTTATTGACCAGCCGCGCGGTGTGGCGGGCGATGACGCCCTCTTCGTCGGTGGGGATCACCCAGGCTTGCACCCTGCTTCCGTCTTCGCTGATGCAATCCTCGCCGGCGGCGTTGCGCGCCGGGTCTAGTTGCAGCCCCAGCCATTCGAGATGCGCGCAGATGCCGGCGCGGACTTCCGGCGCGTGCTCGCCGATGCCGGCGGAGAACACGAGGCCATCAAGGCCACCGAGCGCGACGGCAAGTGCGCCGGCCTGGCAGGCGGCACGGTAGCAGAACAACGCGACCGCCTCCTGTGCCCGCGCGTCGGAATTTGCCGTCAGCGAGCGCATGTCGCTGGCGATGCCGGAGACGCCTTGGAGGCCGGATTGATGATAGAGCAGGTCCTCGACCGCCTCCGCGCTCATGCCGCGCTCGCGCAGGAGATACAGGAGCACGCCGGGGTCGACCGTGCCTGGCCGCGTGCCCATCACGAGGCCGTCGAGTGCCGTGAAGCTCATGGTGGTGTCCACGCTTCGCCCGTCGCGCAGCGCGCAGAGGCTGGCGCCATTGCCGAGATGGGCGACCACGACGCGGCCGGCCGCGAGAGCCGGCGCCCGCTCGCGCAAGGCTCCGGCCAGATACTCGTAGGACAGGCCGTGAAAGCCGTAGCGCCGGATACCGCTCTCGGTCAGCGCGCGCGGCAGAGCGAAGTGCGCCGCAACCGTCGGCATTGCGTGGTGGAACGCGGTATCGAAGCACGCCACCTGCGGCAGGCCCGGGCGCGTGGCTTGCATGGCCCGGATCGGTGCCAGGTTGTGCGGCTGGTGCAGCGGCGCGAGCGGGATCAACGCCTCCATGGCGCGAAGGGTCTCCGGCGTTACCAGGACCGGGTCGGTAAACCTTTCGCCGCCATGCACGACCCGGTTACCCACGCCCACGAGTTGGTCGGCGCCCAGCTCGCCGTCCACGACGTCGAACAACGCGCGCAGGAAGTCCTCGTGCGTGCCGCCCTGCCCTTGTCCCCAGCGGCGCTCGGCAAGCACCCGGCCAGCCTCGTCCCGCGCGACCAGGTGGGCCGCGCCGCCGATGCCCTCCACCTCGCCCTTGCCTCGCCTGACCAGCCCTCCGTCCTGGTCCGCGTAGAGCGCGAACTTCAGGCTGGAAGAGCCCGCGTTCACCGCCAGGATCGCACCCGTCATCCGTCCCCCACCGAATTGCCGCCGTTACGCGCGAGCTAGCGATTGGCGGGCGCCGTCGCTCCGCCGCTGGCGTTGCGGCCGCCGTCGATCACCAGATGCGTGCCGGTCACGTGCACGGAGAGGTCCGAGCACAGGTACATGACCGCGTTGGCGACCTCCTCGGCCAGCCCGTAGCGGCCGGACGGCGTGCCGGCGCGGATCGCGTCGGCGACGCGCTCGGGGTCCGCCGGGCTGCGCTGCCGCTCGAGCGACCGCATCATGCGCGTCTCGATCGGGCCGGGACACACCGCGTTCACCCGGACGCCGGCGCGGGCGACGTCCGTCGAGGCGACCTTGGTCAGGCCGAGCACGCCGTGCTTGGAAGCGACGTAGGCCGGCATCCCGGGACCGCCCGACAGGCCCGCCACGGAGGCGGTGTTCACCACCGCGCCCGAGCCCTGCCGAAGCATCACCGGCAGCACGTGGCGCAATCCGAGGAACACGCCTTTCAGGTTGACCGCGATAACCTGGTCGAACACCGCCTCGTCGTAGTCCTGCGTGGGCGTGACGCTGCCCTCGATGCCCGCATTGTTGAAGAAACAGTCGATTGCGCCGTGGGCCTCGAGCGCGGCCTTGACGTAGGCCTGCACGTCGGCCGAGCGGGTCACGTCGGCGTGGACGAAACGGGCCTGGCCGCCGATTGCCTGAACAGTTTGCTCCCCGAGCGCGGCGTCGCGGTCGACGATCAGGACGCGTGCACCACACTTTGCGAAGCCGATCGCGGCCGCGCGGCCGATGCCGCCGCCTCCGCCCGTGATGAGCGCGACCTTGCCGGTGAAATCCATTGTCCCCCGCGTTCCTACCTCTCCCGAACGGTCGTATGGCACCCGCATTGCGGCTTGCAAAGCGCACGGCGATGCGCCGAGATGCCACCGGGAGGATCGCGGCATGACGCAACAGGAGAAGGCGGAGCGGTTCCGCGCGCTGCATCAGTCGGGCTGCTTCGTGATCGCCAACGCCTGGGACGCCGGGAGTGCCCGCATCCTCGCGCGGCAAGGTTTCCAGGCGCTTGCGACTACATCCGCCGGGCTGGCCTTCATGCTGGGGCGGCGGGACGGCGAGGCTGCGGTATCGCGCGACGAGGCGATCGGCAATGCCCGGGATATCGCGGCGGCCACGGAGTTGCCCGTTTCGGCCGACCTCGAGGACGGCTACGGCCCGGCGCCGGAAGCCTGCGCCGCGACCGTCGATGCCGCCGGCCTGGCGGGGCTTTGCGGGTGCACCATCGAGGATACGACAGGCGTGGCGGCATCACCGCTGCACGGGTTCGACGCGGCGGTCGCCCGGGTGCGGGGGGCGGTGGCGGCGGCGCGGGCGCTGCCATCGCCCTTCGTGCTGACCGCGCGCGCGGAGAATTTCCTGCACGGCCGCCCCGACCTCGACGACACGATCCGCCGATTGACGGCCTTCGCGGAAGCGGGTGCCGATTGCCTTTACGCCCCTGGCCTGCCCGACATGGACGCAATCCGGCGCGTCGTCACAGCCGTGGCGCCGCGCCCGGTCAACGTCCTCAGCGGCCCGCGGGCCGGCCTGGTGCCGCTCGCCGCGTTGGCCGAAGCGGGCGTGCGGCGGGTGAGCGTGGGCGGGGTGCTGGCTCGCGCGGCCTACGGGCAGCTGCTCACATTGGGGCCGGCACTTGCCGCCGGTGACTTGCCGGGCGCTTTAGGCGCCGTCCCATCGCACGCCGCGATCAATGAAGTCATGCCGGGACGCGAGACGGGCAGCCGCACCTAAGTCAGCGCGAACACGGGAGCGATCATGTTGGCTCGAGAAGTCTGCGGATCGTCGGCTCCCGCCGGCCGGACCGCAGCAAGCGACAATCCGAATAAGGCCAGCGCAAGCGGGGCTTTAACGGCGAACTGCCGGATGGTCGTTTCCGGGGAGCCGGCCAACCATGCCAATCTCACGCGCGGGCCTCAACCAAGCGCGTGGTGTCGGGATCGCTCCCGACACCACGCATCGCTAGGCCAGACTACTGGCGCAGGTAGTTGGTCGTGACGCCCGTCTGCTCGCCAGCGGTCGGACGCGCAGTATAATTCACGCCGACGCCGGTCTGCTCGCCGGCGGTCTGACGTGCAAGATAGTTCGTGCCGATGCCGGTCTGCTCACCAGCGGTCGGACGTGCGCTATAGTTGGTGCCGACACCGGTCTGCTCGCCTTGGGTCGGACGCGCGCTGTAATTGGTGCCGACGCCGGTCTGCTCGCCCTGGGTCGGACGCGCGCTGTAGTTGGTGCCGACGCCGGTCTGCTCGCCTTGGGTCGGACGCGCGCTGTAGTTAGTGCCGACACCGGTCTGCTCACCCTGCGTCGGACGCGCGCTGTAGTTGGTGCCGACACCGGTCTGCTCGCCCTGCGTCGGACGCGCGCTGTAGTTGGTGCCGACGCCGGTCTGCTCACCCTGGGTCGGACGCGCGCTGTAGTTCGTGCCGACGCCGGTCTGCTCACCCTGAGTCGGGCGCGCGCCGTAGGGGGTGTTGACGCCGGTCTGCTCGGCCTGGGTC
>JAABUQ010003145.1_pt1 | contig 30975 bp, 33 predicted proteins | sample 5560001 | NCBI WGS metagenome assembly JAABUQ01 (sample SAMN10711888, study PRJNA513371) | rock metagenome | isolation source: Antarctica rocks | place: Antarctica: Victoria Land, Finger Mt nord | collected 2015-12-18 | reverse complement strand
CCAGCGGCTCAGCGACAATGGCTCGACTTACGTTTCGGACAGCCCATCCTCGCCGAACGCGCCCGCATCAAACGCCAGACCATCCAACATCGACGCTTGCTTCACCACAAACTCGCCGCCTAAACCGAAACCCCAGATGAGGCCAACACTCCGCTAAACTTCTCCGCCAAATGTCCCAAATCGTCTGACGACGCACAAGGGTGACGGGACCAGGACTACCGCTTCGAGAACTGGAAGCTGCGACGCGCCTTGGCGCGGCCGTACTTCTTGCGCTCGACCACGCGCGCATCGCGCGTGAGGAAGCCCGCATGCTTGACCGCAGGGCGCAGCGCCGGCTCCTGCCGTGTGATCGCCTGTGCAAGGCCGTGGCGCACCGCGCCGGCTTGGCCGGAAAGACCGCCGCCTTTGACCGACGCGATCACATCATACTGACCGTCGCGCTCGGCCACGCCGAACACCTGATTGATGATCAGGCGCAGCGTCGGCCGCGCGAAATATTCGGTTTGGTCGCGGCCGTTGACCGTGATCTTGCCCGTGCCCGGACGCACCCAAACGCGCGCGATCGCGTTCTTGCGCTTGCCGGTCGCGTAGGATCGACCCTGCGCGTCGACGATGCGCTGGCGGAGCACTCGCGGCTCAGCGACGGCAGCGTTGGCGAGTGCACCCTGCGTCACGCCCGCATCGGCGGCGATCGATCCCAGATCGGCGAGCGACTGGCGGGTATCTTGTTGCTCGGCCACTATGCCCTCGCGCTGTTCTTGGGGTTCATCGCGGCGATGTCGAGCCGCTCGGGATTTTGGCTGGCGTGATCATGCTCGGTGCCCTTGAACACGCGCAGATTGCTCATCTGCTTGCGGCCGAGCGGACCACGGGGAACCATGCGCTCCACCGCCTTGACCAGCACGCGCTCGGGATGACGGCCGTTCAGCACCGCGTCCGCGCGGACTTCCTTGATGCCGCCGGGAAAGCCGGTGTGCTTGTAATACGTATGCTGCGTGAGTTTATTACCGGTAAACCTCACATTGTCCGCGTTGATGACGACAATATTGTCACCGCAGTCGACGTGGGGACTGTAGCTCGTCTTGTGCTTGCCGCGCAGCCGGTTGGCAATCAGGCTCGCGAGGCGACCGACGACGAGGCCGTCTGCGTCGATCAGCAGCCATTTCTTCTGCACCTCGGCGGGCTTGGCCGCCTGAGTAATGTGGGTCAGCAACATAGGGCGCGTGTCCAAAGCAAGGCTACCGCCCTGCCGGAGGCGGGCGGTAAAGCGAGGCTCATGCCGTTTCCGGTGCCGCGCGTCAAGCGCGGGCGCGGGACCAGTGGGCGAGCACGACAAGGCTTGCGAGTAGCGCCACCGCCCCCGCCTGGTGCAGCGCTGCGAGCGCAATCGGCACGTGCGTGACGATCGTGGCAACCCCAAGCGCGAACTGCGCGGTCACCGCGAGCGCGACTGCCGGGGCGCAAAGGCCCGCGCTCGCACGATATCCGCGCCATGCGATGAACAAGGCCGCAGCGGCGACCGCGTAAGCCAGCGTGCGGTGGACGAACTGGACAGTGAAAGCGTCGTTCCACCAGCCCGACAGCGGCGCGAGTGAGGGCACGGCCACGCCCGCCATCAGCGGCCAAGTGTCCGCCGCATAGCCCGCGTGCAACCCGGCAGTGAATGCGCCCAGCCCAATCTGGACCGCAAGGAGTGCGAGCATGGGAACGATCCAGCCACTACCAAATCCGATCAGCCTAAGCTGAGCGGAGCGAAGAGGACGGCCTATCTGCGCAAGTGCCCGCATGTCGAGCGCGGTCCACAAGATCGCGGCGAACAGCGTCAGCGCGGTCAGCAGATGCGCGGCGAGCATCTTGGGCTCGACCGACGTGCGACCCACGAGACCACTCGCGACCATTAGCCAGCCGACCCGCCCCTGCATCCCGCCCAGCGCGAGCAGGCCGATCAGGCGTGGCGCATACCCACGGGGAATCGCGCGCTTCAGCGCGAACCACGCCAGCGGCAGCGCGAACGCCAGCCCGATCACGCGGCCGAGCAGGCGGTGGGCATATTCCCACCAGTAAATGCTCTTGAACGCCGCCAGCCCCATGCCCTGGTTGGCGAGCGCGTATTGCGAGCTGGTGCGGTAAGCGGCGAACTCGCGCGCCCATGCGCCATCATTCATCGGCGGCAGCGTTCCCGCGAGCGGCTTCCACTGGACGATCGACAGCCCCGATTCGGTCAGCCGCGTGATCCCACCAATGCTCACCATCAATGCGATCAGCCCGCACATCGCGAACAGCCACGCCGCGATCACCGCCGGGCGCGCGCGAGCATCGCCGCGTGTGCTCGGGCGGACAGGCACGACATCGGCGCGGGCGAGGACCAGGGTCGGCATGGATCTCCTTATGGTGCGATGCGACGCCCGCCGCCAGCAGACACCCCGTCGCGCCCTCGCCTTGCCGAGCGAGATATTGTATCATTGGCCATGCCCGCCTATCCTCATCCGTGATGAGAGTGCCCATCCTCGACCGTGCCGCTGCCACGCTCTCGGGGCTTTGCGTCGTGCATTGCCTCGTGGGGTCGCTCGCGCTCGCGGTGCTCGCTCCGATGGGCGCGCTGCTCGGGCATGAGGTGCATGTGTGGGGGATCATCGTCGCAGCGCCGCTAGCCGCGCTGGCGCTGATCCGGGGCCTTCGCGCGCACGCGAGGCCCCACGCGTTAATGATGGGAACGATCGGCCTTGCGCTGATGGCGGCCGGATTGACGCAGCATGGGCACTTGGGCGAGTTCCTGTTGACCGCCGGGGGTGCCGCGCTGCTGGTCACCGCGCACCTGCTCAATCTTGCGTGGACGCGTCGACTTGCGGTGCACGGACCCGGCGATGCGCGGTGCGTTCATTGACACCACCACCCTGTTGCAGCGCCGCAACGCCTTTTATCGACAAGGCGCGTTTAGCCCGGTAACTGTGGCGCTTGCGCCCATCACCCGGGAAGCCCTGTGACGCCCGATACCCCGCTCCTCGATACGATTTCCTTCCCGCAAGACCTTCGCCGCCTGGACCATGCCCAACTTCGTCAGGTCGCCGACGAGCTGCGCGCCGAGCTGATTGCCTCGGTCAGTGTCACAGGCGGCCATTTCGGCGCGTCACTCGGCGTGGTCGAGCTGACGACCGCACTCCATTATGTGTTTAACACGCCCGAGGACCGGCTGATCTGGGACGTCGGCCACCAGGCTTACCCGCATAAAATCCTGACCGGCAGGCGCGACCGTATTCGCTCGATCCGCCAGAAGGGCGGGCTGAGCGGCTTCACCAAGCGGTCCGAGAGCGTATATGATCCGTTCGGCGCGGCGCATTCGTCCACCTCGATTTCGGCCGCGCTCGGCTTCGCGGTCGCGAACAAGCTGTCGGGCGCGCCGGGCAAGGCGATCGCGGTGATCGGTGACGGCGCGATGTCCGCGGGCATGGCGTATGAGGCGATGAACAACGCGCGCGAGGCCGGGAACCGGCTCGTCGTGATCCTGAACGACAACGATATGTCGATCGCGCCGCCGGTGGGGGGCCTGAGCGCCTATCTCGCGCGCGTGGTCAGCAGCGGCAGCTATTTCGGGCTGCGCGATGCGGCGAAGTCGATCGCCAAGCATCTACCGAGCAAACTGCAGCAGGCCGCCAAGAAGGCGGAAGAATATGCGCGCGGTATCGCGACCGGCGGGACACTGTTCGAGGAGCTGGGCTTTTACTATGTCGGCCCGATCGACGGTCACAACCTCGATCATCTGCTCCCCGTGCTGGAAAACGTCCGCGATGCGGCCGACGGCCCTTGCCTCGTGCACGTGGTGACCAAAAAAGGCCATGGTTACGCCCCTGCCGAGGCAACAGCGGACAAATACCACGCGGTCGCCAAGTTCGATGTCGTCACCGGCACGCAGGTCAAGGCGCAGGCGGGGCCGCCGAGCTACACCAACGTCTTCGCGGGTGCGCTGATCGAAGAGGCGAAACGTGACGAGAAAATCGTAGCGATCACCGCCGCGATGCCGAACGGCACCGGCCTCGACAAATTCGAGAAAGCCTTCCCGACACGCATGTTCGATGTGGGTATCGCCGAACAGCACGCGGTCACCTTCGCGGCGGGGCTCGCAGCGCAGGGAATGCGCCCGTTCGCGACGATCTACTCGACCTTCCTGCAGCGCGCCTATGATCAGGTCGTCCATGACGTGGCGATCCAGAACCTGCCCGTGCGCTTCGCGATCGACCGCGCGGGGCTGGTTGGTGCCGACGGCGCGACGCACGCGGGATCGTTCGACGTGACCTATCTCGCCACGTTGCCCAACATGGTCGTGATGGCGGCAGCGGACGAGGTGGAGCTGGTCCACATGGTCCACACGATGGCGGTGCACGACAGCGGACCGATCGCATGTCGTTACCCGCGCGGCGAGGGGCTGGGGCTGGAGTTGCCCGAGACTCCGATCGCGCTGGAGATCGGCAAGGGTCGCATCGTGCGCGAGGGCAAGACGGTGGCGATCCTGTCGCTCGGCGGACGGTTACAGGATGCGCTGGCGGCGGCCGACCAGCTCGCGGCCAAGGGTCTGTCGACCACGGTCGCGGACATGCGTTTTGCCAAGCCCTTGGATGCGGCAATGATCCGGCGTCTGGCGACGACGCACGAGTTGCTGCTGACGGTAGAGGAAAACGCGGTCGGCGGCTTCGGCGCGCACGTGCTGACCTATCTGAGCGACGAGGGGCTGCTCGATGCCGGGTTGAAGGTGCGCACGCTGCGATTGCCCGACGTGTTCCAGGATCAGGACTCGCCGGGCGCGATGTACGCGACGGCCGGGCTGGATGCGGCAGGTATCGCGACGGCGGCGCTCGAAGCCTTGCGTCGTAACGATTTGAGCGTTGCGGCGGTACGGGCCTAACCCATTCCGAACACATCGATCGAGCCAGGGACGTTTACGATAGTCTCGAGTTATCCACCCGCGTGACGTGTCCCATCTTACGCCCAGGTCGCGCTTCGCCCTTGCCGTAAAGGTGCACGCGCGCCGCAGGATCAACCAGAAGCGCGTGCCAGCCGTCCACCTCGTCGCCGATCAGGTTCACCATCTCGGCCCCGCCTCGTCGGGCCGGCGAGCCCAGCGGTAGCCCGCACACCGCGCGCACATGGTTCTCGAACTGCGAGGTGACTGCGCCCTCGATCGTCCAATGGCCGCTGTTGTGGACGCGCGGCGCCATCTCGTTGAATACCGGGCCATCCGCGCAGGCGAAAAACTCGACCGCGAGCAGGCCCACATAATCCAGTTCAGCCGCGATCCGGCCCGCGAGCGCGGCGGCTTCAGCGGAATGGCGCTCGACCGCCGCGCCGCCCGGCACGCAGGATCGTCGTAGAATGCCGTCCGCGTGTTGGTTCAGCGGTGAATCGTAAGTCACGGTCGATCCGTCCAACCCACGCGCGAGCAGGACGGAGAATTCGGCGTCGAACGTCACCAGCCCCTCCAGCACGGCAGGCACGCCGCCGATCGACTCCCACGCTCCCGCCAGGTCCGCCGCGCGTTCGATCCGCGCCTGGCCCTTGCCGTCATAGCCGAAGCGGCGCGTCTTCAGGATCGCTGGGCAGCCCAGGTCCGCGAGCGCCGCATCCAGCCCGGCCGGATCGTGAACCGCGCGGAACGGCGCGGTCCGCCCGCCGCAATGTTCGGCGAACCGCTTCTCCGCCAGCCGGTCCTGCGCCACCTCGAACGCACGCGCGCCCGGCCGAACCGGCACGCGCGCCATCAGCCGACGCGCGGCGGCGACGGGCACATTCTCGAACTCGAATGTTACCACGTCGACGCTCGCCGCGAACGCGTCCAACGCGGCCTCGTCCTCGTACGCGGCGCGGGTAGCGAACGCGGACACGTCGGCGGCGGGCGTGCCCTCCTCGCCCTCGGGGGCAAAAACATGGACCCGGTAGCCGAGCTGCGCGGCGGCGACGCTGAGCATCCGCCCCAACTGTCCCCCGCCCAATATGCCGATCGTCGATCCGGGCGGGATCACTTCGCTCGTCATTCAGGATGCTCGGGCACGCTCTCGGTTTGCGCTAGCCGCCACGCCGCGATTCGCGCTGCCAGGCCCGCGTCCGCCAGCCCCAGCATCGCGGCGGCGAACAGCGCGGCGTTCTTCGCACCCGGCTTGCCGATCGCGAAAGTCGCCACCGGCACGCCGGCGGGCATCTGCACGATCGAGAGCAGGCTGTCGGTGCCCATCAGCCCGCCACTCTGCACAGGCACGCCGAGCACCGGCAAGGGGGTGAGCGCGGCGCACATCCCGGGCAGGTGCGCGGCCCCGCCCGCGCCCGCGATGATGGCTTTTAGCCCCCGGTCGGCGGCACCCTGCGCATAGGCGTATAGCCGATCGGGCGTGCGGTGCGCCGAGACGATGCGCGGCTCGTTCGACACGCCAAGTTCGTCGAGCATATGCGCGGCGTGGCGCATCGTCTCCCAATCGGAGCGGCTGCCCATGATGATGCCGACGAGTGGGGTGATCCCCATGCGATCCTCGCACAAAAACGCTGGTTAGCGAGGGTTCGTGGGTTGAGCAACCGTATCTAGGGGTGGACGAGGCCGATCGCCCTGAGCACGGCCGCCTGCGTCAGCATTACCGCGAGCCAGTAGCCGCAATCGACCACCGCCGCGCCAAGCCGCACGCCTCGCCCCGACAGTGTCACCAGCGTCGCGGGCACCACGAAGCCGATCCAGATGATGACCGCGCTGCCGATCGCCATCGTCCAGGCACCGCCACGCGGCGGGGCGAGGATCAACGCTCCTGCCAGGATCGCGCACAGCCAGGCCTGCGCGAGCGCGGCGATCGGCAGGAACCCGGGGCTCGGCGTCGCGGGCCCGCCAGGCCGGGCGATCAGCGCGCGATAACCCTGGCCGACGATCAACGCCGCAAGCGTGGCGAGCAGGATAGGAACGATGTTCTGGACGATGTAGATCATGCGCGGGCGTGGATCCTTATTCGCACGGCGGCGGCTCAGTCCAAATAAGCTCTGGCGTTCGCGCGCTGTTCCGCATCGAGCGTGTATACGATCGGACGGCCCGTCGGTATTTCCAGCGCGGCAATGTCCGCGTCGCTAATGCCCGACAGATGCTTCACCAGCGCGCGCAGCGAATTGCCGTGTGCGGTGATCAGCACGCGCTTGCCCGCCTTGAGTTCGGGCAGGATCGCCGACTCCCAGTAAGGCAGCACGCGCGCGATCGTGTCGGCGAGCGATTCGGTCGCGGGCACCGTCACCCCCTTGTATCGCCGATCCCCGCCGACCGTATAGACACTTGCGGGATCCTCGGGCGGCGGCGGCACGTCGAAGCTGCGCCGCCACTCGTGCACTTTGGCATCGCCGTAAATCGCGGCGGTCTCGGCCTTGTCCAGCCCCGTCAGCCCGCCATAGTGGCGCTCGTTCAACCGCCAGTCCTTGGTGACGGGCAGCCACTGCGTGTCGAGTTCGGCAAGCACGATGTCGAGCGTCTGGATCGCGCGGGTCAGCACGCTGGTGAACGCGACGTCGAACGCGAAACCCCTCGCCGCGAGCGCCTGACCCGCTACCCGCGCCTCCTGCGCGCCCGCCTGCGTGACGGGCACGTCCCACCAGCCGGTGAAGCGATTTTCGAGGTTCCAGGCGGACTGGCCGTGACGGATGAGGACGAGCTGGGTCATGCGAGCGCGGTTAGCCCAGCTCGCCCGCCAGCTCCAGCAGCGCCGCCAGACAATCGCGTCCCAGCGCCATCGATCGCTCGGGGGACCAGCCGCGCACCGGCTCGGCCATCTCCACGGCGTCCTTGAACGGCATCTCCAGCGTGTAGGCGGGGCAGCCAAAGCGCGCGGCGATCGCGTTGGTCGCCATCGTCATGTTGCTGGTGCCGGGCTTGCTCACGCCGTAGCCGATGCGCGTCTGGAACTCGGGCGTGATCCGCGCGAGCGTGTCGCGGTAGCGCGCGTACAGGTCGAGCTGGCGCGGCGTGGCGGCGGGGATGCCTTCGAAGCCCGCGATGAAATTGTGCGGGATCGCCTCGTCGCCGTGAACGTCGAGGCAGAACGCCACGCCGGTGCGGTCCATCTCGGCCAGCACGCACGCCACCTCGGGCTCGCGCGCCGGATCGGGCGCGTGCCAGACGCGGTTCAGGTTCACGCCAGCGGCGTTGGTCCGCAGATGCCCGCGCCGCGACCCATCGGGGTTCATGTTGGGCACCACGAACAGGCGGCATCTGGCCTTGAGAGCGCGCGCAACCGGATCGGCGGAATCGGTCAACCGCGCCAGAGCGCCCTCGATCCACCACTCCGTCATCGTCTCGCCCGGATGCTGGCGTGCGATCAACCAGATCGCGGGACCGTCCTCCCCCATCTCGATCAGGTCCATGTCCTGCCCGTCGAGCGTGCGACCCAGCACGCGCGCGCGAACGCCCGGCGCGCGAGCGGTGCGTGCGATCAGATCGTGATGACGCTCGGTGGAGTAAGGTGCGAAATAGGCGAACGATACGCTGTCGGTCGTGGGCGTGTGACGGATGGTAAGGGTCGTACCGTCGTAGCCGGTCTCCGCGCACCGCCAGTCCTGCCGGTCATGGCTGACACGCGCGCTATAGCCTTCCCATCCGCGCGGATAGGTGGTCGCCCCCGCGTTTCGGATGCGCAGCGTCAGCGGCACGCCCATCGCGCCGCTCACCCGGAAGTAAAACCACTGCAGGAATTCGCTCGCATGATCCCGCGCGATTTCCAGATCCCACGCCGCGCCCTCGCCCCCGACCACGACGATATTGCCGCCGTCGAAAGCGGAGCTGACGGTGACTGCCACTAGCGACGTGGCGGGAAGGGGGTCGTGACACCCGAGCGGCCCGGAAAATCGAACAGCAGCGCATGCGCGAGGAAGGAGGCGTGGTCAGCGGGATCGCCGCTGCGATCGGTGCGCACCTCGCCCACCGATCGGCCTTCCCAGATCACGGTCGAATCGCTGCGGCGACGCAGCGAGATCGTCATCGTGTCGACCCCGACATCGTGGTTGCCCGAGCGGCGCTTTCCCAGCGGAAAGCTGATGCCGAGCCCGCCGCCAACACCGCTATACCCGCTGCCGCCGCCCGCGCCGAAGCCGACGCTGGCCCCGCTGCCGCGCGAACCCGGCAGTTCGGGCCGGATCGCGCGCGTGAGTCCCACCACCGCGACCAGCTCCGCCGCGTCGCGCGCAGGAACGGGTCGAAACCCCGCCTGACGCAGATTGTCCTCGGCCGCGCCCCGAATTACCTGAAAACGCGGCGTGCCCGCGATTGACACATCGAGCGGCTCCACGAACACATTCGCACGCGCGATCGCGGGCGACAGGTAGAACCGCGTCACCTGCGCGTGCCCCTCGCGCGCCGAACCCGCGCGATCGCTGGTGCATCCCGCCACCGCGAGCAAACCGGCTGCAACTGCAGCCGTCAATCCGTTCCTCCACCGCATACGCCTGATCTCCGTTTGAACCGTCATAAACCTCTGACGTTATCAACGCATCAGACCGTGGCAGGGGGGCGTGTGGTCGCCTATGCAACAATCTGTCCGACCTCGTGAACGGAGCTACAACGTGTCCCTACCTTCCGTCCTCGTCACCGGCGGTGCCGGCTACATCGGCAGCCATGCCGTGCTCGCGCTCAGAGACGCGGGCCACCCCGTCGCGGTAATCGACAACCTCGTCACCGGCCACCGCTGGGCGGTTCCGTACGATGTGCCTTTCTATCAAGGCGATATTGCCGACCATGGCCTGCTGGACGATATCGTGCGCACGCAGGGTATTCAGGCGATCATGCACTTCGCTGGATCGATCGTGGTGCCCGAATCCGTCACTAACCCATTGAAATATTATGGGAACAATACCGTCAAGACGCGCGCGTTGATCGAGGGTGCGGTGCGTAACGGCGTGCCGCACTTCATTTTCAGCTCGACCGCTGCCACCTATGGCATGCCCGAGGTGGTGCCGATCACCGAAAGCTCACCGACCCGGCCGATCAACCCTTATGGCTGGTCCAAGCTGATGAGCGAGCAGATGTTGCGCGATGTGGCGGCGGCGCACCCGATCAACGTCGGCGTGCTGCGTTACTTCAATGTGGCAGGGGCCGATCCTCACGGCCGTAGCGGCCAGTCTTTCGCGGGTGCCACCCACATCATCAAGATTGCCGCTGAAGCCGCGATCGGCAAGCGCGAGGGCGTGAGTGTGTTCGGGAGGGATTACGATACCCCCGATGGTACCGGCGTGCGCGACTATATCCACGTGAGCGATCTTGCGCAGGCGCACGTTGTGGCATTGGGCGCGCTGATGGCCGATCCCGCGCGTTCGTTCACCTACAACTGCGGATACGGACGGGGCTTCTCGGTGATGGAGGTACTCGACACGGTCGACCGCGTGGCAGGAGTGACACTCAAGCGGACCATAGGACCGCGCAGGCCGGGGGATCCGCCGACGCTGGTGGCGGACAATCGCGCGATCGTCGAAGCTCTGTCATGGCAGCCCCGCCATGCCGACCTTGGCACGATTGTGGACCACGCGCTTGCGTGGGAACGCGGGCTAGAGGGTCGACTGGCAAGTCAGGGAGAATAGTTGCCCCTCGCGTTAAGCAAAGGGCAACCTGCAAGACTACTTGCCGCGAAGCGTATCCTTCACGCCGCCCACCGTATTCTGCGCCTTACCTTCGGCTTGATCGACCTTGCCTTCGCCTTGCATCTTCTTGTCGCCGAGCACCTTACCAACAGCTTCCTTGATATCGCCGCCGATCTTGGTGGCCGAGCCTTCGACACGATCCTTGTCCATGATGTTCTCCAGGGTTGAGGGGACGCGAGCAGAACGCGCCGCCGGTATTACGGTTGCGCGGTGGCCGCGTCCGACACGTAAGGATTGTTCCTCCGCTCCGCGCCGAAGGTGGACATGGCACCGTGGCCTGGGATGAAGCGCACATCGTCGCCGAGCGGAAAAAGCTTGGTGCGGACGGACGCGATCAGGTCGGCATGGTCGCCGCGCGGCAAGTCAGTGCGACCGATCGAGCCCTGGAACAGCACGTCGCCGACCTGGGCGATGCGCTCCTCGGGCTGGTGAAAGATCACGTGGCCCGGCGTGTGACCCGGGCAGTGGCGAACGTCGAAGCGGACATTGCCCACCATGACCCTGTCCCCCTCGTCCAACCAGCGATCGGGCACGAACGCACGCGCGGCGTCCATGCCGTAACCGCGCCCAACGTCCTCGAGGCTTTCGAGCCAGAAAAGATCGTCCCGGTGCGGACCTTCGATCGGCACGCCGAGTTCGGCCGCGAAGATGCCCGCCTCGCCCGCATGGTCGATGTGACCGTGGGTAAGGAGAATTTTTTCGATCGTCACGCCCTTGGCGCGCGTCGCCTGGCGGAGCGCGTCTAGATCGCCGCCGGGATCGACCCACGCCCCGCGCATAGTCGCCTTGCACCAGAAGAGCGTCGCGTTCTGGGTGAAGGGGGTGACGGAGACGATCGCCGCGCCGAGAATGGTGGACATGAGCAGCAGATAGGCTCAGGAAGCGTATGTCGCCAGCACCGGCTCGCCCGCGCGACCCCTGCGCAAGCAGGGGCCGCAATCCAGGTCTACTTCTTCGCCGAGCCGGGCTCCGCCATACCGCGATGCTGCTCGGCAAGCGTGGTGTCGGGCGTGACGTGGCTCACCGCCGCGATTACCTTGTTCTTCAGACCCGCGACGACTTCGGCGTCGCCAGCCATCATTGCATTAAAGCCGGTCTTGGCGACGTCGGCGGGATCGTCCTTCTTGCCCGCGCCGACCTTGGTATCGTCCATGTCCGCGCGATGAAAGAACTCGGTCTCGGTCGCGCCCGGCATCAGCACGGTCACCGTCACGCCCGTATCCTTCAGCTCGTTGCGCAGCGCCACCGAGAAGCTGTCGATGAACGCCTTGCTGCCGTTGTAGACTGCGTGGAACGCGCCGGGCTGCAGACCGGCGATCGAACCGGTCACGAGAATACGGCCCGCCTTGGCATCCACCATCATCTTACCGACGCGCTGGAGCAGGTCGATCGTGCCGGTGATATTGGTGTTGATCACGTGCTGCCAGGCCTTGGGCTCCTGACCCAGGAACGCTCCGCCCAGACCGTGGCCCGCGTTGGCGAACAGCGCAGCGACCGGACGGCCGCCAATCGCTTCGACCACCTTGCTCACGCCCTCGGGCGTGGCGAGATCGGTATGGATCGCCGCGATGACCTGCGCACCTTTGGCCTCGAAATCGTGCGCGACTTCGGTGATGCGCGCCTCGTCAGAGGCGATAACGAGATCATGGCCATGTTCGGCGGCGAGCATCGCAAGATGATAGCCGATACCGACCGACGCGCCGGTCACGACCGCGAGGGGACGAGTAGACGTCGCCATTAAAAACTCCTGTGAATGGAATGGTCCGTACTGAACCGGAACACCCGCCCGCCTGTTCCCACGCAGGCGTGAAACAACCTTGCCGACGCCGCGCCACGGTATTAGCCCCGCGCGCATGATCCATCTCTCCGCCGCGATCCAGCGCATCCAGCCCTCCGCCACGCTCGGCGTTTCCGCGCGTGCTGCCGCGCTGAAGGCGCAGGGGCACGACATCGTGTCGCTATCGGTTGGCGAACCCGATTTTCCCGCGCCCGACAGCGCGCGCGCCGCCGCGATCCGCGCGATCGAGGAGGGGAATAATCGCTACACCGCCGTCGAGGGCACGCCCGCGCTGCGCCGCGCGATCGCGGACAAGTTCGCCCGCGACAATGGGCTGACGTTCGATCCGCAGGACATCGTCGTGTCCACGGGCGGCAAGCAGATACTGTTCAACGCGATCGTCGCGACCGTGGAGGCTGGCGACGAGGTGATCGTCCCCGCGCCCTATTGGGTGAGCTACCCCGACATGGTCGCCTTCGCGGGCGGCACGCCCGTGCCCGTACCCACGCGCGCGGCGGACGGGTACAAGATGTCGCCCGACGCGCTGGAGGCGGCGATCACGCCCGCCACGCGCTGGCTGATCCTGAATTCGCCGTCGAACCCGACGGGCGCGGTCTACACCGCGGCCGAGCTGGGGGCATTCGCGGACGTGCTGCGGCGGCACCCCCAGGTTTGGGTGATGAGCGACGATATTTACGAGCATATCCGTTATGGCGCGGGTGCTTACGCCACGATCGCCGCGATTGCCCCCGATCTGGCGAAGCGGACCTTGACCGTGAACGGCGCGTCCAAGGCGTTCGCGATGACGGGCTGGCGCATCGGCTTCGCGGGGGGTCCGCACGCGTTGATCGAGGCGATGGTCAAGGTGCAGTCGCAGTCCACATCGAACCCGTGCGCGATCGCGCAGGCGGCGACGGTGGGCGCGCTGACCGGCGATATGGGCTTCCTCGCGGAACGCGCGGCGGTCTTCCGCGAGCGGCGCGACATGGTGGTCGCACGCCTGTCCAGGGTTCCGGGGCTGACGTGCCCCAAGCCCGATGGCGCATTCTACGTGTTCCCCGAATGCGAAGGCCTGATCGGCCGCGTCACGCCGGGCGGCAAGACGCTGAGGAACGACGAGGAGGTGGCGGGCTATTTGCTCGAGAGCGGGGTGGCGGTCGTCCATGGTGCCGCGTTCGGCCATTCGCCCGCGTTCCGGGTGAGTTATGCGACCGACACGGCGAGCCTGACGACGGCGATGGACCGCATCGAGGCGGCAATCGCGGCAATCGGCTGACGCCGATACGCGTCTGCGACGTCATGTCCGCCGACATCGCTTCGATCGCCGCCATCGCGCCGCACATCCCGCTTCGCACGCTGCGCGACGGCGCATTCGCGCAACGTTCGGCGCGCGCGCTGGCCGGGTTCCAGCACCGCCCCCATATCGGCTACACGGGGCCGAACCCCCAGCCTCGCCCACCCGGAGCCCAAGTGTCCTACCAGTATAGCTATGTGATGAAGGGTCTTTCCAAGACCTTCCCCGGCGCACCCAAGCCGGTCCTCAAAGACATCCACCTGCAGTTCCTACCGCAGACCAAGATCGCCATCATCGGCGTCAACGGCGCGGGCAAGTCCACGCTGATGAAGATCATGGCGGGTTACGACAAGGACTATACCGGCGAAGCCTGGGCAGCCGAAGGCGTGCGCGTCGGCTATCTCGCGCAGGAACCCAAACTGGACGAGACCAAGACCGTCCGTGAAAACGTCCTCGACGGTGCCGCCCCCGTGCGTGACGCGGTCGCGCGCTTCGACGCGATCTCCGCCGAAATGGCCGACCCCAAGGACGATACCGATTTCGATGCGCTGATGACCGAGATGGGCGAGCTCCAGGAAACGATCGATGCGGTCGATGGCTGGACGCTCGACAACCAGATCGAGATCGCCATGGACGCGCTGCGCTGCCCGCCCGGCGACAGCGGCGTCGGCGCGCTCAGCGGCGGCGAGAAGCGCCGCGTCGCGCTGTGCAAACTGCTCCTCGAAAAGCCCGAAGTCCTGCTGCTTGACGAGCCCACCAACCACCTCGACGCCGAGTCCGTCGCGTGGCTGGAGAAGCACCTCGTCGACTATAAGGGCAACGTCATCCTCGTGACCCACGATCGCTACTTCCTCGACAATGTGGTCGGCTGGGTGCTCGAACTCGATCGCGGCCGCGGCCTCCCGTTCGAGGGCAACTACTCCGCCTGGCTCACCGCGAAAGCCAAGCGCGTCGGCCAGGAACAGTCCGAGGACGAATCGCGACAGCGCGCGATCACGCAGGAGTTGGAGTGGATTCGCTCGTCCCCCAAAGCGCGCCAGTCCAAATCGAAGGCGCGCATCAAGGCGTTCGACGAGCTGGTCGAGGCACAGAACAACCGCAAGCCCGGCACCTCGCAAATCCTGATCCGCGTCCCCGAGCGGCTCGGCAACAACGTCATCGAAGCCAAGGATCTGGGCAAGGCCTATGGCGAGAAGCTGCTGATCGAGGGGCTGGAGTTCAATCTGCCGCCCGGCGGCATCGTCGGCGTGATCGGCCCCAACGGCGCGGGCAAGACGACGCTGTTCCGCATGATCACCGGGCAGGACAAGCCCGATCACGGCTCGATACGCGTCGGCGAGACGGTCAAGCTCGGCTATGTCGACCAGTCGCGCGACGCTCTGGACCCCAATAAGAACGTCTGGGAGGAAGTCTCAGGCGGCGCGGAGAAGTTCTACTTCGGAAAGAACGAGATTCAGACCCGCGCCTATGTCGGTGCGTTCAACTTCAAGGGCGTCGACCAGCAGAAGAAGGTCGGCCAGCTGAGCGGCGGCGAACGTAACCGCGTCCACTTGGCCAAAATGCTCGTCGAAGGCGGCAATGTTCTCCTCCTGGACGAACCCACCAACGATCTCGACGTCGAAACCTTGCGCGCGCTTGAAGAAGCCTTGGAGAGTTTCGCTGGCTGCGCGGTCGTCATCAGCCACGATCGCTTCTTCCTCGACCGCCTCGCCACGCACATCCTCGCCTTCGAGGGCGACGCGCACGTCGAATGGTTCGAGGGCAATTTCCAGGCCTATGAGGAGGACAAACGCCGCCGCCTCGGCGACGCGGTGGACCGGCCTCACAGGATGCAGTATAAAAAGTTGACCCGCTAGGCGGTGGATGACGACGCCCACTGCCTGACCGAACTGCGCGCCCGCGATCCCGATCGCTGGCGCGTCACGCTCTGGTCGCCCGCGCCCACCCGCAAGCGCCTAGCCGCGCTGTTCGCGCTCGATCTCGAACTCGCGCGCGTGGTGGAGACGACGACCGAGCCGATGATCGGGCGCATCCGGCTGGCGTGGTGGCGCGAGCGGCTCGACGCGCTGGAGAACGGCCTGCCCCCTGCGCAGCCGGTGCTGCGCGCACTGGCGCAGCATTGGCCGGGTGCGGGCGCGCGCCTGGCCGCGCTGGAGGATGGTGCGCTGGCGTGGGCCGACGGTGAACTCGACGCGGCGGCGCGGGAGCGCGGCACCACGTTGTTCGCGCTCGCGCGCGACGCGCTCGGCGGCGGCGATCCGCTCACCGCCGGGCCGGCGTGGGCGGCGGGTTCGATGCGACGCGCGGGCCTCCTCCTCGCGCCGGTCGCACCACCGCGCCGGTTGCCCCGCAACCTGCGTCCGCTGCTCGCGCTGGCACGGCTGGGCAATCGCGATCCGCACGAGCGTGCGGATGCGCCCGCGCGCCAGCTGACGATCGCGCGCACGATGATCCTGGGTTAACCAAATACACCCAATCGCTGTCGACACCTCATGCTACCGCGCCCTAGTTCTTAGGCGCGGGCAATCGCGAGGGGGACAGGACGATGCGTAAATGGTTTGCCGCCGGCGGCGCGGTCGTGCTCGCGGTCATGGGCGTCCTGTTCTGGCGCACCGAACATGCCTCCGCCACCCTTCCCACTCCCGCGCGCGCCTTCGCGGACGTGACCGCGCCCTCGCCGCTCGCCGAGCCGACGTCGGTCCCTTACCGCCGCACCCGCGCCATCGCGCCCGACGCGCCCGAGCCCGATCCCAAGACCACCGAGAAACGCCGCCTCGCGCGCTTCGACAAGGATCATGACGGTGCGGTCAGCCTCGCCGAGTTCCTCGCCAATCGGAAAAAGTCCTTCGACAAGCTCGACACCAACCATGATGGCAAGCTCAGCTTCGAGGAATATGGCGCCAAGGCGCAAGCCAAGTTCGAGACGGCGGACGAGCGCCACAACGGCAGGCTCACCCCCGAGGAGTTCGCCACCACCGCCGTCAAGCACCGCGCCCGCGCCCGCTGCGCCCCGCCCGAGGCCGTCCAGAGCGAGGCCTGACGCCCGCCCGCTTGACGCGCTCCGCTCCCCACCCCTAACCCCACGCGCTTTGGCGAAGGACACACGCGTTGGGTGAAGACAATGTCTCGGCGGAGCAGCTGCGGCTGTTCATCGAGCGGCTGGAGCGACTGGAGGAAAACAAGGCCGGTGTCGCCGCCGACATCAAGGCGGTGTATGCCGAAGCGAAGGGAACGGGCTTCGACACAAAGACGATGCGCTCGATCATCCGCCTGCGCGCGATGGAAAAGGCCACCCGCCAGGAGCAGGAAGCCCTGTTGGAAACCTACAAAATCGCACTCGGCCTAACCGATTGACGCAGGCACCCGCGCTTGCCGCCGGGCCGCTACGCGCGCGACGTTGAACAATCATGTCACAAAAAATTCTTACTAGTGGCTGACATTTCTTCGTAAGCGCCGTCTGCAATTCAACGGCTAGGGGCCTCTTCATATGAAACTCACGTCTTTCCTTCTTGCCGCAAGCCTGCTTGCCGTCCCGATGACCGCAAGCGCGCTCGTCTCTGGACCGTCGACGGTCGCGCCGATCCCGGGTGTCAAGAACGTCATCGTCCTCATCAACGATGGCGGCGGCTACACCGTCTACGACGCGACGCGCATGTTCCTCGGCCATGGCCTGAGCACCGACGGCGCAGGCTGGGTCTCGACCGGCCTATCGACCTTCCCGCTCCGCCAGGACGGCAGCGGCAACGTGACCTGCAACGGCAACACCGTCGTCGCCAACCGCAACCTGCCCTTCTCGGACGCGGCTAAATCGCCCGCCAATGGCGGCCGCAACCAGGGTGCCGGCCCGACGACCGCCAACCCGACGGCGGTCTACCCCTGCGCGCTCGATCAGGATGCGAACACCGTCTATAGTTCGGCCAAGTTTTGGAACACGACCCCCGTCGCCGGTCCCTCGACCGCGTCTGGCTATGGCGCGTACCCCGCCAGCTTCCAGGGCTATGAATGGAGCCGCGTCTCGCACCCCGATTCGGGCAACACCGCGTCCACGATGTCGAACGGCAACAAGACCTACAATAACGCAATCAACGTCAACGGCGAGGGTGTCGACGAGTTCACTGCGGTCGAAGCGATCGAGGCCGCGCGCCAGGTCGGCAAGAGCGCGGGCATCGTCTCGGTCGTCCAGTTCGGCGACGCCACCCCTGCGGCGTTCGGCGGCGCACACAATGTCGCGCGCGCCAATCGCCAGGCGATCGCGGACGAGCTGTTCTCGACCGGCCGTCTCGCGGTGATCGCGGGCACCGGCAACCCGGACTATGACGACGATGGCAACGCGGTTGCGACGCCGAACTACGAGTGGATCACGCCCACGCTGTGGAGCGACCTCAAGAGCCGCACCAACGTCTCGGGCAAGAACCCCTTCAACTTCGAGCTGCACCAGGACCGCGAGAGCATCGAGAAGCTCGCGCAGCGCACCGCCAAGGCACCGATGCGTCTCGCGATGATCGTCAAGGGCTTCAACAGCTCGCAGTTCAACCGCGCGGGCGTCGATCCGGCGAACCCGCCCGCCAACACCGGCCTGCCCGCGTGCGTCGCCCCCTACACCGGCGCGTGCGCGAACCCGCTCAAGACCGACGTGCCCAGCCAGGCGAGCATGACGGTCGCGGCGCTCAACACGCTCGATCGCAACGGGCGCGGCTTCTTCCTGATGACCGAGGCGGGCGCGGTCGATCGTGCCGAGCACGCCAACACCACCGGCCGCATGATCGAGGAAATGGTCGCGTCGGACGATACCGTCAAAGCGATCATCGACTGGGTGAACCGCAAGGACACGGCCGCCACGTGGGACAACACGCTGCTGATCGTCACCGCCGATCACGATCACCTGCTTTACGGCCCCAATGGTGACACGGTCGCCTTCCAGCGGCTGGTCGATAACGGCGCGGGCGCGGTGCCCGGCAACCGCTGGTTCGGTCCGAACCACGGGACCGGCCTCGTCCCGCTGTTCGCTTACGGCAAGGGTGCCGCGCAGCTCGTCGCGCTCGCCTCGAAGGCCGACAGCTACACCGACGCGAATGGCAAGACGTTCGGCCATGGCGTCTACATGGACCAGGCACAGCTCGGCCAAGTCATTAAAGCGACCGTCGCGCAGGCCAAGTAGGCCGCTCCGGCCCCTAGCAAGCTTGCCGGGGGCCGATCGGCTTGGACGATAGCTACCGCCAGCGATGTCGCGGCGGGTTTCAACAAGGGGAATTGTTATGAACATCGGTCACGTCGCGGTTATCGCCGCCGCTCTGGTCTCGACGAGCGCGTCGGCCTCGACGCTCTTCTCGCAGGGCATCTTCAAGAACGATAACGACAAGGCAACGGTCAGCTTTACGCTCGCCAAGACGTCGAACGTCGATTTGGTCAGCCTTGGCTTCGCGGGCGGCACCAGCGCCACGGGCCGCACCATCGCTGCGGGTGGCTTCGATTCGATCCTGTCGCTCTACGACGCGGTGGGCAATTTGATCGTGGACAATGATGACGGCGCGAACGCCAACGTCGATGCCACAACGGGTCGCGCAGCGGACGCTGAGCTGATGCGGACGCTCGCGGCGGGCACCTACACGGTGTACCTGACGCAGTGGAGCAACTTTGGCCCGCTGCAACTCGCCAACGGCTTCGCCTTCGATGGCGTGCCCGATTTCCGCAGCGGTTTCGTCGACATCTCGGGCGCGCAGCGCACGGGTGCGTGGGCGTTCGACATCCGTGGCGCGGCGTTCGTTCCCGAAGCGGGCTCGACCGCGATGCTGCTCGCGGGCCTCGGCCTGCTCGGCGTCGTCGCGCGCCGTCGCCGCGCTGCTTAGACCTCACCCACATACACACGTCTCGCGGGCGGCCTCCACCAAGGCCGCCCGCTTTGCGTTCCGGTCTCCAACGGCGCGTAAACCGTTTCGACATGCGGCAGAATCGTGGCACGCTGGACACAGCAGGAAACAATCTGCTAAACATTCGCCACGAGCATATTCTTCCTTAACCGGCAGGACATGGTCGTAAGGGGCGCAATTTGGTTGGCGTCCAATGGACGTCGTCATCCGCGAGGATTGATGGAACGCATACGTGTCGGTCTGACTGGGCTTGGCCTCATTCTACTGCTCGTCTTCATCGCGGCGGCGGGGATGCGGCCCACGCGCTCTGTCGCAGCCTCGAGCGGCAGCAACGAGACGTTGTCGGCGCTCGGCGTCGCTCCCGCGCAGCAACCCGCGCCGATCTTGCGTCCGCCCGCGCCATCGGTGAAGCAAGATCCAGAGGCTCGTCCACCGCGTTAGTTCGCGTTACAATGCCAGACGGCAACATTTGATTTGCGTGCCCCCAACCGCTCATGCTGAACTTGTTAAAGTGCCGCGCTGAATAGTAGCGGGTTTCGACACGCTCAGCCTCGGCGGAGATCAAGAGCCTGGAACCAGCAGCGTGTGCTACCGCACATCCGCCTGCCCCAGATGCTCCGCTTTCCATCGCATCGCCGCGGCGATCCGCGTCCGGCCCGAAGGGTGGTCGTAGAACACCGCCTCCTCCAGCGCCGTCGGCTCCAGCTTGCGATATTGCGAGAGCACCAGCGCGGCGCGCGCAAACCCGTCGGGCGCGCGTGACGCGTTGAGCCCAAAGATGTCCGCCTGCGCCTCGGTGGTGCGGATCAGCGTGTTCGAGAGTGGGGTCGCCAGCATTCCGAATGGCGCGAGTACGATCGAAGCTACCGCGATGACCCCCGGCTCCCACAAGGCGCCCACGCCCCATCGCGCGCCATAGCGCCGCAGCAAGGCTGGCACGCTCCATTGCACCAGCAGGAACCCTGCCAACGCGATCAGCGCGAAGCCCGAGAGCAGCCGCCACGTGTGACCAAGCAGGTAGTGGCCCATCTCGTGGCCCGTGACCGCGCGGATCATGTCGTCGTCGCGTGTCGCCAGCAGATTGTCGTTCAGCGCCACGCGTGCCGTACCGCCCAGCCCCGCCACATTGGCCGAAATCTTCTTGGTTTGTTTCGACGCGTCCACCACGAAAATCTGCGAGGCGGGCACGCCATTCGCGCGCGCCAAGCTCAGCAGCTCGCCCCGTAGTGGCTCCCGGGTCAACGGGGTATAGCGGTTGAACAACGGGTCGATCGCCACCGGCGCGACCGCGCCCGTGAACGCCAAGCCCAGCACCACCACCAGCGTCCCCCAGGCCCACCATGTTCGCGGCGTGCACCGCACCAGCAGTAGGATCGGGATCAGCAGCAGCGGCGTCAGCACCGCGCCCACCAACGACGCGACCGCGAAATCGCCGAACCAATGCACCAGGCTCTGGTTGTTCAATCCGTATTGCGCCTCGCGGTAGAAGCCGGTCCACAGCATGTAGGGCAGCGTCAGCATCGTGGTGAGCAGCCCGTAGGCGGTCGCGAAGAACAGGATCCGTCCCGCCAGCCCGCGCCGTCGCCGCCTCGCCCAGTCCGAAAGCCGGCGGATCACGCCCGTCTGCAGCAGCACGAGGTTGACCGCGATCGTCACCAGCGCGCCCCACAGGATCAGCCAGTATCCGCCCTCGAAATACGCGTCCGATTTCGCGCGCGCCGCGCCGTGCACCGTCGCCAGATAGGCGCGCGTCGCCGCCTCGGGATCGAACGCCGACCCCGCAACCGCCGCCTGCGCGGCTCCACCGATCACCAGCCCCGCACCTAGCGCCAGCCAACCTATCCGCCGCATCGTCCACCCTCGCGTATTATTGCAGCAACACACCTACGTCGTCTGCTCGCACCGCGCAAGCTACCGCCCCATATTGAAACCCGTGCCGATCCCGCTCGTCCACCACCCCGATTACGTCGCCGAACTCCCCACCGATCACAGCTTCCCGATGAGCAAATATCATCTGCTCCTGGACGCGTTGGCCGAGGCGGGCGCAGACCTCGAGCGTCACACCCCCCAACCCATGCCGCGCCACTGGGTCGAGGCGGTCCACGCCCCCGCCTATGTCGAGGCGGTGCTGACCGCCACGGTCGATCGCGCCACCGAACGCCGCATCGGCTTCCCCGTCACAGCGCGCGTCGCCCGCCGCTCGCTGCTCTCGGCCGGAGGCACGCACCTCGCCGCGCGCCTCGCGCTCGCGCACGGCTATGCTGCCAACGGTGCGGGAGGCTCGCACCATGCGCTGCATGAGACGGGGGCGGGCTACTGCGTGCTGAACGATCTCGCGGTCGCCGCCACGCGCCTGCTCGAAGAGGGGGATGCGCGCCGCGTTGTGATCGTCGATCTCGATGTCCACCAGGGCGATGGCACCGCAGCACTGCTCGCCCACGAGCCGCGCGCCTTTACCTTCTCGATGCACGGCGAGAAGAACTTTCCCGTCCGCAAGCAACGATCCGACCGCGATGTGGCGCTGCCCGACGGCATGGAAGATGCCGCCTACCTCGCCACGCTCGCCGCCGAACTGCCGCCGATCCTGGACGCGTTCCGTCCCGATCTCATCCTCTACCAGGCGGGCGTCGATCCCCACCACGCCGACAAGCTGGGCCGCCTCGCGCTGACCGATGCGGGCCTGGAAGCCCGCGACCGCTTCGTCATCCGCGAAGCCGCCCGCCGCGCCATCCCGCTCGCCAGCGTGCTCGGCGGCGGCTACGGCGCGGACCGGATGGCGATCGCGCGCCGCCATGCCGCGACCATTATCGCGCTCGCCGATGAACACACCCGCGAGGGTCGGCGTACCCGGGCCGCGTAGGATGCCCATGCTCGCCATCACCCCGCGCGACGATGCGAACGCGATCCTGATCGACAAGGTCGCGCACGGCGACCGCGCCGCGTTCGATCGGCTCGCGCGTCGCCTGCTCGGCACCGCGCAGCGCATCGCCGCGCGCGTGCTCGGCCCCGGGCCAGACGCGGAGGACGCGGTTCAGGCAGCACTCCTCAACCTGTGGAGCAAGGCGGCGCAGTTCGATGGCACACGTGGCCGTGTCGAGCCGTGGTTCAACCGCCTCGTCGCCAACGCCTGCCTCGACAAGCGCCGCACCTTCAAGCTTGTCCAGCCACTCGACGAGGCAGCGGGCCACGCGTCGGCCGATCCGCGCGCGGACGAGGTGCTCGAACGATCCGACGAACAGGCCCGCGTCGCCCGCGCGGTCGCGAAGCTCAATCCGCGTCAACGCGCTGCGATCGCGCTTTTCTATGGCGAGGAGGCGAGCACTGCCGAAGTCGCCGCTACGCTCGAGACCTCGCCCAAAGCAGTCGAAGGGCTGCTCGCGAGGGCGCGCGCCGAACTCGCCCGTATGTTGGAAGACATGGAACCCAAGCTGGACACCGCCGATGGACGCTGAACGCGCCCGCGAAATCCTCGCCGCCTATGGGGCCGAGCCCACACGCTGGCCGCCGCACGAACGCGGCAAATGTCTCGCGCTGATCGCGCGCGATCCGACGCTTGTCCGCGAGCGCGAGGCAGCTGCCCGGCTCGACCGGGCGATCGTCGCCTGGGCGCGCGCGCCCGTCACGCCGGGCAGCGCGGAAACGCATGCCGCCGTCACCCGCGCGTTGGCCGCATTGCCGCAAGCGGCCCCAGCCGTTCAGCGCCCGCGCTGGCGCGCACGGTGGCCGCTGGTGGGCGGCGCGCTCGCCGCGTCGGCCGCGGCACTGCTTATGCTGCGAGGGCATGACCCCGGTTCCATGTCGCAGCACCGGCCCGCCGCGCTCGCGAGCGCATCCGCCACCACCACCGATAGCGACGCGTTTCGCGCGGTTTTCACTCCAACTCCCGATGAAGAGGATGTCCTTTGATGTTCGCCTACCACCGTCTCAGCATCGGCGCCCTAGCACTCGCCGTCGCCACTCCAGCCCTTGCTCAGCCCGTAACGCAGGCGGGGAACTCCGGCGCACATCAGCCCGGCCCCTTCGCCGCGCTCTCGCCCCAAGGCCGGGAGATCCTCCGGGCCGCACGTCAGGCGACGCGCGACGATGGCACCCGCCAGCAGATCGACGCCGCGCGCGCGCAGATCCTTACCCTCCTCGATGCGGACACGCTCGACGTCGGCGCGCTCAGCCGCGCAATGCTGACCGAACGCAACCTCGCGGCAGGCGGGCAGGCGCGCCGCCAGGCCGCGATGCTGTCCGCCTATCAGAAGTTCAGCGCGGCGGACCGCCACGCCTTTGTCGCCGCGACACGTGCGGTGCAGGCGCGCATCGGCGCGGAACGCGCGCAGCATCACGGCTGGGGCGGTCCGGCGTAACGGCCGTTCAGCCCCGCCGCGCCAGCCAGAACCATAGGCTCGCGGCCGTCACCAACCCTGCCCACGCCAGCGCCTCGCCTCCGGTCGCCTGCGCGCCCGCCCACGCCATCAGTCCCACACCCAGCACGACCGCCAGCATCAACCCCGGCAATCGCACCGGGCTACCCGCTCGGGCAATATCACGCGTGCGGAGCCGCGCCGCCGCGAGGCAGCCCATGATGAAGAGCGACACGAGCAGCAGCGAGGACACCAGCGCCAGCGCCGTGTAACTTCCGCCCAGCGCCAGAGCGGCGGCGAGCGTCAGGTGCACCGCCACCGCGCGCACGGGCGCGTGGCTGCGCGGGTCGAGCACACCCAGCCACGCCGGCAGCCAGCCATCGCGCGCAAAGGCGAACAAGGTGCGCGGTGTCGAGAGCGCGTCGCTCGCGAGCCAACCGGTCATCGAGATCGCCGCCCCCACCAGCATTGTCAGCCGGAGCGCGGGCGACACGCGCGCCATCGTGTCCGCCAGCGGGGTAGCGGACGTTGCCAGCGCGCTCCCCAGCACGCCTTGCGCAATCAATTGCGCGCCGACGAACAGGATCGTCACCCCGGTCATCCCCAGGATCGCTGCGCGCGGAATCGTGCGCGCCGGATCGCGCACTTCGCCCCCGACGCTGAGCGCGCCGTGCACTCCCGCAAACAGAAACACCGCGAGCAGCAGCGCGCGACCGAAATCGCGTGGCAGGGGAGCAATTGGCAACGGCAGGTTCGCGGGCTCGATCAGGGACACCCCCACCACCAGAAAAAGGATCAACGGCGCGAGCTTGATGAGCGTCGCCAACTCCACCAGCCGCGCCGCCGCCTTGACGCCGCGCAGATTGGCGAACCCGAGCAGTACGAACCACCCGATGATCAGCGCCGCCCGCGCGCCGGACGTCGCCAGCCCCGGCACCAGCGCCGCCAGCGTATCCGCCGCCGCCACCGCGATCGCACCCGCAGCGAGTACGTTCGCCACATAGGTGAACACCCCCGTCAGGAATCCCGCATACCGCCCGAACGCGGCCTCCACGAACCCATAGGCCCCCGCGCTGGTCGGCACGCGACTTGCGGCTTCGGCGAAGCACCAAGTGATTGCCAGCGTCCCCAGCGCCGCCGCACCGAACGCCACCGGCGCCCACGTGCCCGCGAACCTGGCTGCGGCGGCAGGCACCACGAAGATCGACGCGCCGACCGTATAGTTGATCACATTGGCTGCCATCCCGAGCGGGCCGATGCCGCGTCGAAGGCCGGCGTCGCGGGAGAGGGTGATCGTTTCAGCCATGGCCAAGGCTAGTAGCGATCGCCCAATTCCACAAACCCGTCATACCCGTGAACGTGGGCACCCAGCGGCCTTGTATCGTAAAGCCGAGCGGTGCAGATTGCTGTTATACCAAGGGCAGTACGTGCGCGGAACGGAGTTGGCTAAATCCCCGCTTTGCGAAAATAGCGAGCTTCGAGAGATCAACCTACCCACCCTGTCTGCCGCGCGATCTCTCCCCACAACGCCTCCGACAGCTGCCGCGACACCGGCCCCGGCACGCCGTCCGCCACCGCCGCCCCGTCGATCCGCACCACCGGCACGCACGGATTGGTCGTGCTCGTCAAAAACGCCTCGCGCGCGCCAAGCGCCTGCGCGACCGTGAACGCCCGCTCCTCGACCGCCGTGCCGATCTCGCCGGCCACCCGCATCAGCGTCGCGCGCATCACCCCCGCCAGGATCGCGCCATCCGCGGCGCGCGTCCTGAGCACGCCCTGCGCGTCCACGATCCACGCGTTGGTCGATCCCCCCTCGGTCACCAGCCCATCATGCCCCACCAGCCACGCCTCGCCCGCGCCTGCCGTCCGAGCCGCTTCCTTCGCCAGCACATTGGGCAACAGCGAGACCGACTTGATGTCCGGCCGCGCCCAGCGCTGGTCCGCCATCGTCGCCACCGCCATACCGCCTTCCACCGCCCGCCGTCGTGCTCCGAAATCGAACGGCCGCACCGTCATCACCAGCGTCGGCCGCACGCCCGCAGGGACCGCATGGTCGCGCTTCGCCTCCCCGCGCGAAACCTGCACATACAGCAGCGCATCGCGCGCCCGGTTCGCTGCCACCAGCCGCCGCGCCACCAGACCCAGCGCCGCGTCCCCCATCGGCGCCGCCATCGCCATTGCGCGCAAGGACCGCCCCAGCCGCGCCAGATGCGCCGCCCCGTCGAGCAGCCGATTGTTCATCACGGCCGCAACCTCGTACACCCCGTCCGAAAACTGGAACGATCGATCCTCCACTCCCACGCGAGCCTCGGCCAGCGACAGATAGCGTCCGTTCACATAGGCGATACGCGACACTGGGCCTCCATTGCAGCTTCGATCACGCCCATGCGTATGAAGCCCCGATGGCCCAAGCTCAAATCCTCTGGTTCCGCCAAGACCTGCGCCTTGCGGACCACCACGCGCTGACCGCCGCTTGCCGCGCCGGACCCGTCGTCCCCGTCTACGTGCTGGACGACGAAACCCCGGGCGAATGGCGCACCGGAGCCGCCCAACGCTGGTGGCTTCACCACAGCCTCGCCGCACTCGCCCGCGCGATCGAGGCGAAAGGCGCGCGCCTGATCCTGTTGCGCGGCCCGGTAGCGGACATTCTCGGCCAGCTCTCCGCCAAGCTCGGCCAGGCTCCCATCCACGCGACCGAACTGTTCGAGCCCGCCGCCAAGCGCCAGGCGCATGATCTTGGCCAGCGCGCCCAGCTTCACCTCCACCCCGGCCAGACGCTCGCCGATCCGGCGTCGATCACCACGGGACAGGGGGGGCGCTACCGCATCTTCACTCCCTTCTGGCGCGCGCTGCAGCACGTCATGCCGCCACCCGTCCCGCTTCCCGCGCCCGAGCGCCTCATCATGGCTGATGGCGCGCCCCCCAGTGATCGCCTCGAAGACTGGGATCTCCTTCCTACCCGCCCCAACTGGGCAGAAGGCTGGGACGAACAGTGGCGGCCCGGCGAAGCGGGCGCGCAAGCCACGCTCACCACCTTCGCCGACATCGTCCACGGCTACGGCGAGGGTCGCAACCTGCCCGCGACGCCGCGCACCTCGCGCCTCTCCCCCCACCTCCATCTGGGCGAGATCACTCCCGCGCAGGTCTGGCACGCCGCGCACGCCGCCGCCGGAGACGCCGCCGATCCCTTCCTGCGCGAGATCGCTTGGCGCGATTTCGCCATCGGCTGGCTCGATCAGTTCCCAGAAAGCGCGGACAAGCCCAACCGCGCGCCCTACGCCGACTTTCCCCATCGCGACGCTCCGACCGACCTGCACGCGTGGCGACGCGGCCACACCGGCTACCCGATCGTCGACGCGGGAATGCGCCAGCTCTGGGCGACCGGCTGGATGCACAACCGTGTCCGCATGATCGCCAGCTCCTTTCTAGTGAAGCATCTGCTGATCGATTGGCGTGCGGGCGAACACTGGTTCTGGGACACGCTGGTCGACGCCGATCTCGCCAACAACGCGCTCGGCTGGCAATGGATCATGGGATCGGGGGTCGACAGCCAGCCTTTCAACCGCATCTTCGAGCCCGTCACCCAGGGCCGCAAGCACGACCCCGACGGCGGTTACGTCCGCCGCTGGGTGCCCGAACTCGCGCGCCTGCCCGCGCGTGTCATTCACGCACCCTGGGAAGCCTCCCCCATGGAGCTTGCGGAGGCAGGCGTGCGACTGGGCGAGACCTACCCCGACCGCCTTGTCGACCACGCCTTCGCCCGCGCCCGCGCGCTCGCCGCTGTCGCGAGTATCAAAGCGTAACCCCACTGCACTAGCGCACAGCGCCAAAGCACGGTTAATGCGCGCGGCTTATGATCCTTCTCCACCGCATCTTCCTGCACCTCATCGAGCAGGGCGAGTTCACCGTCATCGAAGCGAACGGCCGCGTTCACAAATACGGCAAACCCGATCCTGCGCTCGCTCCTGTCACGATCCGCTTCACCGATCGCGCCACGCCGAACAGGATCGCGCGCGACCTCGCGCTCGCGACCGGGGAGGCGATCATGGATGGGCGGATGCTGATCGATCAGGGCGACGTGATGGCACTCGCCAATCTGGTCACGAGCAACGCCGCGCGCCACACAGGGGGCAACACCGCCAAGCTGCTCAACAGCGCGGGCCGGATGCTGACCTTCCTGCGCGAGGCCAATCCCGCCAAGCGCGCGCGCCAGAACGTGGCGCATCACTATGATCTGTCCGACAAGCTGTACGAACTCTTCCTCGATGCGGACCGCCAATATAGCTGCGGCTACTTCCGCGATCCCGCCAACAGCCTCGAAACTGCGCAGGCGGACAAGAAAGCCCACATCGCCGCCAAGCTGTGCCTGCAACCGGGAATGCGCGTGCTGGACATCGGCTGTGGCTGGGGCGGCATGGCGTTGACGCTGGCGCGCGATCACGGCGCGAGCGTGCTCGGCGTCACGCTCAGCGAGGAGCAGCACGCCTACGCGGTCGCCCGCGCCGCGCGCGAGGGGCTGGCGGACCGGGTCGAGTTCAAGCTCATCGATTATCGCGACGTCACGGGCACGTTCGAGCGTATCGTCTCGGTCGGCATGTTCGAGCATGTCGGCAGGCCGAACTACGCGCGCTTCTTCGAGCAGGTGGCCAACCGGCTGGCTCCGGATGGCGTTGCGCTAATTCATGCGATCGCGCGCGTGCTCGGCCCGGGGGCGACCGATCCGTGGACCGCCAAATACATCTTCCCCGGCGGCTACGTGCCCGCCGCATCCGAAGTGTTGCCGCACATCGAACGCTCGCGCCTGTGGCTGAGCGACCTTGAAGTCTGGCGGCTGCACTATTCCTACACGCTCAAGCACTGGTACGACGCCTGCGTCGCACACCGCGAGGCGATCGTCGCACTGAACGGCGAACGCTTCTTCCGTATGTGGACCTATTATCTCGCGGGCAGCTGGGCGGCGTTCAGGAATGGCGGGCTGGCGGTGCATCAGTATCAGCTGGGCAAGACGCGGGACGCGGTGCCGCTCACGCGGGACTATCTCTACCGCTGACGTCCGATGCTTGGACGGGCTTTGGCAAAGCGAGCCAACTCTTGACCGCATCAACCAAAGGTCAGTGTGCCACGCGAAACACTTCCGCGCGCTTGAACCCCCGCCCCCAATCCGCCTACCAGCCTCTCATGCAAATCCCCGTCAAGAAAGTCGTTCTCGCCTATTCGGGCGGCCTCGACACCTCGGTCATCCTACGCTGGCTCCAGGAGACCTACGCCTGCGAGGTCGTCACCTTCACCGCCGATCTCGGCCAAGGGGAGGAACTCGAACCCGCGCGCGCCAAGGCCGAGCAAATGGGTGCGAGCCAGATTTTCGTCGAGGATTTGCGCGAGGAGTTCGTCCGGGATTACGTTTTTCCGATGATGCGCGCCAACGCGCTCTACGAGGGCCAATATCTGCTCGGCACGTCGATCGCCCGCCCACTCATCGCCAAGCGCCAGATCGAGATCGCGCACATGGTCGGCGCGGACGCGGTTAGCCACGGTGCCACGGGCAAAGGCAACGATCAGGTCCGTTTCGAACTCGGCTATTACGCGCTCGACCCGAACATTCGCGTCATCGCCCCCTGGCGCGAATGGGACCTGACTAGCCGTACTCGCCTGATCGAGTTCGCCGAACAGCACCAGATCCCCATCCCGCGCGACAAGCGAGGCGAAGCGCCTTTTTCGACCGATGCCAACCTTCTGCACACCTCGTCCGAGGGCAAGGTGCTCGAAGACCCGTGGGAAGAGGTGCCCGGCTACGTCTACAGCCGCACCGTCGATCCCGAGGACGCGCCGAACACGCCTGAATACATCATCATCGACTTCGTGGCGGGCGACGCCACCATGATCGACGGCGAGCCGCTCTCCCCCGCCACGCTGTTGACCCGTCTCAACGATTACGGCCGCCGTCACGGCATCGGTCGCCTCGATCTGGTCGAGAATCGCTTCGTCGGAATGAAGTCGCGTGGGATGTACGAGACACCGGGCGGCACCATCCTCCACGCCGCCCACCGGGGGATCGAGAGCCTGACGCTCGACGGTGGCGCGATGCAGCTCAAGGACGAGCTGATGCCGCTCTACGCGCGCCTCGTCTACAACGGCTTCTGGTTCAGCCCCGAGCGCGTGATGCTCCAGGCCGCGATCGATGCGAGCCAAGGAAGCGTGACGGGCACGGTCCGCATCAAGCTCTACAAGGGCCGCGCCGACGTGGTCGGTCGCCGCGCCGATGTCGCCTACAATCTCTACTCGCCCGACATCGTCACCTTCGAAGACGACCAGGGCGCTTACGACCAGCATGATGCGGAGGGCTTTATCAAACTGAACGCCCTGCGCCTGCGGCTGCTCGGTCGACGCGGACGGTAGCGCCGGGGACTTGAGCGCGTTATAGGATCCTCAGTCGGGGAGTGGCGCAGCCTGGTAGCGCATCTGGTTTGGGACCAGAGGGTCGCAGGTTCGAATCCTGTCTCCCCGACCAGAATTGAATTTCAAGGCGCCTCAAGTAATCTCGTATCGCCTCGTAAGTGGTTGATGATAGGCCGAAAAACAGCAAATCTTAGGTGCCACGCCGGTCCATAGGGTTCCGGCAGGGCGCAGGTGTGCGTTGGTAGGCATCTGCGATTTGGGAGACGCGTATCACCCCACGGCCAAGCGCCGGGCCTGAAAACGACGCGTAAGGCCGCCAGTTCAGCGCGCCCGCGCCGGTCGACCCCAATTCGTTAAGGACCTAAAGACTGGGTGGTGCGCGACACAGTTCGGGGCGAACGCGTCTCGGGGCGATTTTGCCTGATATACGGGAATAAACAGGGAAAATCCGCAAATCCGGCGTCCTATACGCATTCTAACGGCCTATAAGGCTCCGGTTTCCCTCGGCTTTTCCCGCAAATTCCCTAGACTCCAGAACAGGAAATCGCATCTCGCCTGTCCGTCTTGACGTGATCGCCTGGTCGGCGCGGCATCATCGATGGCGCGATGACGATACATTCCTGACCGAGCTTGGTGAGCAGCCGCTGCAGACCA
>JAABUQ010003144.1_pt1 | contig 30983 bp, 28 predicted proteins | sample 5560001 | NCBI WGS metagenome assembly JAABUQ01 (sample SAMN10711888, study PRJNA513371) | rock metagenome | isolation source: Antarctica rocks | place: Antarctica: Victoria Land, Finger Mt nord | collected 2015-12-18 | reverse complement strand
GGCTTTGTTGCGTAAATCATAGCAAGTAAGCGTCAGGCATTCCTAACGCCGTCATTCGGTTGAGCGCACTGAGGCGCAGTAGGGTTTCCGTATCCTGCGCCGCGTCTGTTCTAGCACGAAGCGCACTGCCAAAGATCATTTTCAGCCGAAACACCGCCGTTTCCGCCAGGCTGCGCCGATGGTAGCCGCTTTCCTGCTTCCATCTGATGCGGCCCACTTGACGAATGCGCCGCAGGTTCTCGTCGCGGGCCAGCCGCTCCTGTTCGCTGTTGCCGTGCTGCCAGATTTTGGCTCCGCGCCTGGGCGGAATGGCGGCTTTGGCCTGACGCTCGGCAATGGCTTCATAGCAGGTGCGCCGATCATAACCGCCATCGGCAGACACCTGGCCGATGGGCTGCATGATTTGTTCCAGCAGAAGTGGCAGAACCTGCCCGTCACTGATGCTGTTCGTGGTCGTCGCTGCCGCTTGAACCTGCCCCGTCTTCTGGTCTACGGCCAGGTGCACCTTGCGCCAGGTGCGTCGCTTGGAAACGCCGTGCTGACGCGCCTTCCACTCGCCGTCACCGAACACTTTGAGGCCCGTGCCATCTATGACCAGATGCAGCGGCTCCGCCGTCGGCGTAAACAACTCGACGGCAAGCCCTGTCTGTCTGCGGCAGAGGGTGGTGTAACAAGGCACGGCAACGTCTGCGCCCAGCAAAGCAACAAGCGAACGCAGCAAGCCTTCGGTTGCCCGCAAAGGAAGGCGGTAGACTTCACGCAGCCGCAGAGCGCAGGTAATGGCCTGGTCACTGTAGAAGCGCGGTTTGCCGCGGTTGCCTGTGCGCTCTCGGTTGTGCCAGTCTTGCAGAACATCTTTGCCGAGCCAGAGCGTGAGGCTTCCTCTTCGGACGAGTGCTGTGTTATAATCATGCCAGTTGCGGATACGGTACTTACGCTTCTTTCCCGAGCGTGGGGGGCGCTTCTTCGGCTTTGGCGAGCCGCTGGAGCGTGAGGTATTCTTGTTGTTCACACTCTAAGAACACCGCGCCAGCCGTATCTGCAACTACCGATAACGATTTCTGCAACAAAGCCATCCAAAACTGGATAAGAATGAGCGATCAATTCTACGGATTTTAATAATCGCAATTACTGGAGCAATAATTTACTTGTGGACATTTAGTCCTTACGGCTCGCTTGGAGCGGCTGATGGACAAAGCTATGAAGTAGACAGAATAGCCTTGACAGTTTACATTGGACTGCCTTTGGCTATCGCAATTTATTGGTACTCAAAGCGCAAGTAATTATCACTGTTCCGATTGAAAATTAGCTTTGACACAAAATGCCCTTTGGTTTGAGATAACCCGCCACGTCAGCTCACCCAAGTAGGGTATCAAAAGTTCTTGCAGAGCCTGACGCGGGGTTTCAGATGCACTGCCAGCTAAAAGCCGCTTGAACTTACGCAAAGACTTTTGACATCCTACTTACAATCTATTTCAAGAGTAATGGTTTCTGCGAAAGTTCATGCCAGCGTCGAAACCACAGCATTGCAGTAGCCAGTTTGATCATCGCCGGATAGCGGTCGGCCAGTTTATCGCAGCGTATCAGAACGGCGCGGCAACCAGACAGCCAGGCTAGGCTCCGCTCGACCACCCAGCGGCGGGCGGGGCGCTTCTTCTGGCCTTGTTCATCAAGTTTTTCTTCGCCGATGCGCCGAATGTGGGGCGTGTAGCCGAACTGAGCGGCGGCGGCTTCACCCGTCGGATTATCATAGCCTTTGTCCAAGCATGAGTGCTGCCGTTCCCGCTGCGTTGCCTGGGGCCGCTCGGCCACAATGGCATCCAGCGTGAGAGCCAGGAGCCGGGCGTCGGGCGTGTTGGCCCCGCTGATACAGACGGCTAAAGGCCAACCGTTGCCTTCGATACACAGTGATGGCGTTAGACATACCAGCACACTCTTCTTGACGCCCGATCTGCCACGGTCACAGGGGTTGGGGCCGACGCATTGATCCTGCGCCCCCTTCTACCGATACCGCTGCCAGGCACGCCACGCGCTCTGCCCAGGCAGCCATCGGCAGATTGCCAATGCCAGTCTACGCCTTGCAGTTCGTCGCACTTGGTCAAGAGAATGGCCCATAGGATGTCGGAGATGGCTTTGTCCTCCCAAGGCACGAAAGCGCGGTAGACAGTGGTGTGATGGCCGAACTCTTTGGGCAGATGGTTCCACTGGCAGCCGGTCCGCAGGCGAAAGATGATGCCAGAGGCGTGAGTATCCAACTAGTTGCCGTAGGTTAGGTGTGTGCGATGGTCGAGGCGGAGTTGATTGCGCCCAGCCACGAGAGACAATCTATGATAGCGCCCGAGATAATCTACACGCAGGCGGCTCTGCCGCTGGCGGCGGACGTGGACGGGACGCGCGCGGATGCGGTCGCCGTTTTGGCGGGGCGTATTGCGGCTGTCGGCGCGGCCTCCGATCTGCTGGGGCTGGCAGGGGCCGGAACGCGCGTGGTGCCGCTGGGGGGGCGGACGCTGCTGCCCGGCTTCCATGACGCCCACTGCCACGTCCTGGGCTTCGGGCTGACGCTGGCGGCGGTGGCGCTGACATCGTGCCGGACGATTGGCGCGCTGGTTGGTCTGCTGCAAGCGCGTGCGGACGAGTCGGGGGCCGGGCGGGAAACGTGGGTACGCGGGCGCGGCTACAGCCAGAACGTGCTGGCCGAGGGCCGTCACCCGACCCGGCAGGATTTGGACAGGGTGGGGGGCGGGCTGCCGTTCGTGCTGATCGTTCACGCCAGCGGCCACGCCGTCGCGGTCAACAGCCGGGTGCTCCAAAAGGCCGGCATCACGCGCGACACGCCGGACCCGGCGGGGGGCACGATTGTCCGGGACGGGCGCGGGGAGCCGACCGGGGTGCTGCTGGAAACCGCAGTCAACCTGGCCTATGACGTCGCCCCCGAGCCGTCACGCGCGGAAAAGATCGCCGCCCTGGGGCGGGCCACGCGCGCCCTGAACGCGATGGGCATCACGAGCGCCGTCGATGCGACGTTGGGCGTCGCCGCCCGCGACAGCCTGGCCGAGAGCGAGGTGTACCAGGAGGCGGCCCAAACCGGCGCGCTTTCGGTCCGCTGCACGCTGATGATGCTGCTGACGCAGCTCGCTGCCCTGGACGCCGTGCCAGCGCCGGGCGAGCTGGTGGCCGAGACCGACCGCGTCCGCATCGGCCCGGCCAAGGTCTTCACCGACGGCGCGCTGACCACGCGCACGGCCTTCCTGCGCGCGCCGTTCGTGGGGGGCGACAGCCTGGGCATGGCGGTCTGGCCGGCGGATGAGTTAGACGCGATGGTGCTGGAGGCACACACAGCGGGCTGGCAGGTCGCCGCCCACGCCATCGGCGACGCCGCCATTGACCTGTGCCTGGACGCCTTTGGTCGCGCGCAGGCGCGGCACCCGCGCGCCGACGCCCGGCACCGGGTCGAACACGCCATGCTGCTGTGGCCGGACCAATTGGAGCGCATGGCGCGGCAGGGCGTCCTGCCCGTTTACCAGCCTGAGTTTATTCTGCGTTTCGGGGACGCCTACCGGGATGCGCTGGGGCCGTCGCGCGCGGCTCGCCTGATGCCCTACGCCGAGACGCTGGCGTCGGGCCTGCCGCTGGTCTTCTCGTCCGACCTGCCCGTGGTCCCCGGTGCCCCACTGGACGGCATCGCCTCCGCCTGCCAACGCCGGACGCCGTTGGGCGTGACGCTAGGCGCGTCGCACCAGGTCTCTGCCCGAGATGCCCTCAGCGCCTACACTGAGGGCGCGGCCCGCAGCGTATTTTTGGAGGACGACCGGGGCCGGATCGCGCCGGGGCAGCGCGCCGACTTCGTCGTGCTTGACGGCGACCCGCTCGCCCTGCCGCCCGATGAGTGGGCGGATGGTCTGGCCGTGCGCGCGACAATTCTGGGCGGGGAAGTGGTGTTCGGGGGCGTGGAAAGCTAGGGAGATGGAAAAGAGGCCCTTCACGCTGGCCGTGTTCGCCAAAGCGCCCCTGCCGGGCCGGGTCAAGACGCGGCTCGCCCTGCCGCCCTCGCAGTCCGCCTACCTGTACGCCACCTTCGTGCGCGACACGCTCCACAAGGCCATCGCGCTCGGCCCGCCCGTGTGCGTCTTCTTTGACGGCGACCGCACCTTGCTGGAACCGCTCGCGCCCGGCGGCGTTCGATGGGCCGAGCAGGGAGGCGGCGACCTGGGCGCGCGGCTGGCCCGCGTCCCCGCGCCCTGCCTGATCCTCGGCACCGACAGCCCGCACCTGCCCCCCAGCGTCCTGCGCCAAGCTTGGGACGCGCTGACGCGCTTTGACGTCGTGCTCGGCCCCGCCGAAGACGGCGGCTATTATTTGATTGGCCTGCGCGGTGGGCAGCCGGCGCTGTTTGACGACATCGCGTGGAGCACCGACGCGGTCATGGCGCAGACTCTGGCCCGCGCGTCCGCGCTGGGCCTGTCCGTGTTCCAGACGCCGCCCTGGTATGATTTAGATACGCCCGCCGATCTCCGCCGCCTGGCGCAGGCGTTAGAGGCCGTCCCGCCCGGCTCCGAAGACGACTGCCCCGCGACCCGCGCCGCGCTGGCTGCGCTCGGGTGACCCTGCAACTTTTTCGCGGCCCGCGTGTCCCTCTCAGTGACGCCCATTCGGAGGAACACGACCCGTGAACGCTTTCCCTGCCGCCGCCGCACTCCTGCTTGTTCTCCCCCCACTTTCCGGCGGGGCCGCGCCCGTCCCATCACTGGACAAAGACCAGGTCGGCTACCTGCGCTACGTCCAGACGTCGCCCGACCCGGAGGCCGCCGTCGCCCGGCGGGAGATCGCCGGTGGCCCCGCCGCCCTGGCCCGCGAGCGCGCCGCCGCCCAGAAAGAAGGCCTGGCGGTCTTCCCCGCCCAGCTTAATCGCCCGTTGCCGCCGGACGATCAGAACGCCGCGCCGCTGTATGTCAAAGTGGCGGCCCTGCGGCGCGGGCGGGTGCGCCTGCCGACGTACGCCGAGACCCTCTCCGCCCGCTACGCCTACACCCCGGCGCAGCTTGAGCGCATCCAGAAGATCTACGACGACAACCCGGACGTGTTCGCCCTGCTGCGCCAGGCGACCGACAGGCCGCAGTGCGTCTTCGCGCGGGACTGGACCAATAACGCGATGGCCCCCCTGTTCATGGAGTTCGCCGGCCTGCGCGAGTCGGCGCGCGAGATCAAGACCGAGAGCGTCCTGCTGGCCGAAGAGGGCCGCTACGCCGAGGCGGTGCAAAACCAGGCGCGGGGCTACCGGCTGGCCGAGCACGCCGCATCGGACTCCGTCCTCATCAGCTACCTGGTGGCCGAAGCATTGGACGCGATTGCGACGAGCGGGATGGGAGACATTTTGGCGCTGGCCGGGCCGAACGCGGACGTGGCCGCATCAGTCACAAAGGCCGTCTCGGGGCAGGGGGCGTACCTATCTCTGCGGCACGGCCTGAGCGGGGAGATCGCCCTCCAAGACGCCGACTTCGCCCTGCTCCGGCACGGGGACGCACTCGACTTCGAGACCCTGTTTGACAACAGTGTCCCGATCTCGTCTCTGCCCCGCGCGCGGTTCACGCCGGGTGAGCGCCAGGCGTATTTGAACCTGCTGGACGCCGCCGAGGCGGACCTGATTTCGCGGATGCGGCGGGTTCTTGCCGCGGCGGGTACGCCAAATGAAGCCGCTGCCTTTGCCCAGGCGGACCGGGACGCCACGGCGCAGACGTCCGACCCGGTCCGAATGGTTTCCGACAAGCTCTCGCCGTTCCAGTTCGGGACGCTGAACGTGCTTCCAGCCAAGGGCGCGGCCTCCCGTGCGGTCGTCCAAGCCGCCGCCGCCGCGTTGATCGCCCGTGCGAAGATCGGCGCGTACCCGGACGCGCTGGTGGGGGCATCCACTGACCCGTTCACGGGCAAGCCCTTGGGCTACCGGCGCGAGGGCGCGGACGGCTTCGTGGTCTACAGTGCGGGGCTGGCCGGCACATTCGATGGCGGCAAGCCTGGTGACAAGACGCCCGGCGAAATCCTGTTCCGCTACCCTGTCCGCACCGTCCCCGTGCCGCCCGCCGACCAGTGACCGAACCCTATTCGCCCCTCCTTCCGTTATGTCCTCGACAGTCATCTTCGGGAGGAGAGCGTTCCCATGCCTCGCACTCAACTTCTTTGGCTTCTGGCGGCCCTGGCCGGCCTGCTGCTGGCACCCACTGCCCGCGCCCAGGCCGTGCCGCCCGACAGGGGGCGCGACCCCCTCGGGTATTTGCACGACTTGGAAGCCTCGCCAGACCCGCAGGCCGTGGCCGTCCGCCGGCAGATCGCGAGCGGACCCGCCGCTCTGGCGCGGGCGCGCGACGCGGCGGCGAAGGCAGGCATTCCCCTGGACGCCGCCGCCCTGCAAAGGCCGCTGCCGCCGGACGGGGAGAATGCCGCCACGGCCTACGCCGCGCTGGCGCGGCTCCTCCGAGACAAGCCGCTGCACCTGCCCATGTACGCCCAGCCGCTGGGGACGGGGTACGCCTACACGCCCGCGCAACTGGCCGCCGTGCAGAAGATCTACGACAGCCGCCGGGACGTCTGGGACCTGGTGCATCAGGCGGCGGACCGGCCCCGGTGCGTCTTCGCGCGGGACTGGAAGCAGGGGCCGGCGCTGCTGTTCCCCGAATATCAGTGGCTCCGCGAGGCCTCGCGCCTGCTTAACACCGAGACGTATCTTCTGGCCGCGCAGGGGCGCTACGCCGAGGCGGTGCAAAACCAGACGCGCGGCTTCCGGCTCGTGGAACACGCCGCATCGGACCCCGTCCTCATCAGCTACCTGGTCGGCGAGGCCTGCGGCACCATCGCCCTCCAAGGCATGGGGAACGTCCTGACGCTGGCGGGGCCGGACGCCGATGTGTCCGCCCTGGTCGCTCAGGCCGTGACGGAAAACCGCCCGCGCCTTTCGCTGCGCGACGCCCTGGGTGGCGAGGCCGCCCTGCATGCAGTCGGTTACCACTGGGTCCACGACGGGCTGCCGCAGGCCGATCTGGCCGCTCTGACGCAAGTGGTGGCGGCCGGGGCACCGCCCGTCAGGGACACGGGCGCACCTGCGACTCCCGCTGACCGGCTTTTCGTCATGGAGATGCTGGACTCCTCGGAGGCGAAGACGCTGGACGGCCTGCGGCAGATGGCCCTCGCGTCCGACCTGCCGCCCCGGCAGCGCCAGGAGGCCTTCGCCCGCTACGCCGCTGCGCCGTCCGGCCCGCCACAGGTCTCAGACATCCTGGGCGGCCTCCTGCCCGTCTTCGCCAAGGTCGGCAAGAACGACACATGGCGGCAGGCGCGCGAGGCTGTGCTGCTGGCTGCCGCCGCCGTGCTGGCCGCGCGGGCGAAGACCGGCGGGTACCCGGACGCGCTGCCCCAGCCGTTCTCCGACCCGTACACGGACGGGCCGCTGGGCTTCCGGCGCGAGGGCGCAGACGGCTTCGTGGTCTACAGCGCCGGGCCGGACGGCACGTTCGGCGGCGGCAAGCCGGGCGACAAGACGCCGCCGGGTGCCATCCTCTACCGCTACCCCGTCCTACGTGTCCCCGTGCCCCCAGTCATGCTACAGCCCTGATTCATGCTACAATAAGGCCATGAGCGCGCACCTGTTCGAGCAGGACTCTTCTTCCGACCCCGCCCCCCTGCGGTCGCAGCGCATGACCGCGGACGAGGCCAAGGCCGTCATCGACCTGTGGCAGCGGGAGCGCGACGCGCAGACCGGCCTGACCGACCGGCCCGCCGTGCCGGACGTCGCCGAGGGCCTGGACATCGGCGTCGAAGATGTCCAGCGCCTCCTGGCCGAAGTCCGCGCCCGCCGGGCCGGGGAAGAGCGCGCCCTCGCCTGCGAGCAGGAATTAGCCGAAATCCGCCTGGCCGAAGAAGAGCGCAAACTGGCCGAAGTCAAGCGCCAGCGCGCCGAACTGCGCCGGGAGCAGGCGGCGGGGCGGGGGGTAGATACACCCTACCAAGCGTATGCCACGCCTCAGCGGCGGCGACCACTCCAGGCGAAGACACAGCCGGACGCCCGCTACAAGGCCGGCGGCCTGGCTCTGGGCATAGTCGTCTATCTTATCGTGCGGTTCGTGGTCTTAGCGCCTTCTTCGCAATCGATTCATCTTTCGAGCTTCACAACAGCGCATGATGCCCAGGGGAAGATCATCCTGGAAGAGGCTACCTGCAAGGATGGGTCCGCCAACGATGTGCCGTGCGACGACGAGACCATCGCGCGTGAGACATCCCTAATCCAAAAGGAACAGGACGACGCGGACCTTATCCGAAAGGAACAGGACGACGCGGACTTTGCGCGCAAGACAGCCGCCTTGCAAACCAAGCGTGACAAACAAGTCGCCGACGCGAAAAAACAACCCCATGACCGTAAACAAGCCCATCGGCGAGATCATTGAGGCGGGCACGACGGCCTTTGTCGCGCAGTGCCTGGAAGTGCCGCGCGAGATCGTCTCGCGCCTGTACGACCCGCCGCCCTTCGGCTCGTTCGTCAAGATCGGGCGGCCCGCGCCCGTCACGGCCCCCGACGCCGCGTCGCTTGTCCCCGAGGAACCGTTAGAAGAGGACGACCCGTTCGCGCTGCCCTTCGACGCCCCCGTGCCCGCGCGCGGCGGGGGCGTGGCGACGGTGGGGGGACCACCCGCCGTGTATGCCCTGGTCTACGGCGCGGTCACGGCCTCGCTCGAAACGAGCCGGCGGCCCTCGGCCCTGGGCTTCGAGGACGAGGACGAGATGCGGCGGCAGCAGCCGCAGATCTTCGAGCTGCTCCGCACCGAGTTTTCCGGCCTGCTGATCGCCTACTCGGAGGGCGGCGACGCCCCCCTGCGGCGGCACCTGCCGCCCCACCCGCCGCGCATCCATGGGCGGGTCTACCCGTGTACGCCCGACGAGACGCGCCTGCTGACGCAAGAGTTATCGTTCCTGCGCGCCCTGCTGCTGCCGTCGGGCGGGGCGCTGGCGGGCGTCCCCGCCGACGAGCTGGCGGCGGCCTGTCTGCGGCAGGCGCGGGCGGCCCACCCGGACGAGGCGGCTTTTCTGCGCGAGGCGGGCCAGACATTGGCCCGGATGCTGGCGACCGACTTCGAGCGCCTTCAGGCGATCTTAAGGAACATTCTATGACGAAGACAGTTGACACGCTGCTGCGGCGCGGCGTCCTAGCCGTGTGCTTTACCTTCCTGTGTCTCCCCCTGCGCGCTCAGACCGCTGCCCCGGCGATTGATCGTGAGGCGGTCTACGCCCAGGCGCTGCCCGCGTTCAGCTACGACGCGACGAAGCCGCTGGCCGTCCGCACGGCGGGGACGCAGGCATTGGGAACGGCGCGCTTCCTGCGCTTCTCGTACCTGAGCACGAACGGGCAGCGCGTCCCCGCCCTGCTGTTCACGCCTCGGACAGCCTCGAAGGCGCACCCCGTCCCGTGCCTCGTCCTGCTGCACGGGCTGGGCGGCAGCAAGGAAACGCTGGCGGGGATGGCCCTGTTCGCGGCCAATACCGGCTACGCCTCGCTGCTGATCGACGAGTACGGGCAGGGTGCGCGGGCATCGGGCAAGCGCCCGGTCACGCCTGCCGCGCAGGCGGCGGAGCTGGCACGAACGGTGCAGCAGACAGCGGTGGACGTGCGACGGGGATTGGATTACCTGGAAACGCGGCCCGAGGTGGACAGCAAGCGGGTCGGCCTGGTCGGCGTCTCGCTGGGGGCGATCATCGGCACGGTGGCGGCGGGCGTGGAACCGCGCCTCCGGGCGACGGCGCTGATCTCGGGCGGTGGCGACTGGCCGGTCATTCTCAAAAATCTGGCGGCGAAGGGGGCATTGGTCGGCGGGCAAAACCCGGCCACGCTCAAGGGTCTAGACTGGGACGCGCTGGGCGTCCGCCTGGCTCCGGTCGATCCACTGACCTTCGCCCCGCACATCGCGCCCCGCGCCCTCCTGATGATCGGTGGGCGCAAGGACACGACTATCGTGCCACGGGCGACTCAGGCGGTCTACGACGCGGCGGGGGAGCCGAAGGAGATACACTGGTTCGCGCAGTACGGCCATGTCCCGCCGCCCGAGGTAGACTTCCCGCTGCTGAAAGCGTTCTTCGCCGCCCGACTTTAGGAACCTCACCCGGCGGCAAGCCGCCGTCTTCTCCTTTCTGAAGGAGAAGGGCTGGGGATGAGGCTCTTACCAGCCGCCCCTACATCCCGATGCCGCCCTGGGCCGCGCCCTCTCGGTAGCCGGCGGGGACCGCGAACAGCGATGCGGGCAGCGTGGCTTTGGACACGGAGACGACCCCGGTTCGAACCGTCGTGCTGCCCATCGGGCTGCCGGTCACGGCCAGCGACGTGATGAGGGGAAAGCCCTTGACCTTGCGGAACTGGCTCTGGATGGCCCCGAACGGGCCGGAGCCTGTCCCGAGCACTGAGGGCTGGGGGAGGTCCTGGGCCGCCCAGACCTCACCTTGGATGACGGTGCCGGGTTGGGAGGCCAGCGTCGATGTCAGGATGTAGCGGCGGGCCGGGTGCCCGGCGATCCGCTTGACCTGGCCCGTGTCGCGGACCGTGGCCTGGCCCGCCGCCCCGCCGGGTCGGTACGGCTGGACTGTGTACGTATGGCTGCGGCGGTTGATGACCAGGGTCCGGCGCGCGGCGACGTCCACGATGTAGGTCATCGGGCCGGCGTCGGCGCGGGTCTTGGGGCCGTGGACGTAGATCACCGACCGGATCGGCTTGCCGCTGAACAGCGGGTTGCCCGATGCGGCCATCTGGGCGCGCTGCTGGGGCGTCATCGTCTGCATATACGCCTGAAGCTGGGGGCTGATGATGCTTGTCGTCTGCACCACGGTCAAGTCGGCGCGGGCCGCAGGGGCGGTCAGCGCCACCGATGCCAGCGCCAGTGCCGATAAAATCGAATGCGTCTTCTGCATGAGGGAACAATTCTCCTGATTCCTCTACGCCTGTTTCTGCCCGTCCGTTCCCGCCGCCAAACCTTCCGGGGCCGCCGCGTCTGCCTGGTAGAGCCGGTCGAGCAGGCGCGGGGGCAGCAGGCGGACCAGGCCCATCGCCAGCGCGGCGGTGCGGGGGAACCGAACGACCGAATGACCGCGCCGGATACCGTTCAGAATTGCCCGCGCGGCGTCCTCGGGTTCCATCAAGAATGGCATCTTCCCGATGTCCGCCGTCATCGGGGTGCGGACAAACCCCGGCGCGACCGTCACCAGCCGGATGCCCTGCCGCGCCCACGGCGCGCGCAGGCCGTCGCAGAGCTGGCTGACGGCGGCCTTGGAGGCCGAGTAGCCCGCGCCCGCGCCGGGCAGCGCCCGGTCGGCGGACAGGCTGGAGATCACCGCCACCGTCCCCCCGCCCGGCTGCGCCTGGAGAAACGGCTGCAACACTTCGAGCCAGCGCGCGACGCCCAGGACGTTGGTTTGCAGCATCTCGTTCAGCGCATCCACGGTAAAGGTCTCGGTATTCGTCCCCAGCCCGATGCCCAGCGACAGATACGCCGTCTCGACACCCAGCCCGTGCGCCGCGACCCGCGCCAGCGCCGCCGTGATGGAATCCGAGTCGCGCGCATCCGACAGCGCCGTCAGCGGCTCCCCGCCGAACATCCCCACTTCATCGGCCACGCGCCGCAGGCGGGCCTCGTGCCGCCCGACCAGGGTGACGTGCTTCCGCTCCCGCGCCAGCGCGAGGGCCAGCGCCCGTCCGATCCCGCTGGAAGCGCCGACGATTAACTGTGTGGGTGAAGACTTGAACGGGTGTGTAGAGGCGGCTTCCATTAAGTTGGGTTCATGCTCTGGATCATGGCTAAATCTCCTGCCTCAAGGGCGGCAAACCCCAGAGCGGCATTGTACCCCCGCGCCCTGGCTGTTACGGCAACGAAGACCCGTCCCACTGGTGCTCCGGGTCGGGGTAGAAGAACGCGCTCACACCGTTGACGTGCATTTTCACAAACCAACCACCTGGGACTTTTGCCCGGTAGAGCGATACGTCAACTTCGTACCTGCCGCCTAGAGCTGGCTTCTCGGTCCTGATTACTTCCCACTTCAAGGCCATTGTCTACTCCTTCTCCACGAACGCGGCGTAGATGGCGCGGACGGCTTTCTCGTAGTCGCCCGTGTCGACGCCGACGATGATGTTCAGCTCGCTCGACCCCTGGTTGATCATGCGGATGTTGACGCCCGACCGGGCCAGGGCGGCGAAGACGTGGGCGGCGATACCCACCCGGTGGACCATGCCCTGCCCGACCACGGCCAGCATCGCCATGTCGCGCTGCACCTCGATGCGGTCCGGCTGGACCACGCGCCGGATCTCGGCCACGACCTCGGCTTCTTTGCCGTCCAGTTCCTCGTCGGTCAGGATGACCGAGAGCGTGTCGATGGATGTCGGCGAGTGCTCGTAGGAGATGCCGTGCGACTCCAAAATCTCCAGGACCTTGCGCCCGTAGCCGCGCTCCTGGTTCATCATGGCCTTCTCGGTGAACAGCGTCGCGAAGCCCTTGCGGCCCGCGACACCGGCGATGCTGGTCGTCCGCGAGTCGCGCTCGGTGACGATCCGGGTGCCCAGGTCGCCGGGCGCGTTGGTGTTCTTGATGTGGATGGGGATGCCGGCCTCGCGGACGGGGAACACGGCCTCGTCGTGCAGCACGGTCGCGCCCATGTAGGACAGCTCCCGCTGCTCGCGGTAGGTGATCTCTTCGATGGGGCAGGGGTCGTCAACCAACCGCGGGTCCGCCATCAGCAGGCCCGAGACGTCGGTCCAGTTCTCATACACGGCGGCGTGGACGGCGCGGGCGACGATAGCCCCCGTGACGTCCGAGCCGCCGCGCGAGAAGCACTTGATCTTGCCCTGCGGGTCCTGGCCGTAGAAGCCGGGGATGACGGCCACCTGGCCTGCGGGGACGGCCCGGAGCCTGGCCCCAAGCCGCCCGTAGCTTTCGCCGGGGTGGAAGCGCCCGTCCGGGCCGAATCTGATCCCGTCGGCGGCATCGACGAACTCGGCGTCCAGAAAGGCGGCGATCAGCCGGGCGCTCAGGTATTCGCCGCGTGAGGCGACCCAGTCTTTGGCCGCCCCCGCCGCGACCTGCTGGCCGACGTCGCGCAGCCACTCCCACATCTCGGGGACGCCCAGCTCGCCCGCGATCCCCAGGAAGCGCTCGCGGACCAGCCCGAACGGGGCGCTGGGGTCCAGCCCCTGCTCCCCGAGCGAGTGGCAGAGGTAGAGCAGGTCGGTGATCTTTTTGTCCTTGTCGGTGCGCTTGCCCGGCGCGGACACGACGACGAAGCGGCGGCGCGGGTCGGCGCGGACGATGGCGGCGATCTTGCGGATCTGGTCGGCGTCGGCCACGGATGAGCCGCCGAACTTGGCGACGACGGGGCGGGGCTGATCACTCATCTGACGCGGGGCGGGGCTTGCGTGTGTGTCTGTCATGGGTGCGTCTATTATAGACGCATTCGCGCGGCGGACACAACCCGGTGTCGCCCGCGCGCCCCGGTTGCCGTCGCTCCACCGTGCGCTTTGCCGCCCTTGACAGCATAGCAGTCCAGTTGTATACTTCAAACAAGCGACGTAAGAAAGCCTTTTTCACACCATGAACTACACGAAAGTCTCTCCCTTGGCCCCGCTCCTCCTCGCGTCCGCCGTGCTGGGCCTCGGCCTTCTCCCGCCGACCCTTGCCCGCCCTGCTAAGGCGCACACGAAGAGGACGCCGCCCGCAGCGGCAGCGAGGCTGAAGACGCCGGAGACGGTAGGGGGTGGGACGGTGGCCGACCCCGCCGTGGGTCCGGCCCCATCCTACGGCCTGGGCGGGCCGGGCATGGTGCTGGTAAAGAACTGGCACTTCGGCACAGGGGGCACGATCAAGAACTACGCCGACATGAACGCGAACTTTCTGTACCACGACCAGTTCAACACCATCGGCAACGGCACCAACTACGGGGCGGTCACGGTCGCGCATGATGCGGCCACGGCCCTGCCGAACCAGCCCATCGAGGGTGTGGACAGCCCGCCGGTGCGGGAGTTCACGGCGGACTCGCTGAAGACATATCTGACGGGGCTGGATGGGGCTACCCTCGTCAAGCCGGCCCTGCACAACGCGGGGAACGGCTCGTTCATGGCGAAGTGGAAGCTGCCGAATGGCGGCTCGCTCTTGGGCCGGGACATCGTGTGGGAGACGCGGGTGCGCTACGTCACGCCCCCCTATTTCTGGTTCGCTATCTGGGCGGCGGGCAACAAGTGGAAGTGGGACGGCGGCTCCCAGGGGGCGGAGCAAGACCTGGTGGAGGGCTTCGGCTATGACAACGGCGGCGGCAACACGAACTACGACGGGCGCTACTGGCACTCCGGGGCCGTCGCTACTCCCACCAAGGACGCCGTAGGCTACGGGGACTGGGGCAAGACGATGGCCGCGCAGGGCATCAAGTCCTATGACGCAAGCCAGTACCACACCTGGACCTGGCACTACAAGAAGGACGGCACCTACGCTATGTACTGTGATGGGATCAAGGTCCAGAGCGGGTCGGACTACCACTGGACCTATGGCGGCAAGGCGACGGACGAGCCGATCGATATGGACTTCCTGTTCGACGGCGGTTGGGGCCACACCCAGATCGACAGCGTCAACCGCCCCTTGCCCGTCACGGCGTTCGCGGGCAAGTTCTACGAATGGAACTACAGCCGCGTCTACCTGAGCAAAGATGCAGCCCACTGACCGAGGCTGGACAGGGCGCGATCTGTCACCGCAGCGTGAAATCACGCAGGGCGGGCATCAGCGCGTGGGCCGTCAGGTCCAGGTGGATGGGCGTCACGGACAGATACCCGTCGGCCACGGCGCGGACGTCGGAGCCGGCTTCGGCCCCCGCCGCCTCCTCGGCCAGCGACCCGCCCAGCCAGTAGTAGGGCCGCCCCAGGGGGTCAGCCCGCTTCTCGACCCGATCCACGTACTGCCGCCGGCCCTGCGTCGTCACGGCGACGCCTTTGATCTCCGACTGGGGCAGGTTGGGGGCGTTGACGTTAAGGATGGTGAACGGCGGCAGGGGGTGGGCGGCGAGCCGCCGGGCCAGCCGGGCGGCGCAGTCCGCAGCGGGTTCCCAGTGGATGTCAGGGTCCCACGAGGCGACCGAGACGGCCAGGGCGGGGTGGCCGATGATGGCCGCCTCAAAGGCCGCCGAGACGGTGCCGGAGTAGTGGACGTCCCATCCGAGATTCGGGCCGTGGTTGATGCCCGAGACAACTAAATCACACGCGCCGCCCATCACCTCCAGCAGCCCCAGAGTGGCGCAATCGGAGGGCGTACCGTTGGACATGAATGCCGCCGACCCGTCGCGCAGGGTCGTCGGCGTGAGGCGAAGGGGCTTGTGCAGGGTGATGGCGTGGCCGGTCGCGCTCTGCTGGCGCTCGGGGGCGACGACGGTGACGTCGCCGACTCCGGCCAGGGCGTTCTTGAGGGCGAACAGCCCGTCGGCCTGGACGCCGTCGTCGTTGGTGAGAAGTATTCGCATCGTCCCCGACTATAGCCCCAAAGGGTCCGGGAAGTCAAGGTGGCTCCTTCGGGTATACTAGGGGCCAACCCATCCCGCGGAGGCACCTCCCATGCCCGAAGACACCTACACCCTGGCCCAGGCCGCCGAGCGGATCGGCGTCCGCCAAGACACCCTGACCGCGACGCTGCCGGACATCGGCGTGGACCTGGTCGGACGCGACCCGAAGACGCTGACCCAGGCCGAAGTCGCCAAGCTGTCCGAGCTGATTCAGCGGATCAAGACCCTGCACGGGGAGGGCGTGGAGTAGGCCCGTCGCTCTCCTTCCCGCACCCGCCATCTGCTTAGAAAGCACCGCCCCCTCATGCGCCCGCGCTTTTTCGCCCTCGCGCTCCTGCTTGTTCTTGCTCTTCGGCTGCCCGTGCCGGCGGCCCCTGTCGCCGCGACGTCGACCCACAAGCCCGCCGCCTTCGGCGTGGCGGCCCACCCCGACGTCAGCATCGAGTGGTGGTACGTCAACGCCCACGTCACGACCGACAAGGGCCGGCACCTGGCCCTGATCGGCTCGTTCTTCCGATTCGGCAGCGGCGTCAACCCGTTCGACGGCTCGCCTCTGCCCCGCGCGCATTATCTGATCTACGCCGTGACCGATCTCGACAAGAAGACGCAGCGGCCCTACTCGCTGGCCGACTCAAACATGATCTCGCTGATGCGTCAGTTCGGCCCGCTGCTGGCCGCGCAGAACCCGCACGACCCCGCCATGCGGTCTTTCGTCACCGCCCTGAACGCGGGGCGTCTGCCCGCGCCGCACCGGAAGATCGCCGGGGCCGCCTCGGTCGTCAGCGCCCCGTTCCGGCTGGCCTACGGCAGGGACAACACGCTGACGGCGACGAACAGCGCCGATACGTCTTTCGACCTGAACCTGAACGCGGGCGGGCCGGACCAAGTCCATCTGACGCTGACAGCGCAGAAGCCGCCGATGGCTGTGGGCGGCAAGGGCGAGACGGGCCTGAAGCGCGCGAACGACATGTACTACTTTTCGCTGACCCGCTGCACGGTCGGCGGCACGGTCAGCACGGGCACGGGTGCCGAGACCGTCACGGCAGGCCAGGGCTGGTTCGACCACCAGTGGGGCAATTCCTGGGTGGCCTCGAACGACGGCTGGGACTGGTGGGGCGTCCAACTCGACGATGGCACGGACATTTTGTTCTTCCGTCAGCGCGACCTGAAGACGGGCCGCGTCTTCTTCCCGCTGGCGACGTTCATGGACAAGAACGGGCGGCAGAGCGTGACCAAGAAGATTGTGTTCGCGCCGGACAAGTCGGCGCTGTGGAAGAGTCCGAAGAGCGGCGTGACGTACCCGCTGGGGTGGGAGATTTACTTCCCCGAAAAGGGTCTGGCCCTTCACGTCACGGCGGCAGTGAGAAACCAGGAGATGCCGATCTTAGGGCCGGGCGCGGGCATCTGGGAGGGGCTGTGCAATGTCAGCGGCGTTGACATGAACAACCCTAAAGGGCCAGAGCCGCGCAAAGTGGGCGATACTTATAGTCGGAAGACCGGTCTCGGCACGACCACCTTTGAGGGTGTGCTGACGCCGACCCTGAAGGGCATCGCCTACATGGAACTGGTCGGGTACGGCAGCCCGGCCGTGAAGGCGACGTTGGCGAAGCCGACGGCAGTGTGGCGTGGCCGGGGGAAGTGAGGGCGCAGAGTGTCCCCGCCCCCGTCGCTTCGCGCCGACCCCTTTTCGTACACTCTTGATGACTGAACAGCAATCCATCCACCTCAAGCGCGACGCTGCGCGCTGGTCGGTGACGGCTTCTGCCGTCCTACTGGGCCTGAAGCTGATCGTCGGCACAATTACGGGCAGCGCGGGCATTTTGGCCGAGGCGGTCAACTCGGCGGGGGATTTGTTCGGGGCCGCCGTCGTGTTCCTGTCGGTGCGGGCGTCGGACGAGCCGCCGGACGCCTCCCACGCCTACGGGCACGGCAAGATCGAGAACCTATCGGGCGCGGCGACGTCCGCGCTGATTCTCGTCGGCGGGGCGTTCGCGCTGGGCGCGGCGGTCCGGCATCTCGGGCGCGGCGGGCCGATGCCGGACCTGCGCTGGGGCATGGGCGTGATGGCCGGGTCGGCGGTCGTCAACGCCATCGTCTCGCGCCGCTTGCTTCGGATCGGGCGCGAGACCGACTCACCGGCCCTTTCCGCCGACGGCCACCACTTGCAGACCGACGTGCTGACGTCGCTGGGCGTCCTGCTCGGCCTGGTCCTGGTGCGGCTGACGGGGCGGCGCGAATGGGACTCGCTGGCGGCCCTGGTCGTGTCTGTGATCATCCTGCGTGTGGGCTTCGGGCTGGCGCGCGATGCCCTCGGGACGCTCTCCGACGCCGCCCTGCCCGCCGACGAGGAGCAGACCCTGCGCCGTGTCCTAGAAGCCCATCCCGAAGTCTTGGGTTTTCACAAGCTCCGCACCCGTAAGTCCGGCTCCCACCGCCATGCCGACGTCCACGTGCAGGTCGCCGACACGCACACCTTGGTCGAGGCGCACCGGCTGACCGAGCTGCTGGAGGATGACCTACGGGCCGCCTTGCCGAACCTGCACCCCATCATCCACATCGAGCCGTTCGAGGACGAGGTGCGCCACCAGCAGGACGAGGCCCAGACCGGCTACAAGCCCGGCTGGCCGCCCCCCGCGCCCTGATTGCAGGGCACTGAAAGACGCACATCAGCCTCAGCGTGGGCTGGTCTAGTCGGTGATCGCGTTGACCTCTGCTTCGGTTAGTGTGCGGGCGCAGCGTACTAGCGTGCCATAAATTCCCTCGCCAGGTGCTACTCTGTTTGCCGCTCGCCAAAGGTGATTCGGGTCAATTGGCACCACCGCCGCTTTTCGTCGGTGCTCGTAATAATGTGGGTAGCCGGGCGTCGGCTACCGCCTCCGCACCGCCGACCCTCAATAGCTCACGCCTCCCCCGCGATCTTTACGCAACCTTTACACCACCCCCCGCCCCCTTTACGCCTTCTTTACACGGACTGGGCGATAATGTCCCCAGTTGAGAAGGGAGCCGACCCGTGTTCGCCAAGATGTCCGATTCGTTCGCCGCCCGCCTGCTGCTGGCGCTGGCGTTCTACTCCGCCTTGGTCGGGGCCTGGATGCACACGCCCCCCGCCTCCGACTCTCCCTGCGCCGTATCCGCAGGGCGCGGCCGCTGACGAGACGGGCGCGGCGCGGGGGAAATCATGTCAGTCCTAGATCGCGTCCTCGGCAGGCCGCTGGCCTCGCACGAAGAAGAAGAGCAGAAGGTCGGTCCGTTCACGGCCCTGCCCATGCTCGGCTTGGACGCGCTGGCCTCAGCGGCTTACGGGCCGGAGGCGGCGCTGACTCTGCTGCTCCCCCTGGGGGCGCTGGGGCTGGCGTACATCGGCCCGCTGACGGGCGTGATCCTGGCGCTGCTGGCGATCCTGTACCTCTCGTACCGGCAGACCACGGCGGCGTACCCGACGGGCGGCGGCTCGTACACGGTGGCGCGGGAGAACCTCGGGGCGCGCATGGGGCTGCTGGCGGCGGCGTCCCTGCTCCTCGACTACGTCCTGAACGTGGCGGTCGGCATCGCGGCGGGCGCGGAGGCGCTGTGTTCCGCCTTCCCCCGGCTCCTGCCGCACATCCTATTGATCTGTCTGGTCATCCTCGCCCTGGTCGCGCTGGCGAACCTGCGGGGCGTTCGCGAGTCCGGTACGGCGTTCGCCCTTCCCACCTACCTGTTCGTCGGGACGCTGGGGCTGACCATCCTCATCGGTCTGTGGAAGACGGCCGTGAGCCACGGCCACCCGCACCCGGTCCAGACGCCGCCCGCTTTGCCGCTCGCGACCGAGGGGGTGAGCCTGTGGCTCCTGATGAGGGCGTTTTCCAGCGGCTGCACGGCCATGACCGGCGTGGAGGCGATCTCGAACGGCATCTCGGCGTTCGCGCAGCCCGCCGTCAAGAACGCCCAGAAGACGCTGACGCTGGTGGTCGTGATCCTGGGCGCGCTGCTGGCCGGCATCGCCTTCCTGTGCCGGGTCTACGGGATCGGGGCACCCAGCGGCGACAACCCGCAGAGCGTTCTGTCCCAGCTCGTCGCCGCCGTGACGGGGCGCGGGGTCTTCTATTACGTCACCCTGGCGAGCGTCCTCGCGGTCCTGTCGCTGTCGGCCAACACGAGCTTCGCGGGCTTCCCGCGGCTGTGCCGCATCATCGCCGAAGACGACTACCTGCCCCACGCCTTCGCCAGCCGGGGGCGGCGGCTGGTGTATTCGCTGGGCATCGGCATTCTCACTGCTCTTTCGGCGCTCCTGCTGATCGCCTTCGGCGGCATCACCGACCGGCTGATTCCCCTGTTCGCCATCGGCGCGTTTGGGGCGTTCACGCTGTCCCAGGCGGGCATGACGGTCCACTGGCGGCGCAGCCCTGGGACAACCCCGCAGGAGAAGGCCGCCGCGCGCACCTCGCGGCTGATCAACGCGACCGGCGCGGTCGCCACGGGAATCGCCCTGGCGATCGTGCTGGCGACCAAGTTCAAGGACGGCGCGTGGATCACCGTGCTGCTGATCCCCGCCCTGGTATTCATCTTTATCCGCGTCAAGAGCCACTACGACCACGTCACACGCGAGACCGGCTGCCTGCGCCCGATAGACCTGACCCGCAACGAGCCGCCCGTCATCGTCATCCCCATGAAGGGCTGGACGACAATCACGGAGAAGGCGCTGCGTTTCGGGATGGGCATTTCGCCCGACGTGATCGCGATCCACATCAGCACCGACGACGCCGACGCGCGGCAGTTGCAGGACGCCTGGAAACAGTTCGTCATGGGGCCGGTCCGCGCCGCGGGCATAACGGAGCCGCACCTGATGGTGCTGCTGTCGCCCTACCGGCGGCTGTTCCATCCGCTGCTGGATTATATTCAGCAGCTCAAGGCCGCGTACCCCGACCGGACCATCGCCGTCCTGATCCCGGAGCTTGTCGAGTCGCGCTGGTATCAGTATCCCCTGCATAACCAGCGGGCGACAGGGCTGAAGGCCGCCTTGCTGCTGCGCGGCGGCCCGCGCGTGACGGTGATCAACGTCCCCTGGTATCTGAGTGACTGACTCCGAGTGACTGACATGGTCTTGTACAAGACGGCACTGGCTGCGTGCCTGCTGCTCATCCTCGGGATATACGCGCTGCTGGCGCAGGCGCGCAGGAACAGAGACCCACGCCCGGTCCGCACACTGCAACTGCTGAAGCTCGGCCTCTGCCTTTCCGCCATCTCCTACCTGAGCCGGATTCAGGACGCGCCGCACGGCGGCCACGGCTCGCCGCTCGGCTTCGTGTCCTGCCTCCTGGGGACGGTCTTCCTGTGGCTCGGCTACTGGGAACACCGGAGGCTGCGGCTGGGACATCTGGACGCCCCGCGTCGCGCACCCGACGAGGAGAACGAGCGGATCGCGGGGACATCGCTGACGTCCACACGAGCCGCCGGGCTGGGGCCTCTGACGGGGCGCGCGCACCGGGTCGTGCTCCGCGCCCAGTGGGAGGCGCTCCGCCGGCGCGACCCGTGCGTGGACACGCACCACCTGCTCCTCGGGCTGCTGGACGATCCCGGCTCGGCGGGCGTCCGCGTCCTGGAGCGGCTGGACGCCCGCCCGGAGCAAGTCCACCTGGAGCTGCTGGAGCGGATGCTGAACGCGCCAGCCTCGGTGCCGGCCGGGCCGTCGGCCTTCGCCGAGGGTGCCCGGCAGGTGTTCGTGCTGGCGGCGCAGGAGGCGCACCGGTTCGACAAGGGCTGTGTGGGGACGGAGCACCTGCTGCTCGGCCTGGTGCTGATGGGGAAAGGACGGGCGGCCTCGGTGCTCTACGCGGCGGGCGTCACCGCAGACGGCGTCCGCGCCCTGATCGTGGAAGAAGGAAAAGCCGCCTGACGCCGCCCCGCGCCGCCCACCCATGACCGACCCATGACAGACCTATAACCGACCCATGAACAGACGCCTGCCGCCTATCTTCCGCAACCTCCTGTACAACCTGCGCGGCGGGTTTCTGGTCCGCCCGCTCATCATCGCCCTTGCCCTGGGGCTGACGGGCGCGCTGCTGTCGTCTCTGGAGCAGGCGGCTCCCGCCGTGGACGGCCTGGCCCCGAAGATGCTGTTCCCCTCACGCGCGGACCCGCAGGTGGCGCAGGTGATCTTGGGCGGCATCGCCGCCGCCATGATGACGGTCGTGTCCATCGTCTTCGCCATCCTGCTGATGACGCTGACCCTGGCCTCGATGCAGTTCTCGCCGCGCATCATCCTCTCGTTCTCGCAGGATCGGGTGACGCAGCAGACGCTGGGAATCTTCCTCGGCACCTTCACCTACTGCGTGGCCGCGCTGCCCGCCGCCCACACCCTGCCGCACCCGTTCGAGCCGATCCTGTCCGTGCTCGGCGCGATGCTGCTGGCTCTGGCCTGCGTGGCGTGGCTGCTCTTCTTCATCCACCACATCGCCGAGGCGATCAGCGTCAACCACATCGTTGACCGAATCGCGCAGGAGACCGAAGACGTCATCGACCAGACCATGCCCCAGCCCGTCCGGCGCGACCGCCTGCCCGAGTCGGCGGTACACACCGGCGCGGGTCTGGAACCGAACGCGCGCGAGGCACCCGTCCTCTGCGGCGTCTCGGGCTACGTCCGCTTCATCGACACGCGGCGTCTTGTCGCCCAGGCGAAGTGGGCGGGCGTGTCCGTCCGCGTCCTGCGCCGCGTCGGCCACTTCGTCCCCGCCGGTGTCCCCCTGCTGATGGTCTCCAAAGGGGACAAGCTGACCGCCGCGGGGGCCGCCGAGCTGCGCGCGGCATTCGAGATCGGCCCGACCCGGACCTTGCAGCAGGACGTGGAGTACGGCATCCTCCAGATCGTGGACATCGCCCTCAAGGCGATCTCGCCCGCCGTGAACGACCCCAGCACGGCCATCGGCTGCGTGGACCAGCTCAGCCGCATCCTGATCCGCTTCGCCACGCGCGAGCCGCCGGCGTCGCTGCTCTACGATCCGCCGGGCGTGTTCCGCGTCGGCCTGCCCTGGCTGTCCTTCGACCGGCTCGTCGAGTCAGCGTTCGAGCAGATCCGCGTTTATTCCAAGGCGGACGTCGCCGTCAGCCTGCGGATTCTGCGCGCCCTGAGCGACATCGCCTCGACCGTGCCCGATGCAGACGTGCGGCTGACACTGGTCGGACAGGCGCGGCGGACGGTGGACGGCTGCGCCGGCAGCGTCGGTGGTGAAGAAATGGCCGAGCTGCGCGCCCGCCTGGCCGCCCTGGAAGGCCTGCTGACAGTCTCCGGCGAATCTTGACGAAAGCTTTATGCCCCGCCTGCCTGTCTTTACGGTTTCTTTACACGCGATTGGATACAATACCAGCGACTTTCAAGGAGGGGTGCGGGATGCAGGACTTCGCATTTTTGGCCGTGACATTGCTGTTCTTCGTCCTCAGCATCGGCTACACGTTCGGCTGTGACAAGCTGTGAGGAGACAAGGCGATGCTGTTTGAGTTCTGGCTGGCCGGACTGGCCACGGTCGGACTGAGCGTGTATCTGATGTACGCCCTGCTCCGACCGGAGCATTTTTAGGCGAAGACACGGGAGAATATCGGATGACACTGATCGGCTGGTTCCAGATTGTGCTCTTTCTGGGTCTGATCCTCGCCTTCACCAAGCCCGTCGGCACCTTTCTGTACAAGGTGTTCGAGGGCGAGAAGACGTGGCTCTCGCCCGTCCTGCGGCCCGTGGAGCGGCTGCTCTACAAGATCGGCGGCGTCAACGAGGGCGAGGAGATGCCGTGGACGACCTACACGCTGGCGATGCTGCTGTTCAGCGTCGTCACCCTGGTCATCACCTACGGGTTGCTGCGCTGGCAGGCGCTTTTGCCGCTGAACCCCATGCACTTCGGGGACGCTAAGAACGCGCCGCCCTACGCCACGGCGATGACGCCGGACCTGGCCTTCGGCACGGCGGCCTCGTTCACGACCAATACCAACTGGCAGGCCTACGGGGGCGAGAGCACGATGTCGTACTTCTCGCAGATGGTCGCGCTGGCCTCGCACAACTTCTTCTCCGCCGCCACGGGCATCGCCATCGCCATCGCCCTGGTGCGCGGCCTGGGTCGCCGGTCGGCCCAGACCATCGGCAACTTCTGGGTGGACGTGACGCGCACGACGCTGTACGTCCTGTTGCCGCTCTGCCTGGTCTATGCCCTCGCCCTCTGCCAGCAGGGCGTGATCCAGAACTTCCACGCCTACCACGCGGTCACGACCGTGGAGGGCGGGACGCAGATTATCCCCGGCGGGCCGTTCGCCTCTCAGGAGGCGATCAAGATGCTGGGCACGAACGGCGGCGGGCCGTTCAACGCGAACTCCTCCCACCCGTTCGAGAACCCGACGCCGCTGACCGACTTCCTCCAGGTGTTGTCGATCTTCCTGCTGGGCGCGGCCCTCGTTTACACGTTCGGCCTGTACGTCGGCAACACGAAGCAGGGCTGGGCCTTGTGGGGCGCGATGGGCGTCCTGTTCGCCATCGGCGTCTCGGTCGCCTACACGCAGGAAGCGAAAGGCAATCCGCTGATCGCCGCACAGGGGGTCGAGGCGCGGGCGTCCGTTCTGGGCGACAGCGGCGGGAACATGGAAGGCAAGGAGGTCCGGTTCGGCGAGGCCCGGTCCACGCTGTTCGCCACGGTCACGACCGACGCGAGCTGCGGGGCGGTCAACTCGATGCACGATTCATACACGCCTATCGGAGGCCTGGTCCCGATGGCGAACATCATGACCGGCGAGGTCATCTTCGGCGGGGTCGGCGCGGGCCTATACGGGATGCTGATGTACGCCATCCTGGCCGTGTTCATCGCGGGCTTGATGGTCGGGCGGACTCCCGAGTACCTGGGCAAGAAAGTGGAGGCGTTCGAGGTCAAAATGGCGATGCTGGCGACCCTGGTGCTGGCCGCCGACGTGCTCCTCTTCACCGCGGCGGCGAGCGTGGTCCATGTCCCGCACCCCTCGGCCTACTGGAACACCGTCCAAAGCTCGCCGCCCTCGACGAACGCGCTGGCAAGCGCCAACACGAACAACAGCGGCCCGCACGGGTTCTCCGAGATCCTCTACGCCTACGACTCGACCACGGGCAACAACGGCAGCGCCTTCGCGGGCATCTCGGTCAACACGCCCTACTGGAACCTGACCCAGGGCGTCTCGATGCTGGTCGGTCGGTTCCTGATGATCGTGCCCCTGCTCGCCATCGCGGGCAGCATGGCCCGCAAGAAGCGCGTCCCGCTGTCGGCGGGCACGTTCCCGACCGACACGCCGCTGTTCGCGGGCCTGCTGATCGGCGTGATCGTGATCGTCGGCGCGCTGACCTACTTCCCCGGCGTCTCGCTCGGCCCGGTGGTGGAGCACTTCCTGATGCACGCGGGGAAGACGTTTTAGAGGATTCCCCCCAGCCCCCACCCGAAGAAACAAAAACCATGGCAACCACACTCAACAACACCCGAGCACCTGGCGCGGGGGCGACGGGCGACGCGCCCTCGGTCCCGCCGCCCGGCAAGCGCGCCCGCCCGCTGTTCGACCCGCCCATCGTCCGCCGCGCCCTGCGCGACGCCTTCGTGAAGCTGGACCCGCGCACCGAGGCCAAGAACCCCGTCATGTTCGTGGTCTGGGTCGGCAGCGTGGTCACGACGCTGATCTTCGGGCGCGACCTGATCGCCGGCGTGGGCGGCTGGGAGCGGGCCTTCGTCGGCCAGATCGCCCTGTGGCTCTGGTTCACCGTGCTGTTCGCCAACTTCGCCGAGGCCATCGCCGAGGGGCGCGGCAAGGCGCAGGCGGACGAGCTGCGGAAGACGCGCACGACGACCCCGGCCAAGAAGCTGGGCAAGAACGGGCAGATCGAGGGCGTCCCGGCCTCGACGCTCCGTAAGGGCGACGTCGTGCTGTGCGAGGTGGACGACATCATCCCCTCGGACGGGACGATCATCGAGGGCATCGCCAGCGTAGACGAGTCGGCCATCACGGGCGAATCGGCCCCGGTCATCCGCGAGGCGGGCGGCGACCGGAGCGCGGTCACGGGCGGCACCAAGGTCATCTCGGACAGCATCAAGATCGAGATCACCGCGAACCCCGGCGAGACGTTCATCGACCGCATGATCAACCTGGTTGAGGGCGCGTCGCGCCAGAAGACGCCCAACGAGATCGCGCTGAACATCCTGATCGCGGGCCTGACGATCATCTTTCTCTTGGCGACCGTGACCCTGCTGCCGTTCGCGCAGTACAACGTCGGCCAGGCCCAGGTGGCGGGCAGCGGCGGCGTCGCGCCCAGCATCACCGTTCTGATCGCCCTGCTGGTGTGTCTGATCCCGACCACCATCGGCGGGCTGCTCTCCGCCATCGGCATCGCGGGCATGGACCGGGTCATGCAGTACAACGTCCTGGCGATGTCGGGCAAGGCGGTCGAGGCGGCGGGCGACGTGGACGTGCTGCTGCTGGACAAGACCGGCACCATCACCCTGGGCAACCGGCAGGCGGCGGAGTTCCTGCCCGTGCCGGGCGTGGACATTGGCGAGCTTGCCGACGCCGCCCAGCTCTCGAGCCTGGCCGACGAGACGCCCGAAGGCCGCTCCATCGTCGTGCTGGCAAAAGACCAGTACGGCCTGCGCGGGCGTGAGCTGTCCGAAAAGGACGCCGAGTTCATCCCGTTCACCGCCCAGACGCGCATGTCGGGCGTCAACATGAACGGGACGCGCGTCCGCAAGGGCGCGGTGCAGGCCGTCATCGACTACGTGAAGCAGAGCGGGGGGGCCGTCCCCGACGCGCTCCAGGAGATCGCCGACGACATCTCGCGCCGGGGCGGGACGCCGCTGGCCGTGGTCCTGAACGAGAAGCCGCTGGGCATTATCTACCTCAAGGACGTGGTCAAGGGCGGGATGCGCGAGCGCTTCGACCACCTGCGCGCGATGGGCATCAAGACGGTCATGATCACGGGCGACAACCCGCTGACCGCCGCCGCCATCGCCCAGGAAGCGGGCGTGGACGACTTCCTGGCCCAGGCCAAGCCGGAAGACAAGATGGCGCTGATCAAAAAGGAGCAGGCCGAGGGGCGGCTGGTCGCCATGACCGGCGACGGCACCAACGACGCGCCCGCGCTGGCCCAGGCCGACGTCGGCGTGGCGATGAACTCAGGGACGCAGGCCGCCAAAGAGGCCGGCAACATGGTGGACCTGGACTCGAACCCCACCAAGCTGATCGAGGTCGTCGAGATCGGCAAGCAATTGCTGATGACGCGCGGGGCGCTGACGACGTTCTCCATCGCAAACGACGTGGCGAAGTATTTCGCCATCATCCCGGCGATGTTCTCCACGCTGTACGTCCTGAGCGGCCAGGCGCACGGGCCGCTGTGGGCCTTGAACATCATGCACCTGCATTCGCCGTATTCGGCGGTGCTGGCGGCGATCATCTTCAACGCGCTGATCATCATCGCGCTGATCCCGGTCGCCCTGCGCGGCGTCCCGTACACGCCGATGGGCGCGGCCCAGGTCCTGCGCCGCAACCTCGCCGTGTGGGGCCTGGGCGGCATCCTGCTCCCGTTCCCCTTCATCTGGGCGCTCGACCAACTGGTCGTCCTGCTGCACTGCGCGCCGGCGCATTGATGTTCCTATCCCGTCTCGCTTGAGGCTCGCCACCTTTCCCTCAGAGGGAAGGGATGCCGATCATGCGGGGCCGGTGCCTCAATCCATGCGAAGGCTGCCAGCTCTTTCCGAAGCCCTTCCCTCCGAGGGAAGGGTGGCGAGCCTCAAGCGAGACGGGATAGGACGTCTGGAGAAACCAACACAAATGGCTAAACAACTCGCTATCGCCGTCCGCCTGACGCTCATCCTGCTGCTGATCGTCAGCGGCATCTACCCCCTGGTCGTCTGGGGCATCTCCCAGGCGGCCTTCAAGCACCAGGCCGACGGCAGCCTGATCACGGATGCTTCGGGCAAGACCGTCGGCTCCGAGCTGCTGGCGCAGGGGTTCACCAAGCCCGAGTATTTCCACCCGCGCCCCTCGGCGGCGGGCGGCGGCTACGACCCCACCGCCAGCAGCGGCACGAACCTCGGGCCGACGAGCGACAAGCTGATCCACGGCGTCCACAAGAAAGACCTCGCCCCCGGCAAGCCCGACCCGTCCGATTTCGACGGCGTGGCCGACCTGGCGAGGCAGTACCGCATGGACAACGGGCTGCCCGCGAACTCCCCGGTGCCCGTGGACGCCGTGACGCGGTCGGCCTCGGGCCTGGACCCCGGTATCAGCCCGACCAACGCCGCCTTGCAGGCCGCCCGCGTCGCCCGCGCGCGCAACGTGTCCACCGACGTCGTAACCGGCCTGCTGAAGAGCAACACGCAGGGCCGGTCGCTGGGATTTTTAGGCGAGCCGGTCGTCAACGTCCTGACCCTGAACCTCGCCCTGGACAAGGCAGCGCCCGCGCCGCCCGCGCCCGCCAAAAAATGACCGCGCCGAAGAACAAAGAAAGGAGGAAAAAATGAGCAGCAAAAAGAAGGACAAGAAGGACGACAAGAAGAAGGACAAGAAAGACAAGAAGAAGTAGCCTCGCCACCTGGGCTGCGACGGAATGGGACCGCACCGGACAAGTCCGGTGCGGTTTAATTATGAGCGTTGCGAGGTGCAGAAACTGCCGCCACGGGGCTGATGCCCTGGGACAGCCCGGCGGATAGACGGCGACGTTCATCGGGGCGCGGAACAGGCAGTCATTCGGTGACGGCCCCGCGCCTCATTGGGGGACCTTCACGATGAACGCAGAGAGGCTGCTGCAATACGCCGCCTTCCTGAAGCTAAACGTCGCGCTGGACAAAGCCGCTCCCTGCCGCCCGCGCCGGCGGAGAAGTAACGGAAGCCGCCAAAAAAATCGCCCCACCGTCTCACGTCTGGCGTGAGTGACGGTGGGGTGCCTTGGCTGGCCTCTGCGTAAAGACGTACCATTGAGGCAAAGAGGGCTGTGGCGTCAGGTGCAGTGCATTGTTAGGCTGCAATGTGGCCGCTTTCGAGCAGTCTTCGTAAGGCTTCGTTGACGGACTGCTCAGTGGGAAACGCGGCCGCGACATCAGGAGCTAACTTTACAAGGTTCGTCCCTTGATGATGACGCTCCACATATTTCCCGCGAACGCCCTTCTTCAACAGTTCTCCTAGCTCTGCCTCCGCATATTCCGGGCGTAAATCGTCTTGTCCGTCAAAATCTTTATCTGATTGCCCGTCAAAATCTTTATCTGACATTCTCATACACCCTTCTTTCTCGGCGCGTCACTTCACGCGCACTGATAATTCGTGTTTGATTGTTTTGGTCCGTGTGAGAAACGAAGAGCAAGCGCCCTCGGTTTGAATGCCCCATAATAATCAATCGCTCTTCGTCAATGGAATGGTCAGGATCGGGAAAAGTGATCGAAAGGTCATCCTCGAATACGGAGGCGGCTTCCAGAAAAGAAACGCCATGCTTGGTTATGTTTGCTTCTGCTTTGTCATTATCCCAATCAAAATTCATGTTCTGATTATGATACCTAGAACCTCGAAATGAGCGAGAGAGGTTGTAGACTGTTTACGAGGCGAAGAAAGCCTATGCTTGCCGCCTAACGCCATAGCTCACCCGCGACGCCCGCACTGCAAAGCATAACAATAACGCAGAGCAAACCGAGCGGGTGGCGTTGGGTGCAGCGCATTGTTAGACCGCTGGCGGAGTTGCTCCCGGCAAAAAGGCATTGGTATCACTGCGGGACTACCGAGTTGCTTTGATTATCGTCGAGCCTGAGAATTAATTCCTCCACAACTTCGTTACGTGCATTGGCGAAATCTTGATTGTAACCAGAGATCGTAAACCCACATTTTTCCAGAACCCATAGAGAAGCAAAATTATCTTTGACAGCACGAGCATAGAGCGGACGCACTTTGAGGATATGCAAGAAGTCTGATAATGCTCGAGTGGCGAGGCCCTGGCCCCAAAATGGTCTCCCAATCCAGTAACTGACTTCCGGGTGGCCGAACTGCTCAAAACTCCCAATGTGACCTGCCACCTCCCCCTCCACGAGTATAGCCTTCTTGATGATAGTATTGTCACCTAGAATTTTAGCCCAATGTGCCAGAAAAGCCGCTTTGTCCGAGGGGTTTTTAGCCGTAAAGGCAGCCATGTGATTGGCGGTTTCATCGAGTTGTTGCAGGAAGAACGTGGAAATGTCCTCAATTGTTACGTCCCTGAGCAGACCAGTGTTTGATAACGTGTCTTCTGCATTAAGTTCTGCACCGGCTTCTGTCACATCATTCTCCCTGCAAGTCATCGGTGTCTAGTGATAATTGCTTCATTGAGGCTCGGCACAACCAAAGCCTTTGGCCCAGCAGCCTAACGCCATAGCTCACCCGCGACGCCTGCACGGTACAGCAACCGAACCCCTATCCGCAATGGAGCAGGTGGCGTCGGGTGCAGCGCATTGTTAGGTTGCACACCTACTCACCTTCCGACGCCTCAATTTCTTCTTGATACTCTCTCATCTCAGCCATAATTTGTGCGGCAAGTTCGGGCGGCGCAAAAAAATACACGGTTGGTAAATCCAAATCGTCCATAAACACATCAAGCCGTAGGGTTGTCTTTTCTCCACCATACTGGATGCTGAAATCTACAACCTTCTCATCATCTACTGCCATACTCTGCGCGAGGGCAACAATGCTGGCGACTTCTGCATCTCCAAAACCAGAAGAGACAAGTGCAACGACACGCTCAAGAAATGGTTGCAAATCTTCTATCTCAAACTCGCCGGAGGCTTCTTCTAATTCTGCCATTGTTTCTCCTTTGCCTCCGTGCGAAAGAGCCGCTTCCGCTGTGCAATCTAACGACCTAGCTCACCCGCGACAGTAGGTCTGCACAACCTAACGAGTATGCAGATGCAACACGCAGGCTGCTGGCGTCGGGTGCAGCGCATTGTTAGGTTGCTCCGCTTTCTTGCATCGGTTACGGAAGCATTTTGCCCAATTTTTCAAGGCGGGACTGGATTGCGCCGTGTGTCCGCCCATGCAATTTGGATAATTCTTTAACCGCTATGCCCTCATCAAAACTACGACAAAGTTGTTCGTCTTCTGCAACGTCCCAGGGTTTACCAGCATTTGTAGGCAAACCTTGCTCTCGCTTTTGTCTTTGTTCGCTTTTCTCCAATGCCTCGACCGCCGCGTACAAAGCGCGGATAATATCGGCTTGTTGGTAAGGACTATCTGCGGGAAATACTTCGCCCGTAATTGGATCAATCCCTTCGGCCAAACACCGCATTATTCGGAGAGATTTGGCTACTTCCATGTAAGTACCTCTTTCTGGCTTACGCCGAATGTGCCATCCCCGCCGGAGCGGCCTTGTATAATGACGAAGTGAGCCGGTGATGCTCTGAGCGGCCTAAGTCCACCGCCTAGCGACTGCTTCGCGGTGAGACTGTTCGTTAGATCAG
>JAABUQ010003143.1_pt1 | contig 30983 bp, 26 predicted proteins | sample 5560001 | NCBI WGS metagenome assembly JAABUQ01 (sample SAMN10711888, study PRJNA513371) | rock metagenome | isolation source: Antarctica rocks | place: Antarctica: Victoria Land, Finger Mt nord | collected 2015-12-18 | reverse complement strand
ATAAATAAAATAAATAAAATAAATAAAATAAATAAAATAAATAAAATAAATAAAATAAATAAAATAAATAAAATAAATAAAATAAATAAAATAAATAAAATAAATAAAATAAATAAAATATATTTATTAATTTATTAATAATTAATTTATATATCCTTTAATAACTTTAAAAAATTAATAAAAAATAATATTTTAAAATTCTTTAAAATTCTTATTTTTAAGTTTTTATATAAATATTTTAATAACATATAGGAAATAATTCGATGAATATTCGATATTATTTTACATTTAACATATTAATAATCGATTAAGTATTTTGTTTAATATAAATATTAAATTAATAATTATTTATTAATTATATATATTTTTTATTATAATTCTTTCTAATATTATTAATATTACGTTTACGGTTTATATATTTATTAGTAAATTATTTAATTATATATATTAAAATAAATATAAAAATTTTGTTTATAAAAAATAATATAATATTTGATAGTATTATTTTTTCTAAAGTATTGGAAGTTTTAATTATTATAAATATAATAATATTGAAAATTTTTGCTTTTTATATTATTATAATATTGTTAAAATTTAATATTATTAATTAAAAAATAATAAACTTTAATAAACTTTTTATTAATTATTATATTATAAAAGTTATATTTTTCTTCTTTTTTTATAATCTCGACTTCTAAAAGAATATTTTATTCGAATATAAATATATTTTTAAAATATTCCGTAATCGATTAGTTTTTTTCTTATTTACGTATTATATTTATAATATATTAATAATATATATTTATTTTTTAATAATATTCTTATAAATTATTTTATCTTTTTAATTTTTAATTCATAATATATAATATTATTTTCCGTTTTAACAACTTTAGCTTTAAGTTCGTTTATATATATATTATATATATTTCCTTTTTTATTTTACTTTTAAAATATACTTTTGAAACTAATATTATATTTTATTTTAATATTTTTTGAATTTATTTAAATAATATTTTAATTATTATTATTATTTTTATATAATTTTTATAATAAAAGTTCTTTCCGATATAATATTATATTCTTTTTATTTATAATATATTTTATAAATTTTTTTAAAACATTTAATCCGCTTTTATTTAATTTTCTTAATTAATAATCTTTATAATTCTTTTTAAATTCTTTTCTAATTAATATATCAATTGCACGTTATTATAATTATATTTTGTTTATATACTTCTAATAATTACAATTATATATATAAAAGTTTTTTTCTTTTATTCTATTATAATCATAATTTTTTTAAATTAATTGATTACTTTCTTTAAATGTTTTGGTATTATTTGTTATTATATTAAGTATATATTAAGTTTATTCTTTATATATATTACCGTTTGCTTTATTTTTTAAAATTCTATTAATATTTTATTTATAATAGTTTTTCTTTTATTTTTATTTTATTTAAATTTATTTTTTATATAAGTTTATTTTATAATTTATTTTTATACATTTTATATTCGCTTTATTTATTAGCTTTTTGCTAATTATATAATTTTTACGCCTTTATTGCGTAATAATATTGCTACATAATCGGTATATAAATATATTATTAACGAGTTTTTGTTTTCCTTTTCAATTTAATCAGTATTATAAATATATTTAAATGTTTTCAAAATTCAAATTTTTAAAAGAACTTTTACTATAAATAATAAAATTATTTATATTTATATTTATAATTATTATAAACGAGTTTATAAATTATAAATATAATATAATATTATTAATCGTAAATATTTTATCAAATATATTATATAGTTTCGATAATATTAATTAAAATTTTTAAAATTTTTAATAATTTAATAAAAATTTCTTTAAAAGAAACTATTTAAAAAAAATAAAAAAATAAAATTTTCATTAATAAAAATTTTTCGTTTATAATAAATAATAAATTTACAAAAAGGTTTAAGAAAGTATATTTTCTTTTATTGTAATATTGATATTTTATATAAAATTAAAATTAAAAAACAAAATTTTAATATTTATATTACAATAAATATCGATTAAAATAATATAAAAATTAAAATTAATTAAAAAAATACAAATTAAAATTAAAATACATTTTTCAGTTTCGATTAATAATAATATTGTTATATTTATAATATATTTTTAATAAATATTCGTCTTTTATTAAAATATATATAATTAATATTAAGTTAATTTTAAAATATTTAAAATAAATAATTATTATTATAAATAGAATTTTCAAATTTTATTTAATAATAATAAATGAATTATTATTATTAACGTTATTAATAAATATTTATATAATTAATTATTTAATAATATAGGAGATATTGGTATATAATTTTCAAATAAATATTGTAATAATTTGTTATTTTTGTTTTATATATATAGTAGTTGATATATCAATTTAATTGATTAGCCAATCAATATAATAATACGTTGAATTAACAATCCAACTGATAATTAGCTATCTAACATATTAATATAAATAGTCAACTAGTTACTTAGTTGAAAACCCAATTGCTTGCAATAATATATTAAATATTTATTTATTTAAATAGCTTCCCCCAACCCCCTAAACGGCTCCCTTTAAATATCTTCTTTTAAAAGGCTCTTTTCAAATAGTTCTCCTGTTCTTTTTAAATAACTTTTCCTTAAATAACCCCACCCTAAACGATCGTAGCGTAATTGTAAAAATAAAAAAAATCTCCGTCTTAAAATTCGAAGAACTGTTGTTTGGGAAGAGTCGTTTAAAGAGAATTATTTAAAGAGAACCGTTTAAAGGGAACTGTTTAAAGGAAACTGTTTAAAAGGAACTGTTTAAAAGGAACCGTTTAAAGGGAACCTTTTAAGGGGAACTATTTAAAAGGAGCCGTTTAAGGAAGTACACTAAGTTAACGATATATTATCGTTCATATAATTAGTAATTGCTTCATTAACTAATCTTTTACTTATTTAAGTTAGCTATATACTTAACCGTTGAATAATTAATTTAATCAGTTGATTGATAATTCAGCAACATTGGTATATTAATTACTATATATATTTAATATATCAATTTAGTTGTTTTAAAGAAATCGAGTTTTTAAATTTAAAAATATTTTAAAACAATTTATTATTTCGTTGATTTTAAATAGTAATATAATATAAGATTAATTAAAAAACGATTATTATAAAACGATTATAAAAAAGAAAAAAATCTTTATTATAATTGTTTTTTAATATATATTATTTTAAATACTTTATAATAATAACGTTATAATTACTTAAAAAAAATTCTTACATTGAATTTTTATTAATGTTAAAAGAAAAACGGTAATTAAATAAATAAATAAATAAATAATAATTATCTTATTAATTAAGTAATTAATTAATTAATTACAATAGTTAATTAAACAGCTAATTAACTACAATAGTATATATTAATACGTTGAATTGACAATCCAACATCAGTTGATTAATGATTCAACGAGATTCATACCTCAATCATAACCATAACCCTTATACGTCCATTCTAGCTACATTTGAACCCCAAGTACCTATGTGACGTTCTTAGCCCTGACCAGATTTTTAGGTACTATCATGTTCTCTGCTACTTAGGACTGTACGTGCATAATTATGCTACGTGCCTCGCAATGCCTCGATTCAAACTCGAGGATAACAAGGCTATATAAAGCGCCGTCATAGCACAATAGACCTTCAATTTCGCTCAAAATAAGTACAAGGAGTCGAATTCACTATGCTCCTAAGCTAAAAGTATCGCTATAATTACATAACACGCAATGCACGATTCTCACCCCCTTACAACAATCTCAATCCCCACCCTTCCTCAAAAGCCTACCAACAGCATTCCCACCCCTAACAGCAGGCGCACTAATCTCCCTCCGCGGCGTGGGCCCTTCCATCTGCACCATAGGCTTCCTTGGCGTCCCATAACCCGCAGCAATACTCCTCGCTCCACCACTTCTCTGCCTAATCTGCTCGAGCGCTTCTTCGCGACTGATTCCCCCGGGCGTATATGGTGCAGGGCTGAAGACTAAGTCGTCTTTCAAAGGTATAGTTGTGATAGTCGTAGTGCTGATTGTGCGTGGAGCAATAGGACGCACTGAGCTGGGGGGAAGGTTTGGGAGGGGACGAGTGGTTGATGGGAAGTACTTTTCTTGTTCGACTTGTCGTATTAGCGTAGTCGATTTCGGAGATGGCCGTCTTAAGGTATGTTCCGAGATATGGTCTTGGCGAGAGAAGGAGGGTTTGGGAGGAGAGGGGTTGGGGAAGAACATCCCTGTCGTAAGTGAGAAGTTGATGAGTTGAGCTGGTGTTTGGCCGTCTAGCGAGAATACCCCCGTTGGGGTAGGCGGCTCTGTTTCTTCTCCAGGAGCGTCGGGCATGCGTTCCTCCAGTAGAGGCAGCTCCTGCAAAACCTTTGTCTGTATGCATATTTCAGGCGTGGTTCGCCTGTGCGTACGGATTTCCGGTAGACATTGCTCTCGGCCGGTATGATTCTTCGGCGGTATGCTGGCAACAATCTGTGCCATCCCATTCTCCAGGCTGTTATCATTGACGTACTAGAAGCCCTTCTTCTCGGCCACTCGACAAGAACAGCATTGGAATTGACATTCCATCTTCACAGAATATATCTGGTCGTCTGCCTTCAGCCTCATTCGTTTCTCCATTCTCAAGTCCTCTTTCAGAGCTTGCAACTCCTCTTCTGCATCGGGTCCTTCGGGGTCATTGTTCTCCTTGAGGCTGTAAATACTTTCACGGGCGTGTTTCCGGCTGACTTTCTTGGGCGATGCAAGCTCGCCATCGTCTCTCAACGCCGGTAATGCTATTATTCCCTCTGTAGCGATTCGAGCTACCTCTTCTTCCTTTAGGCTCGTCTTTAGTGTATCTCGTTCGTTGTATATAATCTTGACCTGCGCTTTCGGAGTATTCATCTCTTCTTGAAGACCTACGAGCTAGGACTGGGCCGTAAATGCCTCTTGCTCCTTTGCGTCAAATTTTCGCCTTTGCATATTAATCTCCTCCCTTATTAAAGTGTATTCGTTTCTTATAGACTTGAGCTCCTCCTGCATCTTTACTAGCGTACTTAACGACTTGAAGGCTTCTTTTCGTCCCCTTCGTACTTCTTTCTCGTAATCGGTTTGTGGATATATATACGTCTTTCTTAACCGTTAGAGCTCTCTCTGATTCTTCCGTGAGCCTTGCGCTCACTGGATTAGAGTAATTACCTACTATAACAACTTCAACCCTTTCCCCAACCTTCCTTTCCCTACATCTGCCCTCCTCTACTTCTTGCCGTAATATTCTGTTCTCTTTTTTTAGACGCCTAGCTTCACCCTCGCCTCCTCTCTTCCTATGACAGCTCTCCTGAGTACAGCCTCATTATCTTTCCACCGTTGCGCAGCCTCTTTGCGGAGATTGTGGAATTGCGCAACCCTACCCTGAACATCAGAGTTACCACGAAAGTGTAATGGTGCATAGATGCCATTGTGCCATGCGGAGACGGAGGGCATAGACGGTGACTGAGGCAGTCATTGCCGGTTAGCGCGTTCTAGGGAGACTGGGAAGAGTGGGGTGCCTAGGGAGACGGGGAACTTGAAGGTTGGATCCATATAAGGAACTTGAACGAAGACCAAATCTGACGGCGAGATAACGACAAAGCATGGTAAATGAGACAGCTTTGCGCTGAAGCTTCTGGTGCGGTGGAGAAACGAGTCTGTTGACGTGGGACTCGCTTGCTGGCTGACTAGGCAACGCGTAAGCGCAAGCGACTCCTTTGTCTGCCTTCTGCTCTTGGCTTCTTCCTTCTGAGAAATGCAATTGTGCATTGTTCACAGAGGTGAAATTTGCATCTCATCACTTCGAAGGACACTTCCATGATGTTCCATTGCATAGTTGAATCTATTGACGGCGCTCACCTAAAGACATACCGCCGGTCCGCTACTCAGGACGAGTAATCAGGTCTTGTTCTTTTCGTCTCGAGTGTTTCCGCCGTGGGGCATGGAAGGGTAGTGGAGCCGTGCCAGAGGAGCCAGTTCATGACTTCAATGTTGCTAGTGAGATAGGCTGCGGGCAGTCGAAGTTCATCTCCGAGTATATACTGGACAAAGGCGCGGAGATCTCAGGGGTACGGTCCGCCTGTTGCAGAGTTGGGATCATTGCTGGTCCCATAGAGAAGAACGTTGGCTTATGGAATAAGTACGAATATATTCCATCTTCCCCTAAGACGATTATAAGTGGCTTCAAGGGTTCGCTTTATGAAACCACCGTAATATCTTCCATGAAGATCATCGTCTCCTCCCCCTCCCTCGGCGTCTTCCCTGGCACGTTCCCATCTCGAGATCGCATCGATTGGCTGCCCGTGGACAGTTTATCGAAGATTCTCGTCTAGATCTTGATTTCTTCAAGCAAAAAACCCCAAGAAGATGGCCGACGTGGCACGTCGATGTATCACGTTGTCAATCCAAGTACGACATCTTGGTCTACTCTCGCTCCAGCATTCCTTGCACAATATCCAAGCAGTACGGAAATGAAGACCGTTCCGTTCGACGAATGGATTGGTGAGCTGAGCCGGACCGCCGATGAGCTTATCGATCCGGAGAGGAACCCGGCTGTCAAATTGTTGGATTTTTATCGTGGCGCTTCGAGGGCGGGACAGGGGGCTCGCGTGCTAGCGTCTCAGAAGGCGGAGCAAGCTAGCAAGACGTTGACGTGTGTTGGTGCTGTCGATGAAGAGTGGGTGGGGATTTGGATGCAACATTGGGGTTTTAAGGTTGATTGATCGGGACGAAACGAGAGAGATAGAAATAGAGGCATGGAGGTTCACAGACTCGTCATTCTAGAGCTATATTTCTATTATACAGTGTGAACACCGGGTATTTGTCATCTAATTCTCTCATAACGCAATCACAGACGTGTTATCGTCAATTTTCGTTCCTTGTTCATTGCTGCGGATTGTCGTAAGAAATGCGTGTATCATATCGTCTGCTGGAGCTCCTAATTTCTCGGTACTTGGCAAGGTTCTGAGTGCGGAGACTTTGTGAGCCCTTTGCGACAGATACCAGTATATCACTGACTCGGGGGGAAGTCCCACATGCCAGACATACCACCGCCATCTGCCCAGAATGGCCCGAAGCCGTTGAACGAGTCCACGGTGAAGGCCGCTTCCATGGAGTCCGCCATTCCATTCTGGAGCATCATAGACGATTCATCGTCTAGCTGGGAAATGATGCCTGTGCTGTCAAGGCTGTGACCATTGATGATATCAGAGCTATTGTAACTTTGTAATCCATCAACGTTGCTGCCATCGCCGTCGCAAGTGAGGGTGGTATTGGAGAAAGGAGTCGTCGGCGTGAGGAGATTGCCACGAAAACGATCGATGAGGAGATCTGCTTTGGCGGTGAGGTTGTGGGTTACGTCCGCCGCACTGGCGGCAATGGCGAAATGGTTGCCGAACTTTTGGAAGACGCTGATGGCGCTGTCTATGGCTTTGCGGACCACAGGAGTGGAAGGATTCAGGGGATGCGCTAGGATGAATCCGATCAATGACAGGGTGGCGTTCCACTGCCATTGAAAGGCTTCATGCCACCCGCTCAGAATGTCGGTCTCAACGAGGATCTGATGCATGATATGGGTGATAGCCAAGGCATGATTGGCGCACGTTGTAGCGCTCTCTTCGGTATGAAGCGAGTATGAGTTGGAAGCTGAGGAAAAGTAAATGAAAGGTCTATAGAGGTTCATACTGAGGTTGTGATACAGTAGTTCAAGCAACAATCGCTGCCGTTGAAGCCACAGAGGAGCAAACAATTCGACCTCCAGAGGGGACCTATCCGTGGATAAAGGATCCCCAGCATCCTTTCTTCTAGTCTTCAGCGCGTCTGGCAGATTGTGCAACCAAGTGTGGAGACATTGCATACTTGACGAAAGGAACTCAGCACAAGCTTTCAGAGACTGAAAATCACTGTAAAGGGTCTTTCCATTGCTTGCACTCAGGACATCGGCACATTTTTCGTAAAATGACACATAGACCGCGCGAGCCGCTAGGATAAGCTTAGTATTCTGCAGATTGTAAGTAAGCCAGGTAACGTTTTCGCCAAACGAGGTAAAATTAGAGCCTGAGAGTAGGGCCAATTCGTGATCGTCAGCTGGTAGGCTGCAGGTGACTTGGGATATCTGGGCCAGCCAGGGTCGACCAAGCTTCATACATGTCTTGCTTTCGACAGCATACAAGGTCCACCACAATCGTTTGCGCAATTCCCTTTGATTGCGTGGCATATCTTCTGGGGGTTCCAAGTGAAGGCCTAGAATATGAGCAGTTCGGACCGCAAGAGCCAAAGTGCTGTGAGCCATGTTCTGAAAAGACGCGTTGCACAGGTAGTAAACGGAAAGAATATGGCATTGTATGGTCGTGATCGATGGGCTCTCCAGCTCGCCGGTAAGAAGTGTTTGGGACCTTCGATACAACCACCGGCCCGCAATTGTGGCGTCGTTATGATCTACATCCACTTTCGGGCCCGTACTTGCACCACTGGGTGGTAAAACGGCAACCCCATACTGCATACAAATGGCAAGGACTATGTCGACGAGAGCGGATGACTTGCGAGACTTGCCGGGTGTTGCCCACAACGACTTATAATGTTCCCTGAAGTCAGCCTCGTCAATTATCTGCACAGTGCAATGATATGACTGCCAGAACAAGCCTAGGAAGTAGTCTTCTTGTGTCCCTGTCAAGGAATTTCCGGTTGTTGATCCCTCCGAAAGTATGGTGATTTCCTCGAGATTTTCCCTTTCCGGGCTTATAGGACTGGCGAATGATTTACTGGCCGAATTAGGCTGCATGTGGTGGTCCAAATGGGGCTGCTGGAGCGCTACGCCTAAATAAGCACTCATGCGGCCTATGAAGTAGAACGAAGATGATGGCCCGTAGTATTGCGTCTGATTCGAATGTGCAGTCCTCGTCTGTATGCCTTCCCAATGTTTTTTTGATCCTCCATGCTCTTTCAACGGATCGAATGCCGCAGGCGAGCATCGTGGGGACGTACTGGAGGAGGCTAAGGGACTCGGAAGTGAGGCTGCGCTGTTTTGCGAGGCTTGGTTCTGTTTCCGAAGCTGTGCATCCAATTCTTTGACGCGCAGCCTCAATCGTTCGATCTCTCTGGAAGGCGTCAGTCGACCTGACCCCCTTCCTTGGTAATTCAAGATAGCGGAAACCATACCTGACCGCATGGGGAAGTGTCCGCACTTCACTCGTCCCTTTGTTGGTACATTGCCCGCCTCTATCGCGGCAATTGAAGCAAGGGTAACTGCTATCACACTTGATGCGATGTGCACGGCACCAGTCACAGGCTCTTGCAACCTGATTACGTTTTGGCCGTGCTGGTGAGTGAGACGGCGCCCCAGGCTGGTCGTCGGGCTTAGATTGGGCTGGGACGCCAGCGAAGGTGGTATACATAATGACGACCACGTGGACAATATTGGTGGAAGTATATGGTATTCCTTACATGAGTAGAGTGGCAGACCTTGCTGACATTGCGCACAAATGCTGAGTAAAGGCTAAGACAACCTCCTGATCAAAACCCAGAGCTCACATAATGTTTACCCTATCTCATGTCTCGATACCTTGATACTTCGAAGACTCGATTGTCTCTGCCGGTAGCTGCCCGAACAGTACATGGGCAAGAATGAGGCTGTGTGACAAGAGAGGCATTTTGAGTAGGTTTGGGCGCAATGCGAGCAGCCTCGAGAGGGTTCGATCCGGGTAATGCAATCCTGAAGAATCCCTCGGTTCCTTCGAGACCCTGACACGGAGCCTCCCGTGCCTCCCATATCGCTGCCCGGCCTAAGCTGCTTAGGCGACTTAGGGTCAGGGTAATTACAGTACTACGTTATAAGTTTTGGCGATTCCCAAAACGCTACCCTACTATCAATTCCCCTACTATATCCAATTTGCCAACTGTTTATAGGAGAGCTTTATACCTTCGTATAAAGATTAATTAATAATAGTATATTAATTTTCCAAAAATATCTTCTGCTTAATACTTTATATATTATTTATTTATAATTATAATTACATTTATCCTCCTTTTTATATTTTTAATTAATAATATTAATAATTTCTTAAAGAATAATATCTAAACCTATTTTAAAGCTTCCTTTATAATCTTTTAAACCTCCTTATTACCGTTCCTTATTTATTCGATATCTAGCTATATTTTATATATATATTCTTTAAGCTTCCTTTAAAGGTATTCGATAAGATTAAAATTAAAAGAATAAGGAAACTATTCCAATACTTTAATATTATATTTTCGAAATTACGCTTTTACTTTATATATTATATATATAAAAGTATTATCTTATATAAAGAATATATTTAATTTGTAAATTATAAAGATTATTTTATTTAAAATTTCGATATAATTATTTATTAAGTACCTCTTCCTTTTTGCTACTTTATTTTTATTTATAATAATAAAATTATATCGCTCCGAACTATAAAAGGTTCCTTATATTATTACCGATATACCTTTTCCTTTAAGGACTAGTTATAATATTTCTTTTTTAAAATATTCGTTAAGGAAACAGAATATTTATTTATATTTTTTGCCTTTCTTTTACTTTATAGAATATTTATAAGATTAAATAACTTTTTGCTACTGTTTGGGAATCTAGTTTTTATATACTTTATACTAAATTAACCGTTTAGTTATTATAGTTTTTAAAAGCAATAATCTTTTCTAAGTAAGTTGATTAATAAGGTTATATTCCTTAAGAATACAATAAACGGTAGATTTAGAGATTTCTAAACTGTATTTTCTTATAAGGTTGTAATACTTAATAGAAGAATTCCCCTATACTATATATATCAGATATCGTCAATCTTATATAAATAATTTAGGGAGACGGTTTATATAAAATAAGGGCTCTAGGGTATTACAGGATATTATTTGATAAAGAGTATATTATATAATAGAATCCGAGAATTTATACGTCTTCGCGATCCAAGCTGGTTTTTCCTCTAAGAAGCCTGCCCCGCAGATAAATACTTTTTGCAATAATTTGAGATAGTGTTAGGGTGTATAGTAAATAGCAATATAGATTATAATAATTAGACGCAGCTGCTATAATAGTAGAACGCAAGCGGAACGCAATAGATAGGTAATTGCTATCAACCCTATCCTCTAAGAAGATAGAAGAACTAACGGCTACCGTTAGAAGAATAAGGGACCCTCAAAGTAATAAAGGTAAAGCTTTTGAGCAGGGTAGATACGGGGTTGTTTTGCTCCCCGAGGCTTCCGGTAACAGGCTTGGTACTAACGTAGCTTCTAGTCACGTACCGGAGCACGTACGGAACGCATACGCAATGCCAAGACCTGCGTATAGCCTCACAGATAGGTCCTATTAGTATAATTGCCAGAGATTGAAGCCAATAGAGTACGTTGCATAGTAGTAGATATAATAGAGTAGAATGGATTTGGTAGAGTTAGTGGAGAGAAAACGCAAAAAAAGCGAAATCGCTATTTCTTTTGACGCGCTACTATAGCAGCCCTAAGCGTAACATATTGAGAATAGTAACTAAAAATGCATACGCACTCCTAGATCACTTATTCAATTATATGACTCAACATGACAGAAGTTAGAAGTCTGCTGGCGCTAAGCGTGGAGTGATGGTTCTCACCAAACGTTTACCTAGGTAGGCAGCGAGACTGCTTGCCTGATTGCAAGTATGAACGATTTTGATTGAGTAATGATATGCTTAAGAAGGCTGGAATACCCTGCGACTTCCCTAAGTGTTTTCCAAGAGTCATCAGGACTACCTACGAGGCACAAGTGAAAGTGCCGACTGGGCTGCTAGTGGCGGGGACTTTTGCAATAGACGGGTCTTGCGGATCTGCCGAAGCGGTCGCGCGACATGGAACTCGAGACAACATGCAATCGACACAAATAATGAGATTCCGAGATATATAGAATGATGGTTGAGAAAACACGTGAGGTAAGCACCACTTCTATGAACTTTCATCAACATGGAGCGTGTCATTATGGCCGGAGAGGACCTTTGCTCGCAGCACCCCTGACGTCTCCTTGGTCCTATCGCACTTATCCCAAAGGAGTCGTTCCGGAAGCCTTCACGACCAATGAGATGCATTCTGTAGGTTGGATGTTTCTTTTCTGCGCTGAATAATGATGAGCTAAGTCGGTTTTTCACATATATCATCCCTTCTCATCGCCTTGAATGTCGATGAAAACCTTCCATTTCTTGCGTCTGTATTGATCTCGTTCATTATCACTCCAACACAAAGATGACTGTGGACACTGCGGATTCTGTGCCGATTGATACCTCGATTGGACAGCTAGATACCCAGAAAATCGCCAATGACAGCAGCTCACCCCAAAGTGATACACCAGAGATAAGATCAACGTGGGACGGCGCACACCACAATGACGAGACTGAACAACAACGCCAAGTGACTGGCTTTCGCTGGTTCCTTGTTTGCGTGGCAATTTTCTCTGGAAACATCCTCTACGGCCTCGACACCACCATAGCGGCTGACATTCAAGCCTCTGTCTCTGCAACTTTCAACAATGTTACCCAGCTAGGATGGCTTGGTGTTGGATTTACTTTGGGCTCGACTGTGACCATTCTACCGCTCGGAAAGGCGTACGCCAAATTTGATACCAAATGGGTATTCATTGGTTGTCTCACCATGTTCGCGGCGGGAAGTGCATTATGTGGTGCTGCCCCAAACATGAAAGCACTAATCGTTGGCCGAGTTTGGGCTGGCGCTGGGGGAGCAGGAGTGTACCTTGGGTAGGATGATGCAGGCCGTGGGCTTCGATTCATGAAAGCTGATTGTGGAACAGTACCCTGAACCTCGTCACTGTCACGACTACCCCAAAGGAGCAGCCATTCTACGTGGGCATGACAGGCTTTGCCTATGGCAGCGGTTGTATTCTAGGGCCTATTGTTGGTGGATCCCTTGCCGATAGTTCTGCTACATGGAGATGGGTCCGTTAATCCGGTGGATTGGCCTGTTTGTAAACCAGCCTGCTAACATTTATAGATCAGGCATTCTATCTCAACCTGGTGATATTCGGAGCCATGACTCCCATCTACTTGTTTCTGCTCCCGCCACTACCACGGCTGACAGTGTCGAATTTCGTACAAAAGTTGAAGGAACTCGATTGGCTCGGGACCGTTCTGACGGCTGGATTATACGTTTCCTTTACATTGGCTTTTACCTTTGGAGGAGCTACTTGGGACTGGAACGATGGCCGTGTAATCGCCCTGATCGTGGTCTTCGGCGTGCTGACAATCGCTTTTGGTGTGACCCAATACCATTCGGTTTTGACTAACCAGACCGATCGACTATTTCCATGCGAATTCCTCCGTGATCCACAACTCATACTCCTGTACGTATGTATGGCTTGCGGAGGTGCTTCCCTCTTCGTCTCAGTCTATTACATCCCATTCTACTTCCTGTTCGTCCATGGCGAAACTGGTGTACAAGCAGCTGTCCGCCTGCTTCCGTTCATCTGCCTCTACGTGGCAACAATCCTTACATGCGGAGCTACCATGGGACGGACTGGCTACCATATGGTATGGTACCTCTTCAGCGGGATCTTCTTGACATGTGGTGGTGCCACGATGTATACGGTGCACGCAAACACGGAACCTGCACACATCTATGGGTTTTCCGTCTTATTGGGTCTCGGAATGGCGACTACTCAAGCAGGATATGCGGTAGCACCTTTGCTGGTGGAGCCAGACCGGGTCACCGAGGTGATTCAATTTTTGAACATATCACAAGGTCAAAGCCAGCTCATCGGCCTGACCATCGCCAGTGCCATCTTCCAGAGCATCACCTACTCAAATTTGAAGACACTCTTGGGCGGAACTGGTTATACTGACACCGAGATCCGAGCTGCGATCGCAGGGGCCAAGAGCGCTGTGCTTGAAACGGCAGCCCCGAGACTCCGAGCGCAGTGTATCGATGTCATTGTACACAGTATCGACGACGCTTGGGTTCTGGTGATTGCTGCTGGTGCCTTGTACACAATCTGCTCATGCTTCCTTACGCGAAAGCAGTTCCTGACATAAATGACAAGGCTTCATGTAAATAGTACGAGATACGGCACTGCGCAGCAATATGTGTAGACCAATAGACTGCGATTTCCGGAAGGAGTTCTTGTAGGTGAGACGGGCATAGCGGAATTAGCGATCTTACTCACTCCGGTTCTCCTTTTGATGCTCTTGCAGATGATCTACAACACTCAAACATATATATTCCTGTACCATATTCCTGTACCTGACTCTTCAACATCACATTAATCAAGTCTCAAAACGACAGCAAGATATCCACAATGAGCCTTCCTAAGACTTTCAAGCAGGCAGTATTCCGGGAGGTGGGCGCTCCTTTGACAGTTGAAGATGCGAAGTTGACTCCGCCAAGCAAAGGCGAAGTCTTGGTCAAAGTTGAGGCATGCGGCGTGTGCTTCTCGGATATGTTTGCGCAGAACAATGTCCTGGGAGGTGGTTTGTAGGTCCTTTTAATCATAGATTCTTTCAACACGTTGGTCTTGGGGCCGCCAGATCGTATCATCGTGTCGTGATGGCAACGCTCCCTTTTCCAAGCCGATGCCATTCTCACAACGATTGGAAATGCTGACAAATATTGCTTACCCAGTCCAATTGTCCCTGGCCATGAGATAATAGGACACGTCGCCGCTGTCGGTGAAGGGGTTTCATCGTGGAAAGCTGGTGATCGGATCGGTGGTGCATGGCATGGAGGTCATGATGGTGGGTTCGATCATTGACCCAAGGATGGTGGATTTGACGTGACTGACTCCATGCTTCTGAGACAGGTACTTGCCAGGCGTGCCGGAAAGGCTTCTTTCAGATGTGTGACAACGGCGTAGTCAACGGTGAAACGAAGGGTGGTGGATGTATGTTCTTCTTGCTACAAAAGCAATCTTTTCCAATGCCTACCATGGGAACTGAACGAGACTATAGACGCCGAATATTGTATGCTTCGCAGCGAGGCCGCGGTACGGGTGCCTGCCCACGTTGATGCAGCAAAGTATGCGCCCATTCTCTGCGCCGGCGTGACCGTGTTCAACTCAATGCGCAACATGAAGATTCCACCTGGTGCGACAGTTGGAGTTCAGGGACTCGGTGGTCTTGGACATCTAGCCATTCAGTACGCCAACAGGTTCGGTTACCGTGTTGTTGCGTTATCTCGTGATTCGAAGAAGGAAAAGTTCGCGAGGCAGCTCGGGGCACATGAGTATATTGACGCTAGCAACGGGGACGCAGGAGAGGCATTGCAGAAGCTTGGGGGGGCGTCTCTGATCGTAGCCACAGCACCGAGCGCGAATGCCATGACACCATTGCTGAAGGGGCTGGGTATTCTGGGAAAGTTGTTGATCTTGTCAAGTGAGTCCTCCGTTGGATCCATGCTGGGTATAAGGTCTCTTATATAGTACTTCAGTTCCTGGCGATGTGCCCGTGAACACTGCGACTATGGTAAGATGAGATCATTCCTCAACTTGAGAATACAACCCAGCTGACCACTGCACAGATACGATATGGACTCTCTGTACAATCATGGCCGAGTGGTCATGCCACTGACTCGGAGGAGGCCATTCAATTTACCGAGATGGAGAATATCAACTGCATGGTTGAAAAGTTCCCACTGGCTAAAGCCAATGATGCCTTCAGTAATTCTCCGATACCTTCATTTCCATGCGTCACCGAGTAACTGACTTCCTGCTCACAGACGCCATGATGAATGGAACCGTGCGCTTCAGGGCCGTGATCACGATGAGTTGAGTTGTTGGTCGAGTAGTAGGAAAGAGTTTTAGGAAGCAAGCCAGCATCCTCTTGCATGCCACACGCGGCTGTCAATGTCCTATTATGTGTCGGTGAGGGTTTAAGGGATGGAGGCAAGGCTTTCTCTGAAGGATTTGCTTGGGTGCTATGAAGGCACTGTTGAGCTTGCAACATCGGGTGGCTTGTAGTCTTGATAGAGCAAAAGGGTGGCACCTGGTCGAAAAAGTTCATATGTCTAGAAAACTTTGACTAGTGATGGCCTTATTGACGCATCGGAGGGGGGCCTCGTTACTGAAGACCGTACCTAATTGGCTGGTTGAGCGAGGCCACTACTCAAGCCGTAATGGGGATAAGAGCTGAGATTATCTCCCCAGGTACGAAAACAATGATGAGAATCAACGACGCATTCAGATTGGCTTCCGTCAGAACTCAGAACCTTGCGTCTTTGCCGTACTTTACACCGTGTGATATAACCTCTTCATCTACCGACATTCTCTGTTGTCGTATGTACCATCGTCTCCTCCGCCCACAGTCTTGCTACCCCAATGCAGGCCCAGAATGAGACAGCAGCCCGTACCACGGAAGCCAAGATATACCTTAGCAAGGCTACCGCAGAGATGCAATTTTCATGCATCATCCCGTTGGCACTACGACGGGCTGAGAAACGGGTATAGCGAGTACTAAGAGAAGCCTACTGAAAAGGAGTGACACAGTGGCCTGGAGCTTACGGATTACTGTACGATGAGGAGCGTCTTCGTAAAGACCCGAGCTCCGAGACCGCTCGCTAAACGCCTGCGGACAGACCCACCGTTTGCCGAGTATTGCAGGAGGAGGCCCTCTGTCGGAGTCAATATCGCGCACCTGCATCTGCAACGGCATTCATTCTGCCTTACTTTGTCCTCCGATGTTGAAGGGCAAAATCTCCGACTGGCTCCAGACTCGGGAACATCAGATAGGAGTAAGCTACTCGGCGCTAGTAGCGTCAGCTCAATCTCGACCTGTTGGCCTGCTGAGGTGGGACACCGTTGCCCCTTGGATCCGGCTCTCGAGCCTCCTTGACTCCGCAACTCCATGGGGAAAGGTCTGAGGGTTAGGGTTCAGTGCCCTCTATCGAACCCGAGTGCTGCCATGTTGAATGCTTTAAGTTCGAGTAGCATATCGGCTCACTTGCGCCGCGTGGTCGTCACGTGGGAAGTGTATGCAATGCAGGATTCATGCAGACACAGATCTGTATAGATTTTGCGTTCCATTGTAACATCCCATTAAAGATCCTCATATTAAGCTGAGGTTCAAGACCGCCATAATACTAGGCATATCCATCGCTCCTACACCAAGTGTAACGCCATACGGTAGGCTTCTCGTCTACATCTAGTATGATTATGGAAGCTCTAGTTCAGCTTGGTTCCAGTATCCTCCTATACTACACTCTCTGTGGTATCGGTGGTTCTCTAGCAAAGTGTCAGATGCACTCAGGGCTAAATCGTCTGATTGATAAATAATGGTCCATAGCACCCTGATATACATGATTATGAGGTCCTAAGTAGGTGGCAAATGAGTGTTCCTAGTACTGTTTCATACCAATTACTTCGCCTAATAAAGTGGAGAATAGGTGGTGTGATGATGGTGTTTTGGTGGTATGATTAAGGGTCCAAATGACCCTAGAGAAAGCAAAATAGGATTAAGGGGAATATAGGGGCCATTACAGCTGACACAAAGCCTCCCTTACTTGTCGCTCACATCATCCGGGACCCGGAACTCCAGAGGCACAGCCTAAGTTCAGGCTACCAATTTTGATCCTCTTCACGGATTTGGCACGTTGACCCGGGCAAGATCACTTTTCGGGAGGGTAAGTGGGACGGGATGCTCAAGGCGGATGCGACGGTGTGATACGAGCATGGATTCTCGATTGGCCAGCATTTGTCTGAGGTCGCGATTCAAGGCCAGAAGGCTGGGTGTGTGAGAGGGCGCCTCAATTTTACGGTATATATAAGTTCTTTTAATGCTTTCTCTGCTCTCTTAATCTCTTCTCTATTGTGTGCCTCGCGTCCTGTAAGCTAATCTAGACCGTATCAAGATGGTTCACGCATTTAAGACTGTGAGCGTACTTGCTGTATTTGCTGCGTTCACGCACGCTATCCCTACAGTCCCGCCTATCCGAGCTCGAAGCCTGTTAGGCTCGTCTTGCGGAGTCCCGGGTAACAGCGCGACATTTGATTATGTCCTTGTGGGTTGAGGGACTGCCGGGCTGACAATAGCAACAAGGCTCGCTGAGCAACAGAGTGGCCGTGTTGCTGTCATTGAACCTGGCGGTTTCTATGAGATTGGAAACGGCAATATCAATCAGATACCTGTTGGTGATGGGATTCATGCTCGCACAGCACAAAACGATTGGCAACCTTTGATAGATTGGGGTTATGAAACCACTCCTCAAGCTGTAAGCTCCTGACTGAAATCCCGACTATCTCGTCGAGCTGACTTAGGAAAAGGGATTAGACGGTAATTCGATACATTACGCACGCGGAAAATGTCTTGGTGGGAGCTCAGCAAGAAATTATATGGTTTATTAGCGAACCACCAAATCCTCGTACTAATTCAACCTCATTCGTTTCTTTATTCTTAAGTCCTCTTTTAGAATTTGCAGTTCCTTTTCTATATCGAGTCTTTCAGGGTTATTGTTCTTTTTAAAAATTTCAATATTTTTATAAACTTATTTGCGGTTGATATAATAAAAAAACGAATTTATTAATATAAAACGCGTTTATTAACGAATTAAATAATATATAAATATAAACAATTTATTTATATATGTATTATTTTTAGTTTCTTCTTTTAGAAAATATAATTATATATTTTTTATAAATGTACCGCCGGTTTGTTATTGAGGACGAATAATAAAATCTTTTAATATTCAATTCCTGTTAATTTTCCCGGTTATTTTGCTACTATTCAATTGCAAATCAGTAATATATACTCTTTTGCGCATTTCAGATCCAGGATGTTCGCGTATAGAAGGACGTGTGGCGAAGACGGTTCACTGAAGATTCCCCCTTGATTTATTGCCTAGCAGGACTATTCTCGCATCTCCAGCCAATGCTATCTCCTCTACCCTCCGTTCCTGGACCTCGAACCACCAAATTGCGGCCAGTTTCAAGAAGGGGCTGAAACCCTCACTTGCTCTGAAGTTTCGAACGGCTCTCGTCATAGTTTTAGTTCACTCGTATTCAAGCCAAGTCCGTCACGTCGAACTCACGCCCAAGGTTGCATTCACCGAGGGGTCTCTACTCAATCCATGAGGCGAGACAAATACGCTATTGTCATGCGCGCCCACCCAGACATATCCCTCATCCCCAGCTGATAGAAAGCAATAATACGGTTTTCGCCCCCATCCCCAAGCAATAAGCGGCAGCGCATAATTCACGCCTTCGTACTTTTGTCGAAAGCCTCTTTGATTTTTTTGATTTTGGCATAAATGATAGCCATCATCGATGTAGTAGAGAGGGTACCATCGTCATGTGGGTAAGGCTTCTCACGACTCGTTGTCTCTTCCAGTCGCCCCAATTGACCGACGTTTCTATGTAGATGGTATTTCGAATCCAGCGGCCGCCCCATGACTCTTCGTTGCTGAAAAGGATTCTGACGTCTTTAAGATTGGGAGTAGTGCTTGTCGAACCATTCAAAGCTGTGGCTTCGACTCTGCGAAAACAAGAGATGGGGTAGGCTGCCGTCACTGATGCTACGCCTGCCAAGACGGCGTCACGAAAGGCAGATCTACTATTGGATGTTGAATTCAGCATTAATGGAATGTCCAAGTGCGATCCAGATCCAGTCACATTATTCGAGTCATTCGGCATGATGCTGAGCCTAGTGGCCGTGCCAACCAGATTTAACATGAGAAGGCGTATAGCATTTTGCAAAATCAACATCGCGGTTTCAAGCCAGGCCAAGTATATGAATAAGATGAAGAGCCAACGTCGACATGATGAATGCGTACATGTCCTGTATGAAACAGTCCTGGTTATTTCGCGTCGGGAGTCTCAATCTGATCACGAGGATCAGCGGAGGTAAGACAATAATGCTTATCCTCGTCGTGGCCCACGGGATAAAGGAAAATAATGACCGAGACATACGAGATTAGGAAGACAGGCTGAGATACCTCTGACGTGGAAGAAGGCGAAATCGCTCTGAGAGACGCTAAAGCGCATATTCGTCGGGACCTTGAGTCGAAGCGGGAAAGTTGCTTTTCAAAATGAAATCTAAGTTCTGTTGCCGTCAATTTCGTTCATCGAAAAGAGTGCCAGTATTCAACTCATACGCGCTTTCAGTGCAGCGAGAGCCTGAATGCGTTACGCTTTTGTGGTCTTCGAATGAATCATGTCTTCTCTAAGGTGCGGCGGAGAAGTCTTCTTTTCCCTGTATGTTTACGTCTCTCGTTACCAGCCGAAAACTGTTCATATCGTCTGTTCCTAAATCTGATGCTTTGTACACGTGCACAGCATGTTCATGTTCACTTACTGGCATGATAGATAAGCATGGCACATCCTGCCGAGAATGCTCTGCAGAATCTGCATCAGGCCAAGCAGCATTGCCATTTGCTGGGACTCTGACAAAGAATTGTACCTGACGATCCATCAGCGGGCGCTCACCGGCCACTTCAGCGTCTTTTTCTAGCCTTACTAAATCATTGATATACTGATTCCGTTGGCATGATCCGGTTGTGCGGTTTGCCTTGGACAGCGCCCTTATAGCCATTGAGGCAGTTTCCACGGTATCGCTCAGCTTTCGAAGCCATGGCTATTTTTTCGCTTTCCTTTTGAACGTCTAATAGCGGGAGCACGTAGCAGTAAAGAATGGCGTAACAGAACGAGGGCGATATCCACGATGCCAAGAAGGGCGTCGAAGAAATTGGGAGACCGACACTCATCCAGGAAAAAGATTTCTACTCGTGGACCTTATATGGCATGCACCTTCTATATTCGGCCTTGCTTCGCTGGATTTAGACTCTAGTTTGTAGCAGATATATCATATACACGAATCCGGCAATTATTTTGCCAATCCGTTTTATCTTACGAGGTAGGGATGCTTTCATCAAAGAGGGGGTAGCAAATATTGTTGACTCGTCGCTACGACTTCCCTTCCTAGATCGCTGCTGCTGGCTTGATCCTTGATCGTCCATGATGAAAGTGTAGCAGAGACCGTGAGATAGAATCGGTTGGAGGGAAGAAAAAGATTGTGCTGCCGCCTAACAACTTTTTCACAAGGGCGTAGCGGACCTAATTACCGGTTCCGTACATTCATTCTCACCACTGCTACTATCCCGCCCAAAGCTTCGCACTGATTGGGCCATTAGCAGCATCGTTCCCTGTCTGCTACAAAGAAAATGCGACGAAAAACATCAATAAGTATCATAACCACGACAAAGGCCTCGGCGTCGCAAAAGCCTGCCAATCAACTTGGGAGATCACCAAGCCCAACCCAGTCGGCATGTTCCTCGCCTTGTGCAATGTCAGGCGCACGTTAGCCTCCACAAGGACATGACGATTTCTCTAGGACCAAAGACGGCGACAGGATGCAGACAGATGTCACTAAGCTGATTGCCGAAGGTTTGGATATTTGGACGGTCAATTGCAAGATATGCTACGCTTCACAATATGCCAAGGCTATCTTTGAAGGCCAGGAGCCAAGGGCGGACCTGAAGGGTGAAAAGCATCATTATAATTGCAAGAAGGCGTGTGAGCATTATGTTGAGGATGGTGAGGATTGTTTGAGTGGGCAGTGTGCCGTTGTAGGCTAAGAAGCTGCTTTCTGATGGCTAGGATTTTGCGTTGGACGGGATCAACACTTTGCTAACGCGTTGCCAGTAATCGAGAGGCTGTACGGGTTAGGACTGATTCTTCTTGTCTTGACGGTAGTCCAGATGGCAAAGGTTGTATGGCACTACCTGGTTTGAGGGAAGATAGCAGTCGGTCCAGAGGATTGGGCCTGTGGATGAGCTTTCGTGTAGCATAAAAGACCTTTTGTAGATTGTGCTGTAGCCAGTGGGGCCAGGATGGAAAGACGAGAATCAAATACTGTCTACTCTGCTCCAAAATCGGACATATTGCGATGAAAGAATTAATCCCTAAGGTAAATCTACAATGTACGAGTGCGAGGGTACGCAGGTGGGGAAGCCCCCGGAAGAATGTAGGGCCGGAGCGCCAAAGGATCCTCGCTCAGCCTCGGTGCTGCCTATTAATAGCTTCCAGCTGAACCGGTCAACAATGGCTCCCCTTCTCACCCTCTGTCAATTATGATCTGGACCATATTTTACGTGGTCAAATTGCAGCCAACCTACACTTGATGATTTGGCCAGTTGACAAGTCCTTCGCGCCTGGTGCAGCTTCTCCTGCACCACTGATGCAAAGTTCCCTGCTGAGCCTTCAAGTCCTGGGTATCTAGCATTCAAATGGCCAAATTGGTGATCAATAAGGTCGCTATGGTATATCAAAAACTTTCTTATCTATTTAGGTTTTCTCACCAAAGCAATGAGCCCAATATTGGACTCCAAGAGTCGCGCGGACTTCCTAGTCCTTCTGTCTACCTTGATGATCCACCTCAAGAGTCTTCACAAGATCAACCGCACTACTCTGATGATCCAAATCAGGAGATTTTACAACCTCAAAAGTATATTAGCCCTGTGAATGGGAAAGTATATACTTTGAAAGTCCAGTCGACATCATTGGGTGGTGCATTACAGCCAGCTGGAAATTGGCTGCGAGTTAATGTTTCAGGCCATGCGGACCCCATCTTTCGGCTTGCCGCTTGGACGCCCGGTCAAGGTCATCATTATGCAAACCCAGCATACAGAACTCTGGCTTGGCTGACTGCCTTGATGAAAGCAGCTTTACTGAGTCCAATCTATACATTCTTAATCTGGAGATACGTTAATACCAATGGGTCCAACAAAGCTCCCCGTATGGCTATAAGCAGTTTGCCGCGACCAATTCCTCGCGAATACCCCAAGTTTTTAGGCCAATGCCGAGAAAACCCTCAACACGCCCCCAGCAATCTCGATGTTTCTCCGGCTAGTTTTGACACTCGCTCTGGCAATGGGGACAATGAATTGGTATCAATCCATACAGCGATAGAACAGAAGCGACTATACAGGCCTCGAAAATTGTTCGTGAAGAATGACAACTCCTGGTTGGAAGTGGATGGCGACGGCCTTCAAGCAGAAAGGCCGTATATCTTTATAGGTTATGCAGCGAATCAATTTGAGAGGTCGAGCGATCCGTCAGGACGACTTGTATTAACTGAAGAGGCATCAAAGCGTCTCAAGGAGCGGTCCATAGCAGTGGCTGAGCAGAACGGATTAGATGCGTACTGGATCGATTTTCTTCGTGCCCGCAATCAACCCGAGGCCACTCATGACGTTCACCGCTTTTGTGATGTCGTTCGGGGTTCAAAATTAGTATGCGTTCTTCTAGCCGAAGACGTAGATATGGCCAATTCTCTGGCAAAGTTTGGTAAGCGACTCTGGTGCCTGCCGGAATGTCCACTCGCTCCCAAACATGAGATCTATGTTCAGGGCGGCGGAAAGTCAGAGATGATCGATATCATGCAGCTACCAGCAAGAGCTTGGACAAAAAGCTACATTAATGACGGTGGCCATGTTGTGGAAGGCAAAGGCAAGAAGGAAGAATTCCGCCTCCTCGCAGAGCACTTCTCAGGTTTACTACATTGGAGCCCCATGCAGCAATTCTCGGTTGCTCTGAGCGCAATGCGCGCTCTAGAGTTCTTTCCCTTCCAAAATGGCGACATAGCCTATGCTCTAATGGCTCTCCTTAGCAAGCGCCCGGCCATGGATCCTACTGACTCGGAGCAACAGGCCTTGGCGAGGCTATGTTTGTCCAACGACAGCGGCCGACTGCTCGAGCGCATACTATGCGTGCTTCCCGCCAAAGATGATGGCTATGACGGATGGTTCACCACAGATGACGCCTTTAAGGTAAACCTGTGGGATATTGAACCATTATGCCAAGTTGCTGGAATCTGCAATGATGACGCCATAATCATTGAAGGTTGTCACGGGACATCTATCAATTGGGAAACTATACCGCGAATCCTGTTCAAAACACGGAAGACTGCAATGAAGAACATTGTTCTTTCCCTTCTTTGGCCATCGTTTCTATGGATGTATTTCAGTTTCATGTTCTTGGTGATTCTAGCTATTGTGTTTACTACCTTCTATATGAGGCTTGTCCCCGTCGGCGACGGCCTTTTCGGCCAAATCTGGAATTATTCTGGATTAGGCCTTAGAATTACGACCAGCGTTTGTTTCGGTCTCAGCTTACCGTTCTGTATGCGCTGGATGTACGGAGGCCAAATTGTGGAGGCCCAACCACAATTGATTGGCATCGAGGGTACCATGCCCCTTAAGCAGCTTGAAAGACTGGCTTTCGGAACCGTCGGAGGACACAGGTGGCTAGAATATTCGGCTTCCAGCGGGAGATCATGTTCGCGAGATAGCCAGACCCAGACTGGGGTCCCTCCAACGATAGATCCGGGATCGCTACCTGCTGGACACAGAGTATTCACACTCCTTGATACTGCAAGTCCCCACCGCGCTATCACCTAAAGCGTGCGAGACTGACATTGCTCGTTAGGGTAACCTGACGGTTACAGTATTCTCGGCGCCTCAACCGCCTACCGTAGCATTACTCTGTGGAAAGGAAAGCGGCATGTTAAGAGCAGTACTCTGCTCGTATGGTGAGTCGACTAATGCGCTACACACCGAAACGGTACTTCGCATGGAGACATCTATGTGGGATCGCAGTCCTGCACTTGGGTGGGTGAAGCTGGCAATGTCGTAGTCCTCGGGACTAGTAATGTCAAAGACGGATCTTTATGTTGCACGATGAATGTAAATGATATGACTGATTATACAATCGGTCACTATCTCTCCCACGGCTACAGATATTTACAGTCAACAAATGCAAACAACCCTTGGAATTAGTTGTGGTATTCTTCAGACCACGCCAAAAACCACAATCCTGGCCAACACTGAGACCCGATTATTACAACACATACAGCAATTTGATTCCAGCTATATTGATGCTGAGCTATCCGCACTATTCAACTGCATCGTTGTTACCCTAAAGCATCCCCTTGAGCCTGTGGCTGGTCGTCTCGAATCATCTCTTCCCTCCAATAAACACACGCTGTGGGCTCTTTGGCCAACTCTTGTCGCGCTCAGTCAGGGTCTCGCCTCTGGCTTTGCTAGCTGTATTCTCGTCTGACCCATAATATTCGCTTGCGGCTACGGCTTTCTTCTGCATTGCTCCGTGAGAAGATATAGCTGGAGCGGGAATGCTTGAATATTGGTCGTCGAGGATTGGCAGGCGCTGAATTGCCGTTTGTGACCTTTTATAAGAGGAGTTTAGCGCGTAAGTATCCCAGAGAAAAAATTTAAGTATTTAAAAATCGAGCGTGACTACCTATTAAACAACCAATTTTTCCATTTTAAAATCATCGATTCACAACTCGTCTCCACACCCCAGACTACGGTGGATAGTATTCAAAGGATTACTTCACTGCAATACCCGAACCATCCACAATCCTTATCGCACAGGGCCCAATTCTGCTCTCGCATAAAATCCATCATATTCCCTGTCTCTGGATTGAGTCTCTCTTCCTTCAGAAGGCTTAATTCTTTAGAACTTTGTGGTCTCTTTAGCGGGCGGCCCGCTTTATGAAAGACTGTCGGCTTGAATTTTAGGAAAGCGCTTGTTGGTGGGTGTGAGTGGTAGGAAGCGCTGCCACTTCCTCCGGAGGGGATCAGCTGTTAATGATTCAGCATAGGTAATATGGTTTGGCTCGCGGGCAACACTGCTCACAAAATTGTCAAAGGAACGACTTGTAGAAGCCTGCCTCTGACAGTATTCTTCTACTACCCAAGAAGAACTTGTGGTTGAAAAATTCATGGTGGGTGATGCATGTTGAATTGATGGGTGCTTCGGGGAATCTCGCTGATGCTGGGTCATGGCTGAAGCATCTTTAAATCTCTTCCCGCAACTGTATTATACAACCTTTGAAGGAGTGGGCATATTGGATGCTACGCTGACAGAAAAAACAGCAATTACTGTTTGCAGTATGGTTTATTACTTGTATTAGGTTCGATTCCTAATGGCGCTGGTACAATGGTGTAGCGGGTTTTAGTCCCATTTCTGTTACGCCTGCTGAATCTAGCCAAAATGTCAATTGTTTCGGTCATGTGCTATATAGCCCCACTCCCTAGAATGCACTAGTCTATCACGAGGTTTCGGAGTAATTTCTGGCTGCTGGTTGCAGAGTTGCTTAAGAATGGATTCAATGATGGTATACAATTCGCAGTTGCCACTTTCTTTCATGGTCGAGGTCATCATGAATTCATAAGCTTCTCTAGCTTACTCAGCTGGTCTATGTTGATGAAACGAAGGGATGTTTTCAAATACATTTAGACTCCAGGTCATTGTTTCCGAGCCCGTCAGCCCCGCACTCTTTCAGCCCTGCTTCGATCCCTCCTCCGCTGCTAGCGCCGACCTTACGCTCTCCAGCATCTTTTCCTCGCTCAAAGTGCCCTTCTGCAGCGTCTTCGTCGCATCAGCAGCCTGATCATCCACGTCGAGCTTCTTGTTCCCTATAACAGTACCAACCTGCTCTTTTCTGGCAACCTCAATCTCGGCCTGCGAACCTTCCTTGGAGTACACGCGCAGCCCAACGACGCAGACGGCGTTCCAGGGGTCGCTGACGAAGTCATCTGCTGGTTTGTCGGAAGGCTGCTGGGGAGAGTCGGTGGATGAAGGGGCTGCGTCGTCGGTGTCTGACTCGGTGGATGTATCTGAGGGCGCATCGATGTCGCTGGACCAGCTGAGGCCGTCATCGCTGATGTTATCAAGGGTGAGGTCACGCCAAGGTGTGACGGGGTCAGTGGCGCCAGATTCGGTCGCATTAGCTCTTTTTCCGACGGTGGCTTCGATATCAGTAGTCTTTTCACATTCAATTGCAGTCTCGTCTTTCTTGGTACTGGGCTGGTCTTCAGCTTTGCTGATGTCCTCTACCGCAGAACCACTCTCGTTTGATGTCTTAGGGGTTAAGCCAGATATGAAAGTTGAGCTTTCTTGCCCGTTGTCTTGCTTGCCTTCTTTGTTGGAGATATCCTGAACGCCGGTGTTGTCTCTTTCTCGCTGTTCATTCTTAGATTTATCTTTAGCGTCTTCAAGGCTTTGACCAGGATCTCCTGCTTGCTTTATCCTATCTTCCACAGGCTGCTGTTGCTCTCCTTTTCTGGCTTGGTCGTCATCTTTTGCACCTTCACCTTCATCGTTAGTCTCAACCGTAACCTTCAGCCCCTGGCTGGGTTCCTCATCTTGAATAACACTCTTTCCTTCGACAGTGTCATTTTTGCGACGAGGCTTGGTCAAATTCAACGTGTTTTCGCCCATCTTGATGGTGATTTCGACCTTGTCGTCAGCATCCTGGTCACTCTCCGGTCCTTGGTTCCTCTTAGCTTTTTCTTTCGCCTCTAAACGCCTCTTTCCCAGTTTCTCCTTCTTATAGTTTTTCCTTTTCGCTTCAAAGGCCCTCTTGGCCTCATTTTTTCTCTTGTCTCGTCGTTCCTTCTGAAGCCGTTCTTTACGTTCCAGCTCACTCTGCTTGAAGGAGCCTTTGGCGTGTGTGAGGTCATAGCTAAGACCTACGGACATTAATTTGTCTGGGCGTGTTTGGCAAGTCTTCCTGATGATTTCTTCCGGCGTTGACTTTGCCTTGTCCCGCGTGGCAGTGATCTTGATGAAAACAGAATATTGGCCAGCTTCGAGGTCTAGCTCCGTACTGACTGACCGAAACATAAAATAAGAAGGGTTATTTCTTGTGATATATTCAGCGTCACCGTCCTTGTGCAACCTAAATTGCAGTTGAAAGCAATATTGACCTGTCAGGCCCAGAAAGTAACGTTCATCGAGCTATGGAAATATAAGCTAAGCATCAATCATCCTATGATAGATCTCACCTGGGTGAGCACAATGACAACAGGACTGTTTTTCGACAGGTTTATCTTGAAATGAGTATCTAGATAATTGAGGGACCACGGTACGTTGACACTTGTCCATTGCTGAGTGACTGACCAGCCAGGTCCGAAAAGCCGAGTGCGGTCGATGTGCTGAAAGTTCTTCAGAAGATCTTTGTACGATATCCAAAACGCCTATAAGACAATGAGCCTGACTTTTCGCTAAGCTAAGATGCAACGTACGCCATCATTGCCGAATTGGTGATTAAGCCTTTGCATGCGATCAGGTGTCCATTCCTCAGACCCATCGCTCCAGGGTCCATCCCATTCTTTCTTTCCCCACGGATTCCTTATGCTTTCGTCAGCCTTCAAAGGTACTAGCGAGCGAACGAACGGCTTGAATTCAGCAAGGCAAAGCAGGCCCAAATATTTGTATTCATTTTCAAATGTTTTCTTTCATGTGAAAGGAAATGTTAAGGCATACCTTATTTTCAACAAGCGAAAGTCGTCCAGCTCCCGTGCCTCCATTATTGAATATGCATGTTTCTCGATAATACCGCTTCTTTCGCCATGTCTGCCACCCATCTGAGCCAGGCCAAAGAGGAAAAGCTTGTTGACATTCATCAACTCATCATTCCAGAACTTGTCCTTGTCGAGAATTCCAGTGGCGAAGAATTCAATGGCAGCGTAATCACCGTGGGCTTTGGCATACGCCTTTTCGAGTAGCGGAAGCCAGGTCTCATTCTGATCCCTGCACTGAGCAAAGTACAGTGCCTTTGAACCTGTTTGCATGACTTTTCGATACTCGTCATCTGGATTGGGTATGTTGATTTCAAGCCAGTCATACCGTTCCCAAAGAGAATCATGAAAATCTTCTTTGGCCAGATAGAGTTTGTCATCGATAACCTCTGAAATCCATTCGCCGTCTTTTTCTTGATCAGCAACGGCACGTCTCGGTCATTTGGATCCGGAACATACCACGATGAAAAACGAAGCCATAGACGCCGACTTTCTCGTCCATGGCAACACACACCTTTTCAAGCAGATCCTCCTTATTACTAAGCGTACATATCGACGACATGAACCAGCAATCGGCATCTCTACCTTGGCGGACATCATTTGCGGTCATTCCTTCAATCCAAAATTGAGGATCATCGAAAATATCCTTGCCAACAGGTCAGCCAAAACCGAATCTTTGAGAATTAGTCCCCAGCATACCTCGACTCGTTTGACGGACATGGGCCTCAGCGACGAAATATCCGCATCGAGTGAATTCAGACATTCCTCGATGCGTTCATCATCCCATTGCCACTGCATGAAATCGAGTTCGACGTCAAAGTGAAGATCCTTATATTTCTGATTCAGCCTCCGGCAGTCTCGGACGATCTTCTCAACCTTGACCCTGCAGGATGCGGCAGCTTGATCGTAGGACGCAACTGCATTCTTGGATGGCGCAGGGTCTTGTGTCGCGTGGATGGCTGCCCGTTTGGCATATAGGTTGTTGGGAAGGATGGTGAAGGGTTTGCCGGGATGCTTGGTCGTGAATTTCTTCCAGAACTCGTCGATGCTTTGCTGAGGAGGGCCATCCTCGTCGACCTTCTTGGGCGGTGGTGGAGGCTTCAAGTCTAGCTTACTTTCTGCGTCTACATCTATGTCCGCCATGATGGGCTCTCATATGGTGCTGAGCTGACGAAGAGAATAGGGAATGGAAAGAAGGTGCATCAGCTCAGCTTCGGGCTATATTAGCAAAACTGATTTCTACGTCTCCGCTCATAAGCACTAAGGCCGTGTCCATTGGCTCGCATCCAGAGTGGCTGCAGAAGTAGGACGCCTTATTCACCCCTCTCGCCAACTCCCTGCGGACCTCTCAGAAAACCAGAGTGGGGAGGGAAAAGTGTAGAGAAGCCCAGCAAAGCACAACAGAGTCTAAGTTGGCCATGCGCATGAACTGGTTGATGATTGCTTGTGCTATACAGCTTTGTAGCATGGTGTTACAGCTGCGTTGCCCAGCCCCACGATAACAGGATGGGGATCCTGGAAGATGGCTGGGATTGCCAAGCATTCATCTTCTTTAGGTTAGCTTTGGACTATCAGGCGCTATCTTCATCCTCTTTCATTTTGTTGGCTATTGGAGATTTCAATTGCCCTATCTACTTAGGAATATAGGCTCATCTATATACTCGGCTGATCAATCTAGGCCCTATAGATAATAAGGCATTTAGTAGAGCTGATATACCTTGAGTATAGCCCTTGTCATTCGGTATACAGCCTAGCTGATAGTAATCCAGGATTGCAATACGTTAGACCTGATTTGGCTTAATACTGCTAGAGAGACTGCCTTAGCTATTTTCTAATACCCCCTTTTAAACCTTATAATAGTTTCCAAAATACTATTAGCAAATAGTTTATTAAACTTTATATTTTTTCTTTTACCTTTCTAGGCTAGCTTTAATAGTTAAAATATATATTTTAAGCTTATTATTATTATTAACTTTGTTAGAAGATTTATTATTATTTTTTTAATAAAGATTTAATTTATAATTATATTTTTATTTTATAATACCGAAGTTATATATATTTTATTTTAAGGTATATTATAAGGTTCTTAATTAAGTTAATTATTAACTTATTATTTAAATTTATTTTTATAATTTTTATATTTCTTTTATTATATTTAAATTTTTAAAGTAAATCTTAAAAATATATAACTTTTTTTATATATTTTTAATATAATAATATATTTAACTTTAATTAATAATATAATTATAATAAGTTTTTATTTAAAATTTTAATTAATCGGTTTATTAATTAATTTAAAAAGATATTTTATTATAAATTTATTATTATTATAAATTTATTATTATTAATATTATTATATTAAGAAAAGTTAAAATAAACTTAAAAAATTTTATTATATATATAATTTAGCTTAAATATTATTCCGATTTTAATTATATTAATTAAATATTTTATTATTTATTTTATTATTATATAATAATTATTTATTAATTATATAAAATATTTATTTAAATAATATATTATAAAATTAATATTAAGTTAATTTATTCCGATTATTTAATTTAAATTTTTAATAATAAATATTAAATT
>JAABUQ010003142.1_pt1 | contig 30985 bp, 20 predicted proteins | sample 5560001 | NCBI WGS metagenome assembly JAABUQ01 (sample SAMN10711888, study PRJNA513371) | rock metagenome | isolation source: Antarctica rocks | place: Antarctica: Victoria Land, Finger Mt nord | collected 2015-12-18 | reverse complement strand
GGGCCTGTTGAAGAATGAGAGGACCAGCAAGGTCGGCATCAAGAACAAACGGCTCGTAGCGGCATGGAACGTAGACTATCTGCGGCAAGTGTTATTCGGTGCATAGGTTACGGTGCAATCGCCCTGCGGGGACGGCGGTCCCCTTGGCGAGTTCGGCGTCGGCCTCGCGGAGCTTGCGGATGATCCGCTCGGGCGAGTGTCGGATGCGCTTCATCGAAAGTCCTCCTGCCCTCTCGGGCGAGAGTGACCCTCATACCAGATGGACCAGTCCAGGGGGAGCAGGTCAGAACAGCCCTCGGGAATAGGAAGTTGTTCAGGCAGGGCGGAGCGTCCGATGTCACCCAGGCCGCGGAGACCCGAACCGAGGCGAGTACCCGAGCCGGACGCCCAGTCGGTGGTCGTGAGAAGTCGGTCCAGCTCCCCATGCGACCGCCCGGGGCGGCAGCCAGTATCGGCATCAGTCGAGGTCGGCACGTGATGAAGCGGGAGCGTCTGGCTCGGATAATCCGGGGCGTTGATCCAGCCTTGCAGATGGACTTCCGAGCTCCTGAACCTCCAAAGCGAGTCGACCGCCCAAGCGTCGGCCTCGCGGGGGGGCTCACGGCGTCATGGCTGTCATTTCGAGGATTTGCGATTGGACTGCTGACTCCGAACAGACTAGGATCTGAGACGTCTCGCAAATATCCTGGGGAGGAGTCAACTCGGTCCTCCGCTCCCTTCCGGCTCGAAATAGCGCGGTCCCTGACGATCTTACCGGCTATCCTTTTCGACTAGCCCGGGCGAGAACAGCTGTGCGACGGGCCCTACCTTGGTCGCCGTCCCCCGCGATCGGTCGACGCGTCCGCGGGTTGCATGTCGGCGGACGGCGGTCGCCCCGCGACGGATACCCTTGAAGGAGGGGAGGCAGCCGGCGGGTGGGCTCAGCACTTCAAGGCGGGCTCGGTCGAGATGCCTCCGTGTCTGCCTTGAGAGCAAGCCGATCGACGCGAGCGAACCGGACGATTCTTCGGAGTCTCTAACGGAGAGAGCAACCATGCGCGTCCTGGGAGCCTGGATCGTCGTCGCCCTCCTGGTTCATGGGGTCGCGGCGAGCGACGCGGGACGCGGACGGCCCGGCCGCGCGGCCGATGCAGGGGATGCCATGGCGCTCGCCGCGCGGATCGACGCGCGGCTGGCCGGCCTCTGGGCGGAGGCGAAGGTACGCCCCGCGGCGAGGGCCGACGACGGCGAATTCCTCCGGCGCGCCTCCCTCGACTTGGTCGGCCGGATCCCGACCGCCGCGGAGGCGCGCGACTTCCTCGACGACCCGAGCCCGGAGAAGCGCACGGCCCTCGTCGACCGCCTCCTCGACAGCCCGGCCTACGCGGCTCGGGCCACCCTGCTCTGGCACCAGCTCTTGCTGCCCGAGACCGAGGAGCAGCCCCAAGTCGCCTCGGCGGGCCTCGAAGCGTGGCTCCGCAAGAAGGTTGGCGAAGAGGCGGGCTACGACCGGATCGTCCGCGAGATCCTCACCGCCAAGCTCGCGGGCCGTGGCGACGAGAGGCTCGCGGTCCGGTCGGAGGCTTCGCCCGCCGCGTTCTTCGCGGCCAAGGGGGGGAAGCCCGAGGCGCTCGCCGCCGACTCGGCGCGGGCCTTCCTGGGGCTCCGCCTAGAATGTGCCCAGTGCCATCACCACCCGTTCGCCAAGTGGAAGCGGGAGGAGTTCTGGGGCTTCGCCGCCTTCTTCGCCGGGGTCCCCCAGGCGGCGGAGGATGGTGCCGTCCGGGCACCACGCGAGAGGGTCGACCGTCGCGAGCTGACCATCCCCGGGACCAAGACGGTCGTCGCCGCCGCCCACCTCGACCGCTCGCCGCCAGCGTGGCGCCCCCGCGCCGACTCGCGCGAAGTCCTGGCCGACTGGGTCACGGGGCCCGAGAATCCGTATTTCGCCCGTGCGGCCGTCAACCGCGCCTGGGCCCGCTTCTTCGGGATCGGGCTGATCGAGCCGGTCGACGACCTCGACACCGACGACAACCCGGAGCTCGGCGCCGTCCTCGACGAGCTGGCGGGCCAGTTCCGGAACCACGGCTATGACACGAAATACCTGGTCCGTGCCCTGACCGCGACGCGGGCCTACAACCTGAGCAGCGCAGCCGACCCCGCCGCGCCGGCGGCCCCGCCCCTCTTCGCCCGGATGGCCGTCCGGGGCCTGTCGCCGGGGCAGTTCGTCGACAGCCTCGCCCAGGCGACCGGCGCCGACGCCGGCGAGGCCAGGGCCCGCTTCCTCGATCTGTTCGCCGACCGCGACGGGCGGCCGACCGAGGCCCAGACGTCGATCCTCCAGGCGTTGACCCTGATGAACGGGTCGTTCGTCGCCGGCGCCATCGGCCCCGAGACCGGCGACGTGATCGGCGCGATCGCCGAGGCGCCCTACCTCGACACCGCCGGCCGCGTCGAGGTCCTCTACTTGGCCGCCCTGACCCGACGGCCGCGCCCCGAGGAGCTCTCCCTGGTGGTCCGTTACATCGACCGCCGCGAGGGCGCAGCCGACCGCGCCCGGGCCTTGTCCGATGCCTTCTGGGCCCTCCTGAACGGGCCCGAGTTCCGCACCAACCATTGAGATCGACGCTCCTGCCCACCGTCCCGGCCCGCTCGGGCGCTTCGAGGGAAAGCGAGGGCGAGGCTCCCACCTCGAGGGCCTCCCGAGCGGTCCAGCGGGAATGTCTCCCTCCCGATCCCGTGAAGTAGCCAGGGCCCCAGAGGAGTCGCCATGAACCGCCCGCCCTCGTCGATGCCGCGACTGACCCGACGGCAGATGATCCGCCTGGCGTCCGTCGGCGCCCTGGGTGCCTCCGCCTCCGGGTGGATCCAGACGCTGGCGGCCGAGGCCGCCACCGACCCCCGACGGCGCAAGTCGTGTATCCTGCTCTGGATGTCGGGCGGCCCGAGCCAGATCGACACGTTCGACCCGAAGCCGGGCCACGCCAACGGCGGCCCGTACAAGCCGATCCAGACGAGCGTCCCGGGGATCCTCCTGGGCGAGCATCTCCCCGGGCTCGCCCGAGAGGCGAAGGACCTGGCGATCATCCGGGGGATGAGCACCAAGGAGGGCGATCACGGCCGCGCCACCTATAACCTGCGCACGGGATATCAGCCTCAGGGGCCCGTCCGCTACCCGACGCTCGGATCGCTCGTGGCCAAGGGGCTCGAGGACGAGTCGGCCGAGTTGCCCGGGTTCGTCAGCATCGCGCCCAATCGCGCGATCAGCGCGGCGGCATTCGGCTCGGGCTTCCTGGGCCCGCGGTATGCCCCGCTGATCGTCGGCGAGCGCCCCGGAGGCGCGAGGCGTCGGGCACTCCGGGTGGACGACCTCGAACCCCCACCCGGGATCGGCCGCGAACGTTCCGAGGACCGGCTCGGCCTGATGCAGTCGCTCGCGGGCGAGTTCCAGGCGACCCGCCCGGGCGTGGCCCCCGCGAGCCACCGCGACGCCTACCTGCGGGCCGTCAAGATGATGCGATCGCCGGCCGCCGGGGCGTTCGAACTCGACGAGGAGCCGGACGCCGTCCGCGACTCCTACGGCCGCAACCCGTTCGGCCAGGGATGCCTGCTCGCGCGACGCCTGGTCGAGCGGGGCGTCCCGTTCGTCGAGGTCACGCTGTCCAGCGTCGACGGACGCAACCCCCTCGGCTGGGACACCCACGCGCAGAACTTCGACGCGGTCGCGGCGCTGAGCAAGGTCCTCGACGCCGGCTGGGCCACCCTGATGACCGACCTCCGTTCGCGCGGGCTGCTCGAGAGCACCCTGATCGTCTGGATGGGCGAGTTCGGCCGGACGCCCAAGATCAACGAGCAGGCCGGCCGCGACCATTATCCCAACGCCTGGACCACCGTGCTCGCCGGCGGCGGGCTCAAGGGCGGCCGGACCGTCGGCGACACCGGGCCGGACGGCATGGAGGTCCGGGACCGCCCGGTCTCGGTGCCGGACCTGCTCGCCACGGTCGTCAAGGGGCTGGGCCTCGACCCGTCGGCCCAGAACGTCGCCGACAACGGCCGGCCGATCCGGCTGGTCGACGTCAAGTCGAGGCCGATCGCCGAGGTGTTCGGATGACGCCGCACGCCGTCGCCCTGGCCCTGATGCTCGCCCCCTGGCCGGCCGACGACGCCCCCGCGATGCCGACGGCCGCGGCGTTCGCCGCGATGGGGGACGACGCGGCGAGGGACCTCATGATCCTGGGCGAGAGCCGGCCGATCATCCTCCGCGTGCGCGTTATGGTGGGCGGCCGGCCGTCCCGCGAGGCGTGGGACGAGTCGGTCCGGGCCCTCCACGCCCGGCTCGACCGCGACGGCGACGGCAAGATCACGGCCAAGGAGGCCGACCCGGCCGTCCTCGCCGCGCTCGTCGCCCCGGCGGGCCAGGCCGCCGCGGCTCGGGGTCGCATTGAGATCGACAAGCCCCCGAAGGATGGCCTCATCACGGTTGTCGAGCTGGCCGATGCGCTCCGGGCGACCTCCGGGCCGTTCCGGCTCCAGGTCGACGGGCCCGCGGCCCGGCGGACCGATGCCCTGTTCGACCACCTCGACCGCGACAAGGACGGGCAGATCACCCGGTCGGAGCTGGCGTCCGTCGCCGGCACGCTCCGCCGGCTCGACCTCGACGACGATGAATGGATCGGCGACGACGAGCTTGCGACCCTGGGCCCCCCGGCCGCCGCCCCGGCACCCGCGATGACGAACCGGGCCGCCCGCCCCCCCGTCCTGCCGGCGGTCGTCGAGCTGGGGGCCGGGGAGTCGCCGACTCGTCTGGTCCGGCTCCTGCTCAAGAAGTACGACACGGGATCGGCCCGGGGGCCCGGCAAGGCCGACTCCAAGCTCTCGCCCGAGGAGTTCGCGATCGCGCCCGGGGTGTTCGCGGCGGCCGATGCCGGCGGCGACGGGACGCTCAACGCCGAGGAGATTCGCGCGTATCTCGCGCAGGCCCCGCGCGACGCGATCCTCGACGTGGCCCTCGCGGCCGACGCCACGGGCCGCGCCCGGGCCCGGGTCCGCGGCGAGGACGGGGCCCCCCCGCGGGGGCACAAGGTCCGTCAGCTCGCCGACGATGTGGTCGAGGTCGACGTCGACCCGATCCGGCTCGACATCCACGTCGACGACACCGCGGGTGCGGCCGACGCGGCATGCAAGGCCCTTCGGGCCCAGCTCGAGGCCGCCGACGCCAACGGCGACGGCTATCTCGAGGCGGCCGAGCTGACCGGGGATAACGGCCAGCCCTCGCCCTTGACCGGCCTCTTCGGCCCGCTCGACCGCGATGGCGACGGCAAGCTCTACCCGCGCGAACTCGACGATTACGTGGCCCTGGGCGTCGTCGCGGCTCGAGGCCGGCTGACCCTGACGGCCTCGGACCAGGGGCGGGCGATCTTCGGCATGCTCGACCTGGACCGCGACCGAAGGCTGGGCGCCCGCGAGGTGCTCGACACCTTCGCCCGCGTCTCCGCCTGCGACCGCGACGGCGACGGCCGGGTCGCCCCGGAGGAGATCCCGCACCACATCCGGATCACGCTCGCCCGCGGCGACCTCGCCGGCCTGGTCCCCACCAACGCCGGCAACCCCGCCGCGGTGGCCGTCCGGATGATTGTCGTCCAGCCCCGCACGCGGCCCGCCTCCGGTCCGGCCTGGTTCCGCCGGATGGATCGCAACCGCGACGGCGACGTGTCGCGGCGCGAGTTCCTGGGGACTCGGGAGCAGTTCGACCGCCTCGACCGCGACCGCGACGGCCTGATCGCCCCGGACGAGGCCGACTCGGCCCGCCCCGTCACGGCACCGGGCGGTTGAGCCGCATCAGGAGCCGCTCCGAGCGGTAGACGACCTCGATGTCCTTGTCCCGGAGGGCGTCCTCGAGCGCCGGCACGGCGACGGGCCCCATCTCGAAGAGCTGTTCCTCCGCCGCATCGCGGGCCTTGGGGGCGGCCTCGCCGAGCTGCTTGACCAGCGCCCGGGCCCGGTCCTGGAGGCGCGGATCGACGCCGTGCGCGACCACCGCCGCCACTCGCACAAACTTCTTGGGGGGCGGGAACACGTCGAGGAGCACGACCTCGTCGATCGCGTCTCGCGAGAGGTGGGCCAGCACGATCAGCACGCCGGGCTCGAACAGGTCTTTGCCGTACTGATCGAGGTACGTCTGCACTACTTCCGGGCGCATCCCCTGTCCCGCCAGGCGACGGGCATAGGCGTCGCGGGTCAGCTCGCGGTACGAGGAGTCCGTCGAGGGCATGACCTTGGAGAGGGTCAGCTTGACCGGGGGGCCTTCGATCACGGCCCCCTTCTTGCCGGTGTCCTCGGCGAGCCGGGCGGCCGTGGTGATGAAGAGGGTGCCATCTTCGGTGACCCGATAGCTCAGGCCCACCGTCCCCAGGATGTCCGCCAGGGCGTCGCGGGCGGCGAGCTGGCCTGCCTTGAGGCTCATCGGCCGCCCGAGGTCGATGTCCGCCTTGGCGAGCGTCGGGTCGTCCACCTCGTACCGGAATCGGGCCTGGCCGGCGACCAGGGCCAGCACGTCCTTGCGCGGGGCCGCCTCGACGTTGACGGTCACGGGCCGGTTCAGGACCTGATCGACCCGTGCCCGGATGTCCGCGTCCCCCTCGGTGGGCAGGGGCTTGGCTTCGGCCTTCGCCTTGTCTTTCTCCTTGTCCTTCGCCGGCTTCGACTCCGCCTCGGCCGCCCCGAAGACCGCGGCCGCCGCCTCGGCCTTCGCCCGGGGTTGTCCCTTCTCTCGCTCCTTCGCCTCTTTCTCCCTGGCCTTGGCAAAGTCGTCGACGGGCTTCTCGGGGGGGACCGCCGTTGGGAGGGAGTCGAGCCAGCCGACGCGGTATCCTCCCTCGACCGGGGCGATGACGGCGACGTCGAGGAGGCGCTGGCCGGTGAGGTTCTGGAGCGTGTACTCGTCGGGGCCGCCCCGGATCTTGACCGGGATCGGGATCGTCGGCTCGACGTCGTAGGCCAGGAACCGCTCGACCCGCGTCTCGTGCTTGAGGAAGAGCGTGGGCCCCTCCCGGCGGAGCCCCTGGAACCGATGATTCTCCGGCAGGTAGCCCGGCGCGATCCCAGGGGGGGGTGCCGCGAGCAGGTTCGCCTTGAACCACTGGAGCCGGCCGCTCCGCTCGGTCCCCTGCGGCCAGTGGGCGAGGATCGTCCCCTTCTTGACGCGGAGGTCGAAGTCGACGTCCTTGGTCGGCTCGCCGAAGGCCTGCACCACCGAGATCGGCGCGACGGCGAACTTGCGGAGCAGCTCCGCCTCCTCGAACTTCGGCCGGCTGGTCCCGACGGTCCCGGGCATCGCATTCCGGTAGACGCGGGGGGCGTTCAGGGACGCCTGAGCCGGGCTGCCGACCCAGATCGACCACTCGTAGACTTCGATCGGCGACCCCGGCCGCTCGTCGGCGCCGCGGGCCTGCGCGGCGACGGCCAGGACGAGGACGAGCGGCAGCCAGGGGCGAGGTGCCCGAGCCTTCGGGCGATCTCCGCTCGGCCCCGTCGTGCCGGTCGGACTGGGACGTGCAGATTCGATCATGGACCGCTCGCGGGCCGGGTGATAGGGGGAGAGGCCGGGGGCTGCGCGAGGCCCGCCGTCGACGGCGGAGGGCGCCGGTAGAGTCGGGCGCCCGCCCAGATCAGGCGGTCGCCGGTGTCCTCGTCGGGGCCGAAGTCGACGACGAGCCGGAGCTGCTCGGCCCCCGCGACGGACAGGACGAGCGGGACCGGAGGGGCGTCGGCGCGGAGGTCGGGATTGGCGTACAGCTCCTTGCCGTCGGCGAAGACCCGACAGTCGACCCGCCCCTTCTTCTTCGCCGCGTCGTCGAACCCGACGAGGGCCTCGAACGTCGCATACCGGCGGTCGAGGTCGTATGTCAGGGCCGACCGCGAGTGCACGGCCACGCCCCGATCGAAGGCCCGGCCGTCGACCTTGAGCGGCTCGCCGGAGAGGCTGACGTCCTTGCGATACGGGGCCCGGCGGCCGAAGTAGGGCGTCTCGTCGACCTGGCTCGGGACGAGGTCCGAGAGGTAGGTCATCTGCCCCCCGCGGAACCGGACGCTCCGGACGTCGGCCGCGGGGAGTTTCAGGGCCTGGCCCCAGGGCGTCTCCACCTTCCACGAGGCGGCCTCGAGTGCGGTCCATCGCCCCGAGACGATGATGCCGCCGGCCAGCGTGAAGGTCGGCCGCAACTCGGCAGGCGGCTTCGGGTCCGGCCTGGCCGCCAGGACCAGGCCCTCGACCCCCTTCAGGGGCAGGGTCCGCACCTTGTCCTGGTACCGAAAGGTGAGCTTGTTGGCCTTCGCCGCCTCGACGACGCCGGCGATCGCGACGATCTCGCCGTCCTTCGCCCGGGCCAGCAGCAGGTCCTCGCCGCCCCTCGCCTTCAGGCGTTTGGCGAATGCCTCGGGCGACTCCTTGTGGTCGGGCATCCCCATGTAGACGCCGACGACGCGGTTCATCGGGACGTCGAGGCGGTCGCCCCAGGGGGTCGTCATGCCCAGCGAGTCCTCGCCGATGCTGTCGAGCTTGCCGAAGAGCTGCTCCTCGCCCGTCAGGTAGATCCGCGCGTCGAGCGGCGGGGAGGGCGCGTTCGGATCGAAGGCGAGCTTGGGGTCGGTGGCCGAGGTCGCCTTGACCTTGACCATGCCGTTCTGGCCGTCCGCGTAGGTCACGGTGACCGTGAACTCCTTGTCGCGGCAGTCGCCGGCGGGGGGCTCCAGGAACAGGTCGGCCCACGACTCGACGCCGGCACGCAAGAGGGTCAGGGGCCAGTCCTGCGAGTCCGAGGTGTCGATCCGCCAGGAGGTTGGCCCCTTGTCGGTCTGGACATTGATCGCGATCTGCTTGATGGCCGCGTCCCTGAGGCCGGAGAGGGCCATGTGCAGGTCGCGAATCCCGTTGGGCTTGGGGTCGACCTTGAGGATCTTGACGGGGGCCACCGTCCCGGGGGGCGGGGCCGTCAGGTCATCGCCCGCGGCGGCCTTCTTCTTGTTGTCCCCCGCGGGGGCTCCGCCGGGCATGGTTGTGTCGACGTTGGGCTGGCCGACGAAGCGTGCGGCCAGGGCCGACGACCTCTCGAAGACGATGCTCTCGACCTCGTCGAGCGGGATGCGGGCCTTGGGCGCCGGGGGCGGCGGGGGTGCCCCGCCTCCGGGCCCCCCCGGCTTCGCGGGCTCGCCGGGGGGCTTGACCGCGGGCGGGGTCGCGACGGCGGCCTTCGCCGGCTCGGAGGGCGGCACGACGGCCGTCTTCGTCGGCTCGGCGACCGGCATCGCGGCGGCCGGCGCCGGCGCCGCGGCGGCCGGCGTCGGCACGACGGGGGCCTTCGCCGGCTCGGCCGGGCTCGATCCGCCGGGCTCCGGCTTCGGGGCCGGGCCGGCCGGGGCGTTCGGGGTCGCCGGGGCCGAGGCGGGGGCCGGAGGGGGGCCGCCGACGACCAGGGTGCCGGCGTCGATCGCGGTCGGGTCGCCGTGGACGACCGTCCCCCAGACCGAGCGGACCGCCGTGCCCAGCCCGCCGATCCGGTCGGCGTGGATCGTCAGGTCGCGGAAGACGACGTCGACCGGCTCGGCCCCGTTGCGGTTCGAGGCGAATAGCTTCACCCCCGCGATGTCCCCGGGTCCGAGGCTGAACTGGCCGATCTCGCGGGGCTTGGCGGCGAGTTCGTCGCGGACCTGGTAGCGGAGGGTCTGGCCCTCGCGGCGGAGTTCGAGGTGGATCGTCGCGCCCCGGGCCGGGAAGGTCTGCCGCGGCGGCTTGGCGGGCTTGCCCATCGGCTGGCCGAACGGGTCGAACATTGGCTGATGGGCCATCCTCGGGTTGGCCGCCCCAGCCTTCTCGATGGCCCGGTAGACGTCCGCGCCGGCGGCCTCGATCTCGCGAACGAGCGTCGCCTCGGGCTGGTCGATGTTCTGGGTGGCGATCGCCAGGCCGACCGCGGCGCCGTCGTCCTGGCCGGGCTTCGGCAGCTTGCGGACGGTCAGGGTGGCCGTGATGGTGCAGTCGCCGCCGATCCGCAGCGCCTGCGGCGTCTTCCATCCGGTCTCGGGGTCGCCGGGGGCGAGCGTCACCCGGAGGCCGTCGTCCTCGCGCTTCAGGGCCTTCTTCTCGCCGAATCCCTCGGCGTCGAGCGTGGCCTGGTCGAGCGCCTTGCCGCCGAGCGGTCGGACGTAGTCGCCCGCGCCGACCGCGCCGAGGCCGATCCACAGGATCGTTGCACCGAGCATCGCGTGTCCTCGAAGCGACTGGGGGGCTGCCCGTCCGCGGCCGGTCGACGTCTCGCCAGGCCGCGGGCGGGCGACGGGCCTAGGGCCTGGCGGGGATCGTCTGGGTGGCCGCCTCTTTCGCCTTCGACTTCTCGGCCGGGGCCTTGGCCGTCTTCTCCTCGGCCAGGCGGCGATAGTAGCGCTCGAGGACCGTCCGGTACTCGGGCGGGAAGCCCTCGGTCATCGACTGGAGGATGCGGTCCCGCTCGCGATCCGAGAGCTTCCCCCAGTCCTTGCCGCCGTCGCCGGGGTTGGTGAGCGGGCCCATCTCCCCGTTGCCCGAGCGGATTTCCGAGTCGTCCATACCCCGGGTGGGCCTGTTCCGCTTGATCCCGCCGCGGCACGCCTGGCACTGCTTCTCGAGCGACGCGATCAGGTCGTCCAGGTCGCGGACGATCGCCTTCTGTTCCCCCTGGACCGGGGTGCCGGTCTCCTTACGCCCGAGCTCGTCGACGACGCCGCCCATCTTGGTGGCGATGTCGACGGCCTTGACTTCATCCCCGGCGATCGCGGCGGGCGCCGTGAGCAGCCCCGCGAGCAGGGCCGCGACGCCGACTGTCCGTCGATCTCGTCTCATGATTGCCTCCTGGGCTTGGCGAAAGGGTGAGTGACAGTTCTCTTCGGTTTACGTCCGTCAAGGCTGTTCCACACGCTCGGCGATCTTCGCGAGGGAGTCGCGGATCTCTTCCTGGGTGGCCTCCAGCGCCTCGACCTCGCGGCGGAGGGCGGGGGGCAGCGTCGGGGTCCCGGGGCGGGTCTTGTCGACCCCGACGGTGTCGTCGTTGAGCCGGGACTGGAGGAGGCGGATCATCTTCAGCTCGGCGACGAGCCGGTTCAGCTCGCGCTCGCGCTCGCGCAGGTCCGAGGGGAGCGGCGAGCCGGGCGGCGGGGGGGTCGTGGGCGGGAGCCGGCGGATCGCCTGGAGCAGGCCGAGCAGGTCGTCCTCGACCCGACGCTCCATCGCGACGGTCCGCGGCGAGGCGTCGCCGTCCTTGAGCCAGCCCTCGATGGCCCTCATCTCGCGGGAGAGGACGCGGAGGGTCGTCGGCAGGGCGATGCCGAACTCGGTCTCCTCGACCAGCCCGAGCAGGCGCTCGGTGCGCTCGGCCAGCCCGGCCTCCTTCTGCGACAGGCCTGCGACGGCGAGCGCCGCGGTGCGCGACTTCTGGGCCAGGCGCGGCGCCTGCGCCTCGGTCGTCTCGCGGATGGCGGCCTGGGTCTCGTGCATCTCGGTCAGCTCGGCGATGATCCGGGCCTGGAGCTCGGTCCGGAGCTCGACGAGCAGCCGCTCGGCGGCCTGCGCCAGGTCGTCGCGGGACCTGGTGAGGATGTCGAGGGCGGCGGACTGGTCGGTGGCCGCGGGCTCGGGCGCGGCCCGGGCCAGGCCCTTCTCGGCGGACTGCATCGAGCCGGCGGCGCGGATCAGGTCCTTCTGGAGCGCCACCCCGGAGTCGCCCAGGCGGCCGGAGTTGGCCGACAGGGCATCCGTGGCGCCGCGGTTGTTCCGCTGGTCGGCCTCGTGACGGCGGAACTCGGCCTCGGCGACGTCGCGGTCGGCCTCCCCGATCCGGACATCGAGCCGGCCCAGCTCCTCCCGGAGCACGGCCGAGGCCCTCCCTCCGGCGGAGGCCGCCTCGGCGAGGTCGTCGCCGTCGAGCCGGGCCACGGCGTCGTCCAGGTGAGACCCGGCCTTCCGGAGCTGCGACGGCTGGAAGTCGGCGAACAGCGGGTCGGCGGCGAGGGCCGCGACGGCCTTGCCGACCGCGGCCTCACGCCCGCGGGCCGCCTCCCGAGCCTTCTTGCGTGAGGGGGCGTCGCCGCCCTTGGGGATGGACTCGGTGTCGGCGACTGAGGCCGCCTGATCGCGGATCAGCGCCTCGAGGTCGGGACGGCGGGCGGCGAGACGCTCGCGCACCTTGCGTTGCTCGACCGCGAACCGCGACCAGCCCAGCTCGCGCCTCTCTTCCTTGACGATCCGCTCGAGCTGGCCGAGCGATTCGCGGATCTGGCGGAGACGCGCCAGCTTGAGCTGGAAGTCGAGGTCCTCGGCCAGCAGGACGTCGCGCAGATGCTCGAGCTTCGCCAGGAGCTCGCGGACCTCGGTCTCGGCCTTGGCCAGCCGGGCGTCCTTGAGCATCCTGTGCGTCTCGCGCATCTGCTCGAGGATCAGCTCCTCGCGCGAGAATTTCAGGGCGAGGCGGAGCCGCGACGCGTTCTCGGGCTCGAGGCCGCGGAGCGCCTCGGAGAGGCGGAACATCCGCTCCTCCAGCTCGGTCATCTGGGCCGCGGCGTTCTCCTGGGTGAACCCGATCGCGTCGCGGTCGGCGGCCGTCGCGGCCGCGGCGGCCCCGGCGGGCTTGGCCTGGGCCTTCGCCGGATCGTCCTCGAAGACGCCCGCCGCTTTGCCCGCATCGGGCGCCGCCGGCTTCTGGGCCTGGGCCCGCCCGGCGAAGGCGAACAGGATCACGGCGAGCGCGATCAGGCACCGTCGTGTCGGGAGGCCCGGGCCTCGTCCGCGCCGCCACGCGGCGGGTTCCGCCGGGCCGCGGCCGCGCGGCCGAGGCCCCGACCTCGCCGCGTGAGCGGGAAATGCGCTAGGGCTTGTCATCGAAGACCTCCTGCGTCCGTGATTCCCGGGCCTTCTCGGTGGCCTTGAGGACTTTCTGCTGCATCTTGATGACTTCGGCGACCTGATTCACCACGTCGACGAAGCTCTCCCACTGCGACATCTGCTCCAGGATCGCCCGCATCCGCGCCACGACCTCGCCGTGCAGGCGACGGGCCTTCTCCGCGTCAGCCCCGGTCCTGGGCCCCGAGCCGGCGAGCGACTGGAGGATGCCCCGGAGCTCGTTGACGGGGCCGGCGTTGAGGCTGCGGATCGGGTCGATAACCCCCTCCTGCAGGAGCCGATGCGACTTGGGAGAGCCGACCTGATTCAGCTTCATCTCCTGGAGCGAGTCGGAGATCCGGCCGGCGACCTGGTCGAGCTGGCGGGTGCCGGTGTGCAGGGCGCGTATGGCCGCGGTGTAGGCGTCGGCCGACGGAGTGCCGGCCAGGGTCGGCGTCACCTTCTCCGCCGCGTCGAGGGCCGCGACGAACTTGGCCCGCTCGGCGCGCTGGCGGATCAGGATCTCGTAGAAGAGCTCGTCGGCGGAGACGACTTGCATGTGGAGCGTGCCCGACCGCCCGACCTGGGCCCCCCGGGCGCAACGGTCCTCGGCCTCGGCGAGGAACCGGAGCACGGTGCCGACCGCGGGCGGGTCGGCCTGGAGGTCGACGTCGTGCCGGGCCTGGTGGTCGAGCAACGCCCGGCCGCCGTCGGCGGCCAGCGGCAGGGGGACCGTCTTCTTGGTCGTCACGGGCTCGGCCTTGTCCTCGGCGTGGGCCGTCCGCTCGGCGCGGAGGCGGAGGGCGGCCAGCCCCAGGTCGTCGGTCGCGGCGAGGGTCAGCGGGATCGTGGCGACCGGCGTGACGTGGGCGCCCACCCCCTGGGCGCGGAGGGTCACGCGCGGCTCGCGGTCCTTGAGCAGCCCGAGCGAGAGGAACGTCGGCTTGGAGGAGAGGCCGGTCGTCTCGGAGGTGATCCCGATCTCCAGGGTCGTCGCCTCGCGGAGGGTCCAGCGGGCGACGAACGTCTTCGGGTCGACGCGGGCGATCTCGGGCGGCGTGCCGGGGTGGACGTCGAGGCGGGTCCCGGCAATCGGCTCGTTCCCGACCAGCGTGAGCTCGACCTCGGTGTCGGCGAGGAAGACGGGGTGCTGGCGGGTGTCCTCGACCTCCCGGAACCCATGGCCGGGCGAGCCCGGGTCGCGGGCGCGGAGCCGGATCGCCTCCAGCGAAGGCCGGTCGACCCGCCTCACCTGAATCGGCCCGAGCCAGTCGTCGCCGCCGACCAGGTCGAAGGACGAGGACGCGGACGACGGCGGCAGCTCGTGGCGGAACCGAGCGGGGCCGGTGGCCGTCATCACCGCGTCGCGGATCGACCCGTCGGCGGCGCGCTCGCGGATCCGGACCGACTCGGGCACGGCCGGCGACTCGGGGCGTAGCCCGATCACGAGCGGCTCGCCACGGCCCGGGACGGCCCATCCGGGGCCCCGGGGCTCGACGTCCGGCAGGTCGGCCCGGACCTCGACGGCGAAGGGCTCGTCGCGGGGCGCGAGCAGCCACCCGCGTCCGCCCAGCCCGGTCACGGTCAGGTACGTCCCCTGAGGCCAGCGCTCGTCGGAGCCCCGGAGCCACCGGGCCAGGCTCAGGCGGGCCGCGGCCGGCGCCAGCAGGGCGAACGCGACCGGGACGAGCAGGGCGACGAGCAAGGCCGCGGCCCTCGTCGCCGTCCGGCCCCGGTTCCAATGCGCCCGCCAGTCGGCCGCGGCCAGAGCCTCGCCGGCCCGGCGGACGGCCAGCCGGACCAAGGCCGGCGACGCCGAGGGCCGCGGCTCTCCCAACTGCCCGGGGAGCTGGAGGATGTCGGCGACCTGCTGGCCCGTCCCCGGCCGGAAGCGGTCGAGCGTCATCGCCAGGGAGAGGTCGTCGAGCCGCGAGGCCCGCAGTCGAGGGAGGCAACGGATCGTCAGGACCGCGGCGAGCCCGGCCAGGCACGCCCCCACCAGGATCTGGCGCGTGGAGAGCGCGAACCGCAACGCACCGTCGAGCGCGACGAGGGCCGCGCCCGACGCCACGGTCGCGGCCACGGCATCCAGCGCGGACTCGAGCGCCATCTCGAGCCGGAGCCTCCGCCGCGACCGCGCGAGCCGGGCACGCAAGAGCGCCTGCTCCTCGCGGAGTGAGCCGAGGTCGGGGGTGTCGGCGGCTGTGGTCACGGTGGATCTCTCGGGTCGGCCGGGGCCGGTTGCTCGACTTCAGACCATCCGGAACAGTTTACGCAAGACCCATTCGCAGACCAGGCCGAGGACGATGACCGCGTAGAGCACGGGGGCGTCCCAGAGCTCGTCGCGCGTCTCCAGGGTCCGCGTCACCTCGCGCATCGGGATCGCGTCGTCGAGCCGGCCGACCTGCGGCACGTCGAAGGCCCGTCCGCCGGTCATCCGCGCCAGGTCGCTCAGCAGCGTCCGGTTCAGGGACGGCTCGTCGACCTCGCGACGGGGCGGCTCGATGCGGAAGGTGGTGGTCGAGACCCGGGTCGACGCGCCGGCGTCGACCCCGGTGGCCGGGGTGATCCGAAGCGTGTAGACGCCGGCCCGCTCGGCCGGGAAGCTCGCCGTGAGCAGGGCGGGGTCGTCGGCCGCGCGTTCGAACCGGAGGGGCTCGGGCGGCTGGCCCTCGACCTCGAGCTCGGCGGCCAGCCCCGACGCCTCGGCCACGGCGGCGGCCTCGGTGTACCGGACCCCGACCGTCACCGGGTCGCCCACCCGGAACGCCGACCGGGCCAGGTGGACCTGGAACGGGAACCGGCCGCCCAGGGCCTTGTTCCGGCCCACGCGGTCGATCAGCCGGGCCCAGAAGCCGTCGAAGTAGTCCTCCGACAGGTAGCGCCAGCGGTAGGTGCTGTCGAAGCCGATGAAGACGGTCCGCCCCGGCCCGTAGAGCTGCGAGGCGAGCAGGACGTGGCGGCCGTGCTGGTTCTGCATCCGCGGGTCGCCGTGGCGGGCGAGCACCGTGGCGCCGGGGCGGGCGCGGGTCACCGGGAAGCTCCAGTACATGCCGGGCAGGCTCGCCAGGATCGTCCGGTTGCGGATCGGCTCGGGATTGAACTCGAAGATCGGGTCCCCGCGCCCCTCGGGCGTCAGCTCGAGGCCGTAGGTCGACTGCGTGCTCAGGCGGACCTCCGCCTCGGTCCGGAAGAGGCCGGGCTCGCGGACGACCGGCAGGATGCGCGTCCATCGGCCGGCGGCCGAGTCGGCCGCGTCGTCGGTCTCGAAGAGCGCCTGCGAGTAGAGCTCGCCGGGGATGAAGATCAGGCCGCCGCCGTCCTTGCCGACGAAGTTGGCGATCATGTCGGGCCACTGGCCGCCGAGGGCCCGCATGTCCGGGTCGATCAGGACGAGGGCGTCGTAGCGGCCGAGCTCCTCGGGGTCGCCGGGGAGCCGCGCGATCGGGCGGTCGCCCGCCTGGCGGAAGCCGGGGTCGGCGTGCTGGAGCCAGGCGGCGAACTCGATGTGCTGGTCGCGCTGGAACGCGTTGCGGAGGAACTGCACCTCCGGGGAGGCGGCCCCGGCGATCATCAGCACCCGGATCTGCTGGCGGACGACCCGGACCGCGGCGGTGGCCGTGTTGTCGTCGCGGGTCAGCTCGGGGCCGGCGTCCTCGACCCGGGCGCGAAACTGATATTCGCCGACCACCTTGGGGACGATCCGGAAGGTCGTCCGCTTCAGGACCCCGTCCTCCCCCAGCGCGATCCGGGTGTTGGCGACCGGCTCCCACTCGCCGGCGTTGGCGCGCTGCTCCAGGATGAGGTTCGCCTCGGCGTCGCGGAGCCCCCGGGACTCGACGACGACGGCCACGGTCATCGGGTCGCGGGCGAAGACGACGGGGCTGGCCTCGACCTCGGCGAGCCGGACGTTCCTCGGCCCTTCCTCGGCCCCCGCGGCGACGGGGAAGATCGGGATGCCCAGGCGGACGGCCGCCTCGGCGACCCGGATCGGGTCCTCGCCGGCGTTGGACCGGCCGTCGGTCACCAGGACGACGCCCGCGACGGGCCGCCCCCGGTGCGCCGCCAGGGCACCCCGGAGCGCGTCGCCGAGCGGCGAGACGGAGCGGACGGGCCGGATCTCGTCGAGCCGTCGCGTCCTCGCCGGCCCGGCCAGGCCGGTCCGGGCGGCCGATTCCAGGTCGTAGAGGAAGACATCCCGCCCGCGCCCGAGGTTTTCCATCTGCGGGAGGAGGGCCGCCTTGACCAGGTCCAGCCGCGGCGAACCCCGGAGCCGATCCACGGGCGAGCGCCCGTCCGCCGACTCCAGGCGCAGCGCCGAGGCGTACTCGGCCGCCTTGGTCTCGTCGGTGTACGGGTCGGCGAACCGCATGCTCTCGGAGTCGTCGACGATGATCGCCAGGTGCGAGCGGACCGTCTCCCGGTGGGACGAGACCAGGACCGGCTCGACCAGCATGACGACGACCGCCGTCAGCACGAGCACGCGGAGCCCGACGAGCAGCGCCCGCCTCGGCCGCGAGAGTTCGCGCCGCTCGCGGCGGTAGAGCCACCAGAGCAGGGCGAGGGCCGCGACGGCCGCCGCGACCGTCGCGAGGGCCGCGCCCCCGGTCGGCACCGCGGTCAGCTCCAGGCGCACGGACCCGCCCGACGGGGCGGTGCCCGGCGACCCGTCGATCCCGAGGAGTGATTGGAAGATCCGGCTCATGAGCTTCCGCCAGGGGGACGGTGCGATGCGGGCTTCATCGGGATCGGCCCAACCAGGACGCCAGGATCGGTTCGAGGATCAGGAGGCCCAGCAGCCCCCACGCCAGCTCGTGCCAGACCTCTCGGCCGGTCGCCGACGGGGCATCCGTGCCGTCGCCGTGGGCCGCGGCAACCTCCACGTCCAGCGGGGCGAGCAGCCCCTTGAGGTCGGCCGCGTCGATCCGGCCGAGCGTGCTCTCGCGGGGGTCGGGATTAGCCGCGAAGAGGTCCCCCTGGGTGCCGAGCGGCCCCTCGTCCCAGGCGACCCGATAGAGGCCCGCCCGGCGCGTGTCGGGCAGGTCGATCGCCGAGGCGGGCGCCGGGTCGGGCGAGGACCGGTCGTCGAGCGCGACCGCCGTCAGCGCCCGGGGCTCGCCCCCGCCCGGCGGGGTGAGCCGGACGTTGGCGACCTGGTGGCTCGAGTGCACCACGCGCCTCGGCCGCTCGCCGGCCGTCACGGTGTGCGACCACGAAGTCGGGCGCGACGTGCCCCGGACCGCCTCCCGGACCGCCATCACGAAGCTCGGCTCGATCGGCCAGTCGTTCCAGGCGCGGTCGGCGGTGGTCGTCCAGAGCAGGACCCGGCCCTCGCCGACGACCCGCTCGAGCACCGCGGGCGACCGCGACGGGTCGTTCCAGCGGGCGAGCACCCGCGCCTCCCCCGCCCCGCCGCCCGGCTCCTCCACCCCCATGATCTGGCGGACCGGCACCCGTTCCAGCGCGGACGGCTTCAGCTCCAGCAGCCTCTCGATCGGCGAGGGGCGGACGGGCTCGATCACGAGGCCGCGGAACGTCTCGTCGACCTGGGCCTTCAGGGGGCCGGGGAGGAGTGGCTCGCCCGTGCGATAGAGCCGCTCGTTGTACAGGCCGGCGTCGAGCTTCCCGCCCATGAAGATCAGGAGGCCCATCCCCCCCCGGACGAGGCCGGCGAGCCGACGGGCCTGCTCGACCGTCGGCGCGGCGACGTTGGCCAGGACGATCACGTCGGCGGGATCGAGCCGCGGGGCGAGGAAGTCCTCCTCCTGGACCACCTCGACCCGCCACGCCTCCGCGTCGCCGACGCCGATCGACAGCGGCGCGGCGAGGTAATCGACCTCCGAGCCGAACGGCTCGGCCGACGGCTCGCCGTCGACCAGACGGATCAGGAGCGAATCCTTGACGGGGACCGCCGCCCAGTGCTGATTGTCGCCCGCCAGCTCATCCTCCGGCAGCTGCAGGGAGAGGTCGTGCATCCCCGGGGCCGGGAACCGGACCGTCAGCGGGACCCGAGCGGACAGGCGGGGGGGGATCTCGGGCAAGGTCACCTCGGTCGGCCGGTCGTCGACCCGGAGGACCGCCTTGGTGCGGTTGAGCACCCGGGGCGAGTCGTTGCGGATGACCGCCTCCCAGCGGGACTCCGCCGAGGCGAGGACCGTCCGGTCGAGCGGGACGAGCGACTCGATCGCGACGTTGGAGGACCCTTCCTCGCCGACGTCCACCACCCGGACCCGCATGCCCTGCTCCCGCCATCGGCGTGCGACGGGGCCGACCCCCGCGTCCCAGCCCGACTTCCGCAGGTCGGTGACGATCGTCAGGTGCCGCGTCGGGTAGGTGCAGGACTGCACGACCTCGTCGACCCCCGCCAGCGCCGACGGCCAGGCGACGTGGGACTCGGTCGGCGGCAGCGACAGGGCTTCGGGCGCGAACTCCTCGCGGCGCGACCCCTCGACCTCGTGGAAGATCGGCGTCCGCGGGGCCGAGGCGGCGACCAGGGTGCAGCGGTCCTGCGGCCGGGCCGCCGCCAGGATCGCCCCGGCGACCTCGCACGCCCGCCTGAAGGCCGACGGCCCGGCCGTGGCGTACCCCATGCTCAGCGAGTCGTCGATCACGACGACCTGGCTCGCCCGCCCGCCGCCGAAGGCCCAGCGCTCCAGGCCCGTCGGGTGGAGCACGGGCCGAGCGAGGAAGAAGAAGAGAAGCACCGGCAGGGCGATCCGCACGAGCAGGAGCAGGAGCTGCTCGACCTGGATTCGCCGTCGGTTGCGGCGGATGGTCAGCTTGAGATAGCGCATCGGTGCCCACTCGACCCGGCGGAACCGTCGGCGGTTCAGCAGGTGGATGATCAGGGGGATGACGCCCAGGAGCGCGCCCCAGATCAGGAGTGGGCTGAGGAAGTTGAACATGGTTCAGGCCCGGCCGCCGATGTGGCCCGACTCCTCGCGGGAGCGGAGGAAGAGGCCGAGCGACGCCCCGAGGGGCTCGTCGGTGCAGAAGCGGACGTAGTCGTAGCCCCGGTTCCCGCACTCGCGACGGACCTCGTCGAGGAACTCGCGGATCGCGCCCTGGTACTGCCGGCGGAAGCCGCCCGGCTCGGCGAAGAGCTCCTCGTCTCCTTCGATGTCCCGGAAGACGGTCGGGCCGTCGAAGGGGAGATCCAGCTCGTCGCGGTCGAGCACCTGGAGCACGAGCACCTCGTGGCCCAGGAAGCGGAGCCGGTTCAGGCCGTCGTAGACGGCGTCGAGGTCGGTGAACAGGTCGGAGACGACGACCAGGAGGCCGCGGCGGCGGATCTGGTCGGTGAGCGACCGGAGCAGCCCGCCCAGCTCGGTCTTGCGCGCGGGAGTGCACGCCTGGAGGAGCCCCGACATCACCGTCACCTGCGCCTGGGTGGCGTTGGGCGGCAGCACGGTGCCGGCCTGCTCGTCGAAGAGGACCAGCCCGACCGGGTCCTGCTGGCGGGCCAGGAGCATCGCGAGCGAGACGACCAGCGTGGCCGCGTAGTCGAACTTGCTCAGCGCGGCGCGCGAGCCCCGGTAATTCATCGAGGCGCTGGCGTCAACGACGAAGGTGACGCGGACGTTGCTCTCCTCCTCGTACTGCTTGATGTAGTGGCGGTCGGACCGGGCGAAGACCCGCCAGTCGAGCCGGCGGAGGTCGTCGCCGGGGGTGTACTCGCGATACGCGGCGAACTCGATGTTGAACCCGTGGAACGGGCTCCGATGCAGGCCGCTGATCGCCCCCTCGGCCAGCCGGCGCGACCGGAGCGCCAAGTCGGCAATCTGCGCGATGGCGTCAGGGTCGGAGTATGCCCGCGACGGCGGCATCGGCGGCTCCCTTCCGGACCGGGATATCTTCCAGCAACCTCTTGACGATCGAGTCGCTCGACTCGCCCGAGGCCTGCGCGTTGTAGTTGATGAGGATCCGATGGCGGAGCACCGGCCTCGCGACGGCACGGATGTCCTCGACCCCGACGCTCGGCCGGCCCGCCAGCGCGGCCCGGGCCTTCGCCGCGAGGACCAGCGACTGGCCGGCGCGGGGCCCGGCGCCCCAGGTGACCCACTCGCCGATGTACTTCGGCGCACCCGGGTCGGTCCCCCGGGTCGCCCGGACCAGGTCCATCGCGTAGTCGATGCAGTAATCCGAGACCGGCACGCGCCGGACCAGCCTCTGGAGGTCCGCGATCCGCTCGCCGGAGATCAGCGGCGTGATCTCCTGCTGGTCGGCGCCGGTGGTGACCCGGTAGATCCGCCGCTCCTCGTCCTGGCTCGGGTAGCTGATGAAGATCTTGAAGAGGAACCGGTCGAGCTGGGCCTCGGGCAGGGGGTACGTACCCTCCTGCTCGATCGGGTTCTGGGTGGCCAGCACGAAGAACGGGTCGGGCAGCGCGTGGCGGTGGCCGCCGACGGTCACCTGCCGCTCCTGCATCGCCTCCAGCAGAGCGGCCTGGGTCTTGGGCGGGGTCCGGTTGATCTCGTCGGCGAGGATCAGGTTGGCGAAGAGCGGCCCGCGGACGAACCGGAGCTCGCGGGCCCCGGTGGTCCGATCCTCGTAGAGCACCTCGGTCCCGGTGATGTCCGAGGGCATCAGGTCGGGCGTGAACTGGATCCGGTTGAACTCCAGCGACAGCGACTGCGCCAGCGAGTGCACCATCAGGGTCTTGGCCAGGCCGGGGACCCCCTCCAGGATGCAATGCCCGCGCGCGAAGACGGCGATCAGGAGTTGGTCGACGACGTCATCCTGGCCGATGATCTGCCGGGCGATCTGGCCGCGGATCTGTCGGTGCGCCTCGCGGAGCTCATCCAGCTCGGCGAGGTCAGGTTCTTCGGTGGCGGTGCTCAAGGGCAGGACCCCTTACGCTCAGCGCTGGAAGACGGGGAGGTACTTGTAGGGCAGCTGAAGGATGATGACGGCGATCGAGGTGCCGAAGACCTGGCCGATCCCATCGCCGTTCCACGACCCGTCGCCGCCCTGCATGGCGATGAGCTGGTCGCGGGTCTTGGGGAAGTAGACGTCCCAGTACGCGTCGCCGGCCATGTAGAAGCCCTGCGAGGCGTAGAGGTGGGTGTAGAAGGCGTGGCCGCCCCCCTTGTTCCAGTCGTCGCTGGCCTGGAACTGGCCCCAGACGTACTTCAGGCAGTCGACGGCGATCGGGCTGTCGAACTGGCCCGCGTTGTAGAGGGTGGCCACGGCCGCCGCCGAGATCGGCAGCCGGGGCCCGCCGCCGGACCCCAGGGAATACTGGATCCCCCCCTCGCGGGTCCGGCACTTCTCCAGGTAGCCCGCGGCCTCGTCGATCACCGCCTTGGAGACGAGGAACCCCGCGTTCTGGGCCGCCCGGAGGGCCTGGACCTGCGTGACGGTGACCGACCCCTCGTCTCCGGTCCCGGGGGTGTAAGTCCAGCCCCCCGCCGCGCTCTGGCCCTGGCTGGTCAGGGTGACCGCCTTGCGGACGGCGTCGCCGACCTGGCGCCGGAGCGATTCCTTGGTGATCATCCCGTAGACCGAGGCCAGGAACAGCAGGGCGAAGCCGTGCCCGTGCATCGGCATGCCGCTGTCCTGGCCCGAGCCGGTGATCAGGCCGGTGGGCGTGGTGCACCGGACGAGGTACTCGACCACGCCCTGGACGTTCTTCGCGTACTTGCCCCGGGTGGGGGAGTTGCCGTGGGCCAGGAACGCCGTGCCCGCCAGGCCGGTCATGGCGACGGGATAGGCCTGGCCTCCGCCGCTGATCCAGGACCCGTCGTCGGCCTGACTGCCCGCGAGATGGTCCAGCCCCTTGATGACGGCCCGGAGCGCCTCGGGCGTCACGTGCTTGGGCAGGACTTCCTTCCCCTGGCCCGCCGCGGGACGGCCGAGCCCGAGGGCGGCGGCCCCGATCCCGCAGCGCCGCAAGAACGCGCGCCGGGCCATCCCGGCCGCCCCCGGAGTCCCCCGTGCGATCATCGGCCCACCTCGCGCCCCTTGGCCCTGGGGGTCGAGCCGGAGTCGAACCGGACCTGGAGCTCGACCCGGACCGGGATCTCCTGGAACCGCGACGACTCGAGCCGCTTGCGCGGCATCTCCTCGTCGGGCCCGCCGACCTTCTCGCCCGGCACCACGACCTCGCGGACCCCCGCGACCGGGCCCAGCTCGACGCCGCTCAGCTTGGCGAGCCGGCCGGCCTTCGCCCGCGCATCGGCGACGGCTTCTTCGTAGGCTCGCTCCTTGAGCGCCTGGAAGTCGTCGAGGATGAACCGGACGAGCCCGGGGGTCTGGCGTTCCGATCGGTAGTACCAGTAGGGCATCATGTCGCCCTGGCCGCCGATCTTCCCGCCCGCGTCCTGGGCGACGTCGAGGAGCTTGGCGACGAGCTGGAGCACGGCCTCCTCGTCCATCTCGCGGATGTTGGAGCAGGAGACGACGAGCTTCCGCGTCAGCTGGACCTCGATCTTGCCGCGGCGGGCCGGCGGGGAGTCCATGTAGTAGGGGTTGAACGCCTGACCTTTCTGGTCGACGAGCAGGCCCCGCTCCTCCACCCCCACGTTGCCGAGCTTCAGCGCGGCGAACGCCTCCTGGAGCCGCTTCTTGGCGTCGCGGTACTTGACGATCGCGTCGGAGGAGAGCTCCGAGGCGGCCGAGACCTCCAGGTCGATCTCCAGCCGGTTCGGCCGGGCGCCGGCCGCGCCCTTGCCCGCGACGGTGAACCCCTCGATGTTCTCCGACGCCCCGGTCCCGCCGCCGCCGGACGGGAAGAACTGCGCCCGGGCGGGGCAGGCCGCGCCGGCCAGGGCCAGGGCGACGACCGCGATGTTCCACCTAGTCATCCGACCCCCTCGTCATGGATGCCGACTCGTCCCCGATGGCGGCCCTCCGGGCCACGGCCGACCCACGCGGGTAGGCGGAGATCGTGCGGTTGCTGACCGCCAGGAGCCAGCGGTCGGTCAGGAGCAGGTCCCCCCCCGACGAGCCGGCGTCGTCCCCCCGGAAGATCCTCCGGACCCGGCCCGACCGCGGGTCGAGCTCGAAGATGCCCCTCGGGGTGAACTGCCAGAGGCCGTCGGGGCGCAGGAGCACACGCTCCACGTTGCTGCCGCCCGGCAGGGACGTCGACCACCGGAGGGCCCGGGTCTGTCGGTCGAGCGCGCCCAGCTCGGGGCCGCCCAGGTACACGGCCCCCGAATCGACCCCGAGCAGCCGGGCCGACTTGGCGATCGGCCGGTCCCACAGGGCCTTCATCCGGTCGGGGTCGACGGCGCAGATCCGCCCCGCCTTGGCCCCCTTGATCAGCAGCGCGTCGCCGGCGTCCAGCGGGACGCTCGCCGTCGCCGTCGGGTCCTGGTCCTGCCTCGACCCGAAGAAGAAGAAGCGGCTCATCCCCTGGACGGGGTCGGTCTGGTACGCGTAGCCCCAGTCCAGGCCACCCGCCTCCGCGTCGAGCCGGGCGAGGACCCCGACGTGCGTGTCGATGTACACCGAGCCCGCCCGGTACGCCAGGCGCGGCTGGGGCGAGGTGTCGCCCATCCCGTAGAAGAAGTATTGCTGACCCTGCCGGAACGTGCCCACCTCGGTCTTCCAGAGCAGCTTGCCGTCGTGCGGCCGGATCGCCAGCACGAACTGCTGGGGCGGCCCCTGCTGGCGTTGCATCGGCGTCTTGGCCGCGATGAACAAGGTCCCCCCGCCCAGGATCGGCACGCCCACCAGGTCGAGCTCGGAGTAGTCGCGCAGGTCGGCCGACTGCCAGACGACATCGCCGGCCTCGGCCCGACGGCAGGTCAGCCGGAACGGCGCCATGAAGTTCATGTCCTTCATGTCGCGGCTCAGGCTCCAAACGTACCCCGACGCCGCGAGGACCGCGAACCGCCCCGTGTCGAGCATCCGGACCTGGTCCTGCCGCGCGGAGACCTCGACGTTGTGGAACGAGGCGGAGCGCCAGAGCATCTTGCCGGTGGCGAGGTCCAGGGCGAAGACGTGGCCCAGGTAGTTCGCGAACAGCCTCGATCCCTCGATCGCCACGGGGGGCAGGGCGCCGCTGAGGGCGTTCGAGTCCCACTGGATCGCCTCGGGGGGGGTCATCCCGGCCGTCACCGACGCACCGAACCGGAGCTGCCAGGCGGGCGCGACCGCGGCGGCGAGGTCCGGCGGCGGGCCGTCGCCCGCCGGGACGTCGGGGCCCGAGGCCCGGGCCGGCGCGGCGTCGTCCTGGGTCCGCCTGAGATGCTCGGCGGCCTTCGCCTTCCGGCCGCCGAGCGTCACGACCTCGTCGGCGTAGCGGTCCGACAGCTCGCGCCGGATCGCGTCGATCTCCGCGCGTCGCCCCGCCCTCGCCAGCGCCAGGGCGGCCTTGACGGCCATCAGGGCCGGGGAGAGTTCGGAATCGGTCCGCTCCCGGAGGACCGCCAGCCAGCAGTCCGCCGCGCGGTCGAATCGCCCTTGCTCGAAGTAGAGGTCGCCGAGGCGATCGGCGGCGTTGTCGCCGACGCTCGTGAGGAAATAGGCCGAGAAGATCCGCTCGAGCGCCGCCTGCTCCGCGGGGCCCTCGGCCTGCTCGAGCAGCTTCTTCGCGTCGGCGTCGTAGAAGAGGCGATACGCCGCCTGTCCCTCGGGGGACAGCCCCGCGAGCACCGCACGACGCTTGCGGGCGACCGGGATGATGAACCCATCCGGGGCGTCGACGAACCGGGCGGCCTGCGCCTCGGGGATGGCGTAGAGGGCCTTCGTGGCCCGCTCCCACGCCCCCCGCCGGGCGAATCGCTCGAAGTCGTCGAACGCCTCCTTCGCCTCGCCCGACGCCGGGGGCATCTGCAACGGGCGACTCGGCTGGTCGTTCGACACCTTCTCGGGCCCGTCCTCGCCCGACTGGGCCAGGGCGGGCGCGGCGGAGACCAGCAGTGCCAGGATTGCCATACGGATCACGGTCGCATGACTCCAAGGGGAGAGCGGATGCCGGCCGTCCTGCCCTCGCTGGTTCCTGCTCCCTGCGGGCGGCGGTGTCTCGCCGACCTCTGAAGCGACTCCCTTGGCCCGCCCGGGCGGGCCCCGAAGTCGCGGGGTGTCACACTTGTAATCGACCCGAGTCGGGAAGTCCAAACGAATTCATCCGGACTTCAGCAGGAGTGCGACCCCGTTTCTCGATCAACAGCCCACGAGCCGGCCTCGTCGCAGCATTAATGCTGTGGCTCGCAGGAGGACGGCATGCAGCCTGCCGATGGATTACGATGGTCCCATGCGATCGTCCGCGTGCGGCCTCCTGGCCCCGGTGGGTCGAGAACCACTTTCTCTCCTTCCGACGGTGATCGGCCCGGGAAAGGCGGAACGATGCGATCCGTGGCGAGAGCGATCCTGATGGGGACTGTCACCCTCGGTGCGGTCCTGACCTTCGGCGTCCCGACCGCGAACGCCCAAGGTGGCGGCCTGGGAGGTTACGGGGCGATGGCGGGCGGGACCGGCTTTGCCATATGCGGGTCCGGTTCCGGGACGGGCATGGGGGCCGGAACGGTCGCCCCGTTCGGCGGTCGGTTCGGGGCCGCGATGCCCTCCAACATGGCGGGAGGCGGCGGGCTCTCCTTCCGGCCTCGCCCGTCTGCCTCCATGAGCAACACCCGGACCGCGTTCACCATCGGCCCGATGGGCGGCGGGATGTCCGTCGCGATGGGCCAGGGATCGGGGAGGCGTCCCTTCGTCCTCCCGGACCTCGGCCCCTCGGGCCTGGCCGGCGGCATGCGGCGGCAGATGCCGGCCGCGGGCAGTCTGGGGGTGATGCCGCCCAGCTTCGGTTACCCCTTCCGCCAGCCGCCGAGCCTCGTGGCCCCGTCCGCCCCAGGAGCGGGCATGTCGATGTGATCCACCGGGAGGCCGACCGGCCCTTCAACGCGGATCGGGCGGCGCGGCCCGATCCGCCTCGGGAGCGGCGGGTGGCGTCCGGCGGAAGGGGCTCGCCGTCGTCGCGGCCTCGGGGGCGGGCGGGTGCTCATTGATCTGGCACCCGACGGCCCGCTCCAGCGATGCCAGGGCCTTGCCCAGTTCCGCCTCGACCTGGGCGATCTGGAGCTCGACCTGGAGCACTTCCCTCAGCGCCGAGATCAGGGAGGCGAAATCGACGTTCCCCTTGCTGTAGTCGTTGCCGGCGTTCTCCAAAGTCTGGCGGGTCTTGGGGAGTATCCGGTCGCGGAGGAGGCCGAGGACGTTCTGCTGGACCTTGGCCTGGGTCATCAGGTCCGCGATCTCGCTGTGCGTCTCGTCGCGCTGGGCCTCGTACAGCTTGGCGTCGGCGATCGCCCGCTCCTTCGCCTCGGAGACCCCGGCCCGGTACTTGTCCCGGTAGACCGGCAGGTTGAAGGCGACGAAGAGGCCGACGTTGGGGAAGCCGCTGGCGGTCCTCGGCGTGGCGGCGTTCGTCTTCTCCATGTCCATGTAGGTCAGCCCCAGCGTGAGGTTGGGGTAGAACCGCTTCTCCGCGAGCTCGATCGCCTTCTCATCGCGGGCGACGGCGGCCAGGCGGCCCTTGAGTTCGGGGCGGGCGGCGATGGCCAGGGCGTAGAGGCGGTCGATCTCCGCCGGCACGCCCGCGGGCGCGATCTCGGGCAGGGTCCGCAGGTCGGCCTCCGGGCTGACGTGAACCTGGCGGACCAGGGCGGAGCGGGCGGTCGAGATCCCCTGCTGGTTGTTCGCCAGTTCCCGGTCGAGCTCACTGATCAGGATCTCGGCCCGGAGCGCGTCCTGCTGCGACCCGCCCGTCTCGACGCGGCGGCGGGCGACCGTCTGGAAGTCCTCCAGCAGCTTGCGGTTCTCAACGAGGTACTCGCCGGCCCTCTGATTCGCGTAGAGGTCGTAGTACGACCGCTTCACGGCGGCGACGGCGTCGAGCTGGGCGGCGGCCAGCTCGGCGAGGGCGACCTGGACGTCCCGCTCGGCGGCCTCGCCCCGCAGTCGGAGCGTGCCGAACCAGGGAAACTGCTGGGCGAGCGTGAGGTTATACGGGTTGTAGCCCATCAACGAATACTGGGGGGCGACGCTCGGGATGGGGAAGATCGTATTCGAGGCGACCGGGTCGTCGAGCGTCGTGACTTGCGGGATGCGATACCTCAGCGATTGGACGTTGTGGAATGCGGCCTGCACGGTGCGGTTCTCGGCCAGAGCCCGGCGGATGTAGGCGTCCACGGGTAGGGGCCCGACCAAATCGGGCGATCCCGAGGCCGGGGCGGTGCCCGACGCCACCGCCGTGGGACTGCCGGGTCGGGAGGGATGTTGGGGGTGATATGCGGCGGACAGGGCGTCTCCACCGAGCTTGGCCGGCTCGGGCCGAGGCGTCGTGTGGGCACACCCGAGCACGCCCGATAAGAGGACCGCCAATAAGGTGGGGCACCATCGACGAATCATGGCCGGCCTCCTCGGAGGGCCACCGCGTCGCGCGGACCCTCCGCGCAACCGGCAACGCCGATCCCATGAGCCCGGTTGGAAAGATCGGCCGGGGGGGTGTCTCGGCTCCTGCCGAATGCCGCCGATTGTGTCTGGCGTCAATTAGATTTCCCGGTCGACGATCATTATTTTTCCCGGACGCATCAGCCGTTTGTTACTCGGTCGCGGCTGGAGCTGGTCGGCCCTTCTTGGCCTGCTCCACGCGGTAGCTCGGCACGTTCAACTCCACGATCACGCAATGGTGGACCAGACGGTCAATCGCCGCTGCCGTCATCATCGCGTCCTTGAAGATCCCCTCCCATCCCGAAAACGCCAGGTTGCTCGAGAGCATCACGCTGCCCCGCTCGTAGCGCTCCGACAGCAGGCTGAACAGCACCTCCATCTCCTCGCGGCTCTGTTGCACGTACCCCAGGTCATCCAGCACCAGGACCTCGTAACGCGAGAGCTTCTTGAACAGACCGCTCAACTTCAGGTCACGCTTGGCCGCCAGCAGGTCCTGCACCATCAGCCCGCAGTTGCGAAAGTAGACGCGACGCCCCGATCGGATCAACTCGTGCGAGATCGCCGACAAGACGTGCGTCTTCCCCGAGCCGGGATTGCCAAAGGCCAGGACATTCTCGCGGCGGTCGGCGAACGTCCCGTCCAGCAACGCCCGGACCTGCTGCACCACCTTCACCGGCAGTCGCTTCAGGTCCAGCGACTCCAGCGTCTTCTCCGCGGGCAGCCGCGAGTCCCGGAGCGATCGCTCGATCCGGTTCCCCCGCCGGGCCTGGCACTCTCGCTCCGTCAACTCCAGCAGGTAACGTTCGTAGCTCTGCGACTCCTGCTGGGCATGGAGGGCCACCTCCTCGAACCCGCTCCGCATCGCCGGCAGATGAAGCTCCTTGAGGTTGTCGATCAACTGGGCCTTCGGGCCGGTCGTGTTCTCGCTCATGGTCCTCCCTCGGCTCAAGGAGCCGATCGTACATCGTCAGATCCACATCCACGATCAAGACGTCGGTCACCGTCGAGGGGCGCCGGCCCCGACGGAGAGCCTCGGTCACGGCGTCGGTGTCGGGCGACTGGCCCCCGTCGAGTAAGAGCCGCAATGCCTCGTCCACGCGGCCTTCTCCCTCTTGCGTGGCCAGGAGGAGGACCGCCAGGTAGTCCTGGACCACGCGGCCGGGCCGCCGGTCCTTCAACAGGTCGTAGGCCATCCGGAACCGGCTGGTGGGGAACATCGAATCGCGGTAGCGGTACTCCTCGAACGCTCCCGGCTTGCGGACTAGCCAGCCGATGACGTGGCGGTACTCGATGCGATGTCGGCCCCGGCCTCGGAGCCGAGGCAGGGTGTCCAGCTTCCTGGCCCCGTGCCAGACGTCGAGGGTCTCGGCCCCGACGTGGACATCGACCTGCTCGCCGATCAGCCGGCTGGGCAGCGAGTAGGTGTTGCCGCCGACGTGGATCGTGCTGCCCGAATCGACCCTCGCCGTGAGCCGTCGGGCCATCTCCAGCCGTCGGGACGGCAGGGACGACAGGACGGCCAACTCTTCATGGAAACGCTCCTTTCGGTTGGCGTTGCGCCCGGCCATGAGCCTCTTGAGGAACGCCTGATAGTTGCCTCGATCGGCGAAATCGCGGCTGCCCCGGAGCATCAGGGCCTGGTCGACGGCCTGCTTGAAGAGGTGATGACCCTGTTCGACGTCACCATTCTCGTTGGCCTGTCGCGGTTGGATCGCCTGACCTTCGAGCCCGTAATGGGCGAGCAATCCCTGGTAGCGTCGAGTGAACATCTCGGATTCGGAGTCGCTGTTGACCGCGGCGGTCAAGCGATCGGTGCGGTGTCGCCGGGGGACTCCTCCCAGTTCCCACAGGACGTATTGCAGGCCCTCGCTGAGGCTCTCGAAGCTCTCGGAGAAGCAGACGGTGCCGGCCTCCCAGTTGGAGTAGGTGAGGACGAAGTGATAGACCAGGTGGTCGAACGGCTGGCCGAGGATGGTGACGCCGAGCTTGGCCATGCAGGTGAAGTCGCTCTCGGCGAGCCGACCCGGCTCGTGGACCTGGGCGAAGAAGACCTCCTTGGGTGGCCCTTCGAGGGCACGCCACTGTTTGATCCGTCGTTGCAGGCAACGGAGCTGGACGTCGGGGAACCGACCGGGAAAGCGGCGTTGCAGTTCGAGGAAGAGGGTCTTGGCCTGGAGGCCCGGGTTGAGCCGGAGCAGTTCGAGGAGTTCGGGCCAGACGTCCTGGAACGGATCCTCCCGGGTCCGCCAGGTATGAGGGACTCGTCGCTGGCTGGGCAGCGAGTCGGAGTCGCGGTACTTGCGTGCCGTCTTCGCGTCGACTTCGGCCCGATCGGCGGCGTTGGTGAGTGTGGCTTCGGTCTGGAGCAACTTCCGCAGCCTCCTGAATTGACGATCGGTGACCATCCCTTTGCTCCGGCCTCGAGAGAGCCGAAATGGGACAGCCTACCGGGGTCAGGGGCCGGGAAATCTAATTGTCGCTGACCGGGAAATCTAATTGTCGCTGATCACCCTGCACAAGACCGAGGCGCACTTCTCGCCGACGACGATGTACCGGGACTATGCCGTGAACGAGCGGCTGTTCCCAGGGCGATTGCGCCATGATGGGTAATCTGGGAAAATGAAGGCATGGTGGCTTGGTTCTCGTCGGCGATCGATCCGACGCCCGAGCCGTCGCTGCTTCCCGGGCTCTCCTTCATGTCCA
>JAABUQ010003141.1_pt1 | contig 30991 bp, 13 predicted proteins | sample 5560001 | NCBI WGS metagenome assembly JAABUQ01 (sample SAMN10711888, study PRJNA513371) | rock metagenome | isolation source: Antarctica rocks | place: Antarctica: Victoria Land, Finger Mt nord | collected 2015-12-18 | reverse complement strand
GCTTGCGCGTTCGCGAGAAAAACACAAGAAAATTTGTTCAAGTAATCATCTTATTAGAAAGCGAGACAAGCTCGTTGACGACGACGCAATTCTTTAGCTCGAGCTCGTAACGCCTAATTGACTTGAGACGATCAATAATGAAATCAAGATCTTCTTGACTCTTGAATTTTTATTCGCATAGTTACACGAACGATTGTTAAGAGAACGCTAGATCATTCAAGGTTAATTGCAAAATTTGTACAAACACGTTGTTAATAATAACGTTCTTGAGCTAAATCTCGAAGAGAACGATGTGTAGATTCGCGAGATTAAGACGATTGTAAGTAGCGAACGCTTTAAGAGACGTTAGTTATTGATTTATCAAAGCAAATGCAAACTTCGTCATTTCGACAATAAACAAAATCTAGTAGAGTTGATGATGCGTCGTCATTTTTTCTTTCATCGACTTTCTTTAATCTAAGGCGTAAGAAAAAACGTTTGTGAACATTTCGAACGAAACAAACGACGCATCGCGTTCGATGCGAAATGTCGAAGCGACAAAAGAGCTACTCGAAGATCAAGACGCTTACAAATTTATCTTTTTCTCTTTTGTGAACAAGTTTATGTTCTCGAAGTTCTCTAGAGTCGTTCGATATTTCTTGCGAATTTCATAGATAATCTTTATCGAAATGACATTCTTCAATTGATATGCGAGCCAACATTTGATCTTGACGAACATGACGCTTTGACGACGTTTCAATTTTACATCTTGAGTCTCTAGCAAGTCTCTCTTTTTTTTAAGAAGATCGAAATTGACTTCTTTTTAACGATTGATGTTGTATCATTGCTTGAGCTTCGTTGCAAAAAAGATCAAAGTCTCGAATCAAAAATGAGCGAAAAGAAGAACGTCGAACGAGTTGACGAACAAATTCTTGCTAAGATTGTACGTTTTGTAATACGCGAATTCGTCGTTCTTTCGCAAGTTATTAAAGAAGAGAAGCTCAATTAAGCAAGACTTCTTGTTACGAAGAAGCAAAAAAAGATAGCACGTGATCGCTATCTAGATTTCACGAACAATAAAATCGTGAAAATTAGCTATTCACGCACGAAGACAAGAGATTTTCCAAATTAGAGTGTGAGCTTTGACGAAGAGAACATACTTAAAGACGTAGTTAACGAAAGTCTCTAACATAATCTTCTTTAAGATGTCGAATCGAAATTGAAGATAAGCTAGCTAGACTACACAAGCGACTATTGAAGTAAATCTTTGCATTTCAATCTTTTGATCATATTCGAAGAGAATCAAGACAAGATTGCGAAAGAAAGAATGACAATGAACGCGAGCTAGCATCTCTTCCTAAAAGTGACAAAGAAGATGCTTAAGAATGAAGTAGACGATGTTTGCGAGATAAGTAGTCTCGACGAAACAAGACTTCTCGTTAGCGCGTATTTAAAAATTGATCACACGAAAGCTTTTAAGATGTTGAACGAGAAAGACAAGAGAGACGTCGCAATTGTAAAGTGCTAGAAGAATGATTCAATCGATTTATATTTGTTGCAACGAATCATTTAGATAAATGATATTCTTGGGAGTTCGCAACATGTGAGGGAAGAGAACGTAGACTTAATAATTCTATTCTTTGTTCTTTTGCTTATGATCAATGCGAAGTTGTTTAAACTTGTCGAACAATTTATTGTTAATGTGCAACACCTTAAGATTTTAAGTGATGCGCTAGAGGAACGAGAAGCGATAAACGAATCTAAAGTTGTAAAGCAACGAATTCAAGAAAATTATGCGTTTAATTATGTCATCGAAGTTCAATGTACAACGAAGAATAAAATGAGCGAACACGCTAATAAGACGAAAGATTTTCTTACTCTTGATAAAGGCAATTTGCGATGCATCTTGATCGCTAAGCCATTCGCGCCATCTAATGTTATAATAGTTATTAAATTGCTTATTGCAAGAAAGCATGCCATTCAAATAAAGCAAGAGATAGAAATTCGTGCGAGAATCGATGATCAACGACAAGATGAAATTTCACGTACGAGCGATCTCGACTAAGGAAAGCGCGATAGAGAGAAGTTTTGTTTGAAGCTCTTTTATAGCGTTTCTTAGTAAAAAGGCTAGAATTAATAAGAAGACGACGTATTGCAAAAACAATTAAGTTGAGAGATCGTAAAGACGCAATTACGCGCATACTATATATTGATTACAAGTCTAAAATCGCCCTCGATCTCGAAAGCATCAAAATTCTCTTGTTTGACAAGTTTCTCGCTTTCGAACTTTGGCTAGAAAGTATTCTTGACGAAGTCGTCGACGCTAGACTCGCTCTCTTGTTCGAATTTGTCGCTAAAGGAGCTTTGTAAGCTTGCAAACGAATTGAAGAACGAATTGAAAAACAAATCTAGCGTTTGTTGTATCGTGACTCGTTGCTTCGAGAGAACGTTGACGAATTCTTTACTTAACATTGTATTGATGAATCGACGTATAACAAGAAACGATGTGAAAAATGAACGTTCGAACCTAAAGATCAAGATGGTTTTGACAAGACGTTCACTCTAATTGAGAGACAAATCATTAAGCGCGAAAAAGCGACTCTTCGTCGAGAAATCAATGGCGTCATATTTAGTAAAAACGATCGTCTAGAAATGCGAAAAGGAGATGAAAGGCTAAACATCGACGATAGAGAACACAAATTGCGTTGTGTCTCGACGAGAAGTAACAAATGAATTAGGAAAGAATGTAAAAAAGTTATTTGCAACAAGATGTTAATGAAATTAAGCAAGGTCGACGAACGTTTCGAGACTCTCACCTTGAAAAGATCAACTAAATGCGAGTTGTAACGAAAGAAGAAAAAAAAGATTTATCGAATGATTAGAGAGAAAGAATCGATAATGTTTATAAACATTTTATGACTCACTTGATCTTGCCTCGCGATCAAGGAACTAGAGTGAAATTGAAATAGAGAGCCTTGACGAACGTTAAACGTCTTTCGATCTACTTTGTTCGCGAACATTTTGAAGGCCTTGTGGAGAACTTACCTATTATGGGCGACTCAAAAACCTCGAAAATGATAAGAAGAAATGTGTGAGAGCTCAAAATAAATGTTGCACGCTAATTGAAGAAATTGCTCAAAATAACATTCAAGAACGATGCGCGTAATGCGATTGCTTCTACATCTTCGACGTCAAGATCGATAAAATTTGCGACAAATACAAGAGTCGCTACTATACGTGAGCGAGAATTGTGTGTAATTGAAGACGTACTTACGAGAGATAAAAAGCGATTGAAGTCGCGTCGAGAATTGATTCGTATTTAAAACAAATTTGTCGATGAACAATGCGAATGTTAAGTTCGATGCAAGATCGATTTGAGAAGACAAGAAAAAGAGAAGTAATGCTTTTAAGAACGTCATTGAGGAAACGATTTAAGATGTTAATGCGACGATGAAGATCTAAGAACGCGTGCGACGTGAAATGAAACTAAAGCTAACGTTTGTCGTCGAAAACGAGAAAGAGAAAGCTAATTGAAGCGAAAAAGATTCGAGAATAAAAAGCGAGTTCGTAATGATAACGATAAGAGACTAGAGAAGAAGACTTTGCGTTGCGATGTTGTTCGTAATTTAATTAATAATCGAAGCGATCACGAACGAAATGATCATGCTAAAGGGAGTGAGAGAAGGCGCCTACGTTGCTAGCAAGATCTTAAGAGAGACGTTAAGAAGTATAAAGATAAAGAAGACGAAAGTCTATTAATAATGATTTGCGAGATATTGCGCATATTGAGCGTTGCGACGATCGCTAAGAATGACTTGATAATCGCGCTATCTTGCAAGCTTTTTCGCTTAAGTAAGAGAAACTAGTCTTTGATTGCGAGTCATACTAACGTAAACAAGATTCAAATAAATAAACGAAAAGAAAAGCGAGAGACGAAGAGAAAACAAATAAGTTCGAGAAATTCGAAGAGAGCGCATCGCTAAATAAGATAAATATAGAACTCTCGACAATTCTTCACGAGAAATCTACGCTCTAGTATGCTTATTGCGCAAAAAGCTAAGATTCTTTCAACGACGTAAATGAAGTAAGACAATCGCTTATCTTGTCGCTAATTGGTCGATAACATGATTGGGCGACGATTTTGATCTAGCTATATGTCGTCAACAACGAGAAAGCAAGCGAGAGATCGTTCGCTTCATGCTAGATCAAATCTAGACTATTAATAGACAATGAAGAGATTTCAAGTGAATAAGTCGTAGTTGAGAAAGAAAACGATTGATCGCTAACGAGATTTGCGAGACATTCGAGTCGACGTCGAAAGCGATATGTTGATGATGACGATCGCATAGCAAGATCTTGGTCTTTTGCAAAGCTCGCGAACGTTAATGGCGAAGACGATCGCGAAAGCGACGAATCTCGATGATTTAAGATAAAGTGCGACGATCTATGATGCGAACGCAAAGGCAAGAAAGCGATAAAGAAGAAAAAAATTCAAAATGAATTGTAGACATCGAAGTTAATGAAGCAAAGCGAGGACTGCGAGCTCAAATCGTTGCGCGAGCGCCATCAATTAACAAACGTTTTATCGTATCAAACGCGAAGTTAGATTGATAAACAGCAGCAAATTATACAAAGAGTCAATCAAAATAATGAGAATCGTATCAAGCGACGAACGAGTTGAACGAAGATCGCATATCGAGGAATGAACCCTCAAGATCAAAAGGAACGCTTAAGACGATTGTCGTTGAGCTTGGCAACTTAAGAGTTGATCGCGAGAGACAAGAGAACGTTCGCGATAAAATATCGACGATCTTGTGCACGATCAAAGAGTTGCAAATCGCGAACGATGCTTCGATGCTCGTGATCTTTATCGTGAATTCAAATCGTTGCGATTAGATCGAACGAGAATTGTCGACCCAAGTTGTAGATCTAAATTCTAACGAGTCGAGTCAACTCGAGGCTCGCGCGCGCTCAATCCTTATCCCTAACCCAAACGCCCTAACGTCGTTATTGCGAATTGAAAAATTAAGAATTTAAATTCTTCTTAAAATACAATATTTTTTTTTTTACAATCTTTGACAAAATTATGCAAAATAAGATTGTCGAACTCTTTGATTCGAACAATTAAGTCAATAATTTAATTCTAGCTATTTAGATAATTTGAATGCATTACTATAATGCATTATTAAATAATCTTATATCGAAAAATTATAGAATAAAACATAATTTTCTACTATTTATTTTAGAATTTCTTTATACTAATATTAAGTCTTGGCAATTTAATTCGATTTTTTAATTCGATTTTTGATTTAACTTTTGAAATTAAATCGCCAAGATTCGATTCGATTTCTTAAATCGAACTTGATTTCCCAAATCGACGCGATTAGTCTATTTAAGATAAACTTAGTTTTCGCGATCATGTAAGATTGTGTACGAACGTATAACAAGACGTTGTTACATCGACGCACATAAGACAAGATTACATAACATGTAAAACTATAATTTAAAAAGACATTAATTCGTAAGAATTTTAGAAGAGAGTTCTTAGAGAAAAAACTTTGTACGACGTTAAGTCGCTATTACAAGAATTTAACATTAACGTATTTATTAAATTATTAATTGCTAACATTATAATTGTTAGATTGATCGTCGAGTCGAGTTTCGATACCAACATTCTAGCTCGACCCAAATACTTGATATCAATCTCTTGACTCGACTCGAAATCGACTTGGGTCAACGATTTTTTGACTCGATTTAATCGACTCGCCAAGCAATCGAAAATGACGTCAAAATGTCAAGATTTTCTATTTTTAAAAAAAATCGCATTATTCGAATTACTAAAAATAGTTTAAAAATAATAACGCACAAATAACGTACAAATGCATTACCTAAATGCATTACTATATAATATTATAAACAAATTAATTAAATTAATCAACTTGATTAAGTTGATTAATGCACTTTTTCAAAAATAATTTAAATTTTTCGAGTCTTGGCGAGTTGGGTCGAGTTATACGCTAAGTATTTCATATCTATCCTTTGACTTGACCCAAATACTTGGGCCAAGATTTCTAACTCGAATCGAGTCTTGGCGAGTCGAGAACTCAACTCGAACTCGATGACTCGACTCGACGCGATCAGTCTAATAATTGTTCTTCTTTATAAAATTTTAATCTTTAAAATATATATTTAACGTTGCGATTACGTTGCGACTTCGCTTTCTCTATAATATTAATAGTTCTTTAAACGTTACAATAATAATGCTTTGCTTTTCTACTTCTTGTAAACGTAGATTTTCGCAAAGTGTACAATAACAATTCGCTTCGATTTATCGTTATATAAAAGAAAAAAAGAATTTAAATTGTTAAAAAAATCTTTTTATAGACTTTTTTTATTCTCTTGATAAATGTTGTTTGTCGTATTGAATCTACGCATTTATCTTAATTGTTTAGTTATATTTATAAAAAGACTTTTTGCATTTCTTCTTTTTATCTTTGTCTAACATTTTATGCGAGAAAAATAAAGTAACAATCTTGATTCTTCTTATGTATTATCGTAAAACGTTTTGTTCTCTTTAATAGAATTTTATCGCAAATTAACTATATGTTAATAAGCAAAAAGATATTTAAGTTTTTAACAAAAGTATTTAATCTTATTTTTGTCGTTGTATTGCTATCTTAATGTTATAACAATGCAACAACATTCAATACTATTAATTTTAAAATTTCTTTTTTAATGTTGTTTATTATTTTAATAAATCGATCGAAATTTCTTTGTTTTATTTAATTTAATTAACGTCGTTAATGCGCTAATAATATTTATTTACAATCTTTAATTTTTTCTTTTTTTCGCATATTAATTTCTATAACGAAGCAATAAATAATTGCAAACGTCTCTTCTATTGCTCGTATTACTAACAACAATGTCGTAAGCAATAAAACAAATTCAAATAAATATTTTTAAACTTTTCTTTATATTTGTTAATAATTTAAAGCAATATTGTTATATTTAACGCTTTGTAGATTGCGACTCAATTAATGTAAACATTGTTATATACAAATGTTTCAACTTCGCTACGTATAAAATTAACGATATAGCATTTTATTATAAATATGTTTTTATCAAATTTTCTTGTTCGTATCTTCGTTATTTTTTGCAAGCTTTTTCGTCTTTTTTGTTTTCGTTATTTCTTTTATCTTAAAAAGAAGTTTAATTATATTATAAATATTTGCTTTTAATTTTTTATAATTGTTTACGTTCTTAATGTCGCAAGACAAAAAACTATTATTGCGATTATTGCGCTAAAAAGTACAAGATTATACGTTTTATTTCTTAATTATATATTCGATTTACAATTTAATGCATTGCAATTCTTTAACAATTCGTTAAATAAATTAATTTTTTATTAATTTTTTGCATGCGTATTCTTGTTAACAAGAATATTAAAGTCAATTAAATTAAATTTGCTTCGCAAATTCGACGTTGTTTACAATTTATATACGCATAAATTAGACAAAACAACTTGACTTCGCATTCGAGTTAAAAGAATTTAATAATTTGCATTAATACAAATTTGCAATATCTTTGCGAAGTTTAATAGAAAATGTTGAACGTAATTCGTTATTGCGTTAATCTTGATGCTCTTTCTTTAAAAAAGTTAGATAAAAACGAAGATTTTAAGTTTGATTTAATTGTTGCGAAAGATAATGCTATTTTTAGCGAGAAAACGTTGTAGATTTTGCATGACTTGAAAAACTCGTTAAAAACAATATTATTCGTCTTGTTTTTAATTTTCGAATCGAACTTCTATAAAGAAGAGCGACGTAAATGTCTAAATAAGATTTCTCTTATATATTATAAATTATTTCTATAGTTTATACGACTTAAACTTTTATGCAATACGAATTACAAATTAATAAAATTAACAATTAAGATAAATTGCTCTTAAAATAAGAAATGCAATTGTTAATTTATAAAGAGTTTAACAAGTTTATTATATTACGAGTCTTACTATGTCAAGTTTTTGTCGCATTGTTAGGGCTTAAATTTTTGTTAAGTTGTTTAACTACTTTAAAATTTTTAAGATATGTCGCTTCTTTAATTTATTAAGTCAATTTAACGAATTTTTTAGACAATTAACATCGATTTAATTATGTGCTTTATTAACTTTGCATCTTCGAATCTTTTATAAACAATAACGAAGAAAAAATAGAAATAAGAGTAATAAATTATTAAAGAGAAACAAAACAATTAATTAATCTAATTTATTCGCATTATATAGCATGCATGCAAAGATCTTTACTAGTGAAATAAAGTAAAAGAAATAACTAGATTTAAGCGCATTTTATGTAACTTTCTTATAGCTTTCTAATGCTTTAATAGATTTATTAAGAGAGCATCAATTTAGTTTACGCGTTATTTGCGTTATTCTTTCGCTTTAATTGCGCAATTTTATGCTATTTATTAACGTTACTTATTTTTGTCGAAGTTTTTTTTGCGAACAAGAAGCTTTAATTTTCTTATCTTTAATATTTTTTCGTTAAAAGATTTTTTCGTCTCGTACTTTTTAAGCTTTCGTTGCGTATACGCTAAATAATTTCTTAAAATTTAATTATTTTTACATAATAAAATTTTTTTTTATTAAACGAAATATTATAATTTATAATATCTTTGTTTGTTATCGAAAATATTTTTTATTTTTAATTTTTAATTTTTGTTAACGAATGTTATGTTTTTCGATGCGAATGTGTTCGCATTTTTATAATACAATTTTAATAATAAAATGTGAAAGATAAGATAAATTTGTTATTTCTTAAAAAGACGAAGACAATACATTTGTTCTTCAATAATGTTTTTAACTTCGAACAATTTTATAAAATTGTAAAATCATTTTTTCTTTAAATGAAGATCTAGAAGATTTTTCATTAAAGATATAATTTTATCGCTTACTCAATACTTTTTTAAAGTAATTGTTTTATTATAATTGCGAGTTTGCGTTTGTTGTGCGAATTAAAAACGATTTACAAGTTAATTTTATTTGTTTCACAAAGATTAAACTCGTTCTTAAACGATTAAAACGTTAAGATAATTTTTGTTATTTTAATTAAATTTAAAATTTCTAATAACATTAAACATCGTTTTAAAGAGCGACAACTTAATAAAAGTATACAAGACGCTATTATACGTATATTAAGTTAAAGCTAGAAATAAATCTTAATTATCTTGTTTATAATTGCAATAACATTGTAGATAATTTTTTAATTTTTTATTTTATTGTTCGATTTAATCATTTATTTAAGAATAAAAATTTGTGTTCAATTTTCATTTAATACGAATGCGATAATATATTACGAATTAGTAGTTACTAATAAAAAGCGATTTTTGATCAAAAATGATCTCTCGAATTTCAAGATATACAAGTAGCATTTTTTCGAACAATGTGTTTGCTAAATCTTTCGCAATTTATATAGACTTTGTAAGTATATATAACAATATCTTTAAATATTAATTAACGACTATTAAGATAACGTCGTAAATGTTGTTATCGCAACAATTAACAAGCAATTCGATAATAAAATTTATAAAGATTTTTGCTTAAAGTCAAGTTAAAACTAATAGCGATATTAATTTATTATATAAGCGATAACGCGATATTTTGTTACGTTAACATATATCGCATTCTCTAATATATGCGTCAATATTTAACGTTATTCTAAAGTCATAAAATTTCTTACTTATTAGAGTTTTCGTTTTCTTGATTTCGAAATGCTTTACTAGCGAGTTATCGTAATGTAATTTAAGAAATTTCTCTTTAAAAAATACTTTGTTTGAAATAAGAATTACGTGAAAGAAAAATAACATTTTTTTGTAAATTAATTACTCTTGTTTAGCGCAAACATCACGCATGTTATTTAACATTAATTATTCTCTAATCTTAAAAGTTGTTAAATTCTTATTTTGAAACTTCTTAATCTTAGTTAGTAGTAAAAAGAAGAAATTTTCTAAATCATTTTCTTTTTTATACGCTAAGCGAACGTTACATTGACGCAATTGCTAAGTTATAACGCTTTAAGCGATTTTTACGATTTTTTTCTTTGTTATTTTAATATTCGTAATTTTCTTATTTGTAAATACATTTTAAGAGAGTTTTTCAAATATTTTATTGTTAAGTTTCTTAATTATAAAAGTTTTAATTTTGTTCTAAAAGTGCGAAGATTACGCTTTAACAATATCTTAAATTAACATTAAGATTATTTTAATAATTGCGATCGTAATGTTTTTTAACTTATTTTAAAGAATAGACAAGCAAATTTTGTTATTCGCATTTTTCTTATAACTAGATCGTCAAAATAATTTATTTGCAAAACTAATCGTTTTTGTGCGATATTTAATTTCGAAGTTATATTTTGCTAAAAAGAAAGCTTATCGCATTTAATAACGATTTAGCGTCGTTATCTTTATAAAGTAACGCAAATTATTATAATTTATTAGTATAATAATTAAATAATAATTCTTTTTAAAATAGTGTTTTTATTGCTTAAATCTTATAACAATTGCGAGCAACTCTTAACTATAAGTTTTATATTATATTTTTGCAAAAATTATTTTTCTTAAATAGAATGCAATTGAGTGTTACGTCGTTTGTTTAACTTCGTTTACAAAATACATTAATTAAGAGAAAATAACATTAATAACAAATTCTAAGACGTTTGTTTTAACACAAATATACTTTTTAAAATTAAAGTGCATTAACATAAATGTTCGCACAAAGATAAAAATAAATTTCTTAAACGTTGCTACAACATTTTTATTAAATATGAAAAACTTATTTTGTTTCTTTTGCTTATTGTTTTTTAGCAACTCTATTAATGTTTAAATAATCTTTGCATAATATTGAACAAATTATTTATAAAAATTTGCGAATTTTAAAAACATTTAAAGTTTATAAATTGTAATTAACTTAAATTACGTTGTAATAAAGTTTACACAACGCGAGTTTATTAATATATCGTAATTATTTATAATATATTTTAAGAAATTAATTAAGATTGTTATAAAGAAACATTTCGATAATTTAATATAACGCTTATATAATTGCAAACGTTTAAGAACTTAACAAACGCAATTTTAATGTCTCTTTCGTATCTTTAAGTAAATGAAAATATTGTCAAGATATATTACACAAATGTAATCAACTAATTTTCGCAATACTTTATTGATTTAAGATTAAAAAATATTTAATATATTCGTTAATTTAAATAACATTATCGTATATTCGAAATAATTGTATTGTATTTAAAAAGCAATCTTTTATTTATTATTTTAACGATTACGAATTCGATATTAAGCGTTCTTAAAATTTAGCTTTGTAAAGTAAATAATATTAATTAAACGATTTAACGTCTTTTTGATTAAAGATAAAGAACATTTATTCTTGATAATTATAATATTAAGATTATAATAATTGACATAGATTCTTAAATTGTTATCGCTTTTTAATACGAACAACATTGATGCATTAATAAGATTAATATACTTACGAATCTTGTTTAGCACTAAATTTTTTAGAAGATATTTTTGCAAAATATTTAGTTTTTTCTTGAAAAAAAAGTATAGTAATTCGTAGAGAGACTTTTTATTTAACAATAGATTAATATTATAATTCTTTTTCTTATAATTAAGAAAAATAAATACGTTCTTTGAATTAAAAACGTCATTATAGTTTTTAATGTTTCGCATCTCTTTAAGAACGTCGCGCAATTAAAATTTCTTATTTGCATTAAAATTATAGCAAATAAAAGCAAATACAAGAACAAATTTTTTGAACTTTAAAAAATCTTTTAAAAATTCTAGCACAATTATTTTCTTAATAACTTGATAGCATTAAACTAATGTATGTTAATCGACATATAAGTTTGTCTTTATTATTTATAATAAATGAATAATAATATCGTGTATGATGTCGTCGAAGACGTAGAAGATTTGCTTTAAGATATATTTACATTTATTATTATCGCGAACTTTGATTTTTGCGATGTAAAATCTTGCAAATCGAGTTTTCTAAGTCGTAAATGCTTTTATTTTAATAATAAGACACTAAATTTCTTTAAGATGTTATAACTTTATTAGTCGTTTATTAATGCATTTAACATAAGCGTCTTTATTAAGAAGATCTCTTTGTTTATATTACTTTGTGTTGACAAATATTAATAGCTTTGCGAGAAGCGTCTTTTTTTTATGCTTTTAACTCGCAATCGCAATTATAATCGTTATAAACTTATTTAATTTTTCGACTTATTAAAGACTTTCTTAATGATAAATTGCGATAAGAGCGCATTTTAGACGTTTGTCGCGAAGCTTAATCGAGAGTCTCTTATTACATTTACTTGCGTTTTCTTAGAAGATTTAAAATAATCTCTCGCAATGTGTTTCTTCTTCTCGCAATTATAGTAAATGCGCTTATCTCGCACAATATTGCTAGCTCTTTCTAAACTGCGAAAAGAAAATTTGCTTATACTTTTTCAACGATTTGCTATCGCAAAAACGTCGCAAATTTTATTCGTTAACACAATTTTTTCTTATTTTTAATTATAAGAACTTTCTTTAAAATTGCGAAATTTAAAGAATAATTCTTTTTTAAAGATTTTATTCAATATTTTAAATCTTAAGAATATTATGTTCTTTATGCGTTGCGTTAACGCAACAAACGTATCTCTTATCTTAAAAATTTAAGTTATGTTGTTAATTTTTTTTCGAAAATCTTTTCTTAGTTTATGCAAGAAATAATTACATCGTTAACGTTCAATATATTTGTCAAAATTTGCTTCGAACATTTTAAGATATGTTACGAAGTCGTTAAGGTTTTATAACGATTATTGTTTAACGTTTTTATATTTTTGAAAGAAAGCGAAACAATGATTTTTCAAATTCTTAATAAGATTAATTAAATACTTAGTAAACTACTTTTAATTTTATTTCTTATTTTTGCTCTTATTTTTGTTCTTGTAATTCTTTTATTGCGATGTTAACGCATCGCGAAGAAATTGTTAAGCTTAACAAATCTTTATAAATTTTTTTAATTTTTTTTTTATATTAATTTCGAAAAAGTTTTTAGCATTTCGAGTTTAATCTTTTTATTTCTTAAAGTTCTTTTTATAATATAAATTTAAATTGATCAATTTTATAAATTATGCGAAGCGTTGCTTCTTAAGCGTCAATTTGTTGTTTTTATTATTAAAGTTGTTTTTGCGAAAACGACGCAAACTAGACGCTTTAACTTTGTTCTAACGAAAAAATTCTTTAAATTGTTTGTTTTTTGCTTAAGCAATACGAAAATTTTATTTCGTTTAAAGTTTACGTCTCGTTGCTTGCTTCTTAACAAATAACTTTTTATAATTTATATTTTTATCGAACGATAACGACGACATAGCGTTGTCGTTTTACGAAGATTCTTCTTGTAATGTAATCTTAAAATTCGTAATTAACGCAAATTAAATTCTCGCATTATTTTTATTCTTCGATTGCTAAAACGTTGCAACATCGTTGTTATTATTTAGATTTCGTCTTGTATTGCGTATTGTATTAATTATTTTGTCGAACAATTGTTCTTATAGATTAAAACGAATTAGTATTGTGAAATTGTGTACGAACGTACAACAAAACGTCGCTACATCGATGCACACAAGACAAGACTACATAACATGTAAAACTATAGTTTAAAGAGACATTAATTCGTAAGAATTTGTGACGAGTTAGACTCGTGATATGAATTTGGTGTTGCACACTAGCATTGGCAACGCGCGAAACTATCTCGCATATCAAGAGCTAATTTCGTTGCGTACGAAGACTTCTTTCCGCCTAAGGAAGAGACTCTTCTTTTCTTCTTTAAGCTATTCTTCTTATATTATAGGATTAGGTTACTTGCGAGTGATTCGCACACAATCTCTCACAAAATTTTAGAAGAAAATTTTTAAAAAAAAAATTGAACAACCTCAAATCGTTATTACAAGAGCTTGGCACTAACGTGTTTATTAGATTATTGATTGCTAACATTATAGATTATTCGATGTAAACTAGCGTAAAATAAAGTTATATAATTGAAGTTATTAGCTTTTGAAAACGTTTTAACTAGTAATTTGAAAAATAATTAAGCAAGCTAAAGTTAGTATACGAAAAAATATACAAGATGTCTTTAAAATAAGTCTTAATAATAGATGTTAAGTTTATAGAAAGCGAGATTATGCGACTCGCTTCTTTCGTTTACATACTAAATTTCTATTTTAAGTTTTACTAAACGACAATTCTAGTTTATTTATTATACAAAAATTATTCTATTTTTGAATCTCAAAGAGAACTTTTACTACTAATAATATTTTCAACTAATTAAGATGTCTTAGATGATTATTAATCTTTAGATAATAGCGACAATAAATCTTGATTATAAAATGCTCACTAACAATGCAATTATTAGTTCGAGTCAAACTATGTTAAATTAACGATTATAAAGAAGTTTTAAATGCGTCTAATTCTAAACTTACTTTTTATACAAATTATTAAATTATGTTCAATTATGTTAAACTAACAATTATAAAGAAGTTCTAGTTGCGTCTAATTCTAAAATCGCATTTTACACAAATTTAATAAATTTCAATTACTCGAATATCTAGTAATTAAAACATTGAATTAGAAAAAAATAATACTTAAAAAGAAGATGTTAGAGCATCTTTAAATATTGTTGCAATTTTTAAACTACGTTAATCTGTATTAAATTAACTGTAGTCTATAAAACTTAATTGTGTTGTGCTAAATTTAAAAATGTTATTACATATTTCGAATTATTGCAATTATCTTAACAATTCGCATATAAAATCTTTTGTAAATATCTTAGTTTATCTAAATTGTCTTAATACAATTCTATTGTCAATATTATAATTTTCGATTAGTTACTTAATGCATATAGTCTCCATATACATCTTATTAGAAGTATTCTTTCTTGTTAAAGATTTAAAATCGAATTTATAAAAAATTCTCTTAAAACAATAATATTGCGTTCTAAGTTATTTTTTTCGTTTAACAAAAAGAACTTCTCGAGTTATTGAATGTTATAATAGCGTTTAAACTCGAAATCGTAATTCTCTTTTAACAACTTGTAATTTAAAAAATAGATTTTGAATTTATCTTATAATGTATAGCTCTTATGTTAATTTAATTTCTATTTTTGTTAACAATGTCTTGTTTCTTCGAATGCGAAAAAAATATTCGACTAAAAATTAATCTCGACTTTGAAGTTAAACAATTTGAAAGTGTACAATTAGCGACTTTCTCTTTCTTGTAAACACATTTAATTCGAGTAAATTAACTTGTATACGCAATTTACTACTTAATTATCGTAGAAATATCATCTTAAACTAAGATTATTGTTATTCGAAATTACGATAACAAATATGTTTTGCTAACTACACATACAACAATTAAAAAAAAAACATAAATCGAAAATATAACGACTTTGTTTTTGTTTTTTATGAATTGTTTTTGTTATTATTTTAAGCTTAATTCTAGTAACTATAATAACGATAAATATATGCTTGTATATCTTGTTCTTTGTTTTAATGTTTAATTAATTTTTAATTCACAATCTTTTTTCGATTAATTGCAAATTATTAATTAAATTAATCTTTGTTAGCGTTAGAAAGATGCAACACAAACGTAAATAATATAGCGCAAAGATATAAATGTCTCTCGTCAATCTTATTGTTTTGACGTTAAAATATTATGTTCGAAGTTTATTCAAAATCGTAATTCGAAATATCTTAATATTTGTTTTATACACTTTAGATATTGTTACTTGCAAGACAAGCTTATTTAACGACAACAATATCTTTAATCTTTTGTTTCGAAAACGATTCGCATCAAACGTTTAAAGCAAATATAAATCAATAATTGCAATCGTCTTCTAAACAAACGTTTAAATCTTCTCTATTATTGCTTTGACATACTTTTTGTGAAGAATACTATATTGTTTGTCGAGATTCGCTATAATCGTTATCGTAAAAATTGAGAGCAAATAAATAAACATACTTTATCTAAAGACTTCGAATAACGCAAGATAAAAAATTAGCTTTTTAAGAAACGTAAATTATAAACTTTCTAAAACTTTTTATTTAGAAAATTAATAAAACATCGATATTATTATTATTTTTTCGATAATGTCTAAATCATTTCCTTATAATGGAAAGCTTTTTCATTCGTTTTATTAAGTTTTATTCGATTAACAATTACTCTTTTATTGTTTGAACAATCTTATTAATAATTGAGTTTCGCTTAAGTTTTAAGCGAGATAAAACGTCATTAAATATCGTAAAACTAGATAATAATGCTTAATTTCATAATTCGTTTCTTTGATTATTCTTATAATAAAGTTATTTATTAAAATCAAATACGTCTTTGAATGCTAAGTCGTTTCGTTTCTTAATTTTTATTCGTTAATATTTTTATAGTTCTTGAGTGACGTTAATAAGCAAGATTTTATACTAATTTTTGTATATTTTTACTAAGTTTTTCTTTACATAGAAACAAGTAATATTAGTTTTATTTTCCAAGAACAATAGATTGCTAAATTATGTGCTTGCTTCTTTGCAAACGAACGCAAATAACTTGTAAAGTCGTTTCTCTTAACGTTTTATTAATCGAAAGCGATATTCGTTTATTGTTTGACAAACATTTGATGTATTATTATTTTAATTTGTTTGCGTTAGTCTAACATACTTTGACATTAATTAATTTACGAAGAAATAACATATATTCTTAAACTTATATTAGTAGAAGAAAAGTCTTATTTAAGTTGTCTTTCGCTTATTTACTTTTAATTCACAACGCATTGTCAAAATACTCGATTTTTATAAATAAACTCTTTAGTAAAATTTGTCAACGAGCTTTGACGTTCTTTAACTTAACATAAAGACATCTTAATGTATCTTAATTATCTTGTTATCTCTTCTTATTAATATAATTAGACATAATGATAGACGTAAGTAATTAAACTCTAATGATAATATAAATTAATATTTTGGTTGCAAGATATAAAGCTTGTCTTCTAAGCTCTTCGTACTTACACTAATGTTAATTTAAGTACGTTCGTATATTCTTTAATAATAATAGCAACGTTAAGTTACGAACTTGTTACAACATTGTTATTATTTTTAAATATATTGTTGTATATCTTGTTTACGACTTTGCGTATTATGTTTTATAACGCATTATTAATTTTGTCTTCGACTTCGTTTGCGACGTCTTGAAATAAATTTAGTCTTATTAATAACGAAGAAGATTAAGATAACGTGAACGTAAGTTTAAAAGAAGAAATGAAGAAACGCGACAAAGTAAACGTAAATTTAAGAATTAAGATAAGAAAGAGCAACGATGTAAAAGTAGATTTAAGAGACGAAGTAAAAGAGAGCAACGACGTAAAAGTAAATTTGAAAGACGAAGTAAAAGAGAACGACGACGTAAGAATAAACTTGTAATCGTTGTCGTTTAAATCGTTCTTTTTATCACTTAAGATGTTAATTAAAAGCAGAACTTCTTGCGTTAGCAACTTAGTTTACTCTATAATTTTAATAATTGTTAGCGCGTCTATTATTATAAAAAAACATTAAGCAATATTGTCTTTTACTTTCTTTATCTTTTTGATTATTAGTTTTCGTTTAAATCTATAGCAATCTAAGTTGCGCATATTATTATTCTTCGTTTCTTGTAAAAATTTGTTTGTTCTATCGTTTTAAGACTCGAAAGACTAGTGTATTTTGTTTAAGAAACATTCGAAATAAATTATAGCTATAGTAAATCGACTTCAAGCTATCGATATAAGCTTCTTTTTATTTAAACTAAAATATGTTTATCGCGAAAAAGCAAATTATGTCGATATCATTTATTATTAAATTAATCTCAAGAATCATTTTCGCAACGTCGTTCTTTTAAGAAAATAATTAACTTATTACGAAGCTCTAAGATCGACTTCGATTTTTAGCAATTGTCAACAACTTTTGCTTCTTTACTTGTCGCTTGTTTTGATATTTACATTTCTATATTATTATCTTCGTGTTATTTGAAGATTAATGCAATAACAAATTAAAGAAAAGAAAATATTCTAACTATGTTGCTCGAAATTGTTAAGTTATAATTGTGAATTTAATTAACACTCTTCTAAATACAAAGTCGTTTAAGAAGACATTTTTTCTTCAATTATATTTTAAAAGTTCGATGTATAATATTCGAGTTATTAATAATTGCGAGTTTGTAAAATTGAAACTCTTCGCAAAAGTAATACAACAATTATTAATTAACGAAAAATGTTAAATTCAAGACAACGTTAACAATTATAACGATTATCGCAAATTACTTTTATAAGAAATTGATAAAATAAATATCTAAAAGAACGTTAAGTAAATGAGAGATTCTACATAATAATTAGAGACTTAAATGATAAAAGCAATTTAAAAAATCTTAACACGTGCGAGCTCGAACAAGACGTAAAATGTTGCGAAATCAAAGTAAATAATTCTTTTCAACTAGAATAAGAACGTAGTGATTAAATTTGTAGATATTACATATTTGAGATTTCAATTACTTTAACGAAAATATTGTGTCAAACTAATTTCTTCTAATTTTATTAGAACATTATAGATAAACTAATTTAATTTGATAGAAATACTAATTAGATAAAGATTTTTTTTTTGAACAAAGATTGCAAAGAAGCTAAGATATTTAAATAGATTTATACGTTATAATTATTATTTTCAAAATTGTCTATTTTCTTTAAGTACATTAAATTTAGAAATCAAAATTTGTTAATCTTGTTTACAACAAAATAACTTCGATTTTGTTAAAACAAAATTAAAAAAATGCATCAATAAGAAGCGAATTTTGCTCACATTTGTCACAAATAATTGCACTTCTTTAAGTGTTAATGCATACAACATGTTTATCGTGCAAGAAAAAATAATCGTTCGACAATGTGCTTTAATAATGCGTTAATTGGGTCGATTGTTACAACGAAGAAATATCTTTTATCTTGTTAATTCTAAACTTATGTTAAAGTTTATTGTAATCAAAGCAAGTTCTAGCTCTTTCTATATGTAGATTTTTCGCATCAAATATTATTAATAATTGTTATCGACGCTAATAATGAGATATAATTCGATCGAAAATAGAAGTTCTTTTTTAAATATATAATAGAGCGAATTTCTAATAATTATTTTCAATAATAATAGAGATATATCGATAACTTTTGAAGTTAAATTGCGTTCGACGATCTATTAGCAAAAGACAATAGTAATTATGAATAAAGAATTTACAATTCTTAGATCTAACAAGAACAAAAAGAAGCTTAAGAACGCGAAAAAAATAAAAAGACGCAAAATTACAATTAAGTCAAATAATAAAGAAGTGACATTGACGAAAAAGTTGCGCGAGCAACTTAAGAACAAGAAAAAGAAGTTGTTTGTTAGGAAGAAGCAAACATTAAAAAAGAATCGCAAAGATAAAAGACATAAAAAAAATTATAAACGTAAGAAAATAAATAAAAATCGACGAAAATCTTAAACCTTTTGCGTTCGATTCGTAAATAAAGAAAGTAACTTCGCAATTCAATAATTATTACTAAAATTTCAATGTTCTACAAAGTTTGTTACATGCACGAAGACTTTACTTAAGATTATACTCTTATCGTTTATCAATAATTTATTAAGTATTAAATGTTAATTTAATTCAAATCGACTAAACGAATAACGCGATTGTCTAATTCTCTTTCTTGTTCTTCCCTATATTCGCAAATTAATCAAGTCTTTTTTGTTGCACGTCAACAATTAGTTGACGCAACTATTGATTTAATTTTTGATCGAAATGCTTAAGAATCTAAAACTCTTAAAGATCTAGCATACGTATTATTAAACAACTAATAATTACATTTAATTGTCGAATTTGCAAACACATTTGCAATCTATTGCGTGCGCAACTTTCATTGTTATCTATTAAGAGACGAAATCGAATCAAGTTGTTAATTAAGATTTAAATTTTCTAATGATAAAACTTCAACTTTTGCTTCTTTCAAGACAAACAAAAAAAAGCGTTTATCTTAATAAACATTATTAGATTGATAGTTATATCTAGATTAATCTCTCTAATCGATTAAGCTATATCTTTTAACGACTTGACTTAACTTGCTTTAATCTTTTGTCTTTCGTATTAACGATTAAGATAATCGATGTTTTAATTAAGCATTGTCGTAATCAAAAATCGTTCTAAGTAAGAATAACGTTTTCTTTTCGCACGTATGCTTCGTTTTAATCGCATTAAAACATATTAAATACGAAAAATCAATGTAAATTTTAAGAAAATAAAATATATAAAACTTTAACGTATAAGTTCGATGTTATTGTTGCGATTAATATATTAATTGTATATAAACTTTGCGCAAATATAATAAAACTTCGAATCTAATTACGTAATTAAAAGAATAATTAAAGCAAACTATATTTTGTTGTTAAATTAAACATTTTAATATACAACAAAATTTATGTATAATTAATATAATCTATGTCTTGATTCTCTTTATATATTTGTCTTTAACGCAATTTAAGTACGCATGCGAAAAGACTTATTTGACAACGTTATCTCGAAAAAAAAAATCGTTTTGTCGAAAACGCTTTAACAAAAAGTTTAAAAAAAATATTACTAACTCGTTCGAAGACGAAATTTCAATAAAAAAACGCATAACAAACAATCTTTTCTTCAAATCTACAACAAAATGACGTTAAGAATCTCGTATATTTCTCTTGCTTTAATAAAAGAGTTTTTGTACTCTTATTAATTAATCTAAATATAAAGGTACTTCTAAAGCACATTTTTTCGTAATACATTTAATATAATCATTGCGACTTTACGATTAAAAAGATAAAACTTATTTTTCTTCTCTTTATTGTCTTGTCAATTTGACGATTTTCGTTAGATTAACGATTTTTGTTAGTTTAACGAAACTAATTAATTTAACAACAATAACGAAGATAAATTATCTAGTATTTTTGATTTTACAACTAATGTTTAATGCGATTTGTTTCGCTTTACGTTTATTATTAATGTCTCTTCGCTATTTTCTTTGTTATGCATTAAATCGAAGATCAAGTTTATTATTTTATTTTACACAATACATTCGATTATTAAGCGATAAATTAGTAAAAATTGTGTTAATTTACTTAAAATCGTTCGTAAATGTTGCGATTCTTATTAGCACAACAAGTAACAAATATTTGCGTTATATAATTTTTAATAATATAAATTTTATTAAAAATAACTTTATAAAAGTGAATACAATGCAAAGCTTCATAAATTGTATTTTAGATTTTATCTTATTAACTTAATTTCTTCTTAAACGTTTTCAAGTTCTTAAACGATAAAAACTTAAAATAGAATTTAATGATTTTGTCTTATGTAATTAACACAACATTTGCTATTTACAATATATATAACGCTTTAAAATCGATTATCTTTAAGAGAACATAATGCTTAATAACGTTAAAAAAAACATTAAATTTAAAATGCTTCGCGAATTCGTTTATTTATTGATTCACAAACGTTGATATTAAGAAAATAAGAATAATCCTAAAATTATTCTTAGCGCTAAATCGATTAATTATTGTAATCGCGATAATTATTATAATCTTGCTTAATTTTATTTGATCGATTATTATTTCTTTAGTGAGCTTGTCTAGTCTAGTTTTGAGCTTATGCATTATTGTTATATTTGTGAGCTAATAATTATATAAATGCAACGTTAGATCTTTTATCTCTTAAATCTCTTTATTATCTTGACGAACAATTTTGAAGTTTAGAATCTTGTTTGCTCTAATAATATCGACTCTATCTCGTCTCGCAATAGCAATATCGTATTTATTCTTTTATAAAACAAGAAAACTATGTGTTTGAACAACGTATATAATACTTAATGCAACTAATTTTGCTATAATAGTTGCTCTTAATAGACAATTTGCTAAGCGAACTAACAACTAAAGTTAATCTAATGCTTCATTATTTAAAGCTTAACTTCATTAACGTCTTAATCGCTACACTAGATTTCGAAAAACAAAACAAGAAAAAACTTTATTAATCGCTAATAGAACAATTGACGTCGAACGAAAATAACTTGAAATGCTTTATAACAACTAATTAAATGCAATATTAATTGTACTTGAGCAAGAATACAATAGTCTTATTATCTTTATCTTTGTTATTATCGCTCTTATTTAATGAGTCTTTAACGCAAAACGCGCGTTTATTGTTTATCTATGTTAAGAGATAAAATAAAAAGAGAAGAACGACAAGTCAATTGTTATCAAATGGTCTTATGAACGAAACTTTAATAAACTTATCAATTTGAGAAAAAGAGAACAAGATAAGAGAAAAGAGAAAAGAGAAAATTTAACATAATTCGACTTAATTTAACATAATTCGACGATCTCTTTCTATTAATAAGTAAATGTAAGCTAGAATATTTAAATTCTTTAAAGACTTTATTGATTTAAAATCTTTTAGACGTTTTTATTTATTATTAAGATTAAAGTCTTACGTAGACGCGCAATTATAACGAGACTTGAACAAGACTTAAGAAAATAAAGATGTGAAATTTTGACACAATTTAACGATGTTTAAACACAATCTATCGATTTCTTTTTCTCTTTAAAAACTTCGTCGAAATTACGATCTTTTAGACGTTTTCTTTTATTATATTTTTTTAATTTATCTCACTTTTTCTTTTAGATTTCTTGCTTTCTTCTCGTTAAAGTTACAATCGACATCAAGTATGCTAAGTACATTGTCGAATTTATTTTTAAGAAATAGGTTAAGATAAACAAAGCGATAAAAGTCTAGAGCATTATTGTTAATTATTTCTTTGTTCTTTATTAACACAATTAGAATCTGGCGTAAACGTAAGATCGTAACGAAAAAACAACTCGCAAAAATAAGAATATAATATTCTAACTTAATCTAATTGCGTTTTAACATTGTCTTACAATTTTTTTTTTTTTCGAAAACATTATCGAAGTTACGATTTTTTAGACGTCTTCTTCTATTATATCTTTTTAATTTACTCTTTTTTATTTTTCTTTTAGATTTCTTGTCTTCTTTTTGTCAAAGTTATAATTAACATCGAATACATTAAGTACATTGTTAAACGCAAATTTAAACAATAAATTATAGTAAAGAAAGCGATAAAAGCTAGAATCTTATCGTCAAATATCGCTTCGTTCTTTATTATTAAAATCGAAATTCTACATAAGCGCACAATTGTAACGAAGAACAAGATTATAACTCGTAAGTTATTTACATGCATAAAGAAAGTTAAAGTAAGTCTATAAATTATATATGTGAAATATTAGTAAATACGTAAGAATAAATAAGCAAAAGAATGTAGACGAAGAATATTTTAAAATAATTGATTTGCAAAAGTTGTAAAACTATTAGAGTAATTATAACTTAACATTTGTTCAACAAAGAAACAATCTTTACTAAATAATTTATGGTTTTTAAATTTAATACGTTTGTCTTGTTGACTCGCTAATTGTTTTATGAGCAAAGAATTAATAAGAACAAAATCAAAGATGTAGTCTTTGCAATTAGAATAACATCGTTAATTAAGTTGATTTCGTTTAACTTCGACTTATCTTAGATTTAAAAAGAATTTTATTTTTAATAATTCATCGTTTTTTAATGCGATTAAAGCAACACATTTCGTTATTAAGCTTAGATATCTTAGTAATTCTTTTTACAATTTTAAGAATTTCTTTGCAAACGAATACAAAAACGATTAAAAAAAACATATACAAATGCAAGTGTTTATTCTATTTGCGAAAAGTTATATCTCTTGCTCGTATACAACAACATTTAAGAACATGTTTTTTATTATTAAGCAAACGATTTCGTCGAAGACTTTTAAAAGAAGCATTGAGTCAAATTAACTTAAACGATAACAATATAAACTTAGAATCTTTTGTAGAAGTAAAACAAACAATAAATGATTAATTCGAAATAATAGAATTGATTGATTGATTTTATGTGTTCTTAAGAGACGTAAAAAACAATTATTCAAATTTTACGATTTAAATGCTCTCAACTCTTCAAATTAAATTAGAGACGAACGATGCTACATCTTTAACGCGACTTTCTAGCACAACAATCTTATTGTCGAAGTGCAATTTTTGTCAATCGCAAGAAGATTTTAAACTCGTTATTAAAAAAGATAATAACAATGACGATCTTAAAGAGTTAGAGAAGAATAATACTTAAATAAACGAGAAGAAAATTAAGATTGAAGGCTCGAAAAAGCGACTAGAAACGAAATCTACAATAGCAAGAACAACTATATAAATTAATATTTACGAAAAGATAATTAAGTATTTAGTAAAACGTTCGATTGTTAATGTATTTAGATTATTGCAATCTTCTCTTAATCTAACGAACAAAAAGATGTATTAATCGTTTAATAATTAGATTAATTATGTTATAACTTATTGATTGTTGCAATCTAAATGCATAGTTGACAATATAAACAAATTCTTTAATAACGTCGATTTTAAATTATTGCACAATCTCTTAAGCTTTAGAAACGTAAACGAATGACGAAACAATTTGCATTATATTCTTTATAAAAGTCGCAACGACGTTTGAACATATACTTAATTCGAATTAAGTAAAACGACTCGCACGTCTCAAAATCGATCTTACATAGTTTAGCATCAAGAGATAACAAAAACGATCGAATTTCTTATTAATTATTCGACGTTTGCGAACAATCTAATATATTAGCTAGTTCGTCAATAAAACATAGTAAAAAAGATTCAAATATATAATAAGTTTTATACAAGAAACTAATGATAAAAAACTTAATTAAGTCTTTCGAATAAAGTAATTGTAATATCTATTATGCTATTTATCGACAAGATTGTGTTAACTAGAATGTATAACAACAAGCAAACATATTCGATATACATAACAATTGAAAATCTTAATAATAAAACAAAAAGAAATTAGACTTGCTCAAATTTCGTTTAGTTAAATTTTCTTTTAATTGTTAAATTAAAGAATATAAATATTAAGATTAATATATATTATCGATCGATAAAAATAATTCTTAAGCGTAAAAGCAAAAAAATTTTACGAAAAATTTATTCTAATCGATTGTTTGCAATCGTCAAGATTTTTATTATTAAAAAAATGTCTATTTTTTGCGCTAACGAATACATTCGACGTAATTATTTTATATTAATCGACATAAATGTCAATTATAAAAAATAGATTCTAATTATTGACGTTAAAAGCAATTAACATTGCAATATATGCATAATTTTATCTATTTAACGCGAAAATATTGTTACGACCCTAGCTCGTCACAACCAATATATATTCTACGAAGAGATATGTAGCGCAAAGTACGACTATTTGCATGTTCGACGACTTGATAGACGAACAATGTTCGACATGTTCAATAGCGAACAAAGCGAACAAAATTCGACATGTTCGATAGCGAACAAAGCGAACAAAGCTCGACATGTTTGATAGCGAGCAAAGCGAACAAGATTCGACATGCTCAATAGCGAGCAAAGCGAACAAGAAAAAATCTCATTTAGTATATAGATCTTCGAATACGACTTTCTTATAAATCGTGTTCAACTTATCTTAAGTCTTGACTTATTGTTACGATTATTAAAGTTGCAATTCCTTGTTACTAAGTGATTGCTTGCATTGCCTAAAGACGTCTACAAATCTCTTTAAAGCACAACTCTCTCTAATATTCTAAATCGCCAAATAGTAGCGTAACACTTTGAACACTTAAAAGAATGTTTGTATCAAGTCAACGCGCTTCTATCTCGAGCAATAGCTCTATAGCATCACGTTGATCTTCTATCGATAAAGATGATAAAATTAGGATCAACAAACTTGACATCTATTATGAAGATTATATTGGCCTAGAGGACTAACTTATGTAGATAAATATTTACTTCATCTTCTATTCTATTCTAACGAACAAGAAAACAATTTTCGCATCAACATTTCTTAAAGAGAGAGCCCAACATTGACTCAAGCTAATGCTACGCAAATATCTAAAGAATTATGACGAAAACTCTCGTGTTATGTTTACGAACTTCGATAATTTCAAGAGAGAGCTTCGAAGAATCTTCGAAACATTTAACGAAAAACAAATTGCGAAAAGAGTGATTTAACATCTATTTTAACGAATCTTTGCAACGAATTACGCAATTAGATTTCAAGAATATGCCAATCTTATCAAATAAGACGATGTCGCACTCATGACGATGTTTCGACGAGATTTTAAGAACAATCTAAAAGACGAACTTATGTGCGATGACAAAAGCATCAACGATATGTTCGATCTTATTATAATAGTCATCGATTTCGACGACAAGCTATATGAGAGAGCTATGAAAAAAAGATACGATCAACTCAAAGAAAGAGCAAAAATCTTCTTCGAATCAACGATCAAATACTAGCAAGATTAATTTCGTTTCAACAAACAAAAATACAATAACTTAGACTATCGTAAATTTGCATTAATGAAATTAAATTTGACTCAATATCGTAAAGAGAAGAATTCTAGAGAAAAGTAAGGCAACAAGTCAAAAACGTGCTATTCATGTGACAAATCGAATCACTTCGCAAAAGATTGTCGTTCAAAGAACTTAATAATTTCACGACAAATCAATGCTATGTTAAGAGAGACACTCGATAGCTAGAACGACATTAGAAAGTAAATTAACACAAAGGCGAACACCCTCAAGACTAGATCGAACGACGACTACTATCTAGTAGAGAACTCAAATCAATTGAAGAAAGTCCTAGATGAAACATCATTAGACAAGACATTCGCATTTACGCAAAAAGTCAACAACGCTATTAGAAAAATATAACAAAACAAACATTCAAAAACGCTATATTTGCACAACCCAATTATAGACTTCGATGTTAAGTATAAATGAGAAGACTTTTAGAAAATGCTAAAAGAAATTACGAAACGACTTGACGCTTTAGATAGCTCATCGAAGAAAAGACGAATTAATCAAATCGTAAATAAATGCGAGAAAACGCTAGAAAACGATGTTAATACAAAAAAGAACGTATTCGATGAAATTGAGCAACAACTAAGCAATGTTAGTTTATCTTAACAAAAGATAGAGCAAGCAAAGAAACACGAAACTCTTAATTAAACAACTTGCTATAACGACTTATGTTAAACTCACCTAGAAGAAAAGAAAGAAGTTAATTAATTTTCTAGAAAGTTAAAGTCAACAATTTAGCAACAAAAGAAAGCTTAGCGCAAATAGACGTTTGAAGCAAAAGTCATAGCACAAAAGCAAGAAAAAGTTCAAATTCTTTAATAAAGAGCATATCAAAGAAATGCAATATGTTAGCCCAACAATAGCAACTAAACTTAATAGCATACGCACGATGTTTTATCACATTAATTAAGATCAATGATTGTCGATTCATCGCAATGATTAATTTTGGTGCAATAGATAATTTTATAACTAGAACTCTTGTTAAGAAGAAGAATTATTCTACTTAAAAGAAGTCTAACGTCTACAATCTAATGATTGTAGATAAAAACTCGTTACTTGATAAAAATGAAAAAGTAAATAAAGAGACAAAGTCATTATCGATAGCTATTTAGCAACACCATGAGAAACTAATTTTTGATATAGTGGGAATAATTACTCACGATATCGTTTTAAAAATGCCTTAATTAAAGCAACACAATTTAGAAGTTAACTAAAATACACGAGTACTTAAATTTGAGCGATGTGATCACGCAATTCACATTCAATCTACGCATCGATAGCGTTCGATAATAGATAAGAGACAAAATTGAAATTTGATCGCAAGATGCGAACTTGCATTCTCGAAAAAGAACGATCAACATATTGAGTTCGACTCGATAGACATTAGCAAAGATCAATTAGATTAAAACGTCAAAGTACGTGAAAAAATTTGCGAATCTTTTAAAAATCTTGAAATATTTAATAAAGCGAGAGAATCGCTAAAACACATATTACGAATATATAATAGATGGGAGCATCTATTCTAGGAAGAGAAAACGACAAAGACTCTATCTAAACATTAATCGTAAAATCACGAAATCAAACTTAAATCAAGTAAGAAACTCACGTTTAAATTTATTTACGCTTTATTGAAGAAAGAATTGTTAATACTTCGCAAATATCTAACAAAAAACGAAAAAAAAGAATTTATCAAAAAATTCCAATTACGAACAAGATACTCGATCCTCTTTACATTCAAGAAGAACGAAGAACTTCGTTTATGTGTCGATTATCGAAAGCTAAACGATATAACGATCAAGAATCGATATTTACTATCAAACATCAACGAGCTTCAAGATCGACTATTCGAAGTCAAGTATTTCATCAAACTAGACTTACGAAAAGCGTATAATCAAATTAGAATAAAGACAAGAAAGAAGTGAAAGATAGCTTTTTGTACACAATATAAACTTTACGAATACATGATAATGTTGTTTGAACTTATCAACGTTTCGACAACATGTCAAGAAATAATTAACGATGCATTACGACAATATTTGAACATATTTGTCATAGCATACTTGAACGACATCATGATATACTTAATCACGCTAAAGAAACATGTGCAACATGTTTCCCAAATATTGAAATGTTTAAAAAGAAGAAATCTACGTCTTAAATTAAAGAAATGCGAATTTCATCGAAAGAAAGTTAATTTTCTAGAATTCGTTGTAGAACGACATGAAATTCGAATAAATTTAAAGAAGATTTAAACAATTAAAGAATGATTAACGCCAATCGATGTTAAGAACATTTAGGTCTTTATAGAATTTGTTCAATATAATAGAAAGTTTATCAAGAACTTTTCGAAAAAATCAATATTACTAACAATTCTAACAAGAAAAGACAAGTCTTAAACATGAAAATTAAACGAAGAAGCAACATTTCAAGAGTTGAAAAAAAAGTGTTTAAAGAAATCAATACTTAAGATGTTCGATTTCAAAAAATTAGAACGAATGAAAACAAACGCATTAGATCTAGTTATCGATGCATGCTTCAATCAATTATATGAAGGCATGTAACACTCAATGATATACTATTCTAGGAAACTCTCGTTAACGAAACAAAACTACGACATTTATGACAAGAAACTACTTGCGATAGTAGTAGCTCTTGAAGCATGAAAAATATATACAAAAGAAGCACTAGGACTTACGATTCTAACAAATCATAAGAACTTATTACACTTTATTACGACAAAAGAGCTTAACAAAAGACAAGTGCGATGATCTAAAAAGTTAGAACAATACAAATTCAAGATACTATATATTTTAGAGAAAGAAAACGACAAAGCAAACGCACTTAGCAGGCGAAATGATCATATAAAAACGAAAAAATCGTTCAATCATAGTATACTTAAGGTTAACGACGACAAATTATTATCGATTAACAAGCATAAGCTAAACGCAACTTTACGAATCTTAAGAGACAAGTCAAAGAAGTTCCTAATCAAGAAAAAAAAGCTTCAAATATTAATTAACAAAATCGACGAATATATAAAAGAGCATCATGACAAATCACTACAAAGACACTTAGAAATGACCAAAACACTTTAGCTTTTGCGTCAACATTATCAATTTCCCAACATAAGACAAGCTATCGAGACATATGTTAAAAAATGTCTTAGCTATCAACAAAACAAACATAATACACATGCGCAATATGACGAAATTCAATATTAGAAATTATCTAAATCGCCATGAGACGAAGTTACGATAAACTTCATTATTAAGTTGCCTAAGTCGACGAATCTAGCAATTGAAGAAAGATATAATTCGATACTAATAATGATTAACAAGCTTATCAAGTACTCACATATTATCGCATGCAAAGAGAAATTTATAGCAAAACAACTAAGATACATCGTACTAAATCGATTGATCAAATACTATAATATACTCAAAGGACTAACTAGTGACAGAGACAAGCTCTTCACGTCTAACTATTGAAGAACACTTATATCAATGTTAGGTACGAGGCTTCGCATGTCAATTGTCTACCACTTGATCACGAATAGCTAAACAAAGAGAACAAATTAAAGCCTTGAGCAATATCTAAGGCACTACGTCAACAATATTTAGAACAATTGAATATCACTTCTATCTATGGCACAACTAGCTCTAAACGCGAAGGTTTCAAATATCACGAAGATAACATCTTTCTTCGTCAACTTTGACAAGAAATCGAATCTCTTTAATCAAGAAAAAAAGCATTTGACAACTTAGTCAATCATTAAAAGAATAGCGACACTTAAGAAGATACACGATAACATCGCATCGATGCAAATCAAATTAGTCAAGTATTAAAACAAGAAACGAAAAATGACATCTTAGCTAAAGAAGAAAAATAAAATGTATTTTTTAACAAAGAATCTAAAGATCAAAAAGAAAAGCAAAAAACTTAATCATGTCAAAGTCAAATCATTTTTTATTAAAGAAGTCAAGGGACCAATTAATTACGAACTCGATCTATCCAAGAACGCCAAAGTATTTCTAGTATTTTATATTTCATTATTGAAATCAATCGATCTCAATACGTCTATATAGGAAACATTTCATTATCACTCACAAAAAAAGAATCGATTCGAGATTAAAAGAATTCTAGAAAAGAAAAATCAACGATATCTTGTCAAATGAAAGAAATACTCTACAACAAAGAACACGTGAGAATCTATTAGCAATCTCGACGACTACGACACTCTTATTTAGAGATTTCATCAACGTTCGAGAAATCATTTAGCATAGCGAATGACGATCAAATGACAAGAGATGCTTCGATCAAAGCATTCGCAACAAGACAATCAAGAGACTTTGCGACGTTCGACTTCTTTATTTCAAACAAGAGACATT